>JAAUYK010035453.1_pt1 | contig 13295 bp, 11 predicted proteins | sample 7278021 | NCBI WGS metagenome assembly JAAUYK01 (sample SAMN14350223, study PRJNA611818) | marine sediment metagenome | isolation source: surface marine sediment (1.8m) | place: French Polynesia: Moorea | collected 2018-08
CGGGTTGAAGCTTCAAGCCCCCGATTTGACGCTTGCGCAGCTCCGGGATGGGGGCTAAAGAGTGATTGATGAATTCGTATCACTAGTTAATCCTGTCTCTTGGTGCGCGTTATCGGTGGGTAGTTCACTTGTCAATTCAGGTTGATACATTAGCTTTTTGTAGAATCCTACTCCTATAATTCATAAGCTTCACACTTGGTTGGTCTTTATAGAGAGAAGTTCAGCAGCACGTAGAACCATACCTCTTTTTCAGAGAGCTTTAATTATTGCAGTGATCGCAAATCTCTTAACGGCACTTTTTTCTCAGATGATACTCAAACCCCATAACTCAAAATTACTCTCTAGTAACAATTTTGCAAGTCTCAAGCGAAATTAGAAATTTTAAAAGAATTTTTGGGAACTTTAACTATAATTTCTGAGATTTGTCAATCAACCAGAACTAAACCTAACAACCCCAAAACCTATACTATCTTGGGCGAACCAGGAACTATTCCCCAATTTTGTTAACTAACAAAGAAAATGTACAATATACATTCTGTAACAAGTTTTTATTAACCAATGTCTTTAAGCCAAGCAGTTCCCTTAGACAAAATTCGCTATAACGAACAAGGATTAGTTCCAGCGATCGCACAAGATTATCTCGATGGTACAGTTTTGATGATGGCTTGGATGAATCGAGAGTCTTTGGCAAAAACCTTAGAAACAGGAGAAACTTGGTATTGGAGTCGTTCTCGTCAAGAATTATGGCATAAAGGCGCAACTTCTGGTCATCGACAAAAGGTTCGGGGGATTCGTTACGATTGTGACAGTGATGCCCTACTAATAACGATTGAACAAATGGGTGATATTGCCTGCCATACAGGAGAAAGAAGCTGTTTTCATCAAGTAGATCATCGGAAAAATTCACCTCCAGCAGATACCCTTTCCGAAGTCTTTAAGGTAATTCGCGATCGCGTTATCCATCCCGTAGAAGATTCTTACACTTGTAAGTTACTAGCAGGTGGGGATAATAAAATTCTCAAAAAAATTGGGGAAGAATCAGCCGAAGTAGTTATGGCTTGTAAGGATGATGACCCAGAAGCGATCGCATCAGAAGTTGCCGATCTATTTTACCATACGCTTGTAGCTCTGGCTCATCATAAAGTAGATCTCAGGGATGTCTATCGTCAACTCGATAAAAGAAGAGGTTGATCTAAAACCTTGACAAATTGGTTTGGTAAGATTAATATTACAGGCGTGTGAGGAAGTGAACCAGCCAGAGAGTCAAGACGAAACACGGCAAGTCGTTGACTCTCTTTCTGATCTAGCTATTTAGCATTTGCCCTTTTCAATGTTCAATGCCTAATGTTATCAATGCCAAGTGTTACAAGCTTTCAAGGTATTGCTTTGAGATTCCTCAGATTTGCCAGAAGTCTAATATAAATAATCTTCTTCCCCTTTTGCTGCCTGTTCTTTTTCATATTCTCGCCACAATTTTTTGGCTAATTGTTTAATCTGATAATGTTTCTCTACGCCTTCATAAGCATAACGATTGAGATTATTACTAACGATTAACTCTTCCATATAACGTACCCTTTCTTCTGTATTTGGGTGAGTAGAAAGCCATGCCGGAGGTTCGACATGATTTTCATCTTGTTCGTTCAATTTGTGTAACTGTGCCATGAGGTCACGTACTCCATCCGCAGCATAGTCAGAAGCTACTAAAATTTTTGTCCCATATATATCCGCTTGTTTTTCCATATCGCGGCTGTAGTTCATCACAATCAAATTCCCCGCAGTACCTCCGACATAGGGAATATATTGAGTTACGTTAGCAGTGAGACTTCCTCTAGTCGCTAATTGAAAACCGTGGGATAAAACAGCATGAGCAATTTCATGAGCTAGTAATCCAGCTAATTCAGCTTCAGAATCTGTATTCATAATTACCCCTAAGTTGACAAATATTTTTCCTCCAGGTAAAGCAAAAGCATTGATGTTGTCTGCCATCACTACATAAAATTCATACTCAAACTCGTCTCTACCCGAAGCCGCAGCAACCTTATTGCCAACTTCTCGAACATAATTGAGCACTGCTTCATTCTCTACCATTGGTAACTGTTTCTGCGCTCTTTTCGCAAACCGCTCTCCAAGATTAGACTCTCCTTGTAAAAGCATCACGGTAGTATCTATCGCAGAAATAGGCCCAAAGATATTTCCTGTGAGAGCAAAACCTACGGCACCGGTAATGACATTTCCGATAGCATTTAAGGCTAATTGTTCCCGAACATCACTTTTAAATTCTTCTAGATATTGATCGGCTAACTGAGTAAATTCTGTTGCTTCAGGGAGTTCGGGATTAAATAGGGCAAATTGACGTGCTGAAATGGAGGCATCAAGCCATTTTTCGGTTCTAATATCTGCTGCAATTTTAGCCCTTAGTAACTCGGTATCTTTAGGATATAGACTAATAGCATTTTCTAATACTGCTAATGATTCTTCCTCTCTTTCATAAGTTAAAAGTGATTCTGAATAATTTAGATGACCAGGAATGAATTCTGGTTCTTCAGCAACTAATAATTCAAGAGGAATTAAAATTTTGCTTTCCAGTTCTTGTTGTTTTCCTTCTTGGTAAATACGCCAATAAACGCTACCTTCAGGACTCAGTTTTGTCGGTTCGTAATTAGCTTCGGGAAGAGTTTTACTAGGATCTAGTTCCCTGTCCCAAGCTTCTTTTTCTTCTTGATATATCTGAGCAGCCGTTAGTTTCTCTCCTGCTTTATATAAGTTATCTGCTAATAATAATTTTTGGTAATGAGCATATTCTTCTGGAATCAGACAATCAATGGTGTATTCGGATTGTTCTGCTTCCTCAATTTTAGTTTCTGCTGCTGAAGAAGATTCTGTCGATACTTCTTCTGGTTCTGCCTCTTTGATATCGGCTCCAGTTCTTGAAGAGGATTCTGTAAATAATTCTTCAGTTGTTGTTGCTATATAAGGAGATGTAGTTTCTATGATTTCTGAATTTGTTACTTCTGGATCTGTAACTAATTCTTCATAGAAAACTTCTAGATTCACGTCTGAGTCTATAACTAATTCTTCATCAGAAGTTTGTAGATTAGTTCTTGAGTAGGTAACTAATTCTGCAACAGGACATTGGATAAATACTGTATTATCTGTTGATTCTTCTGAAGATGTAGTTTCTGTTGACTCATCTGTTTCAATGATATCGGTGTCACTAGTGTTCTGTTCTCGATCTACGATCTCGTCTTCGCTGAGGCGCTGCTCAGTCTGCGCTTGCGCAGCTCTACCCGAAGGGGCAGCAGATGTTTTCGAGATCGCTTCTATACCTTCCGTTTCGGTGACTTCTTTAGTAGGAATTTCTGCCATAGCTAAACCTGCAATAGCAAAAACACCGAGGAATATCGACAATAAATTTAGGTAAAGTTTCATAATAATTAGTTTCTTCTTAATATCTTATAAGATATTGTTGCTGCGCTATTTAATATTATTTTACTAATAAATTTAATTATTAATAACTACTAACTTTTTATTTTCTATTTTATCTGTTGCAAATTTAATTTATATGAATTTTTTGTAAATACCTCTGGTCAATGTTTCTATTCTGTTTTGATTTAATAATTTAAGTAAAATATTTAAAAAAATAAAAAAACTCCCCCCCCCCCATCTGACAATTTGGGGATTTTTTTGACAAAAATTCTCTTACCAAAAACAAAAAACAGTATAACTATAATGGTAAAGTGCGATCACTTAGAAAAACAAAATTCATATCCTAGTAAATCTGCGATCGCTATTTAGTGAGCTTGTTTTTCGCTCAATGGTAATTGACCGATGATGCTTTTGAGTTTTCTGATTCTTCCTACTTTTGTTTCTGTAATTTCTGTGATTCTGTGGCCACAGTAAATTTCCCCAGTTTGAGAGTAAATCTCAAGTCATTTGAAGGACTGGTATTGAAGAGTGATTAGTCGCCATTGGTAAGAAGAATAGTTGATAAATTAAGATCTCTTCTATATTTATTACTTTAAAATGCGAAAATTACAGTAATTAATTAATAACTGAAACAATTTTTGCTGTCAAGTTTTCTACTTAGCGTTGCTTCCCACTCGCGCAGCGAGATCGCTAGATAATACTTAAGAGAAAAAATTGATAAATTCTTACTATTTTAATTGTCAAAAATTGAAATCAAAACAAACCTCAACTAGACTACAAAATATTTATATCGAGCTGAACCTAGATATTACGCTGTAATACTCTTTTTTATTTCTTCACAACTTCCTCAAGCTTTTTTCCTAATCTCAACATGATGGATTGAAGCTCATTATTTTGAGCAGAAGAATAGAAAGAACTATTGACACGTCAGAAAACTTAATATACAAGGGAAGTAGCTATGAAAAAGATTCAGCTTAGCCAGACAGGAGTTGAAGTGAGTTGTTTGTGCCTTGGTACTCTTCGCTTCGGTACCAGGAATAATTATGAGCAATCTGCTCAACTAATGGATATGTATGTTGAGGCTGGAGGTAGTTTCATTGACACAGCCAACAGCTACGATCGATGGTGTACTCAGGGTAAGGGAGGTGAAAGCCAAGTAACTATTGGACGCTGGCTGCGCGAACGCAATAACCGAGATGAACTTTTGATCGCAACTAAGGTGGGTTTTGGCTACGGAGATGTTCCTGAAGGTTTGGCCGCTTCAACCATCATTGCCGAATGTGAAAATAGTCTCAGACAGTTGGGCACAGATCGTATAGATTTGTTTTATGCTCACCATGATGACAATAACACACCTCTAGAGGAAACTCTATCCGCTTTCGATCAGCTAGTAAAAGATGGGAAGGTTCGTTTCGTAGGAGCTAGTAATTACCTGGCATGGCGTTTAGCGGATGCCGATGCTATCTGTGCCGCTAAAGAATGGGCAAGCTTCACTTGCGTAGAGCAGCGTTTCACTTATCTCCGACCCAGTCCAGGGAGCGATTTTGGAGTACAACGACTTATCGACGAGAATTTGATGAGTTATTGCGATGCTAGAAGGAAAACGATGTTGCCCTACACTCCTTTGCTGCGTGGTGCTTATGTCCGTAGAGATCGCCCAATCCCCTCACCCTACCTTAATCCTGATAGTGATGTCCGACTAGCGGTATTGCACGAAGTGGCACGGGAACTTGGGGCGACTGTCAATCAAGTCATTCTGGCTTGGATGATGCATCGCCAACCTCCTCTACTCCCCGTTTTCTCGGCAGGAAATCCCAAACAGATGCAAGAAAATTTAGGGGCACTAAACATAACCATTACAACCGAACAGATGACCAAGCTAAATCAAGCTGGACATTGTCTCAATGATGAAGCGGTTTGAAATAGTCTAGTTTTGTATTTTTTAGAGTAGTTTATTTGAAGCAAGGAACTTGGCTGATGTTGACCTCTATTCAAACTCAAAAGTTATGCAAGACAGGCATTTTTCGAGAGCTGATTAAAGCTAGTCACAAGTTCCCCAACTTCATTTTCTACACTTTAGATACTCAAATTAAGGTAAGTTTAAAACGGATAAAATCCCTCAGCCCTCAGCCTTACTCAACTATCATTATCGTCAGCATGAGTAAACTTCCACAAAGAACTGGAAACTAAATTAGTAATAATATGCGCAGTAATAGGAATTAATAAATTACCTGTGATTAGAGCAACATAACCCAGAGAAAAACCAACTACTGTTGCCCAGACCACATAGGGCCATTGTCCTGCTCCACTGAGATGGAGTATGCCAAATAAGAGACTGGAAATAATCACGGCGGTGAGATTTAATCCCAGAGCGGGTAACATCACTCCTCGAAATAGTAATTCTTCGCTTAAACCAGGTAATAAACCTAACCAGATCAAATCTGGCCAAAGTAAGGGTCTGATGACCATATTGAGATAAATATCGGCACTTTCACGATAAGCTGGCCATAAACGATAGATAATACTACTAGCAATTGTAATTCCTGCTGCTAAACTAATTCCCCAGACTAGAGCATTATTATCAAATACTAAAGGTAACAATTGTACCGAACCAATTTTTTGCCAGATCTTAGATATCATCATCAGCAAAACTGCGGTGACCCCCATTACTATGAGAATTTGAGTACGATTGAGCGGTTCGATTTCAAAATTGTTAGAATTTCCCACTGGTTTTACAATAAACGACTTAGAGATTGGATGTCAGGGCCCAGAGCATTAATGCTAATACCAGCACGGTAAGCAGCTAACACGCCTAAAGCTTCTAGATAAGAGTTTACTCCAATAGTCTTCATCCCTAAAGGTTCTGGAGGGACTTCTATTTTAGTAGAATTTTCTGCCACGGTAATAATTGTCGCTGGGGAATTACTGAAACTCATGACAGCACTACCACCACAGGCTGTTGCGGGTATTACAACAGCATCTATTTGATCTGTCCAAATTAAATCAGAATTAGCATTACGATTCGTAACAAATTGGGGAGCGCGGGATAAGCCGACTAGGATACAGGGCAAAAAAGTATAGCCTAATTCTTCGGCTGCTGCACGGGGGGAAACGTTCGGAGCGACGGGAATGGGGGATAACGCAGGAGCATGGGCAGCGGGAATCTGAAACTGACGCACAATTAGGTGAGAAATTACGGCTTCTGCTCCGGCAAGGGGATCTACTCCTGCGCCTTGACGATAATTGTCTAGTTGAACCGCATCAATATCATCGGGGAAACGAGCTACTATAGCGATCGCGTTTGCTCCCGCTTGAGTAATCAGTTTTTCTGCTCCTCTTAAAAGAGCCGCCGGATTGCCGATAGTCCCCCAACTCGCTCCTGATTGGGCAGTGCGTAGTTCTACCTCTAAGGGAGCATCGGTAATGACATAATCGGTAAGTTCTAAGCCTAAAGTAGCTCTAGTTGCATCGGCTGCTTGAAGATGACGCAGACGCAATTCTGGCTCGATCGCGTAATCTAATAACAACCCGACTTTATTCTGTCTTACTGGTTGTAAGCCCCATTTACCAGCGGCAAATTTATCTAGTCCATAGCCCTCTACATAATAGGTGTTATCTAGTGGCCAATATAATTGCGCTCCATTGAGTACATTAGGATGGGTAATCAGGCGATCGCAAACTTGAGCCATTGCCCTGGCCGCAGGTAAGGCATCTCCTGCATAACCACCAATAGCTGCACCGATCCCTGTAGGAACAATTAGAACTGTAGTGAAAGGTTTATTCATGGGTAAGAGGTAAAAGGTAAGAGTTAAGAGGCAGAATAATTAACAATCAATAGAGCGAAAAGAGATACTCTCCCGTCATGAATTAGTACAAAAATATCTTGCGCTATAGTTTTAGAAGTCTAATTTTAGTACAAAAATACCTTGCACTATAGTTTCTAGTTTTCCCTATTGCCTATTGCCTCTCTTGGTGCGCGTTCCCTCTCTTGGTCAGCACCGGGAATGGGGGAAGTGTTTCCTAAAATGTTAAGTTCTCTTAACAAAACTTGCAGTAGATCGGGCTTTTGTTTGCAGTAATTAATATTTGTTAGTACAACTTTATTTTTTGCGGGGATTCTTTTAAAAGAAGTTGCAATTTTCATCTGGAATTACCCATTAGGAGTTAACCTAAAAAAATTAATATCTTAGTTACAAAGAAAGTTAGGACTGTTTCATTCTCAGCAAGATCTACAGAAAAGATTAGGAAGACCAGGAGGATCGCGAAGAAAGAGGTAAAGCAAATATCAATCTATTCTCGGCTTCGACATTTGATCTCAAATAAACTCAAATAACCAATAAACTCAAATAACGAAGGATCGGAGAAATAGCTACCATTGTAATTTGATTCATCAAGTTAAAATTTATCCTTAATCATGAATTATTTTTCCGCAAATTAAGCTTGATTCCCTCATCTTTAACTCTCCTCATTTCCCAGTCAGTCTCAAAAGTTAACTTATTGAACTTGGCAACAGTCCTCTTAATGAAGCAAAATCGTGCCCTGACATACAGGTAGCGAAATCGCTTATCAAATCACAGAATTTTGACTTGGGGGTTTCAAGTATGAGTAAAAATATCATTGAAAATGTTCGTAATGTGGCAATTGTAGGTCCTTATTCGAGCGGTAAAACCACATTATTAGAAAATATTTTATATATAACGGGAGCCATTAATCGCAAAGGCACTATTAAAGACGGTAACACGGTAGGAGACAGTTCTCCCGAAGCCAGAGAGCGCAACATGAGTGTCGAAGCATCGGTTGCGAGTACCCAACACCAGGACATTAAATTCACTTTTTTGGATTGTCCTGGTTCTGTTGAATTAGTACAAGAAACCAATAATATCTTAGTTGGAGCAGGAGCCGCGATCGTAGTTTGTGAACCAGTAGCTCATCGAGTGTTAACCTTAGCTCCTTTATTCAAATTTTTAGATGATTGGGAGATTCCCCATTTAGTATTTATCAATAAAATGGATCGCTGTTCTACTGATTATCGCTCGATTCTTGACGCTCTCAAAGCAGTTTCTTCTCGTCCTTTAGTTCCTCAACAATACCCAATTTTTCAAAAAGATAGTTGTGTCGGCTATATCGATTTAGTAACTGAACAAGCTTATCACTATCATCCAAAAGATTCCGCAGATCCAGTCTTTTTTCCTGAAGAACTAGCAGAAGAAGAAAAATCTGCCCGTAATGAATTACTGGAAACCCTGGCAGACTTTGACGATCATCTACTAGAAGAGTTAATCGAAGAAATTGAGCCCCCCCAAGAAGAAATTCTCCAAGACTTAAAGCAAGATCTGAGTGCAGATTTGATTGTTCCTGTATTCTTGGGCATGGCAGAAGAAGGATATGGTGTCAGACCTCTATTAAATGCCTTAGTACAAGAAGCTCCCGCCCCCAATATTACAGCAGAAAGAAGAGGTCTCAAAGCTAAAGCTGATGGCGATACCTTAGCCCAGATCCTCAAAACCTATTACACTCCCCAAGGTGGCAGACTATCTTTAGCTAGAGTTTGGCAAGGGACTCTGACCGATGGCATGACTCTCAATGGTCTGCGGGTTAGTGGTGTGTATCGTCTGATGGGTGGTCAACAAGAAGCCATCCAAAAGGCTGAGGTAGGAGAAATTGTTGCCCTGGGAAGAATGGAAGGTATCAAAACTGGCGATACTTTAACTAGTTCTAGTAATGAGATCAATCCTCTCCCGAAAGCAGATGTTCTGCCTCCTGTTTATGCTCTGGCGATCGCGCCTGAAAATCGTCGCGATGAGGTAAAATTGAGTGGCGCGATTACTAAGTTAATCGAAGAAGATCCCTCTTTGTATTGGGAACAACATGGTGATACCCATGAGGTTATTCTCTGGGGACAGGGAGAAATTCATCTTCAGGTATCTTTAGATCGTCTGCGTCGTAAATATAATTTACCGATGACCACTGGTTTACCCCAAGTTCCTTACAAGGAAACCATTCGTAAAGCTACTACTTCCCACGGTCGTTACAAACATCAAAGTGGTGGACATGGCGCTTTTGGTGATGTTTATCTCGACATCAAACCTTTATCGCGAGGCGAAGGCTATCATTTCCATGAAACTATTGTCGGTGGTGTAGTGCCGAAACAATATATTCCTGGAGTGGAAATGGGAGTAAGAGAATATCTCGCTCATGGGCCTTTGGGTTTCCCCGTGGTCGATGTGGATGTTACTCTGACAGATGGCTCCTACCATTCGGTAGATAGTTCGGAACAAGCTTTTAAACAAGCGGCACGCATCGCCATGACTGATGGCATGCGCCAATGCAATCCCGTACTCTTAGAACCTTTATTATCGATTAAAGTTTCTGCTCCTTCTGAGTTCACATCAAAAGTATTAACATTAGTATCGGGTCGTCGAGGACAAATTCTCGGTTACGAACATGTAGAAGGCTGGAAAGGTTGGGATCATGTTTCGGCATATTTACCCCAAGCCGAAATGCATAACTTTATTATCGAGTTGCGATCGCTTACTTTGGGAGTGGGATTCTTCCAATGGGAATACGATCACTTACAAGAAGTTCCTGAAAAATTAGCCAACAATGTCTTAGCTAATGTTGCCAGTAATGGTAATAGCAATAGCAATGGAAATAGTAAAGGTAATGGCTAATTTCTAGTTTAACTCGCAAGTTGTCTTAAGTTTCTTTAGATCATCCCTCTTCCTAGAGGGATTTTTAATTTCCCAGTCACACGATGAATTGAAATGATGCAGGAATTATTAACAGGAAAAACCAGGATTATATGGGATGTTAGGATTAACAGGATTAAGCTATAGCATTTCTCGGAGTCATGAGGTACATTCTATCTGTTCCCTATTTCCTGTTCGCTAAAGCATAAGTTTGCTGCAATTAAATAACGTCATCAATGGTTTGAGCAAAAATCTCTAGATGATATATTACGATATATAGAGCATATAGAGTAGAGCAATTTATAGAAAAAGATCTTAATCAATACCAAGAAATTATCAAATAATTGATAATTATCAATTATCAACTAGTTAATAGCCACAAAATAATAGGAATTGAGATAAAACTCAGTAATGTAGAAGTGAGAATGACTCGTGCTGTAAAATCTTTATCTCCCCCAAATTCACTTACCAAAACTAAAGAATTAACTGCTGTTGGCATCCCACTTTGTAGAACTAATACCTGGAGATCTAAACCCGTCAGATGTAAAAAATTTCCCACCCCATAGGCAATACTAGGGGCAATTAATAAACGAATACTCGCAGCTAATAATTCCGAAAATCCCAACTCAAAACGAGTCCTAGCTAATTGCATTCCCAATAAAATTAACGCGATGGGAATTGCTGCTGCTCCTACTTTTTGAATACCGAGATCTAACTGAAAGGGAACATCCCCTGAAAAGATCCGTAGAGTCAACCCTGATGCGATCGCCCATATTAAGGGTAATTTAATAATTAACTTTAACCCAGACATAAATCCTTGCCCTTTGATCATGGCCGGACCAAAACAAAACATCAGAATACTAGAACCTACCATATAGATTACTGCTCTTGCTAATCCTCCTGTTCCTAAAGCAAAACTTACGACAGATAACCCCATATTTCCATTATTAGGAAATAGAGAAGTGGCAACCAAAGCTGTTTTTGAACAGGTAGAAAAAGATTTAATTTGACTAAGCAATCTTATAGTCAAATACAGAAGACCAGAAGTCATCACAAAGCCTTCTAGTAAAGCCAAAGAACTAGCTATAGGTAAATTGTTGCGGTACAAACTATCGACGATCAATGCAGGAGATAAAACATAAAGAATCAATTGAGAAAGAGTTTGTTGTTGTAGGGGTAAACTCCGACCCGCAATTAAACCAATTAAAATAATTAAACTTACAGGCAATATTGCAGCGCTCAAATATAACATAAGCTGTATGCTAAACTGAATAAAGTTAATAAAATTTACAATCTGTTATAAATTAAATAAAGAATAAGTAAAGAATGTTCCACTCACAGCCATTTAATATGCAATTTTGTTACATAGTTCGTCACAATTGATTTGTTATGTTGTTCGTAACAATTGAGTAGTAACCTCGATCAGTCCGAAAACTTATGGTTGTCACAATACCTACTGCAAAAGCAATAGCCCAAGATAGTCTGCGACTGCAAAAAGTTTGGCAGACTGTCCATAGTAATAGTTGTCCTACGGTATACAATTTCCATCTGCATACTACTGCTTCTGATGGGAGATTAACTCCCTTAGAGATTGTAGATCAAGCATTGGAATTTGGACTCAAAGGTCTGGCAATTACAGATCATCATTCAGTTAATGGTTATCGAAAAGCCCAAGCATATCTGAACGAGATTCAAGAACAGAACTCTGAGCGCGATTTATTTACTCTTTGGACGGGTACTGAAATTACTTCTAATCTGCAAGGAGTCAATGTTCATATTTTGGCTTATGCTTTCAATCCACAACATCCCGCGATTACACCTTATCTTCAATCAATAGCTCCTATAGGGGAAGAGGCCAATGCAGAAACAGTAATAAATAGTATTCATAATGCAGGTGGTTTGGCAATTTTGGCTCATCCTTTTCGTTATCGTCGTCCCGCCCAAGAATTGATTCCTCTAATTTCTTATCTGGGAATTGATGGGATCGAAGCTTATTATTCTTATGCCAAAACTAGTCCTTGGAAATCTAGCCCTAATCAAACGGAAGAAGGTTTAGAATTAGCTTTTAAATATAATCTCCATACTTCTTGCGGTACAGATACTCATGGGACAAACATCTTACTACGACTTTAGAAAAGTCAAAACTCAAGAGTCAAACTCGCGCGCTTGCATCAAACTATGCGGCGCTTGCCGTCGCTTGCCATCGAATGGGGGAATGGGGATAAACCCTCGAATGGGGGTTCCTTAGACGAGGAAACCTTGCTAGGGTCGAGACCCTTCGGGTAGAGCTTCGCAAGCGCAAGCGCAAGCGCAAGCGTCAAAAGTCAAAAGTGATCTCTTGCCTATTGCCTATTCCCGATAATTTGTTGAAGATAGTTGATATTAATGTATTTAGTGTGGGGAGTTTTTCCTTGGATGATATTTAACGGAAATTCTTCTTCTCCTATCTGATTAACAACTAAGATGGCATCGTTAAAGTCCTGATTTTTGGTATATTCGTTGACAGTAACAATGGTTTTCAGATTCGCTTGAGTAGCAGCTCGAAGGCCATGAGCCGAATCTTCAAATACTAAACAATGTTCTGGCGCAATATTCATCTGTTCTAAAACATAATCATAAATATCTGGTGCAGGTTTTTTATTCGCTACAATATCTCCTGCTGCAATAACTTCAAACCAGGAAGGATCGAGAGTCGTTTCGAGTAATGCTTTGGCATTGGGTAAAGTACTAGTTGTAGCGATCGCTAAACGAATTCCCTTGGCTCTAGCCTCTAAAATAAGTCTTTTAACTCCAGGACGCAAAGGAATCGCACCCTGTTGTAATAGCGATCGATAATATTGACTCTTTAGCTGATGCGTCTGGGCAATAAATTCTGCAATATCCTCAGTTTGCCAATCTGGTTGATATTGTTCGAGATAAAACTTCAGCCTTTCTTTGCCACCTGCGATCGCTAGTAACTTTCCATACAGATCTGTTGACCAATGCCAATCTACTTTCATTTGGGCAAAGGCATTATTAAACGCGACACGATGACCATCCCTTTCTGTATCTGCTAAAGTACCATCAACATCAAAAATCAAAACTTTTAATTGATTACTCATTAAACCTATTACTCAGTTAACCTCTTCCAAATAATGTAATTTTAGCCATCTTCAGCATTTCAAAATATAGCAAGGATCC
>JAAUYK010186933.1_pt1 | contig 13295 bp, 10 predicted proteins | sample 7278021 | NCBI WGS metagenome assembly JAAUYK01 (sample SAMN14350223, study PRJNA611818) | marine sediment metagenome | isolation source: surface marine sediment (1.8m) | place: French Polynesia: Moorea | collected 2018-08
ATAGATAGCTATTGGAAACTCCGCCAACCTGTCGCGAGTTGGACGCATTTCAACCAGTGCTTGGGCCGGGGTAACTGTACTCTTTGTCTTAAGACCAATGATAAAAAAGTATAGCTAGTTAGCTAGGCCCCCTGGCCAGTGAAACCCGAGTCCACTTGTCTATTTAAATGCACTTTTTCCCGCTCTTTTCCTCTGCCTGCCTGCTTCCCTCCCTTCTTTCGTCCGTCGAAGCTCGCCGTCAGACCGACCGACCGCTTGACAGTCAGTCAGGAGATTCTCCTCCTTTTCTTTCTTTCGATCTTTCTTTGTACTTACTCGACTCGATTGAATATTTGAGATAGTTGAATCTCTTCTCGTGCTTCTTTCCCGAGACGTGGATCTTGACTTGCTTGCAGGAATTGAGCTGGGTGTTGCAGACCCGACAGTAGTGTTGCAGGTTGGACGAAGACCTAGAAAATTAAGAGGTTAAACGCAACGCATTATGATGATATGAATGTTTTGATTAAGACGCTCGATGGATCACCTCCAGACGCTTTGCGCGGGAAACGGGTCCAAGACGGATAGGCACTGGCACATGGCGCCCACGCCGTTCGTCGTGCTTCCGCCGCCGGTCGTGCTCACGTTGCTGCTGCTCGCGTTCTGAGTCGCCGAGGCAGACCCGGGGCCGCCGCCATTCATTACTACAGCGGACTCCATGGCTGCGCCGCCGTTTCCGAGTACACCCGAGGTCAAGTCCATGTTCCCCTGTGAGCCGAGGCCAGCCACGCTAGGAACTAGTCCACTGTTGGGAGGAGGAGGATGAGCCGGTGGTGCTCCTCCGGGCGGTCCGCCACTGCCGCCTATTCCGCCTCCGCCCCCATCCCGGGGAAGCTGGATAAAGTCACACTTGAAGGACTGCTGAGGCGGCGGCGGGGGCGGCCGAGGCTGCTGTGGCGGCTGCTTCAGGTCCTGCTGCTGCTGCATCCTTTCTTATCCACATTGGGATGGGTTCCCGGTACGAGAGGATAGATTGTACAGTTGCTACGTGGGATTTTTAATAACGTGGCCCTTGTATAGACTATAGACTCACTCACTCACTAGCAAGCTAGCTAGCTCGCTCGCTCCTCGATCTTAGCTCGGTCCGTCGAAATCACTTGCTTGGCAAAGCACTCTCACTTCTGTCACCCTCGACCACGCCAGCCCAGGTCTGCCAGACTGCCTGCCTGCTTGCCTGCCTGCCTACCTTCCACCCTACCAGCATAGGCAGGCGCGCGGACGAACGGACGGACGGCGGAACGGCGCGCATCAGACCGACAGGGCAAATTCCCCGTCCGTCCGGACATCAGTCTGCGTCGAACGCCGCTGCCGCCGCCGCAACCATCGCACTCGCTATTTCCTTTCGCTCGTATCAAGTGTGCCTGGCCTATGCCTCGGCTGCAAGCTAGCTAGCAGCTCCCTTCCTCACTCCCTCGCGCCGCCGCCGACGAGTATTCGTTCGATCTCTGCCTGCCTGCCTTCCCCCCTCCCCAACTGCCCCCGGAGAAACCAATGCATGTGGCGGCGGCGGCGGCGGCGGCGGCGTCAGCACCGTCCGACCGACCGGTCGCCGCCGCCACCGCCGCCTTCATCGTCGCCGTCATCTACTGCACCTACCACCGCAGCCTCCGTCTTGGATCTGCCGCGGTCCTGCCGACCGGCCCACCGGCCGCTCCGCTCGCCCGCTCGCCGAAGCAACTCAGCCAAATGTCGTCCAGTCAGTCGGTCGGTCGGTCTCTAGGCCAACCAAAGTCACTTGTTGAAGAGCCAATATAACGGAATACTTGACTTTGGTCCCAGCCAAACAAGCCGGCCGCCGCGTCACCGTCGCGTCGTCGTCGCCGCCGCCGCCTTCTGCGTATGCTCGCCGTCGAATCTCCGAGCTACCTGTAGGAAACCGCGCTCGCGCGGAGGACGTCGTAAGGAGCTAGGTAAAAGTATACCTGGCGGAGATGGTATGGCATGGTAGGACATTAAAGGCCTCCCAGCTCCTTTCCCTAGCCAGCTTCGGTCGGCTGGTAGGGCAAGGCAAGGCGGAAGGGAAAGGAAAGGTAGGCAGCTAGGCAGGCAGGAAGAAGGACGGACGGAAGGAAGGAAGGAAGGAACGGGGCGGCGGCCAAGGTGGTATTCGGACGGACGGACGCCGTGCCAATGATGGCATGGGAAGGGGGATGGCCTGCCTGACTGCCAGCCTTCTCCTCCTGCCTACCTGATCGGGCTGGCCGGGTGCATGGCAAGCAAGCTGGCGTACTAACGAAAATTCAGGAGGCAGCAGCGGCGGCAGGATTGATCGGAAATAGATGGAGAGCTAAACGACGCACGATCGAACGGATCAAAAATCCAACGCTGCTTAGTAGGCCTATAGCATATTGCGCGGATTTTACGTCAGAACAGTCGTCAGACGTCTATAGGTACTATGTAGACCTATGCTCGTCATGCTGACTGTCAATTCTCTATGCGCGTATGTGAGTACACTTGTCTAGCTTCCTTCCTTCCGTACGTACGGAATTAACACATGTGCCCATTACGGGATTAGCCGCTTTCCCACTTCATGCTACGTAATTCGAGCTACAGCCAGTGGCCGGCCTACTACAGGTGGGCACACTTGCCGCCGCCGCGCTACCGGCCGCATGTCCTCTCTGGCTGCTGAGCATCGTAGAAAAGAGCGAGCGAGCAAGCGAGCGAGCGACCGGCATTCGACACTCGACAGACCAGTTGACGGGCGGACGGACGAATGATGTTAGGGCAGCGGCGGCGGCGGCGACGGCGAAGGACTGTGGCAGGCAGGCAGGCAGGCAAGCAGGCAGGATCGTAGCAGGCCAATTTTCCACATACGTAAATTCTTGACATTCTGCTCCCGACGGCGACGGCGGTGGCGGCGGTGCGAGCGGCGCGCACGTTGTATCTGTAGCTAAGAGAGTGCGCTGCAGAATCGACGCACGGTGCCTGAGAGTTAGAAACTCTCGCGGCGGCAACGTCCGACCGGACAGACGGAGGAGCGCGGGAGATTTGGCTTCCTTTGCAGCCTTACCTTCCTTCCTTCCTTCCTTGCTTCCTTCCTTTCTAGCTAGCCCCGGCCGCTGTCCTGGCCAGCTAGCTATCGCCATCGGTTGGTCAAAAACCACAAGGTCTGCTCGCTCGCTTGCTCGGTCTGCAGACCGGTGACGAAGTAAAGAGACGGTCAGGTGGGCACGAAAGCGGGAGGAAGGGAGGCCTGACTGCTCCCTCAAGCCCTCCCCCTACTGTAGGTATATGTACCGGCAGTTCTCGGATAAGACATTCCAGCCTCCTCCTCCTCCTCCTCCGCCGCCGCCCGCTGTTCTGCTCCTTACGTGCCTCTGACCATTGGTCGGAGAAACATTGCGGCGGCGGCGGCGGCGGCGGCGGCGGCGGCGATGACGACGGCCAGCGCTGCTAATGCAGCGTCGCCGCCGCTCCATCGGTGAAGTGTGGCAAGACGAGAAAGAGGTGATTCTCATCTGAATGCATTGCACATATTACAAAGGCGGCGGCGGCGTTCCTTCGTGTGGTTTGCCTGCCTAGCTGGCGTCGATCGCGACTGGCCGAGCTAGCAGTCGGCTGGCTGAATGGTCGACCGGGAACTGAACGACAGACAGACGGACGGACGGACAGACGGCTGGCTGGATGGATGGATAGACGTACGAAACGAAACGGGGCTCGATTGCTAGCTCGGAAGCGTCGCGTCGTCCCCGCTGTCCGTCCGTCCGTCCGTCCGTCCATTTGTTCGAGATCGAGTCGAGGCTGCATGGCGGTGGAAAAAAGATACCGGAGTCCAAGAAGCTGGAGCTGGCTGGAATGAGGCAGTTTCCTTGAAGGTTTTTCCCGTGACAATCCGTCTGGCTGTCTCGATCGAGCGGCTAGCGTCTCCCTGCACGCAGGCGGTGTCTGGGAGGAAGCGAGACACGAACATGACAGAATATTACTCCTCGCCCGCCAACGCAAATGCGGTCGACGCATAGTTATGTCTGTTAAATGCTAATTTATGTTATGTACTACGTGTCTTTCCGTTTACAGATTCACATTCACTATTTGATCGCACTTTTCAAGTAGAAACAATTTGAGCGCGTAACCTTGAGGTGCATTCTTATAGCCCTCCGTCTTGCGGTTACTGGTGGCTAGCTGTCACCATTTTCATTACTGGTGTCAGCGGTAATTACCCTGTCCACAGCAGCGCCGCCTGCCCGCTTTTCACGGCTAGCGAGCGAGCTGGCTAACTGCTTGCATGACTGTTTGCCACCGCCGCCGCCGCCACGCACGCGCGATCCGTCCGTCCATCCATCCACCGATCGATCGAGGAGCTTGTACATTCCAAAAAAACGGACGGACGGACAAACCGAACTCCTGGCTGACCACAACTCGGCTCCCACGATTCCAGCTCCTGCACGAACTCGGTGGCGGCGGAGGGCTGGACTGACGTACGGCCTGCCATGGCCGGTCGCGCAACTCGTCATTTTTCCAAAATTGCAATAATGATATTGAAATTGCTTAGATATTCTAAAAAGCCGTGCGGGGGACGACACGCGGCATAATCCAAACCCTAGGCCACCCGACTGACCGACCGACTCGTCGGTTTCTAGGGCACGTCTCTGCTCGACCGACCAGTCTGCGAGCGAGGGACTGACACCAGGGACCGACCGACCAGCCATCCAAGTGTGTCCTTCGAAGGATTAGGCCGACTTGGAAGAGCTGGAAGACCGACCGACCGACCGACAGACGGACGAGAGACAGCAAGACGCCGGCCGGTGGCCGCACTACCGGCCTGCAGGGTACACATACGTGCGCGCGTTTGCCGGCGGCATTTCCAAAACTCGGCAAAGTTGCAATCACTTTAGCCGCCATCCGTTCGTCTAGCTAGCTGTCCACTTCGCCCGACCGACCGCTGTCAGCCCTGGGGCCAGCTTTCAGTCTAGAACTGCGCTTAAACACAGCTAGACACCGTCTTATGTACTGGACGAATATCATACACGTATATTTGATCCGCGTTTGTTATTGCATTCACATACATTGTCAGGCGTCCAAAAATTTGTCGAATTGAGCGTACATAGTTTTCTATTTGTTCCCGCTTCTTAATTGTCTCATCTCATCGGACATTTCTTCCTTATACACTTGGTATATTACGTACTTTATATCATCGACTACGTATACGTAGTATACTCAACCGAGTGCGTCGAGCGGCGTTCGGTTGGTCCGCCGCCCATTTCGTGCCAGCTCAGCCATATTTCCCGCGTTTTCGCGTCACGGTCACCAAGACCCAAAACAGGTCGAGCGTGGTGGAAGTACCTTCCAAGCGAGCTAGCAACCTGGCCGCCAGCGGACGTGTGTGCGTACGTACGCACAAGTAAGTGCACGGCGCGGAGAAAAAAATCAAACAATAACTATAGGCGGAGGAAAATGGGAATTCAATGTTCTTTTATATGGAATGTTGTATAGTAGTGCGTCCGTCAACCGACTGTAAATGGACACACTGTACATGCCTAGCTGCGAAAGTAGCGAAAGAACGAAGGGGCGATAAAGCCTCGAGCGGGCCGAAACCGACAGACATACAGACAGACACGTACGCAGCGGGCGGACGCGACGGACGAACGGGCGGCACCTGTGGCGATCGATCGAACGAACGTAGACGGCGGCTGCTTGCAAGGTGCTTGCTTGCGTGCCCACCAGTGGCCAAAAGCGTCTCTAGCTAGCCACCTCGGCATGGCGAAAGAATCAGCAGACGGCCGGATGGACGGACGAATATTGTCAGTCGTCCGTCGGCGAAAAAAGAAAACTAATTATTGCACAACTATGTACTCGTACGTACAGGACAGACGTTCCCATACGATTACATGTTTACAAGTTATGATCAAATTTAGCCTCGCTGTCGTGATTTAATGATCAGATCGAGACATGAGCGCAAATATTTCAGCTGCCCGTTTTCACATTAATAAACATACACATGTGCTGTGTTCGCCCCATAAACCCCCTGTGTACGTGAGTGTTTAAGTAGTAATAGGTACTGTACGTATTTGCAACAACACAAGCACGCAGAGATGTACAGTAATCGAGATGCAATTAAATTGCTCGCATATGTACATATTGCTGCATTGCAGTATACAGTACGTAACTATAACTATACCAAAATTCTATATTATTCCACCCGTAATCATGCTAATTGCTTTTTCAATATATAATCCGCATGAATCGGGAATCAAACTTGCTATCTCAATGGCTACCTAATCGACGGACGGATGTACGACGGCACTCTGCCGGCAATAATTCGGATGCGAGCAGCCAGCAGCAGCGGCGGCGGCGGCGGCGGCGGCAGCGGCGGCGGCAGCATTCGTAGTATCGTAGTTCGTAGTAGTAGTGTAGTAATATGAATTGGGTCAGACGAGACGAGAAGCCGGCCGGCCAGGGAGCGAGTGGCTAGCTGCACAACTAGTGAATGAAGTGGCCAGTCCACTCACTCAGTGGGCCGTCCGTCGGTCGATCTCGGGGGCACTGTCAAGCCGGCGGCGATTGAAGGGCGGGTCGAGCGAGCAAGTGGAGCGGTCGGTCGAACGAGCGGACAAACTGCTGTCGGTGGATTCCATGGAGAAAATTGAGGAGGCTTCTCAGGTAAAATTTTCGATTATTCAGCTCGGTCATCTTTTTGTGGATTTTAAGAGTCTGGGAAATTAGGTCAAGCATATTCACTTGCTTGCGTACGTGTGGTACTTGCATTTATTTATACTTATGTTCGTGCCAGGTAATAATTATACGCGTGTTATGTTGTACGTACGCGTACGTAAGTCTACGTTGATGGCCACGCTCGTGCAATCTTCGATCGACTGATGTCCCCTGCGCTGCGTGGATGGCGCCTGCCCGCCCCTGCGCAACTTTATTTATCATTGAGGAATAATATACAACGTACGCGCGCCCATGCACCGGCCGGCGATACAAGTGGTTTGGTGAGCACTTTGACGAAGGTGGCGGCCGGCCGCCGGCAGGAATAGCGGCTAGCTGGAGGCGGAAAGGTACGGTCCCGTTGGTTTGGTTTCTAGCTCGCTCGCTCGCTCGCTCGCTCCCTCGTTCAGAAGTAAGGCAGGAGGGCACTAGGCTGCATGAAAGGGAGGGCGATCGAGTGTGGGACGGAAGGAAGGAAGGGAGGGAAGGCAGGTAGACGGACGGACGGACGGACGGACGGACGGCATGTGAGCTAGGCCAGACCAAACACCTCAACATTGAGGGTGCAATGGCAGCTATGGATCCAGCAGCGCGTTGGCGGGCGGGCAGCCACGTACGAACAGGCATCGGCCGGCCTGTCCCTAGCTCCCTCCGCACGTCATGCAGTCGGCTGGCTTCAGGTTGCGCGCGGGAACCGCCGGCCGGCCGGCTTGTCCTACGTCGGTCGAGAGCGAGAGTGTTTCGCCCTGGGGGAAGTGTGAAGGAGGAGGCAGGCAGGCCGGGCGTGGGGGAAAAAGAGAGGGAAACGGCGACCTGAATCCGAGCCTCAGCTATATGTACGTGTAGTAGAACTTGAGAAAGAAAAGCGTTTTGGCGAGCAGAAAGCAGACTGTACGCACGTGCGCATGCACGTGGAGCCTCATATGCAGTTTCCCTTATTGATTGCACCGATACGACCTGACTGCAGTGTCCGTCCGTCCGTCCGTCCGTCCGTCCGTCCTCTAGGTACCGCTCGCCCTCCCTCCTTCCCTCGCTGCTGATCCGAGAAAACAGGAACGCCGCACGCACGCCGCACCGACCGACCGACCGACCGACCGCTGCAGCGCGATCGACGCCCTGACTTTGCGCGGCGGCCGCGACGGCGACGGTCGCACGGCAATGCAAGAAGGAAGGAAGGAAAGATCGCTCGCTCGCTCGCTCTCTCATACGCCGCAGGATTTCGAAGGAGGGAGGGAGGAGGCACACCGACACGTACCCTGGAAACATCAGCAGCAGCAGCAGCAGCCAGCACCCCCGCGCGTTACGTACGTACTCCAGGCTACGTACGTTCGCGTTGGCTGCTGCGAGCAAGTGTAGCATTATACCTTGCGGTAGCTGCTGCCCGCCCGCGCTGCTCGATTCCACCGACCGACCGACCGACATCTTATTAATGTGTACACACGCCGACGTCGACGCGACCACTCCGTTGGCAGTGGAGGCCGTACGTATACAGAAGTAAGCATTCCAAGGCTATGCAGTAGCCAGAAGGGGCAGCAGCAGCGGCACGGCAGTAGCGGCGGCGGCAGCGGCAGCGAATTCTGGACAAATATCCCATCAGAAGAGGAGGAGTCGCGACTGCGGCCTGAGCTAGCTTTCAGCTAGAGGCTAACGATTTGCAATCATCATTCATCGCTCATCGCTCGCCCAGCACGGACTTCAGCAAGAAGATCTTCTTCAAGGCAAATTCTGCACTCGGCCGCGTTCTTGCGGGTCCAGCTGGGCAGCGCAAGTGTTTCAGTGAATACCATTTTGTGGTGAGCCATCCAAGTCACATAAAGGAGGACCCGGCTATGACGATTAAGTGATACGAGGCGTTGAAATCACCACATTTCCGCGGCCAAGTACTATTTGACCGCATGCAGCTCCTACTACGCTTTGCTGCTATGCAATGTTTGTGCTCCGTAATCCCGTGAGTAGTTCTCCGCCGCAGCTAATCTGGCTGTGCTTTCTGCCGTGTTCGGTTCCCGTGCTCACGCATCCTCCGATTGCCGTTGGGACGAGCAGCTAGCGGCGAGCCAAATTCGCCGCTGGCGGCCCAGCCGGTGCCGCTGCAGCCGTCGCAGCTGGGACAATGGAACTAGCAGACAAGGACACCAGAAGGAGAAAGAGAAGACGAAAGCTACGGCGGCGAGAGAGGCACCGAGAATGGAGAGCGGACGCAGACTCGGAGGAGACAGCACGGCCACGGCGACGGCGGCAATGCTGGTGCTGCACGCGACGGCCTCGGACGCGGCAATCGCTCGAGGATGTCGCGCACTGAAGACAGGATTTTCCCTGGCAGAGACCCTGGGTCCACCGGCGGCGGCGAAGGTAGAGTGCGCGGCAGCCCCGCGACCGCAGCTCCAGTCTCCTATGGTCAACACCTCTGGCCAACATAGAAAAAGTCACCGTCGACGGGAGGATGACGGAGACTGCTCTGCTGAGCAAAAAGGCCGCAAGAGCCGATCGCACATATTCATTCTGTCCGCTCCGCTGCTGCCGCCCCCGTCGCCGCATCGGCTTCTCTTTCTGGCCCTGCTCATCCTCCTGGCCTCAGTTGCCGCCGCGGACCCGCGTTGGCCAAGGCTTCAGTCTCCGTCGCGTTACCGCCCGCAGCTGCAGTGGCCTCGGAGAGGATCCCTGGGACTGGGCCGCGCCCGGGGACATCAAGATGTGGGGAGCGGCATCAACGGCGTCTATCGGCCGCGCGTCTTCGCCGCACGCCAACATCAGTCCCCGGGTCGCTCCCAGCCTCCTCGGCAACAGAGGCAGAAGAATGCAATTACGCCGTACCAGAGAGGATTTCATGGAGGAGACGTCGGCCACCTTCAGCAGCTACCAGAGTATCCCCGACAGTCCGCCGCGCTGAGCTCCGTCGCCGCCTCCTCCTCGGTGGCTGAAATCGTACCCGCAGTCGGCAACAACGGCAACGGTACCGATCCAGGTGCGTAGCGTCAACAAGGAAGCCATGGCTCAAGTTTATTTGATTTGCTCCTACATGCATCCAAATCCAATCCTTCCTTCTAAATATTCTTTCGAGCTGTTCTTGTGGCCATCCGGCCCGTCGATACCTCTCTGTTGGCCTTGGGTTAGGGGGTCGGCCAGCTATTGGCCGGCCAGGCGACCATTCGAGGTTGAGCCTGAGGCTTAATGGTCCTAGCTATAGCTTCTAGTCCTCCCCCTCATCTGCCACTGGGCTACTAGCTTCGTCTACCTAAATCCTTCCCTCCTTCCCCCGCTTGCTGGCTGACAAGCTAGCTAGGCTAGCTACCGGCTTTGGTTCTCGCTTGTGGCCATGCACTCATGGACGGACGGACGAACGGACGGCGCGGCGTGGTTGGTTGGTTGCACGTCGCAGTCGCGGGGACTGATGGACCGCCCAGACTGCGAAAAGCGATTGCGAAATGGAGCTGGAGGAAAAATTTCGAGAAGGAGGCATAACTCTTATACGTAGCGAGTTGGCCGCCGCCGCCGACGGGACGGCCGTCGCGGCCGACCGACTGACCTACGGACCGACTGGCCGCAGCCGCTGGCAGTGACTGGCCCATGGCATGGAGAGAGAGCGAGAGAGAGAGAGAGAGAGAAAGAGGGCGGCAAGATCGAGGCACGCAAACAACTTGGCCCACCAATGTTACGCTATAGTATGTGTTTGGGATACTCCGCTATGTACTACTTGTCTACCTTTTGCTGATCCAATATTGAGGCAACCCCCCGGGCCCTCTGCAGGCCGGTGATGCAATATTTAAGGGAGCATGGAGTGATGGGTCCTCCTTTCATAAGTTTCACGATCCTCCCTGGATTTTTCTTGTACGATGGATGCGCAAGTCGGTCGGCCGGCCGTGTGCTTGCTGCCAATCGATCCGTGTACGTCGTATGTCCGCGTCGTCCATACGTACGTAGATCTCTTTAAAAGGCTGAAAGATCGGTGTAAGGGGCTGGCTAGCTCAGATCGACTGACACGACACGACGACGTCGGTCGGTCGCTTTGCAAGCCCTTGGCCTGACCAGCCACTGGAACTGACTGATATCTCAATGCTTTATCCGGTCGATGTCACTGAAAAAGGGCAATGCACTTATCTGTCGTATCTACGGACCCTTATCTGCATATCGGAGTCCGTCGCCTTCCTGTCCGAAAAAACGTGCGTGCGTGCGACACCCGAACTCTATCAATCAGCGTGTAGCTATAAAGAACTACAGCTTCTCTTCTCTACTTCCGCATATATGCGGACAAGGGCAGTCCTAGAAGAAATTGAGAGGTGACGTCATGAGACGGAAATTCTACAACTCTGGCCGCTCTTTCTTCCCCTGTTTGTTTTCGCTCTTTCTTTCGTTCGTTCTTTTCTCTTCCCACTTCGTCCGTCCGTTCGTCCATCGAGCTACTCAAACATGCCCACGTCCAAGTGTAGATTCGCTCGATTGCACTCTCTCTTTTTGCCCATTGACAGGCCCATTGTCTCTGCCACCCACCTTGTCCCAGCCGTCGAACGTCGTCGTCGCGGCCGGACTGCCTCTGAAGCCGCCAACGTCCTCTCCGCCGCCGCCGCCGTTTCGCGCCGGCTCCCTGAAGGTGCTCAGCCTCAACGCCTGGGGCCTCAACTGGCCTTGGAGCGAGGACAGGAACAACCGGATAAAGGCGCTGAAGGACATCATCGCTCTGAACGATTACGACATAATCCTGCTGCAGGAAGTCTGGTTCAGGAGGGATTACGACGTGGTTCGATCGAGCGTGCCCTACGCCTCATACTTCGAGTCGTTCAACAGTTGCAGCGGATACTTCCTACCCATGGGATGCTCCGGCCTCATCGTCCTCAGCAGGCATCCCATTGAACACGTAGAATTCTTGCCCTTCAGGTACTCTCTTTGCAATATCAAAATCAGCTTCTATACTTACGAAGACATTCTGAATTCCAGCTTCCGAGGCTCGTTTTGGAACTTTGACGGCGAGATATTCGTCGGGAAGGGCGTCGGCAAGGCGCGCGTCCGGTGGCAGGGCCTGGCCGTCGACGTGTTCACATCGCACTTCGTCTCCTACACAAACAATCCAAACAGTGACAACAAGAAAGTGCGCTACATGCAGAGCAAGGAGACGGTGGCCTACATCAACAATTCGGACGCCGACATCAAACTGTTCGGGGCGGACATCAACGCCCTGCCAACGATCAACAACAGGCGCACCCCCTACTACATCCTGACCACGCTGCTGAAGGATGCGCTCACCGACCGCTACCCGGACGCCAGCTTCCACCCGTGGTTCGCCACCTACGGCAACAGCCGCAACACGTACACGAGGGGCGCCTACCCGGAGCGGATCGACCTGCTCATGTTCTGGGCGAGGCCGGGACTGGCCATGCGCACCAAAGAGTTCGTCATGCCCATGTTCATGACCCGGAGCGAGGAGGGCGAGCTGATCAGTCTGTCGGACCACGAGGCGCTACTCGCCGATTTCGAGGTGGCCGCGATTCCCGCACAAAAGTCCAACACGGACGAAAATATTGTTGATCAGGAGCAGGCTTTGTTGCCGTCGCCTTCAATGCCGTTGGTGTCTGATACGAAGGTGTCCTCCGATTACAAGGAAGTTGTTGAACAATCAGAGACCTTTAACAACGTGCTCCGCTAAGCACGTACAATCATAAATGTCCCCATGATAAGACTCAAGAATACGCTCTAAACTTGTGATACTGCACGCATAAACGTTATAGTACTATTCAGACAGATGTACGTGTGGATATGTCAGACGTAGAAGTGAAGATACTCGCCGGGAAAAAAGATTGACTACAGATAGCAAAGGAACTACTGTTGAGCAAGGTGGAAATTGTTTAACCCTCATCATGTGTGGGTAAGGGTACTGTGCATGGTACGAAAGTTCTGTTTGAAACTGTTTTGACATCTCACTAGTAAGTAAACGACATATTGCAGTGAGAATATATTAAGTGCTTATTGACCATAACTGATTGGATCTAATTTACTGAGATGAGTTCTGACTTCCGGAAGCTGAATCTTCGGAGGTTTAGTACGTTTCTCGTGCCTGACCGGAAACGTAATTTTTTATGAGAGGTTGCGTGATTCACCTCGGACGATTAGAGTCTGCGAAGCGCGAAATTCTATCACTTACACTTTTGGAGTTTTTCTACATTGCGTAGTAGTATAGGGTGCATTACATGAAGATAGGTTAAAATACATGCTTCAGTATATGTTACAGTAGAGAAAATAATTCCACAACTCAGAGACATTCATTTCCCAGCGTTCGCTATCAGTCTTTCCTCTCTCGATCCCGTCCCGTAACGCTCATTTCATCGCGACTCCATCGAGCGTGAAATTTAACCCTGGCCATACGTACGTTACGATAAATCAATTTACGCACTGAATGCATCACGTTGCCCCTCCCACATTCAGTCAACAAATGCGATCGACGACCTCACAGAGCATGTAGGGTAACAATAGAAAAGAATAGGAGGACTTCATTCGACTACGTACTATATATGTACAGTATGTCCCGAGTTTTAGGGCCGATATTAAAAAAAGAAGATCTCAGGAAGTGGTGAGCTTTCAGCCATGAAATTTTGCAGATATCCAGACCCACCCTAGGTGCATAATCG
>JAAUYK010194349.1_pt1 | contig 13293 bp, 12 predicted proteins | sample 7278021 | NCBI WGS metagenome assembly JAAUYK01 (sample SAMN14350223, study PRJNA611818) | marine sediment metagenome | isolation source: surface marine sediment (1.8m) | place: French Polynesia: Moorea | collected 2018-08
GATTTAGACGAGCTCTTCCTAGCTATAAAATCTGTCTCATACTACTTGACCAAAAGGCACAGCCAGGAAATGGAATAATACACTCGTAATATGTGAGGTATACTAAAGGGCATCTTAATGTAATGCACAATAGAAATCACTATAATACGCGTATCTGATCTAACTTACCAAGCTTGAGCTCTTTCTCCATAACTTCCCACTTGCTGAGCTTAAACGGACTTTTAGAACTTGGTCCGCCATCTTCTGCGTCCTGCTGGTCAAATAGGGTGAGGGAGAGAACACGACATACTATCCTGCCCTAGCCAACGTTTGCACATAAACCATACGCGCACCGAAATAATTAACCGTGCGTTTTTCAACCACGGCCGACGTCATCTCACCGCACTTACCACCTCGTCATCGTCGTCGTCGTTCTTGTCGTCGGCGGCAGGAGCCTCGTTCCCGGCGTCCTCGAGCTCCATCTCGACGTTCTCAATCTCGTCGCCGCCGTCGCTGCCTGCGCCCTTCACGTGCGTGGCGAGGTCCAGTCGGTTGAAGTGGGCCGGGGTGGCCTCCCAGCCGTCCTTCAGCCGCCTGATTTCCTCCTCCGACCTGGAGTGGACGTTCCTCCCTGCGCATACGCCGACGTCGGCCTTGACATCAGCGACGTAGACCTCGAATCCCCTCTGCTTGGCGTGGCTCCACATCTCCTCGTAGTGGCTCGTCCTGTCGTTCACGCTGTCCACGATGAGGAAGGAGAAGAGGTCGTCGTCGACCTGCTTCTTGAACGACTTGGCGAAGATCTCGCGGTAGCGCCCGGCCATCGCCTCTTCGTACTCGTACTGTGAAAACGAATAAGTATGTAAGGGGAACTTATCTAACTAAGTATTCTATCACCTCTCCGTCAGTCTCGAAGTAAGCGTCCAAGTCGAGTATCCTTGGCGAATCGGCCCCCAACTCGCTCTCCTTGCTCTTGATGGCCTTCGCAATGTGAGTCTTTCCGGCGCCGGGAAGGCCTCGCAGAATTATCACGATTTTTGGCGGCCTTTAAAGATGGGAATGGAAAATCTCATGAGCCACCACCTTTTAAGCGATTTACCTTATGTATCTTCCTGGCGGCTCGATCAAGTCGTCTAGGGTAACGACCTCGCCTGGAGGTTGTTTGGGCGAGGTCGGTTTCGGAGTAGGAGGAGTCGGAGTCTTTGCAACTGGTGCCCGACTCTCCTGTTTCTTCCAAGGATTCACCTGGCCTCCTGAAGACTGTCCAAAGGAGCCTCCTCCGCGCTGATTGAATTCTTGGTTCTGCCAAGGATTGCGTTGTCCTTGGCCAAAGCCTCCCCCTCCTCCACTCTGACTTTGACCGAAATGGGGTCCGCTACCGCTGAGTTGGCCCCTGAAGCCTCCTCCGCCTCCCCCAAAGGGCATGGGTCCTCTCGGCGGCGCCTCGAATCCCGGGTCCAGGACGGTGGCGGCGCCCTTCCTGTGGCCGTAGTCCACCACGCGGGTCTGCTTCGGCGCCGGGGGTCCGTAGTCGAACGACTGCGGGTTCCACAGAGACTCCTCCTCCGCGTCCACGTCCTTGCGACGCTGAAACATGCTCTCCTCGTCGTCGTCGCCGTTGTTCCCTTCGTCGTTGTCGTTGTCTACACCGCCCACGAAGTAGGCCTCGTCGTCCCAGGCCTGCTTGGAACTGCCGGACGGCTTGTTCAAGTGGTTCAGGGCGCGGTTTATGTTCTGCCTATCTTCCTCCGACAGATCCTTCTACAGACATTAAAGCATGTTTAAGAATTCAATGCATTGACTAAAAGAATTCTTTACCTTTTTGTCTCGGTCGGAAGACGGTGGTGGCGGCTGTGCGTCTCCTAGCCCAGGTATCTCATCGCCAGACTTCTTTTCATTCACCCCTTCTTCTTCCTCCGTCGCCTTCCGCTTCGTCGCCGTCGGGGCAGCCTCCAGAATGGGGATGCCAAGCAGCTCGTGCCGCTTCCTGTTCAGGGTCTCCCTCCGCTGCAGCATCTTCTCCCGCAGCTTGTTCATTTCCCGGATGTGGTTCTCGACGTAGTCCCTGTCGGGGTTCCCCTCGTTGTCCGACCGCCACTGCTCGAAGTTCTCCTCCCACCGCTCGAACATCTTGTCGAACTGCTGCTCCTGCTCCACCAGCCGGTCGTGCTCCTGCTGCGTCGACTTGTCCTCCAGCACGCCGAAGTTAGTCGGAGGAGGCGGCGCGGTGGGTCGCGGAGGGCGGCCGGCAAACATCATCGATTGAGGAGGTAGACCGGAGGAGGCCCAAGGTGGACGTTGGGCGTTGCAGCGGAAACACGTGGTGCGGTGCGGAAAGTTGTTCGGATTCCGACACTGCCCGCACGTCCAGTTCTGTTGCTGCTGGGGTCCCTGTCCCCGAGGTCCCTGTCCACGGGGTCCTTGGCCCCTGGGTGGGCCCCTCTGACCCAGGCCCCTTGGTTGAGGAGGGCCACCGCATCCTTGAGCCCCAGAGGAACTGGCGGCCCCTCTGGTGGCCTCGGCCTTCGGCAGTCCGCACCGGTTGCACCTGTCCCTCTTGGCGAAGTTGTTGTTCTGGCACGAGTTGCAGAGCCAGTCGCCGGGGCGCGTGTCACCGGAATTGGAGGAAGAGGCGTTGGCGGAGGAGGACCCATGTTGAGGCCTAGAGGGAGGTGGGGCAGCGTTGTGAGCTGGCCGGTTGTTGCTTCTGTCGTTGCCGCCCCTGGCGCCCGAGGCATCTCTCGACGTCGGCGCCGAGCTCTGGTTGTCGCCCCATCGGCTCTTCTTGGGGCCGCCACCGCCTCCACTCGCCGACGACAATGACGACGTCTGAGTGGACGATGGCGGCGGAGGGAGAGGAGGTTTGGCCGCGGACGCCGATGAAGTCCCCGGCGGCGGCGGGGGCGGCGCAGGAGCGGTCGGAGCTGGGGGCCGAGGCGGGGCAGGGGGGCGGGGAACGAACTGCTGTTGCTGTTGCCACTGCGGCTGAAAATGCTGCTGCTGCTGCTGCTGCTGTTGGAAGAAGGCCTGCTGCGCGAGGAACGGGTTCTGCGGCTGCGGAGGCTGCGGGGGGACGAACCCGGCGGCCGCCGCGGGGTTCATGGCCATCGCCATCAGAAAGGGATTCGGAGCCGCGCCGGGAAAACCCTATAATACGGGGCACATATTTCAGCCAGGTACATTCCATAAAATACCATGAATCCTGTTACCGGTTGCTGGTGAGGAAACATGACTCCGCCGTTGGAGGTCCTGTCCACTCCACGCCTCCTCTAGACCGATTTCTCCCTGGCAATGTTAATCATCGGCGCCGAAACTGGTGCCGCATTCTTGGGAATTTTTGCCGCCGGTGGCGATGGGGCAGGTCGTCAATATATCTACTCTAGCTATAGCTAGTAGCTACCTTCACTTCAATACACACAGCTAGACAGAGCGAGCATGCATGGTAGCAAGCTCAGCTGGATGGATGGAGTAAGTTGATTGAGCAAGCGAGACGAGAGTGAGGGAGCCGCAATCCCACAGAGCAAGGCCAGAGAGATTGGCGAGTCGGGTGGGTGGAGATTTCGGCCGAACATGCAGATTCAGATTGAGAGCAGCCGCCGCGCCGGCGGCAGGAAATCAGCCGACCAGAGACACACACAAGACAAGGCAAGAAGAGAGAGAGGAAAGTACGGTAAAGCAGACTGGTCTGGCGAAGCAAGGCAAGCCAAGCTGGGCCGGCCGGCCACTGCCCTCGCTTGCCGGCCTGGCCTGCCTAACATGCATACAAAAAGGGGGAGGGAAAAGCCTGATGCTCCTATGGAGGTGATTGCCCAGCAGCAACACTTTATATTTTAGAGGGATTAATGAGGTTTCCTGATGTGTAACCGGTTCGATAAAGGAAATAAGTTGCTGTGTAACAGCTAGATGCGATATACCTGCGATAGGTGCAGATACCTATGAGGTGTAGATACCTGTGACAGGTGTAGATACCTGGGAGCGGTGTAAATACCTGTGACCTGTGTTAATACTTGTGACAGATGTTGGTTCTCTGTAAAAGATGTTTGTTGCCTCTGAAAGGTGTTGATACCTGCTGTAACAGGTGTTGGTATTTCGTATGACAGGTGTGATTTAAATACTTGGCAACGTCAGGTGAAATATACGTAGATACCCATTGGCCAGGGCAATGAAGCATCTTGAACGTATGAACGTACATCTGATCAAGTAAGCAAGCAAGGCATGATACCTCACCCGCTCATCTACCCAGTGCTTATCTACTCCGTAAGCTAACTGTGGCCACAGGCCAGGCGGATGGCATTGGCAGAAGATACGAGCAGGGACTCCAATCTTCGTCGTTCCAAATATCGCCTTGATATTGTACGCCCATGGAATCATGTAATGCCCGGTCAATTCTAGAAGGTAGTACAAAATATGCATTTTAGGAGTTGATGCCCGGAGCGTATCTACCTGTTTGAGGCAAAACAGCACAATGCTTGGTCTTAAACGTAGACCGCTTCGAAGTTTAGTTTATCCCCCCTTCCGAATGACAGTGGGTCGGTCGGTCAGTCCAGTTCAGTCAACTCGCTCGCTCGTCCGCTCTGCCTCAGCTCAGCTCGCTCGCTCAACTCTCTCAGCTCAGCCTCCGCCGTTCGGTTCGGACGGAACAGAACAGAACAGACAGCCAGTCAGGCGATTACAAAGGGAAAGAAAGAAAGAACAGAGGAGAGGACGAGGCTAGGAGAGGAGAGGAGGGGAAAGAAAGGAGAAAGAGGGAGAAAAAAGTCAGGAGAAAGAACAAGGAGAAAAGGCCGTGGGGAAGGAAGCCTTGCGAGAGAGCGAACGAAGGCCAAGAGATTCCTGGTGGGAGGAGAGGAGGCCAGAGCGAACCTAAGGGCTTCATCGAGAAGTCGTTGTGGGTGCAGTGGCCGTTTCCCTTGCCATGCCCCCGCGTTGAGCGATCCCCCCAAGGAGGCAGGCGGGCGGGCGGCGCGGCGGCCGGGGAGGGGCCCGAGGGGGCGGAACCATGTCCTCAACGGCGCCGCAGTCGTCGGCGTCGCCGGCGATGCCCTCGTCGCTGGTGTTGCTCCTGATCCTGCTGGCGTCGGCAGCCGTCGGAGGCTTCGACAGCATCGCCGGAGGAGGAGGAGGACGGGAGGCACTGTCAGACTATGTGACGCGGTTCGAGACGCTGCACTACGACGCAAGGGCACTGCATGGCGAGCACATAAGGTAAGACTAGTATGAGGATGCGGAAAGGGCAATTTCTACCTCCATTCCGCGCAGGCATAAGAGGTCCGCCGTGGAGGATGACCACCGCGTCAAGGTGGACTTCTTCAGCCACGGGCGGCGCTTCCAGCTGGAGCTGCAGCGGGACCACTCGGTCTTCCACGACGAGATGGTCGTGGTGAGAGGGGACGGCGAGGAGGACATCACGCAGAGCGTCGACACCTCGCACCTCTACCACGGAAAAGTCAGAGGTGAGAATAAAATCGATTCCGACGGCACTTAACATGGAGGAATGCATTTCGATAAGAGCATGCCGGAAGGATGAGTCATGCTTGCCCTTAATTGTAGACGACCCGTCGAGCCACTGCTTCGGGTCGATACGCGACGGCGTCTTCGACGGCCAGATCCACACGCGCGAGGGCGCCTACTACGTGGAGCGCGTGCAGAAATACTCAGCCACTTCGAATGATCTCATCCAGCGGGCGGCGGCAGAGAAGCAGCAGCCGAGGCACAAGAGCAACGCGACGGCGATGCCGCCACCGCATTCTGTGATATACCACGAGAAAGACATAAGTGATCCTTACAAGCACAGGAGGAACGGTGCGTAATAATATGCGGTCTCTTTGTTACTGCGTGTTCAGTAATGTGATGTACCAAATGACCCTTAATTTCAGTCTCTCGGCCGCCCGGCTGCGGCGTGTCCGACGACGTCAAGAAGTGGATGGAGTCCGTTCAGGCCTCCGGCGAGGAGGACCCTGAGGAGGAGGTGAGCGCGCGGAAGGAGCGCGCCAAGCGGGAGGCCGCAGAGGCGGAGGCCGTGGTCGTGGACGACGACCGCCGGGACCCGTCGTTCAAGTACTCTCCGCAGGCCAACGACCCCAAGGTGCGGGTGAAGCGGGCGAGGGAGAACCCGAACAAGCGGAAGTCGTGCTCGCTCTACATCCAGACCGACCCGCTGTTCTGGCGCCACATCCGCGAGCAGGAGGGCGACGACGCCAAGACGGAGGAGGAGATCCTCTCGCTGATCGCGCAGCATGTCAAGGCCGTCAACAGGATCTACTCGGACACGCCGTTCGACGGCAAGTACAAGCACAACGGGTACCAGTTCGAAGTGCAGAGGATCAAGATTCACAACGACAGCAAGTGCGGCAAGGCGCTCAACCAGCAGCAGCAGCAGCCGAGCAAGGGCTCTGCGTCGGTGTCGTCGTCCGCCCTGCTGGGCAGCTCCTCGCCCCACCTGAACCCGCTCTGCATTCCCAACGTGGACGTGTCCAACTTCCTGAACCTGCACTCTCAGGACAACCACGAGGAGTTCTGCCTCGCGTACATCTTCACCTACAGGGACTTCACGGGCGGCACGCTCGGCCTGGCGTGGGTGGCAAGTGCGTCGGGCGCGTCCGGCGGCATCTGCGAGACGTACAAGCGCTACACGGAGAACATCGACGGCCACCACCGGACGGCGAAGCGCAGCCTAAACACAGGCATCATCACATTCGTCAACTACAATTCGAGGGTGCCGCCAAAGGTCTCGCAGTTGACGCTCGCGCACGAGATTGGGCACAACTTTGGATCGCCGGTACGCTAATTAATATCTCATCTCATATAGTACATAGAAATTGCAATATCCTTCCTTTTTCAGCACGACTGGCCCGAGGAGTGCCGTCCCGGCGGCGTCGCCGGCAACTACATCATGTTCGCCTCGGCGACGTCGGGCGACCGCAACAACAACAACAAGTTCTCCCACTGCTCCAAGTCGAACATCTCTGCCGTGCTGGACGCCATCACGGACGGCCGGAAGCCGAACTGCTTCACGGAGAGCAACGGCGCCTTCTGCGGCAACAAGATCGTTGAGGAGGGCGAGGAGTGCGACTGCGGCTTCGACGACACCGAGTGCACCGAGCAGTGCTGCTTCCCGCGCAAGTCGGCCCGGCTGTCGGACGAGGACAACAAGCGCAACCGTTGCAAGCGGAAGCCGGACACTGAGTGCAGCCCGAGCGAGGGCCCGTGCTGCAGCCAGCAGTGCAGGTTCCTCGCCAGCTGGGACACGGTGCAGTGCAAGGGCGCCGACGACTGCACCGAGGCGTCCTTCTGCGACGGGAGGCAGGCGCAGTGCCCGACGCCGGCGTTCAAGAGAGACAACGTCACGGAGTGCAACGAGGGCACTCAGGTACGTTCCTAGCTTAATTTACCTGAAGAGATCCTATTAACTATGGAACTTCATTACAGGTGTGCCAGGCCGGCGAATGCAAGAGCTCCATCTGCGTCAAGTACGGCCTCGAATCGTGCTTCCTCACATCCGAGCTGGTGTCGGACAAGCGCGAGCTGTGCGAGCTCGCGTGCCGAGAGCCCGGTCGCGCCAACAACCACACGTGCATGAGCACCAAGGAGCTGGTGGAGAAGGGCCTCATCCGAGACCTGGACGAGGGCCTGAGCCTGCGGCCCGGATCGCCGTGCGACAACTTCCAGGGCTACTGCGACGTCTTCCTCAAGTGCCGAAAGGTGGACGCGGAGGGGCCGCTAGTCAGGCTCAAGAACCTCCTATTCAACCAGGAGACGCTCATCAGCATTGCGCAGTGGGTCACGGTGAGCTCATTGCATAGTCTCTTATTTCCTAAGATTGTCGATCTAATTCAATTTTGATTGCAGGAGTACTGGTACCTCGTGCTGCTCTCCGGTATCGGCATTGTCATCATAATGGCGATCTGTATCCGCTGCTTCGCGATCCACACGCCATCGTCGAATCCGAATCTTCCTAAAAACCTCCACATAACGGAGACGCTGCGGAGGCCAGTGAGGGCGTCGCAAAAGCAGGTAAGAACGCAGATCATTGTCAACTATCTCGTGTGGCGGTGGTGGACTTATCTTCACTCTTCCACGCACTCTTTTCTTTCTCCTCTTCTCTCTTTCCTCAACTTTTCTCTCTCGATCCACACCAGGCTGGAGTCAGCTACGTTGGCTCCTGGGTTATCCAGAACAACGTGCCTCCGAAGGTAAATCAGATTTGCCTGCTGCCATCCCTGTTGATCGGACATACCTGCCCTCTATAACTGACCCTTAGAAGAGAAGTTTTACTTGATCGGATATTAAGTGTGTTCTTTCCATGTCTTTCAGCACTACCGGCAAGCGAATAGCAGCGCCGGTGTCGCGCCGCCTCCGTACCCCGGTCGCGGCGGGGGCGGCGGGAGTTCCAGCGGGGGCGGCGGCGGCAGCAGCGGCGGTCCCGGCCACGGCTACGGCGAGGGCCGCGGACACTACAACCGGTCCCGAGGCTACGACCCCGGTCCGATGGGCGGCGGCGGCCCCCATCCTGACGAGCAGCGGTCACGGGGCGACCGCCGGTCGGGGTCCGGACAGGCCGGCTACCGGTCCAGCCGAATTGAGATGCAGCCGATGCGATAGGAAGAAAGTGCTCCGCCGCCGATCCTTGCTCCTCCTCCAGATAGACAATTCTTTGCAATAGCTGAAGCCAAAAATACGTATGTTAATCGTGTAAAGAGGATCGAGCGGAGAAGGAATTAAGGAAGCTAGAAGCAAATGGGAGGAGCTAGCTGCCACATATTTGGAAGAAGACTCTACAACAACTAGGTACATATATATACCTTGGAACGCGCAGTCAGTCATTTTTCATTCAGTCCGGCCGACGGAAAAAGATAATTACTCGTAGGTGACACGTTTTCAGAAGCTTGCTTTTATATCCACGTTCGATTTGCGCTGGCTGTGCTGGCCCAAGTATTAGCTGCGAATTATGCGAGATTAGCAACAATGAAGAAGAAGATGATGATTAAGAGGCCCCCACCAAAGGCCGACGGCAATCTCACGTTCTTGCCCCCTCTCCTCGCATTGATTAATTACTCAATTATTCTATGGCTAAATCAACCCTCTCTTACTGTGCAATTATACTACATTCATATTACATACCTACACACACGCACAATCGGTCGCTTCGGATGCTTTCTTGCCCATCCTCCCCCCTACGTTATTCTTTCGCCAACTGTTCATTGTGATTCATTTTGATACTATAGCTCGAACCATTATGCCGTATACCGAACGATCAAAAGGAGAAATACTTTTGTTCCAAGATGAGACTACTGAATTGATACGGGCCGACAAATTACTTATACACAATAGTTGTGCGTATATAGTGGGAAGAGGTACTACTAGTACTAAGCCGCCGTACTCAAAACCAGATAAATAGAACGAACGGAGAACCAAGTCTTTTTTTGTGCAACTTTTAAAGCAACGTTTATTCACAGGTGATTAGATTCTTTTTCTGTGCACTGGGGTTAGTTGCGTTGATCTACAGTGGTATTGGGCTTACCCGAATATAACATGCCTCTAAATATAGCCTACCTGAGTGGTTCAGGTAGTTTAGAGGTGGCCGGACTACACCATTTATAGATTCTTTCGTTTAAGGTATAGATTCTTGGACCCCTCATCAGTAGGTGGGCGGTGGTACGTGGTACGTAGATATAATACGATATTAGTTCTTTCTCTTTTGCAGTAGCTCGATAATATATTGTTGCTGCTGTGCCAACAGCTTCATGCCCTTCTCCAGAGTGGCCAGGTCATTGGAGCCCGCCCTCGCGCCGAGCATGGCCATGGCGGACTGCACGATGCCGTCGTCGAGGATCAAGGCACTGCCCGCGACGTTGTTCTCGTAGTATGACAGGTTGGGCTGGAAGACGGCCTTCTTCTCGGGCAGCTGCGACTGGAAGAGCAGCGTGTTGCCCATCATGGTGGCGAAGGCGGTGCGCACGCAGCCGAACGCGTACAGCTTGCGGAAGCAGTCGCAGGCGGGCAGCTGGCGGAGCAGCTTCACCGGCGGCCAGTTGGTCAGGAACTGGAAGGGGTCGCCGAGGAGCATAGACTCGATGTAGGAGACGAGCTCGACACGGGAGGTCAGCGCCACGATCTCGGACTGCTTCTGGATGACGCCGATGTCGCTGACCGCGAGGCCATTTAGGAGATTGACCAGGACGAGCATGATGAAGAAGACGAAGGCGAGGAAGACTACGACGGAGAACCAGGCGACGGACGCGCCGCCGAACTTGATCCCCTCGAACTCGAGCTCTCCGGCCAGGGCCATGACTACAGTCTTGAGGAGGGACTTGCCCGGCGTAGCGAAGTAGTCATTCTCCTCCAACGGGAGGACGATGAAGAACGCGAGTCCAAAGGCGATAATGAAGGAGATGTACCAGGTGAGGAAGAGGAAGAAGTTCAGCGAGACGGTCTTGAACATGGTGATGTAGGTGCTGCACTTGGGGTGCCGCCCGAACGTGAAGACCATCTCGGCCCAGCTGAGGAGGAGCGCCGCGCCGGACAGGCACCTGCCGGCGTCGTCCGACCCCGCAGGTAGGCAGAAGTAAGCCAGGAGAACGGAGGCGAGCGCGATCTTGGGCAGGCTGCTCAGACTGAACAGGTAGCGTCGGAAGGAGACCAATGCCTGGAAGAGCTCCCGGCAGACGAATAGGACGTAGAATGCGACCACGGCGTATCTGAGTCCGTCTCGCTGCTCCGCCTTGTCATCCGCCGTCTCCTTCTCCTTGTCCTCCCTCTTGATCATGGCTGCCTCCAGGAGGAGGTGCGCCGTGAGCAGGGCGACGAACAAGAGGTAGAAGGCCAGGTTGACGTAGTAGTAGGGCCGGATGAGGCGCCACTTGAGGCAGAGGAAGCTGCTCACCACCGGATGGAGAAGGAGGTCTCGGTGTTTCTTCGACTGGGAGAGGTACCAGAGCGGCTCCGCCTCCGGCATCTTGCGCCTCTCGACCGACTTCGACCCGTCCTCGAGCAGCTTCTCGTCTTCCGAGGAGGGCGCCGGATGCATGAGACTGAACGGCGGCCCCAGGAAGGTGTAGCTGAAGGTCATCTTGAAGTTCTCGTCTACGAGCAGCCCCTCTCCCTGGAGGCATTCGTCGAGAAATCCCTCCAGCAGATTGGGCGGTAGCTGGTCGATTGGCGTCTGGCCGCCGACGTTCTTGATGCCGATGTTGGCGCCGGCCCTCAGGAGCTTGAGTTGCGCGCGCTCGTTCCCCACCTGGACGGCGTGCTTCAGCGGCGGGTTGCCGTGCCGGTCCTGAGCGTCGACGAGCGGGCGGACGACGCGCTCCTGCGCCAGCTTGGAATTGTCATCCAGCAGGGCGGCCAGGCAGCGGTCGTAGTCGCGGCCGGCGTAGTTGGCGTGCGCCCTCGACTCGGCCTTCAGCACCTTGTGCAGCACCGTCTCCTGCCTAACGGAGTCCGTCGCGGCCATGTCCACCGCGGACTTGTCCCCTACGAGCGCGCGGTCCTTGAAGGCGCGCACGATCCTGTGGTAGCCGTGGTGTCCGGCGATGACCAGCGGCGGGAACTGGTAGTTGGGCGCGCACTTGTTCGGGTCGGCGCCCTTGTCGAGCAGGAAGCCGGCGACGCCGTCCATGCCCTGGTCGCAGGCGTACTGCAGGAACGTGTACGTCCCGTTGTCGAAGTCGGCGTCGATGCTGGCGTTGTTGTTCTTCTCGGCGGCCGCCCATGCAGACTCGAACTTGCCGCTCCGGCCGCCACTCTGCTTGTCCTCGTAGTACAGGATGTCGAAGAGCTCCTCCTCGGCGCTCTTGTTGGGACTCCTCCGGTTCCGCTTGAGGTCGGCGCCCTTGTACACGTCGGGCTTCTTGTCTTGGAGCAGCTCCTCGAGCGAGGCGTCTCCGTCGGCGTTCATGCGCGAGACGGAGGAGCCGGCGGCTAGGAGCAGCCTGACCGCCTGGTCCGACCCCTTCTCGATGGCGAGCTCGAGCGACGTCACCCCGATGCTGTTCTCCAGGTCGACGTTGACGCGCGGCTGGCGGACGAGATAGGCGATGGCGCTCTCGTAGGCCAGACCCTTCTTGGAGTGCACAGCGAGCATATGAAGTGCGGTGGAGCCGTTCTCCATGCGCACGTCGGGGTCCGCGCCCAGCCATTCGATCAAGATCCTGAAACGAAAGGTTATGATCGATCGTCGGGAATGCCATTCTTGGGTCGACAGGTGCTACACGTGTGGGCACAGGTGTAGGCACAGGTGCGAAAGGTGTCACTTGCCTGATGAGGTCCTCCCTGCCCTTCTCCGCTGCGACATGCAGCGGGTACTTCTTGAGCCTGGAGTGCGGCCTGTTGGCATCAGCCCTCGCATCTCTGGCCAGCTCCTTGACGAATTCCGCCTTCCCGTCGCGAACTGCGAGGAACAGAGGCGTGCAATAGTCGTGCTCTGCACCGAGCTCCGCGTTCACGCCGTCGTCATCCGAGGCGGAAGTGTCCGCCGCGCCCAAGATGTCTGAGAACAGCCTGAGGTTGTCTTTGTCGAGGGCGGCGGCGAGCCTGGCGGACACGTTGTCGCCGTCGCAGCCCGCGATGCAGCTGTCCATCCGCACCACGGACGACATGTTGCTTGTGGGGGTTCAGGCCGAACTTGTCAATGTTTTCATGCACATATAATCATGCATGCATGGATGAAGTGAGTGGTTTGGGCTGCTTTAATGCAGGGGAGTCGCGCCCTGCTTGAGCTCAGATTTCATTCTCTTGGTTTGACGTCCAAAGGCGGAGGGATAGTATACCCTTTGCGGCGTTAAAAAGGAAGCACATTGCATATTGTCTTCTACATGGCTAGTTCATGGTATTATCCTTTAATCCTAAGTATGAGATACTTGATAATGCAATTTTGCGGGTTTCTTTTTAGACACCCTCGCATCCCAGGGTGGCTCGTTCCGCCTTGGTGACCTCGCTCCCCTCCTTTCGTCCCTCCAAATCCGGCTGCAGACGATACACATCAGCGACACCGCTTTCCAAGTCACGTAAAAAACATTGAGATATCTGACATACTACCTACAAAAATACAACAATATTGGGTAAATTATTTAGCCTATCCAGCCAATATTGCGCTCTCGTAATCATATTCTGTACCTAGTTTCTTCACGTGACTTTAATGCATGCATAGAACATGATCTCTTAGAAGTCTGGTCTCTTTTACGTTCCTGTTTAGGTCCTCCCTGCATGTGGTTGGCCGATTGGGCCGGCGAGTCTCTGCCTTTTGCGCAGGGGATGGGGGAAAGATCGAGGGCAGCTACCGAGCTAGCTCGGCGTCGCCTCGATCGCCTCGCTAGC
>JAAUYK010044475.1_pt1 | contig 13284 bp, 12 predicted proteins | sample 7278021 | NCBI WGS metagenome assembly JAAUYK01 (sample SAMN14350223, study PRJNA611818) | marine sediment metagenome | isolation source: surface marine sediment (1.8m) | place: French Polynesia: Moorea | collected 2018-08
CACCACCCTCCAACCCTCCCAACCCAACTCCAGTTCATGAATTCCCTCCCCATTGGACCTAGAACCTTCCCTCCACTGACCTCTCTAATGTTGAGTCGACGGACCTTTAGGCTGAATATAATAATTTTTCTGGCTGAAAGCTGTAGAGATGAGCTTATAATAAGCGCTGAAAATAATACAAGCCGTCGGGGGCCTTCCCTAGCTCCCTTCCTCGCAATTTATAGCCGTCCTTCAGACAATGGTGCTGCAGCCGGGCTGACGACACGACAACGGTCCCCTCCCTTTCTTCCTACTGCATCCTACAGCAGCGTCGCGTCGTCGTATATTTGATTGGAAAATACGAGAAGTAGTGAGTAAATTCACGCTTCGTTGGCCAATTCCGCCCGACCATATCTAAGATATCTCTCGTCAAGGCTTCAGACTCGGCCAGACAGATAGTCCCGAGATACATGTCTTGTTCCCGGAACAGCGGAGCGAAATTGACGAACACACACGGTTCGGGATGTGGTTATCCTGCCTTGGCACCTCCTCGGACTTTGGGCAGTGTTGCCATGTGGGGAGAATTTTCACTGAGTGCGTCTGATTATGCCAGGTCCTCCAATTTGCCAGAAAAGGTAACGATCGATATAGTATTGTGCACCTGGTATCCCCGCATATCGCGGCGTAGGAAGAAAGCGAAACGAAGCGAAACGCTGTTATGCAGACGACGAGAAGACAATGGTCGGTCGGCCAGCGACCCGGCGAGACAGAATCCTGATGAACGTCGCCCGGAGGTACGGCAAAACGGCATAGCAAAACTAGAAGGGGGTATGATTTCATCGACGTGTTGTCGTCAACGGCATTATGGTGTTCATCAACGTATTCTTGTCGTTGAGGATGCGTGACACTATAGTGGTCATTGACGAGTGCTCATTTACTTTTGTCACTCGTCATAGTGTCCTGGTGTTACATACGTACTTACGGATTTCGGTACGCGTCAAGAACATCATATCATGGTTGACGTAAGTGGTGTCCCGGTCTGCTTAGGTACTTTTATTTGATATGCAACATACTACGTTCATCGACATATTATTTTGCAGTGGCAATGAAATTTCGTATAGATCACAAAGATGTAGGTAAGACAAACGTCATGTTGTCACTCGTTTATTTTAAACCTAACGATATAATAATGTTAACGTCATGAGGGATCGTCGTGTCAAATTAGTAATTTTAATTGCACTGGATTTCGCGGAAGAACAGGTGGCCGGAGTCGGCGTCGTGCTCACCGACGCATTTCTGGCCCAGGTAGGAGCACTCGTACCTGCCGTCGTCGTCCTTGGTGCATTGGGCAGCGGGCACAGGGACGGTGTTTCCACAGCGGCAGGCCTTGTACGTCTTCTTCTCGTAGGGGGCATGGCCAAAGAACATGGTGAGCCGTCCGGTGGGCTTGGTCTGGATTTGCGCAAAGATGGACGCGTCGTTCAGGTCGTTGCAGAACGAGCAGATGTGGCGGTCGATGAACTTCGGGTGGGGGCAAGTGCACTCGTCGCTGCTGCTGGTGTCCCAGAAGGCGGAGAGGGCAAGGAAGATGAGGCAAGCCATGGCGAGGACTTTGATGAGAGACATCGTGAGAGACAGGTCCGATTTTGACGCGATGACTCGATCGAATGGAATATTGTGAAGATGTGTCTTTCTATTTTTGAGATTTCGCAGGCCGAGTAATTTAAAGAGTTTTTAATAAAGGCGGAATATTCAAGTGGAATTACTAATAGACAGATCTTTTATTGGGCTTTATATATTTGTACAACTAGATAGGCCTTAGCCTTGCCCAACACAGAAATGTGACCTCGTTTATCATATCTTGACTTGTTACTGCTGAGTAGCGGGGACCATGTCGTCCTCCTCGTCGTCGTTGTAGGATTTGTTGGAAGCGGCATCGTCGGCATCGACCGGAGACGCCGGCGAATTGTCACTCTTGTCCGATGCGCCCTCGTCCGTGCCGCCGTCGGGGGCTTGGCGGCCGACGCTGTCAGCACAGTCGAGCTTGGCCGCCTTCTTGGCCGGGCCGACGAGGTCGTTGTTGGCGCTTCTCTTGCTTACAGCTGCGGCGGCCGCCTCGTTGCCGACGCCTAAGGTGGTGGCCGATGTGGGGTCGCCGGAGGACGCCTGGGCTTGGGCAGCACCGTCGTCGCCGCCGTTCTTGCTTGCGGCCCCCTCGTTGCCCACGCCGAAGCCGGTGCCCGATGCGGGGTCGCCGGAGGATGTCGGGGCTTGGGCAGCACCGTCGTCGCCGCCGTTCTTGCTTGCGGCCGCCTCGTTGCCGACGCCTCCTGGGGCAGTGTTGCTGGCCATGGCGATGGTGGAAGTGGGGTCGTTCGTGGTGCTGGTGCAGGTGGCGGTTACGCTGGGCCTCGACCACGTCTGGAGGATGGTGCTCGTCGTCGGCTCCTCGCAAAGCGGGCAGACAGGATCAGAGCAGCAGAGAAAGTGATTGATGTCGTCGCGAAACAGAGCCTTCAGGACGCAATCGCCGCACAAGTTGTGCTCGCAGGGGAAGAAGAGAGCACGGTAGATGCAGGGCAGCTTACATTGCGAGCAGTCGTACATGGCGGTGATGGAGGAAGTGGAGTCGTCGTTGCAGAAAGAGGGGTCGTCGTTGGCGGAGGGAAAGTCCAAAGTTCACTTAAATGGCGCGGTTCGCTCATAGGCTATGACAAATTATGATTTCCTTGGCTTTGTGCGTTTAAGAAATGGTACCAAAATGTGTCTTTGGTTCAGGGGGTAAGAAAAGTAAGAAATTCAAAGACATCAACGAAATAATAATATATTCTTAACAAATGTTCATTGCGATTACTCAAAATGTGTCTTTGCTTTTTCGTGATGAATTAATTCCCAGTTTATATAATTCTGCCCAATTCTGTCATTCGAGCTAAAAAGTCAGAAGTGTCCAGTGCTTTTGCTTCAGCTTCGCCGAGTACAAGTACGAGTACACGTCCACGATGGCCGCCAACTTCCCGGGAGGCGAAGGAGGGCTCGTCAAGAGCATCGCCTCGGTCAACGCCTCCATGGCTGGACTCCAGGAGACTCTGGACGACTTTAGGAGGGAGGTGATCGAGTCGTTCAAGACGGCGAGGACTCTGAGGGAGGACGAAGAGCGCATGATCAAGGCGAGGGTCGCTTCTATCGGGAATCAAGTGGCGTACTTGCGCGACAACGTATGCCACTCACTGAATGGCGTGGTAAGTAAGAAAAATGAACTTAAATTAAGGTAGCTTCCCACGGACGTGTCCTCTTCCCGAAGCGCTCCGACGTCGCGGCCACTGTGGAGAGGCACCTGAAGGAACTTCGCCTAGCCATCGAGCAGAACGTGGAGACGGAGACCCTCATCATCAGGGATATCCTTTTCAAGGTCTTTCCTGAGCTTGAAGCGGCTTTCAACGTCGGCAACGTCATCACCCCGGCCACGCCCATCCGCTCCGACGAGGGGATATCGGCGCCGACCGTCTCAGCGATCCCGCCAGCCGAGGCCATGGCTGACACCGAAGACGAAAGGGACGAGGAGATGTCAGAGGAAGAACTGATGGACTACTTGAAGTCGCACATGCCCGTTTGGAGCGCCATCGACGTGTGGGACATTTTCCGCAAGCCGAAGGTCGAGGAGCTTCTGCTGAAGATCATCGCGGACAAGATGCCCGAGGACATGTACGCCACGACTGAAGACTCCTCGTACGTCGACTTCATCGTCCGCCTCTTGTTCTCTGGTGGCTACTTGGCCGACCACCGCATCCCCAAGCTTGACGACGGGTCGCTGTCTCGCCCGCCTCCCTTCCCGCACATCTCCCAGAGGCTCCTACGCTTCCTCAACATGCTCGCCCTGGCCTCGGACAACACGGCGAAGGAGCACGGCAAAATCTTCGACGTGGAGTCGTTCTGGACCCAGCTGCGTGCTCACTTCGCCGGCGAGGCGCCCGCCGTCCAGACTGTGGGCAAACCTACTGCATCTGGTCTCGTGACGTCTGCTCGTGCGGCCCTCGCCTCAGAGAAGGACGCGGGCGTGGCCGAGAAGTTGCCGGCGCCGGCGGCCACTGGCTTCGATCTACATGCTATGCAGGCTCGTCTTATGGGCGATCCGGGCGAGGGCGAACTGAACATCTCAGCGGGCTTCGTACCTGAGGTGATTATGCCCCTTGACGACCCTGGTAGAGCCGGCGGCGAGGAACCCGTACCCGTGCCCGGAACCGGCGCGATGACACAGCTCAACCTGAGGAACAGGATCGTCCATGCGAGGACGGCGATCAACGAGACTGTGGAGGGCAAGCGCTTCCTCCGCCAGACGAAGAGGTCGTCGACGTCCATCACGGAGACCAAGGAGAGGAAAATGCAGAAGAAGTAGTAAGCACGATGACTCCACGTCAACATTTTTTCGGCCCTAAATTCCCGTTAACGCGCCATCATTATGGTCATGGCTGGACTCGTTCCCCATACACTATTCTAGGACACCTAGAAAATCTTTATGTGACGACAGCTCATATATGTAGTGCACCCTTAAATTAGAAGTTTGAAGAATAAAACGTAAGTACGTATTCAACCGTTCTTTCTTTATTTGAGTTCTCTTCGAATATCTAGCTAAACAGGTTTTCCTTCATGAAGGTACATAAATACTTTTCTTTTTGCTCTCGACCGTACATAAATACTGTTCCTTGTAAGTCTTTCTTCTTTCTTCTCATATCTTGAGGCACAACATATACTATATATAATTTTAATACGATCACATGTGCGAAAAGACCTAACTTGATCTACGATGTGTCGTTACATTGTAATATTACTGCTGAGTTCCAGGGATCAATACATCGTCGGTGTCCTCGTCGTTGCCTGTGAAGTCGAAGTCGGACGTGGTGAAGGACACGCCATGGTTCGGGCTGTATGTGATGACATCAACGTTGTCGGGCAACATCTCGATGTTGAACTCCGCCTCTCCATTATTCACCTCGTTCACGTGTCTGATGGCAATTTCCATAGGCGAGTTTCCCTTGGGAAGACACTTCTGGGAGGAGCTTTGTGAATTTGACTGCGCCGATGAAGGAGTTGAGGCGGTGAAGTAGTCGGGATTGTCTGTGGGGGGCGGCGGGGTAGGCAGCTTCTTCTTGCCGCCGGACATGTCGACGTGGAGACATTTGTCGGCGTATTTGCCGTCGCGATCGTCGGCGTTCTCACCAGAGCCGCCATGCTGCTTGTAGGGGTTGTCGGCCTCGTCGCCGCTGTGCTCGCCGACAGAGCCCTCGTCGGCGCTGTGCTCGCCGGAGCCCTCGTCGGCGCTGTGCTCGTCGGCGCTCTCGTCGGCGCTGTGCTCGTCGGCGCTCTCGTTGGCGCTGTGCTCGCCGGAGTCGTCGTCGGTGCTGTGCCCGCCGCTGTCGTCGTCGGCGCTGTGCTTGTCGGCGCTGTGCTCGTCGACGCTGTGCTCGTCGACGCTGTGCTCGCCGGAGCCCTTGGCGCTGTGCTTGTAGGGGTTTTCGGCCTCGGCGCTGTGCTTGTCGCCGTCCTCTTCGGCGCTGCTTGGCATGAAGCTGGACGATTGTGCGGATGAGGGCTCGTCGGGAGTTTCCTGGATGTCGTCATCGTCATCGTCGTCTTCATCGCCGCCGTACTCCTCTTCTTCAGCTTTAGAGTTTGCGTGCTCCTCACGGCGTTGGCGCTCTTTCTCCAGTTGGGCAGCGCGTTTCTTGGCCTGTTCGTCCCTCTCCTTCTCCACGGCTGCGTCAATCATCTTCTGCCTCTTGAACTTTTGGTATTTCATTACCTGCATGACACTGTTCAGGCGGCGTTTCGTGCCTGCAGCTACTTTGGAGGCTTTGGGCGGCGAGGGCACGTTAGGATCCTGGGAGAGTTTCGCTGAGGCCACGAATTCCTCGACAGACTGGCTGTCCAGGGGCTCGTCGGTCCCATCGTCAACTTCTTGAGGTGGCTTCTTTGCCTTCTCCGCTTCGAACATCTTCTTGTTGTACTGCCCAATAGTCTCCTTCTTAGTTCCGGGGGCAAGCACCGGATCGGGCTTGAACAGGTACTTGACCGGCCACCCGGTGCGAGAGCGGATTGGCGTGTGACGCGTAGTCGTCGGTGACGGGCTGCCCTCAGAGAAGCTTCTCTGGCGCCTCGGTGTCTTGGGGGACTTCGACTTGGGGCTGAAGCCAGATATAGCGATGATTTTCTGCTCAGGAATGTGAGCGATTCCAGTCCTCTTCTCGTTGACAGACTTCTGGGACGGCGTCTCAGGCAGGGGCCTGCTGTCTTCTGAGTACGGGGCGAACGAGGACTCTTTGGGATCAATCTTCGGCAATGTGGGGTCCTCCGTCTGTGTGCCCTTGCATGACACATACCTCGGCTTACTGTAGCGATCCGAGTCGCACTCGGTGTACTGCGGGCCGACTCTGATGTTGGCCGCTTTCATCTCGGCCTTCTTGCGGAAGCGCTCCTTGGAGACGTCGGCGATCACCGCATAGCAACGGCACCTGCAGAAAGAAATGTATATAATATTATGATTAATTACGATCAGTCATGCATTGGCTTACAGGAGGCAATCTTCGGTGCGGATTAGTCCGGACTTGACATCGTAACGCTCCTCCGCTGTGCGATACCCGGGCCAAACGTAGCGGGGGCAGTGAAGCCTGGCCTCCACACTGAGGTCGTGGACGCCGACTTGGTGGGACTGGGGCCCGATGCAGTCCCAGTCGGGGACGGGGAACTTCGGAGCCTGGAAGAACTAAGTGAAGAGAAGAAGGGCATTTAATTCCGACGAGGAATCGTTATGCATTATATTGTCCTCACCCTGTAGCTACGATTGGCACAGATGTACCCCGGGAATTCGAAGTACCTCCCATCGTCGGTCCAGTTGTACTTGCCCACCAAGGGCTTTTCGTTTCGGTGGAATCCGTCCGCGGAGGCGGCCGCAATGATCTCCTTCGAGAGCAGGTAGTACGAGCGAGAAGGACCGATGCCAAGGACCTTCTTCGGGTTGAATTCCACGTTGTCCTCCCTGAGGTAGAGGGCATAGTTGGTGACCTGTCCCGTGAACTTGTCAACCTAGAGGCAGAGAGAGAGAGATGTATGACGAGTCGTTTCTAATATTTTTACGAACTATCGTTACCATCTCATGGAACGGAGTCTTGTAGCTGGGCCTCTCCACGCAGTTCATGAACTCCGAACCGTCCACGCCAGTTGTCTCCCCGCACACCTTGATCGGCATTTTGTCCAAGGATTTGTAGAGATATTCGTGGTTGATTGGAGAGAAGATGGGCTCGTGGCGGGGTCCAGAGCTGGGGTACCTGGGGTTGTAGACATCTTCCCAGTACTTCACCACCGGGGGGTCAGGCGGAGTTGGCCCCTTCGGCGCGGCCATGGCGAACGAGGAGTCGTACAAGGAGTCGGAGATGGTCACGGGCGAGCAGCGTCAATTAAGCGCGAGATCGGAATAGGAAGGGCAGCTGACGACTACACGTGGAGTTGGGTAGAAAAATTGACGAGTACAGGGTATGAGGTTAGGGTATCATGAGACTAGAATCGTTTGTTATTACTCTAACTAGATGCGTTTGTTATATATGTTATATTCATCATGGCCGAGCCTCCCAGGAAGAAGGCTTTTAGGCCGCGAAAAATCCTTCTCTGCGACGTCGCCGGCAGCAGCTCCTCCGACGAGGAGAAAAGGGGCGACGAGCACTTAATCGCGGCGACGATGACGATCCCCATCCACAGCTCGCAACCGGCGCTCCCTGATATCCCAGCCGGTGAAGCCCCTCGCATTGAAGCTCCGTATGCAAGAATACAGGATTGCATTGAGACGGTACCTATATATATATTTATAATATATATGTATATATATATATATAAATACCTGGTTTATATATATAGGAATGGCCGATGAGTCATCGTTCGCCGCCGCCCGATCACTACAGCTCATCTCCTCCACATGCACCGTCTTCAAGCAATTCATCATCTGAGAACGAACCATCATCTGAGAACGAACCAGAACAGGACGATGGAGGCGATGCCCATGGTACCTCTTGCGACGAGTACGAGTCGCCACCGCCGCATGCAGCATCATCCGCCAGCAGCAGCGACAGTGAAAGAGAGGCCGAAGACTGGGGTTCCACGAGGGCTGACGCAGCCACGTACCTGTTCAGGCTGAAAACTAAACACAATGTTACCGATTCCGCATTCCGAGCCTTGTGGGAAGGATTCAAAGATACGATGCCTGCACTAAAGGACTTTGAAAAAGATGATTTGCCCTCTGCTAAGACGATCAAGAGGCAAGTGCTAAAAAATATACCCCCTATGACGCTCGAAATAGCGCACAAGAACCTCATGACCGACGACATCACGTTCGAGACTGGGCTGGCCGCGTACCCCAAGAAAAAGTATGCGAACCGTAGGGAATGGCAGAAAGTGTATGAGATCTGGAGTACTGACCTTGAGCACGTACTCGAATTCCACAATGCCATGCACGTAGTGAAGGACATTGAAATTATTGTGAACATTGATGGTGTACCGATTGGTAGGACGGGAAGAAGCCAGACGATCGTATCGGTGAAATTCGCCTCATGCAGGAACGTGTACACGTTGATCAACGCCATCCCTTCGAGCGAGGGCAAGCCGTTCATGACCCCGGACAAGCTGCTCCTCCCGTTGGCGTACGACATCCGACGACTGAACGTCAAGCTGCTATACTTCTGCGCCGATGCACCAATGAGGGCATTCGTAAGGAATCAAAAGAGTCACTCGGGCAAGAAATCCTGCGACTATTGCTATTCGACCGCGCAGTACGAGGGACGGCCTATTTGGAGCGAGAGGACCATGGTGGGCGAGCCCCGGACGCTGGCTCGTCTCCTCCGAGACTATGAGGATCACGATCACAACGGCACACCTTTGGACTCGTTCGGCTACAATGGGAAATGCATCCTTCTAGAAGCAATGCCTGGTTTTGACATAATCTCCAATGTACCTGTTGATCCCATGCATCATCTTTACCTTGGAATCGCACGAGCACTCTTCGAACTACTTTTCACTGTCGGAGACCAAAGGCAGACAAATTCCAGCAAACCGAGGGAGAAGATTGACAAGTTGAACTCGTTCCTCCCACTCATCCAGGTGCCTAATGAAATAACGAGGCGCCCTCGTGCCGTGGAGTATCGGAACTGGAAGGCTTCTGAGTGGCGAAATTTAACGCTCTATTACTTCCCCTTCGTTGTCATCTGCCTTCCAACTGGCGTGAGGCGCGCGATGTGGCTTGAACTATCATACCTCTGCAGGGCGTACAACATCGACGAGGACTCGTACTGCAAGTTAAACGAGGAGATGTTGAAGAAGCTAGCCCTGAAGTGGTTCCGCAACTACAGCCGCGAGTTCGGCAAGACAAATCTAAGGTACAACGTCCACCTCATGCTGCACCTGGAACGTGTCCGAACTCATGGCCCATTTTGCAAGATTTCTGCATTCCCCTTTGAGGGGGCGTTCGCGGCGAGCACTCGTTCTCAGCGGCAGGGCACCAGCAGCATTGGGCTGCAGTTCCTCCGCCAGTCGTACATGAGGCCGTTACACGGGCACAGGTGTGAGAGGACTATTCGTTTCGACATTGACAAAACTGGGCGGATCAGGAACGACAGTCTTATTTATACAAGGATGGGCTTCTACGCAATCGTCGAGGCGCCGGAGGAGGCGGCAGAGTTCTTCATCGTGCGCAAGTTCGTCACGGGAACCTACTTCCCGCCAGTCAGAACGACATTGGACTTCTCCACAATTGGCGTCGTCAAAGCCCTCTACCTGGAGAGGGAAAGGAGGAAGATAAAACGAGAGAACGTTTGCGGCAAGGCCTTCCGGTTGCAGCTCCCGGATGACGACTTGTTGGTCACCGCCTCTTTTGACATGCTACGTGAGGCGGATTGAGAGTTATATAGATGATACGACGATGAATTGTACTCGTTATCATTTAACGTCTCCTCGTTCGATCTATATTGTCCTGATTCTCATGCGGTCCGGTCCGGCCGGTTAAAAACGATCTCATCCTATATATATGTCCTATAGCCGTCAATTTAAGATAAAACCATTCTTCGCCATCGATATAACTGCAGTACGTCTCACTGTTTCTTTCCTTCCTTCTCTTCTTTCTCCTCCTTCCTCTTCTTCACGTTCGATCTGGTATACCGCCAGACATCTCTCATCTTGAGTACAAATTTGCGCCAGGAGTACGTGTCCTCGTCGAGGCCCAGCGCGCGGATCGTAGACATGACACTGGCCTCGAGCCAGTCGAACACGCCCTTCTCCATTGCGGTGCCGGCCTTTTGAGTGTAGTTCTCCCTCCCGTAGTACACCTTGAATCTTGTGATGTAGTAGTTGCTGAACAGGGTGTGGACGACCTTGCTAATCCACCTCTTCTTCCTCTTGTTGTCCGACGTCAGCTCTTCCACGATGATTTGGTCGATGATCCTGTCAAGGCACTCTTGGCCATCGGTGTCACTAAGGATATTCTCGAACTCCTCGTTTGTGTTGAGAGGAAGGGCCTGCTCAATTTTGTTGTACTTGATGCTGCTCGCCTCCGCTGGGAAGTCGAGGATGATTCTGGAGGGGAGGTGCGCCTCAGCCTCAGTCTCCGCATCGGATTCGGGATCGTCAGCGCCGCCAGCGCCCTCGGCGGCCTCAAGCTTTGCCTGAAGCTCACGAACGGTCGCTTGAAGCTTAGCAAAGTCCTCCATAGTGGGCACGGCCGTCTTCGCCTTCTTACGACGACTCGGTCGGGATTCCTGGCCATCTCCTTGACGCTTCCTCTTCGCCTGCTGCGACGAGGCCTCGCTCTCGGAGCTGGTGGAGGACAGGGTGATGACCTCGACTTCCTTCTTGACCTCCATGACCTCAACATCAGCAGCGGCTGGCTCTTCGGCGGCCGGCTCCGGCTCATCAACCGGCGTGGGCTCCGTCTCCTCCTCCTCGCCAGTAGGCTCCACCGCCGGCTCCGCCACTGGCTCCATCTCCTCGTCTGTGGAGGACAACGCGGGCGCTCCGCCGACGGTAGGCGCCTTCTTCGTGGCGGCGGCGACGGGTTCGTCGCCCATGTTGGCGGGCGTCTCCTCGTCCGTGGAGGACAACGCGGGCTCGCCACCGGCGGTAGGCGCCTTCTTCGTGGTGGCGGCGACGGGTTCGTCGCCCATGTTGGCAGGCGTCTCCTCGTCCGTGGAGGACAACGCGGGCTCGCCACCGGCGGTAGGCGCCTTCTTCGTGGTGGCGGCGACGGGCTCGTCGCTGGCGACGGGCTCCTCTCTGCCCGTCAGTGGCACCGACGGGTAGCCGAGGTCCTCCTCCACGACTGTCTTCGTGACGACGACTCTTTTCTCGTATTTGGCGCCGGGCGAGGCAGGCGAAGGGGTCACAGTGCCGGAGGACGAGCTGTCGCCGGACTCGGGGGTGGTGGCGCCTCGCACGTAGAAGTCCTCCAAAACTCGTGTGCTCTCCTCCTTCCTCCTCCTGAGTACGGCAATGATTGGAAGCGACATGGGCTCGTTGGCTTGAGGCTGTTGAGGCTCGTTGGCTTGAGGCTGTTGAGGACGGGGATCCCGTGCCGGATCGACACGCTGCTCTGGTCCTTCGGGGGCGACCTCAATGGGAGGCCGTTCGGCAGCGAGAGAAAGTTCCGTGGGCGCCGAGATGATGGCGCGAGCGGCCTCTGCCAAACACCTGTCGACCTCACGCCTGAATCGGGATTAAAGATTTATATACGACTACTCTTTCTCTTAGTCATTATATATAATTTACTTCACTTAATTACCTCAGAGGTTCGTCGTCTGGACCGGTCCGCTTAGGGAAGAACCGGATTGGTTCCACCTCGCCCGGCTGACGAGCGCTCCTCGTGATCGTGAGGAGTTCGTCGGGGGTCAACAGGGCACGGATTGCGAGATCGCTCCTTGTTGCCGGCGGGAACACCGACGTTGTTAGCGCGTACGCCGTCTCGAAGTGGATGGCCGGGTCCACCCACTGCCTCAGGTACTTAAAGAACCCGTTCACCAGCTCCACCATGCCAGATATGTCCATGAAGAAGGTGCTGTGGCAGAGCATGTACACCTTGTAGTCGGTGATGTGCCCTGTGCCGATGGACCCGTGATGAGTCACGAGCCTCTCGTACTGGGTCAGGCCCCGGGATTCAGCCAACGTGTCGATGTCGGTGCCTTCCGTGATGGGCACTTTTATGAAGGACGACTCCTCGTCTGCGGCCGAGACTGTCGGGAGGAATATGATGGCCCAGGTGTGTTTCTCGGCGAATGAAGCCATGGCGAGGCAGGCCGAGGCGAGAGGAGTGGGATTTTTATGCGTCTGCTCACTTCTGGAGCTCCTGGCCGACTGATTAATACTACTAAAATTGAGTGACTTAATTTACAATTCAGTTTTCATCGACAACACTATAAGTGAAACCTTTGCCTTGGGAGGGAGGGAGGGAGGTTTCAAATTTTTGGCGCCATTCTGTTGCGACGACCCCACGTACCTCGTGCAAATTAAGCAGCTGACGATCACTCGTTCAGAGGCGGCACGATGCTCAAGTCCAGGTCGAGAGCAAAGTCGGCAATCGCGGCGCCCGGGGAGCCCTTGGTGTCCACGCCCAAGTACTACATCTTGTTCGTCGAGGACCCGACAACGAGAACTCCTTTCGCCGTCGTTCCAGCATCGAAAATCACCAACGACACAGAGTCAAGACTTAGTACTCAATTCTTGAACAACAATAGGCGCAAAAGATCGTACCCCATTGCTGTCTGCCCTCTCTTCAAATTCCCCTGCAGAATCTTTGCCAAGAGCGAGCCCAAAGTGACCGTCCTCCGCCTGAACAAGGTCGTGACATCGCTCAACGAGAAGTTCAAGCTCCTAGCAGCCCATGTTGCAGTTGAACAGGCCTACTCCTCTCTTCTTGACGACTGCCCGAACAAGGTGAAGGACGGCATCGAGTACATGACTGGCGCCGTGACCAATAAGAGGGCTCGTAAGACTGCGGCAGCCGACACCACCTCATCCTACACCGACGCTGATGAGGTTAACCGTAAATACCAACTCAATTGATCCGATATAATCTTAATATACACAGCCTGACACACAACTTCTGCACCCGGAGGCGACGCCAACACCGCCGACTCCTCGTCCTTGCTCAGGCAGGCGATGCAGGTACTGCAGGTACGATAACTCGTAATACTCCTCTCATTTTATTTCAGTGGAGCAGCGCAACGAGACCGAGGACGAGGAAGTAGTAATTAACAGAGCAGCCCACGTCGACGGAGCAGCCGA
>JAAUYK010014079.1_pt1 | contig 13279 bp, 9 predicted proteins | sample 7278021 | NCBI WGS metagenome assembly JAAUYK01 (sample SAMN14350223, study PRJNA611818) | marine sediment metagenome | isolation source: surface marine sediment (1.8m) | place: French Polynesia: Moorea | collected 2018-08
CGGAGTAGGGGTACGGAGGGGGAGGCTGCTGCGGGGTGGCGGCCTCGGCGGTGGCGGCGGCGGCGGGGACAGTGGCGGTGACGGAGGCAGATCCGGCCTCGCTGCTGCTTCCGGCGCTCCCGCTGCCCTCCAGCATCTGGAGGACGTAGTTGATGTCGAACGAGTCCTCCTTCTTGACGGGCCGGTGCTGCGGCTGCGGCTGCTGGGCAGCCTGGGCCTGGTTGACGCTGGCCGGGCTGGCGGCGGCGGCGGAGGCGGACGCGTACGGGGATGCCGACGCCGTGGTGCGCCAAATGTCGAGCTGGGCGTGCAGCAGGTCGCCGCCCTGAGAGAAAAGAATGGTCGCGTTACGTAACCGGCTCGGTCAACATTTTTCGGAGACCAGTACTGTCTCCTGCGAACTCGATGGAGACTTCCGTTTCATTGTACATGAGTTGCTATTGCGATCGAACGGACGATTGAGATTGCCAATCAATGTTGCTGCTCACCTGCGGCATCCTGGACCTGAAGTCCTGCTCGGAGAGCTGGAGGAAGCTCCTTCCGCCGTCGGCGGTGGCCTCGTCGGCGTCCCAGGCGCGGGCCACGGAGCCGTCGGGGTCGGGGATGTTGAACTGCTGCATCGTCCAGCGGATCCAGCGGCCCAGGTCGGCGCGACTCCAGGCAGACGGATCTGTAACAATGGGAAAAAAATGTCTCACTCACAGTTCGCACTTTTTAATTGCTTATTAGCTGGTGTATTACTAGGTATAGCTATAGGGAAGCCCGGTCAATTGTTGCTCGAGGGCAGTTGGACAACCGACTGACTAGCTGACCGTACCCACAATTGTCTACGTCCTGGTTATCTCGAGTTTTAACCAGTCTGATGGATGCTATGCGACTCGCCCCAGGGTCGCAACATTTGGGAAGTACTATATGTGCACATGTGTGTGCGGGAAAGCAATAAAACCGACCTCGTCGCCGGTTGTTAATTACCTTGCGATGACGTGCGTATCTAATATAGTTGTCAACCGCACGATCGAGTACCCAGCCTAAATCTGCCTACTCTATGTCAAACAATGCGGATCTTACCGTTGGAGATGTTGAGCGCCCTGCACGTGGAGTCAATGTCCTTTCTGGCTTGCTCCATCACAAGCGAGAGGACCGGCTCCATCTTGACCCTCATCACGGCGGACGCCGCGGCCGAGCAGGTGGAGGGCGCGGGGACCTCGGGCTCCTCGGCCGCCTCGGTCTTGATGACGCAGCCGCCGGAGTAGGTGTAGGGCGGCGGGGGAGGCAGCTGCTGGCCGAACGCCTGCTGCTGCTGCTCGGGCTCCGTCTTGACCGGGTAGGGCGGAGGGGAGCCGAGCGCGGAGGCGGAGGAGGCGCCGCCCTCTTGCTCCTGCCTGATCCTGGACTGGAGCTCGTTGAATTCGGCCAGCGACTCGAGCAGGGAGAAGGAGGAGGCGGCGAGCGGCGTGGAGGCGCCGGTCCTCACGGAGTCCGTCGACGAGAGGCGGCGGCTGACCGCGGCCGCGGCCGCGGCCGCCGGCGGAGTGTACGGGGAGTACTTGTTGGAATTGCCGCTGCCGCCGCCGGAGTTGTTCCCGTTGCCCGACGACTTGCCGTTGCCGTTGTTGCCGCCGCTGCCGCCCCGCTCCAGGGACGGGGGCGAGAACAGCGACATGGTGGGCGAGTGGGCGTCGTGCAGGGCGTACTCGATCGGGGAGAACGTCGTGGAAGGCGACGGGACCTGCTGGGAGACGCAGCAGCTGACCACGTCACGCTGCTGCTGCTGCTGCTTGCTCGGCTTCTCGGCCTCGGACTTGTTGTAGTCAAGGTCGGGCAGGGGGAGCTCGAGGGAGGGGACCTCGCAGTCGGGCGCCGGGAGGAGGTCAAGGTCGAAGTCGAAGGAGGACGCGACGGACGAGCCGTCGGTGGTGGAGAGCGCGTCGTCGGAGAGCGACGCGAGGGCGGCCAGCGGGTCGACGCAGGCGGCGGACTTGCTGCTGTTCTCGCAGACAACGGACTCGATGGAGTCGACGGAGGAGCGGTTGGCGGGGGAGTGGACGTGGTGGCTCGGGACCATGTGAGTCATCTGAAACACGGACGCGGACACATCAACGGCTGTTCGTAGTATACACAGGTCTGTCACCGATCGCGTACTTCTCTCTGGAAATAACTGCAGTAGGGGTGGGGAAAGTGTCCGTAGTAGGCCGAGCGATTGTAACCGTAGTAATTGTGGTAGACATGACCGGTCCTCTGGTACAGAGCCATTTTGATATGGTTTTATGTACTTAGTGATATAGAAGGATAGATAGCGACTGTTCTGATTCGCAGCTAGCTCAAGACTGAGGAGTGTAAAGTCGCGCGACTTTGAATTGCCGCCGTAAAACGCTCTCCCGCTCGCTCGCCTAGCTTAGTCGTTCGCACGCTAGCGAGCCGTCGGTCGTTCGATCGGAGCGAGCGACCGAAAGGAGCGACGCGGACGGCGGACGGAGAGCTCTTTTTTGTTTGCTCATGATAGCGAACGCCGTCGACGAAGGCCTACAAAGTATAGTAGTCCACAGGCAGGCAGGGTTGTCAGTCACTAAAGGCAAAGCTCGAAGGGATCATAAACAGGGAGAGTGCGCGTCACGATCGATGGCAACGTCTTGTCCAGCGAGATAGCGGCTGGCTTTCGGCCGAAAAAAATGCCCATTGACGTAAGGAGTGAGAGGAGGGTTAGAGGAGATAGCAGGGCAGGCAGCGACACAAATTGCGTCGCATATTCTCAAGAACTCTTTGATAGCGATTTAGGTCGTGTGGAGGAAGTGATGCCTTCGATCGACCGGCTGCATGATAGCCGAAGAAGCCGTTGTGTGCGTCAGAGAAGCACGGGCGAGCATCCGCCTAGCCCAAGATGGAAGCTTCCGTACTCAATTAGCGCGCATGCACCCGAGACATCTCTTCTCTTCTGCCTTACGAACGCGCGCAAGACCCTGCTGTAAACACTCGGAGCGTGCGTAGCTAGAGATGGAGCTCGTTCGTCCGAACGGTCGAGTCATTACCGCTAATCTCAGAAGCCTTCTTCGCAGAATTCGGGCGAGAGAGAGAGCGATAGACAGGCGTACACAAATATGCTCTCCCAGCTAGTTTGACGTCAGAGCCACTACATGTAGTGCTGTACTATAGTAGGGGTCGAGCTCGGTGTAGGGACACTATATAGTCCGTGTTGCTATCGCATAGTCCGGTGCGGTCTAGCCGACGAAAAATACGCGTAACAATAAGCGTAGGACAAAATAAGAGTATTGCGAACGGTAAAGTTCAATTTACTGCCTCGTACTATGCTACACGTACAGATGATGAGATGGAGAAAAACAGCTATCATCTGCGTGGACGATTCTGTTTTTGTCGTCCGCCTAAACGATATTTCCTTGTCACGGCGTCTGCCTGCCTGCCGCCGACATTAAAGCAAGAGGACATAACAGACGAACCTTAAAAGGCCTTTTCTCGTATTTGCATGTGTACGTATGTCGCCGGCAGCCGACCAGACAACGAAAACAATTATTGCCTGGGGCCAAAATTGGACGCCATTAATTCAGTTCGTTAGCTTTGCTGTGACCTTTCCGGGGGCTACAACAGAAAGAGCGTTTTATACTACAGCCCTCCGCCTGTATTAAACATGGCGCGTTCGTCATCGCCAGCAGGTGGCACAGTTTTAATGGCACATTGTCTATATACGATAGACGACGTTTACATAGTATAACTAGCCAGACACTTGAACCGCAACCGAACAACAAATTAAAGTTAAATTTAGCGACAGCGCACACCTGTTCTACTACGTGTCAAAAGCTACATCTCCCGGATTTAATAACGGAAAAGTCGGCCAAAACGTCAAGTGTAATAGTTAAATAGTGTTGTACTCTGTTGCTAGCTGTCGGAACGATTACTGACGTCTGCTGACGACGTCACAACAAGAGAGTGAATTTTGGTCCGGAAGGGTCGAGCGATCGACTTGCGTATAGCTCGAGATCGATCTGCCGGCCGGGGTGTCGAATTTCATCCCTGCCGCCGCCGCCGCTCCTTGGCAACCGCGTCGTAGAATGCGACTACTCGAGGCTATCTCGTTTCTCGAGACAGCCACGGGCGTACGTACGTTTATGAAGGCAGAAAGAAGAGAGCATTCTGTACTCTAGAGAGAAGAAGAGGCGGCATATAAACAGGAGTGAAAGCCCCCATATGGCTTGAATTGTGCACATGCCTTCTGCCAGGAAGCCCCTAGCTCTTCGCTCGTTCGCACCTACCTACCTTGCGCGCTCGCGCGCACGCATTGCCATTCATGAGTCTGGATCTGGATCCACTTATAAATCCATTAGGTCTAAATGCCAGCAGCAGCTAGAGGCGGCGGCGGCAGCGGCGGCGACGGCAGTGACATCACTGGCAGCGCCTTCATGAATGACGTGTGGAACCAGGCGGCGGCTGGTTGCGGCGGCGGCGGTCGACCGGCCGGCACGACCGCCTTGCCTTCTTCTGCCTTCGTGCATGGTTCCCAGGGGAGGGGCATTCCTCCTCTTGGAGAAAGTCTGCAGAGTTGGCATGGATCCATCTTTGGAATGCTGCGGCGCAATATTCATTCGTTTTCCGGTCATTTTTCTGCTACGATTAGAAAGCCGTACTTGTGCGTTATAGGCCTCAATTGAGCGGCCGGCCACAACCCTTGATCGCAGCTTGCACGCCACCCACGACGAGCAACAAGACGTCGAAACAGCTGTTTCTAGGCCATGAATGCTCTCCTTTCGTCTGGAGGCTAGGCCAGGGTTGGCGTGTCTGCGGCCCCAAAGGCCGAGGACTAATCGCGGCCTCGCCTGATGACACGGCCACATTGTCTGGACGGCCCGCCGACGCACGGAAAGGTCAACCGTTCGTTCGATCGTCTCGTGCGTCGGGTTCATTGCGCCACGTTAACCATCAGACTTGATCGTGATCGTTTTCCTGTTCCCATGGCGGACGGGCCCCCTCTCTCCCTTCGAGAGCGGCCGGCCGGTCGGACAGAGCGGGCCGGTCGAGCACAAACAATGCATGTCTGCATAGTGACGTCATTGGATCGCGTTACACACGATCGACTTGTTCTGTCTTAGATTTTTACAGCTGCCCCCCGTGGAAGGGAGGAAATGTCGCGCGCAAGTGCTCGAGTACATAAGCACCGAAGGAGAAGATCGAGGTGCGGCGGCGGCGGCGGCGGCGGCGGCGGCGATTGTTGCCAAATGGATGCATGCATGGCTTTCAAGGGCTTTCAAGTCCGTTATATGCCTGGCAGCATCCTGAGGCAATTACTTCCGCCAAGAGGTGAAAGCTTTCACGGCCCTACTTTACAAGTTACTTCAGCGCAAAAATTTCAAGCGCAAATTTAATACTTCATCAACGCGCTCGAATTTAGATGCACATGCTTGCAGACATTATAAAATCACGAATATGTAATTATACATAAATGTTTGTTGGTTACCTCTAAGTAGAATTGTCGCTGAAGCCACATCTTGCTCGATGGGGCATCACCAGCAACGATATCGGAGTGTGGCTCTCGGCAGCAATCGTGACAGATGAAGAAATGGGTCGACCGAGCAGTGTGGGGTTAAGTGTTCGATATATTCGAAGCAGCCCTCTGTCGAATCCGTCGATCGATCAAGCGTACTTGTGTATACAGTACGTGTATCTAGTGCACGGATATGTTGCACCACTTTTTGGGGGATATGCACACGTCTTGCGATGCGGGCGGTTGGTCTTGGACTGATCTGATGCGAACGAACAAACGATCGAGGCTCCACCGCCAACTCTCGTTGTGTGCGTGCGTGAGGCGTGAGTATGAATGCGCGCGCAAGCAAGCGAGCGAGCGCTTGAACCATGCTCTCCGTCTCTCTCTACGTAGTATACGTACATGGCTTGGAATAGCGAGCGAGAGAAAGAACTAGGCATGGGGGCGCGGCACGGCGGGAGGGGTTGCCATCGCACAGCTTTCTAAGGGCATTGATTAAGTTAGTGTTTGAGCATTGGAGCATATTATACTGTGAGGAAAAAAATAGTGCCTGCCAAGACTTTTAGGGTGTTTTATCTAATCTCTACGTTTTGGAAGCGGTGGGCCTCGTGCTACGTAGAACGGCGCAGAAGGCGATAAGACTGAGGTTCATAAACGTCAAACTTATGACGATTCATTCGGGCAACGCTGACGAGGGCGAACACTGCCCTGACGCGCATCTAAGAAACCCGCACTCTTTCCTCTGGAACGCGCGTGTGACGTAGGCAAGTCTGTCGCGATCGAGCCTACTATATGTACAACCTGCCAGCTTGAAAGAGGGCAAGCTAGGTGTGCGCGAGGCATAATGAACATTCATTGCAGATTGTACTAAAACACCTAATTCAGGATCCACGCACCCAACGCTTGTCCCGTCCGTTTGGGAAGGCTTAATAATCGACCTTAATTACCATGCATGCATTCTAACCAGGCTCAACAGCTTCGCGTAGCATACGTACTACAAAGCCAGCCAAAAGTCGGCATGGCGCGCCCTCCAGCCGCCTCGCGTCGGGCCCTTCATTCCACTGGGCATGCCAGGCCGACGGCTCCTTGAATTTACGTCATAGCCCCTACTATACTCCTCTCCTCTCTTCTCTTGGATCCAGCCAAGAAGTTGCTAGCATGCTCTCCTCTCTCGCTCGCATCAGACGAGCCACTATGATTTTTGCCTGCTCGCTCGCTCGCCCTCGCCTCTTACTTCTCCTCCTTCACTGAAAGGTCGCGATCGCATTACGCACGCACGCAAAAGAGACGCGTGCGTGAGTGAGTGAAAAACGTACACACATAGGATGCTTATAGGCATACAAATATTACTACTACGCACTGATCAGCGAGACTAATTGGAACATTATATGCGCCGCCTTATCTTAGACTACGTATGTGCCCACAATTATAGCCAATGAGTCCCGAAATAAGGCGATACCTGATGCCACTTAATTAATTCCCAACCGAATATTTATCTTGCGTAGTATATAGTAACCAGTAGTAACCGCATTCAACCTGTTTCCAGCGGTTGACCGTTCAATTATCCGATCTGTTTGGCCGCTATCATGTTACGGATACATGATAACGAGTTAGTATAGGGATAGTAAGAGAAAATGCGTCGCATTACATCGGGAGTACACATCTCCAAGGAGACACCCGGGTGCCAATGAAAATAGAATTGGAGAAAAGTGACCTTACACAACGTACAGAGGGGAACTCAGGTATACAATGTCCCGCCCAACGAAATATTCTGTATGCACGACGGTATTCTTTTTCTGCCCAGCGGGTGGTATATCGTCTGATGCATGGGCTCTACCGACCGACAGCGGCCACACCTCAGCGGGAATTGGCCCGAGTGAAGAAAATATTGGGGCTCCAAGTGAATAAATTTCAATCCGATATGACGTACGTGTATTTCCCAATTTAACGAAGTCGTCATAACTTAATTATAAAGACTGTCTGGAGTTTGCGGATAAAGTCAGCTATATCCGGCCGTCTCATGTTAAAGGTTAGGAGCGCATTATAAACTTGACACATCCTATTTTAGACCTGGTGTATACGTATCTACGTAGCGCAAAATCAAAGACGCCATATCACATTTCACGGATCACGGATTCTTTGATGACAGGAGGCCGCCAATAGCGATATCATAGGCAGTAAAAGAAACCTCATCGCTATACTGATTGCCTGTCAGCTATTTCTGACCTCACTTAATAGCTAGGCCTTCGCAGTCACACTGCGACTTTCCTCATCGCCCAGCTGACGTATGTGGGAACTAATATTACTGCATGGAGTTCACTGCATAGCGGCAGCCATGAATGGGAGCTAGAAAAAAATACTATTCATTGGACCGCCAGCTAGCTAGGTCACGATAAAAAGACGACTCGACTCGATTAATTACGCAGCCAGATTTGCAAGATCGAGTTTAGTACAAGTATGTACTAGAGACGAAGCTCCTTCTTTCTCTTCAGGTCCGATCGGCCAGACTCATTGCGTTGGTTACGTCACCGGTTGGAAGGCGGCGGCGGCGCAGTGTGTACGTATATACATGGGTTCAAGATGTGGCCATACTATAGCTTCGAGCGAGGCGCCGACCGAGACTAGATAGATTGCGAGATAAATCTGACACGCGGGACGGACGAGCGATGGTAACTCGAGACATCGGGCCGACAAGATCTGCATATATGGCAAACGTCGGACGGATAAATAAATGGGGGACAAGCGACCTACCAACTTCTCTTTGATCTGGACCTGCTTCTCCTTCTCCCAGTCGACGAGCTTCTGCAGCACCATCAGCTCGCCGTCCACCTCGCAGATCCAGAGCACCTTCTTCTTCATCTTGCTCTGCGCCTTCTCGAGGCCGCACACGTCCATCACGTCGTCGAGGTCGATCGAGGAGGGAGACATGTTGGTTCGATAGCTTCGCACAATGTTAACGATAAAAAGCCACTGACAAGGGAGCTATAGGACTGACTCCGTACGCATTTAGCGCCATGCAGCCAGCAGCGCGCGCACGGATCCGGCAGGGGCGGGGGCGGCTTGACGCGGATAGTTCGTAGGTATAAAGGGGTTGACATGGATGCAACGCAACAAAGCAACAAACATGCGTAATGGAACACAGGTACGTATAACATATGGACATTCAACCACTCAAAATACACGCATTTGTGTTGAACTGGACCTGCAGTCGGCAACTCTTAAGTGCGTAGGGCAGCCTTGCGTCAAAGTGGCATTGCTCCATGAGCCTGCGTTCGTTCGTCGCCGGCCTTGACGCAGCGCTGGTGGGCCAGACGTCCACGCCACAGGAGTTTAAAAATGTGTCATCGTACCAATGAACACGCGCGCTCGTGTATTTTCATTAATTCAAACTTGGCACCTACAAAAAAAAGTCCAACAGATTACAGGTTCTTAACCCACTGGCCGAACACGTCACGACAACGTAGTATCCACCCCCGCCTGCGCCCGCCGTTTGTTCGCCGGGCGTATAGTATCGGACGCCGACCGACCGACCGACCGACCGACTTCGGCCGCCCGCGAGCGGACGTGGGCCGCCGGACGAGCGAGGACGGACGGACGGGACGGCCGGGACGGACGGCAGTTCCAGTGAAGTGGCCATGAACAGAAAGTTAGCGCTGCCAGCTATGAGCCAGAATTAACTGCCGCTACGAGATAAAATGCGAACAGAGTACAAGAAAAGGGCCAATTAACAGCTAGAGCTCGTTATAACAGGGTTTACGTACATATGGCAAATCTGCTTCCACTAGCTGCTTCAATACGAGCAAATTTAGTCGCGGTGATTCATCCCCTAGCTGGCTAGCACATCGTACTTTTTCCCAGCGGCTGCCGGCGGCCGGGTTACAAAACTTTGCCCACTGGCGGCGAGAGTAATAACCTCGTCAGAAGCTTCTGGACGTTCCATTGTTTCGCTCGCTCTGCCAACGACGAATCGCCGATTCGCGTCAGTTTGAGGTCTACCTGCCAGACTGTTAGATAAATATTCTGCTAACGGCTGCACGTACATACGTGGGTTTAGTAGGAAGCTGGTGGCTACGGCTACACACGTACTGGCAGTTCGGCGCCGGGGCCGGCCAACAGCCTTGAGCCGATTCTCAGAAATTCTGGCTATATAGCGTCCTACGCGCGCGCTCCGGCCGTTCGCCTCGATGCCGCACCGCAACCAAACGCCTAGTAAGTAGGAAGCAGCCATCCACGAACTAGAACTATAGGTTCGGCTATTTACAACGAATGGAGCGACGAGGAATTCCCCGCACTATAATGACTTTTTGCCGAGATATTGGATGAATTACAGCACACGTTAAGTCAGATTCAAGGGTTCAAGCCTCATGTTAAGAATGCATCATGCGGTACCACTCTAACTTCGTCTGGAGTGCGTGCTCCGGCGGTGGCGGGAAAAAAGAACGGAGTGAACTTTCACTCTGGCCAGCCGGTCGATCCGCCGGCGCCGCGCCGACACCGACCACCTGAGTCAGGCAGGTTTTACAGCCGGTCGGTCGGTCGGCCTGGCTAGTACTTCCTTCCTTGGTGCATGGCGCCGGCTGGTACTTGCAGGTACGGAGAGGTTGACACCACCCTTTCTTAACTCAGAAAAGTATATTTATATATAGTAAGCTCGCTCAGGAAGTATTCCGTTTGGATGTCATAGAGACTACAAAAGACAGATGTTTTTGATGCCACTTATTTCGTCTGCGAATAGAAATGATGAAGGCCAGAATTTTAGTTCAACATACCAACGTTAATTTTAATGGGCAGAATCTTTCGTATACGCGTTAGCCGTACGTATATGCTTCGAATCTAGCCTGCCGTCCGTGTAGCAAGCCAGACCATCGTTGCGATGGATTCGGCCTTGGGATCGAGGGAGGCAGGGCGGGCAGCTAGACAGGCGACTTGCCTTCCACCTGAGCGGGCACTCGAGCTAACTGACTGCCCGCAGGGCTGGCTGGATGGCTACTAGAGGCCATTTCGATCGAATAAATACAATATATGCCTGCGTCAATTTATACATATAAAAGGGACTATCATAGGTATACGAGAGCGTCACGTTGCACGGATGTGAGATATCTGATATATCTGACTAGCTTGCACAACGTTTCGAAAGAAGACCTACTTTCAGCTTGCCATGACGCCATCGATCGGCCTATATATATATAACTGTTCTTGAAATTTTCTTCGATCCTTCATAGCATAAAACATTAGCTTCCTTCTTACCGTCTCGCCCAACAGTCTGTCCTCGGAGAGCAACATGTTGATCTCGGGATTGGCGGTGTTCACGTTGGAGTTTGTCTCTACGTTCCCTTCCTCCTCTTTCTCCTCCCGGGCTGCCGGACCTCGCAGCAGCCTCTCGATCGCAGGAACATATGAGGAAGGATACACTCTTTGGCACTGGTTTTAGGTCCCTATTATATGTTGCTTTTAGTATTAAAGAAACTCTGGAGGAAACGGCACCTCCTTCCTTCTCCGTTAGCCGTCGTGTCTCTTCTGTTCTGTTCAGCCTCTCTCTCTCTCTCCTCTCTCGATCATGCATTGTGCGCAGGAAGAAAACAGGCTCTGGTAGGGCGCCGCATTTTCTAATTCTAGAACATATACGACAAAAGAGCGCTCTTGGGTGGTGTAATTTCTTGCGGATTATGTTGGTCGTTTGAAAAACCGGGTCGCGGGCCGTTTCTCGCCGCCTCGCCGCCGGCCCCTTTTCACAGGTGAGCGAGCGAGCGAGCGAACGAACGGTCGGGGAAAACGTAGCGGGCCTCCTTCCCTCCCTCCCTCCCTCCTTCCATTCTTCACTTGGTTCTGTCCTTCCTGCTAGCTTGTCTGCCTGGGATTCTCGCACGCACGCCAGCCCGCATGTGAGGAGGTACAGGTTCAACCCTAGCTCCTCGGCATTACGTTGAATTCCTTAGAATTTTAATATGCGCACATATATTGTCGTGTTCTAAAAAGTTTTTCTTGCTCGAAAATGTCTAGACTTTCTAGCTGCTCGGCATGCATGCCAAAGAATATACGTATTAACATCTCAGGGCATTAGTTGTGCGCTTATATAAAGACATAAATCTCTAAAGAAAATCAGTGATTATTAAGCCAGTCTAATCTACAATGATCAACCCCTGGCGACTTTGTGGCGCCAACCGCCCATACGAGGAGGGCTGGATTTCCAGCCGGGCTGACGCAAGGTTTTCCTCCCTCGCTCCCTCCTTCCTGTAGGTCACCGCCCACGCTTGGAATGCGAAAATATCTCGGGTTGCCAGGCCCAGCACCACATCCCTGAAAAGAGGCATTGTTTAAGAAAATTGTTGAGTTAAGGGCCGGTACAGTCTCTTCATGTAAGACGAACAATGCGTGGCCGGTTCAATTGAAGTTGTTACTACGCGGATATGTAAAATAAAACACATGGGAACCGCTATGTTAATTCCAGTATATCGCAATAATATAGAAAACTAGAAGATTTTATTTTCGCTGGCATTGTATCTTTACATACAAAGCGCAAAAATATCGGCCACGTTTTAGGGAAATTATTCCCGTCTGAGAAATAAAAGGTGGCGGAATTTATCTTCTAATTATCTCGCAACCTTTAAAAAATCTTCCGATTATTTGCTATGCATAAATCGCGTCTCAAATAGAGCTCGCTCGCTCACTCGGTCGTGTGAATTAACCTCGTCTCAGAACGCATTCATGATTTCTGCAGTTCTCGCTTAGCTGACATTACCTGTCACTCTGTAAGGTAAGCAAAGCGCCCTCCTGCCTGCCCCCGTAGCAGCTCGATCTCTTCTCTACAACTAGCTAGCCTCAATCCTCGCTCGCCCGACGTCGAGTCTATCCTCCGTCCGATCGAGGACGGGATATTTATTTACACAATGTCTTTTTAATCCCAGTTTCCGGGAAGCTGCTCTAAACTAGCGGGCTAGCTCACGGCGCGATGCCCGCCCGCCAAGTCAAGGTGAGAAACGAGTTCTGGGTAAACTGAGATTTCACGCATATACTAGTACACGTAACTCAGGCAAAAAAATGAATATGATGCTCAGCAGTTATTCGCTTCTCTACTTCTGCATTTGCATGAGACCTGCATAGCTCCTTACAGTTTTTTGGCAAGCCTCCAACTCTAAAATTCGTTGCCATATCCCTTTTACGAGGCCAGCTGTAATCGCGCGATCGCTAGCCGACCGACCGACCGACCGATCGGACGAAGATGGACCTTGTCAAGTCCCGCGAGCGAGTTTGTTTGTTTGTGCCCATAAACTTAAAACGGGGCGCGGCCCATTTGCCTTCCTTAAGCCTCAGCCTTTTCTCGGGCTGTGCGATGCACTTATAGTACGTACGTACACACTCCAGACTCCCGGCTGTTCTATCTAAAAGGCGGAGGAAGTGGTGACCCCTTTCTCCTTGCAATGAATGCTGTTTCCTCTGGGAGGCAGACGACTTCCGTTCTGTTCGCCAAGGTATTCTTAACGAACTCTCCATGTTCGTATGCATGGTACGGAAATCGATTCCCCAATGTGAATCGTACCTCTGTGTTTTTCTCACGCCGGTCAGATCGGCGGACGGGAACGGACGGGGTCAAGGTGTCAGAACGTCTACGTAGGGAGCAGGATTTCACCTAATCCGTTTCAGAGCAGATGGCGTAGGATGATATTTTATTAAAGGTTAAAATTTGTATTTTATATATGCTGGTAATTTTGCTTTATTTTTGTGCGCATATTGATGCTCTGTTTCGTTTTCAGCCTCCTCGGGGGGGGGGGGGGGGGGGGGGGGGGGTGGTCA
>JAAUYK010057099.1_pt1 | contig 13269 bp, 10 predicted proteins | sample 7278021 | NCBI WGS metagenome assembly JAAUYK01 (sample SAMN14350223, study PRJNA611818) | marine sediment metagenome | isolation source: surface marine sediment (1.8m) | place: French Polynesia: Moorea | collected 2018-08
GATCAGCCGCAGCAGGTCGCGGCAGTGCCGGTCCGGGCCGTCCATCATGGGGGCGACGGAGAGTCTGCGATCTACACTTGGGGACACGGGGTCGCTCTCAGGTTCCGGAACCGCCCTAAGGTATCATGGAGTTCCTTTGCGAGGTGGTCCAATGATTGGGCCCGTTACTGAGCTTGTCGTGGCTACATCGTCACGTCGTTGCGGCAGTTGACCACCAGCTCCGCGATGGAGGCCTTGTTGGACAGCGCCAGCAAGGTCAGGACCACCTCCGCGATGTCGCCGGGCTCCATCATCTGATCCTGAGGAAAGGTCTCGACGTCCGACGTCATGTCGGTGGCGACGAAGCCCGGGCAAAGCGCGGTGCAGCGCACGCCGTCGTCCCAGCCGGCGTGGCGCGTCGCGTGGGACAGCGCCACGGCGGCGTACTTGCTCATCGCGTAGCCCGCGTTGTTGTTGTAGACGGCCTTCCCGGCGATGGAAGCAACGTTGATGACGCGTCCGGCGCCGCAGCGGCGCAGATGCGGCAGGGCGCTGCGGATCATCGACAGGGGCGCCTTGACGTTGACCGCCCACATGCGGTCGAGCTCCTCGTCCTTCTCGTCCTCGACCCGGACCCGCACCGCCACGCCCGCGTTGTTCACCAGGCCGTCAATTCGCCCAAAGCGGGCCGCCGTCGCGTCCACCCATTGCCGGTGCGACGATAGGTCTTCCGCGTCATAGCGCGCCCTCAGCAGGCGCTCGGACTCCCAGCCCTCCGTCACCTGTTCGAGCGCGGCCGGATCGCGGGCGCCCAGGCTGAGCGTGTAGCCGGCCGCGTAGAGCGCCTCCGCAATGGCCCGGCCGATTCCCCGATTGGCACCGGAAACCAGGATGACGCGGCCCTCGGGCGCAAGCATGCGGCTGCTCCTTTCCGGTCAGTCGTACAAGGCCACGCAACGGACCTCGATGCTCCAGCGCTCCGGCGCGTCCGGCGGGGTGGCGGGGTCCTCGAAGGCGCTGTGAAAAGAGAAAGTGCAGGGCGCGTCCCCGCCCGTCCCGTCCCCTCGAGCACCTTCAGAGCGGGCGAGCTCGCCCGCGGAATCCCACTGCTTGATGAGCAGGGCCTCGTCGCGGGTCAGCGCGGGGTAGAAGTACCAGCGGTGATCGTCGGCATGCTTGGCGAAGTAGTTCTCGCCGATGCGGTCCTGGTAGTGGATCTCGAAGACGACCAGATGCTCCGGGTCGACGCTGGTCGCGTCGCAGAGCGCCAGCGGATGGGTGGCGACCGGTTCCTGGGCGATGTTGCGCCAGACGTTAATGATCGCGAAGCGTCCGCCGGTCAGGGCCCGCTCCACCGCCTCCTTGTCGAGCAGCGAATCGCCCTCGGCCAGCAAGCTGTGAAGAGTATCGTTCGCCCCCGGCGGACTCGTCAGGTCCCGGAGCCTTTGCGGTGCGCTGGTCAGGGTGTAGTCGCCGTGCACGACGTGTGCCGGGCCTTGCACCTGCTGGCCGCCCTGGATGCGCCGCTGGCTCTGCTTGCCGGCGGCCGACCGCACGTTGTGGTCGAAAGCCGCGGCTATACTGGCCCCGCTCGCCTCGCGCACGATCTCCGCGCAGAGCGGGTAATAGCCCCTCACCACCTGGTCGTGATCGAAGAAGTCGAGGTCGGGCCTGGCCAGGGGATGCGCGAGCATCTCGAAGCCGTTCCTGGCCAGCGTGCAGCGCTCCGCCGCCTCCAGGGGCCGCGCGTCCCGTACCCGCATCCGATGCGCAACCAGATCGACGCCCTCCCAGTGATCGTCGCTGCCGTCGCGGTCACGTCGCGTGAAGACCTTGCCGTTGCGATAGAGCGAAGGCTGCACGGAGGCGCTGAGATAGTTGAAGGATCCGGTCCCGACCGCTTGGGCCGCCAATCCCGACATCGAAGCCATGACGCTGTCTCCTCCTCTCCCCCGCCTCTCCTGCGACGCTGCCCGGCGCTGCCTTTCCAAGAATAGACTTACTCCGCTTTCTGGAGCCATTGTAATGTTGCATCACGCGAAGGGCTGGCCCTGGCCTGCTTCGGCCTTCGCAGGAAGATGAGAGCCTGATCACCAGGCCAATTGGGGAGGAAGAATCCATGGAGCTCTTTGCCGATCCGATCACGGTGAACTGCCGCAAGGCCCTCGCCGGTCTGTACCTGATGGGTGCGGACTTCAACCTGAACAAGGTCGACTACTTCGCCGGCGAGCAGAAGGGAGCTGCCTTCACGGCCCTCAACCCGAACGCCGCCCTGCCCGCCTTCAAGGACGGCGATCTGGTGCTGTGGGAGTCGAACGCCATCCTGCAGTACGTCGCCGACAAGCTCGGCAAGACCGAGTTCTATCCCAGCGATCTCGCCAGGCGTGCGGACGTCAATCGATGGCTGCTTTGGGAGGCCTCGTCGTGGTTTCCGTCCTGCTATGTCTACCTGGTGGAAAACTGCGTCAAGCCGCTGCTCGGCGGAGAGCCCGACCCGGCCGTCCTGGCCGGCGAGGCCGACAACTTCCACAAGCTGGCCGGCATCCTCGACGATCGCCTGAGCCAGGGCCCTTGGCTTTGCGGCGACGGCGTGACGATCGCCGACATCGCGGTCGCCGCGCCCATGCACCTGCACGGCTGGGCACAGCTGCCGCTGGACGACCATCCGAACCTGACCCGCTGGATGACCGAGCGCGTCGAACAGCTGCCCTGCTGGCGGGACACCCACGTCGGCGTCGGCTTCAAGGTGGGCGACGCGGCCTGACCTGAAGTCGCCGCGTGTCCGGAATCGGACGCGGGCTCCCCTCCTAATCCTCGCCCCGCCGACGCTTTTCGGCCTCGTCCCAGGCGGTCAGGGGCTGGTAGGGCGGGACGTAGCCGAGGCCTTTCTTGGCATCGGAGGAGACCGCCGCCTGCGAGGTGACCACGTCGACCACGGCCGGCGCGTTCGCGAGCGCCCGCTCCAGCGCGGCGGGCAGAGCCTCCGGCGCCTCGACCCGCTCGCCGTGGGCGCCGAGGGCGACCGCCATGGCGGCATAGTCCGAGTGGCGCAGGGTGGTGCCCGCCACGCGGCCGCCGTAGTTGACCTCCTGGTCGTAGCGCTCGATGTTCCAGGCGGCGTTGTTGGAAACGATGAAGACCGCCTTGGCCCCGTGGCGCACGGCGGTGTCGACCTCCATGGCGTTGATCCCGTAGGCGCCGTCGCCGTTGACGGAGATGACCTGGCGCCCGGGGCAGGCCAGTGCCGCGGCGATCGCGAAGGGCACGCCGACGCCCAGACAGCCGAAGGCGCCGGCGTCCAAGTAGGTGGAGGCCGCGAGCCCGATGCGGGCGAAGCTCAGGAGGTCACCGCCGTCCGCGATGGCGATGTAGTCCGGATCGGCGACCCGGGCAATGGCCTCGAAGATCCGGCCCGGATGGATGCGGCCGTCTTCGCAGAGGTCCGGCAGCGCGCCCAGGCCCGACCCCGCCCGCGCCCGTTGCTTGGCGCGGAGCGCCTCGGCCCATTCGGAGTCCAGGGCCGAGGGCCGGTTGCCCGCCGCCTCGACCATGGCCTCCAGGGCCAGGGCGGGCGTTGCGAAGACCTCGGGATCACCGCGCCGGTTGTCGGTCAGCTCGCCCGCCGTGTCCGCGATGCGCAGAATCCGCGCCTCCGGGAAGACCGCCGGCGAGCCATAGCCCAGCTGATAGTCCAGCTTGCGCCCGACCAGCAGCAGCAGGTCGGCATCCGCCATGGCCTGGCCGCGCACCGCGCCGGCGAAGCCGGGGTGGTCGGCGGGTACCAGGCCCCGGCTTTCCTGCGTGTCCAGGTAGAGGGCGCCGCTGGCGTCGAGCAGCCGGGTCAGCGCCGGCCCGGCGCCTCGCGCGCCGCGGCCGCTGACCACCACGGGGCGGCGCGCCGACCAAAGCGCCTCGACCGCCCGCGCCACCGTCTCCGGGTCGGGCGGGATGCGCCGCGGCGGCCTGGGCTTCAACCATTCCTCCAGGACCAGAGCCTCCGGCACCTCCTCGCGCAGGACGTCGGTGGGGATCTCCATGTAGACCGGGCCCGGCTCGCCACCTTCGCCCTGGGCAGCCGCCACCGCCTCGTCGAGCTCGCGCAGCACCTGATCGGCAACGCGCAGGGTGCGCGACCGCCGGGTGACCGGCCGCAGGATCTCGACGTGGGGAATGTCTTGCAGCGGTCCCATGTTGACCTGCGGACGCGGCGGGCAGCCGCCGATCAGCAGAACCGGCGCGCGCGCCAGCGAGGCGTTGGCGATCGCCGTGACGCAGTTGGTGACGCCGGGCCCGGCCGTCGCCATGGCGACGCCCAGCCCGCCGGTCAGCTCGGCATGGGCGTGGGCCATGTGCACGGCCGCGCCCTCGTCGCGCACGTCGACGATGCGGATGCCGAGGCGGGGCAACCAGTCCCAGATCGGCTGGATATGGCCGCCCTGCAGGCCGAAGATCCGATCGACGCCGCGCTTCTGCAGGAAGAGCGCGATTCGCGCGGCGCAGCTCTCCGGGCCCGAGCCCAGGTCGGTGCTTGCTGTGTCGGTCATGCTTCCCTCCTACCGATGCGCGTCCCGCGGTCAGTCGCCGTCCGCTTCCGCGAAGCGGTCGCGCAGCGTCCGATGCAGGATCTTTCCTGTGGCGTTCCGCGGCATCTCACCCTCGGCGATGAGCGTGATGGCACGCGGCCGCTTGTAGCCGGCGAGGCGTTCGCGGCACCAGGCCAGCAGCTCGTCTTCGCCCGTCTCGGCGCCGGCGTGCGGCACCACCACGCCCTGGACCTTCTCGCCCCACTTGGCGTCCGGCACGCCGATCACGGCGACGTCCTTGACGGCCGGGTGCGCGCCCAGGACGTTCTCGACCTCCGAGGGATAGACGTTCTCGCCGCCCGTGATGATCATGTTGCTCTTGCGGTCGACCAGGTAGTAGAAGCCCTCCTCGTCGCGCCAGGCGAGGTCGCCGACCGAAAGGTGCGCGCCATGGAAGGCCTGCGCCGTCTTCTCTGGCTGCTTCCAGTAACCGTCGAAGGCATAGGGCGTCGCAGAGTAGAGTTCGCCGACGTCGCCTTGCGGCACGTCACGGCCTTCCTCGTTCAGCAGCCGGATCGGTGCCGAGCCGACGCATTCCCGGCCGACCGAGCCGAGCTTCGTGAACTGCTCCTCGGGCTGCAGCATAGTCGCCCAGCCCTGCTCGGTGGAGCCGTAGAGCTCCCAGAGTCCCGAGTTCCTGAAGTAGTCGAGGATCGCCTGCTTGGTGTCCCGCCGCGCCGGCGCCGAGGAGATCATCAGCTTGCTGATCCGCTCGGGATTGACACCGTCCAGAACGCTGCGCTCCAGGCCCAACATCATGACGTAGTGGGTTGGCACCAGCGAGGTGAAAGTGGCGACGCCGTCGGCCAGCGCGCGCAGCAGATGCTCGGGGTCGAAGCTCGACCGGCTGTAGACCGTCACCGGCGCGCCGCAGTAGGTCAGCGCACCGAGGAAGTTGAGCGAGTTCGCATGGCACAGCGGCATGACCAGCAGCCCGCTGTCGCGCCGGCTGAAGCCGAGCTCGACCTCGGTGGTCAGGGCCATCAGCGCCCCGGCGCCGTGGCTGCGGATCGCCCCTTTCGGGTTGCCGGTGGTGCCTGAGGTGTACATCAGGGTCCAGGGATCCCCCTGCGCGACCTCGACGTCGGGTTCGGTCTCGGCCGCCTTAGCGATCAGGTCCTCGTAGGCCGCATAGCCGGCCGGGGCCGCGCGGCCGCCCAGAAGGACGTAGCGCCCGACCGGGACCGGCAGCGCATCGCGGATCTCCTCGACGGGGCCAAGCAGCGCCTCTTCAACGATGAGGGCCTGCGCTTCGCAGTTCTCGACGATAAAGCGGATCTCCGCGGCGACCAGCCGGAAGTTCACCGGCACCGCGATCAGCCCCGCCTTGGCGACCGCTGCATAAATCTCCAGCCATTCGACTCGGTTGTAGGCCAGGACGGCGACCCGGTCGCCCTTGGCCAGGCCCAGGCCCAGCAGCGCGTTGGCCAAGCGGCAGGCCCGCGCGTTCCACTGCCGGAAGGTCAAGCTTCGCTCCAGGTCGGCAGCACCAATCCGATCCGGCGTCACGCTGGCGTGGGCCTGCAGTACTTGTCCCAGATTGAGCAGCGGTGCCATCGGTCAGCTCTTGGATCGCCTCTCTCATACCCACCCGTTGCAGCCCTTCGGACAGGCGCGCAATCATGCTAACTGCGTCGAGAACCCGCAAGATGAACACTGCCGGCGCGCGCCAGCAAATCTCCCCGACGGCCCGAATGACACCCTTCCTCCCGACGGATCTATGTCGGAAACCCCTGTTCCGGCCTCATCCGGAGAAGATCAGGTCTTGCGGGTTTGAGAGGTCGGGGCTCCGGCAAGGACTCATTCGATCTCGAAACTCGCCTGCGTCCAGCAAGAAACAATCCGTCGCAGCGGTCGTCGGTCTAGGAGCCCGCGGCACCAGGGAACATCATCGAGGCGGAGCCGTCCGGCATCGAGACGAGGGCGGGCCCGCCACCTATCTCAAACCCGGCAATGTTGCTAATCTTGGTATCGAGCGCTTTGGCGAGCATTACGGATGGTGGCGGCCGACTCCTGGATGGCCGGACCCGGGGACGCCCGCTTTCGGTCGACCGCTTGGACGCAATGGGGAGAGAAGAGATGACGACCAACAAGTCCATCAAGCTCAGTGACAAGGATAACGTTGCCGTCATCCTGGCCGATGTCGCCAAGGGCGACGTCGCGGAACCGGTGGCCATCACCGCGCGAGAGCCGCTTCCCCGCGGGCACAAGATGGCCGTCGTGCCGATCAAGGAGGGCGAGGCCGTGGTCAAGTATGGACAGATCATCGGGTTCGCCTCCGCCCACATCTCCCCCGGTGAGCATGTGCACGTGCACAACGTCTCCATGGGAGAGTTCGATCGCGACTACGACTTCGGCCAGGCGGTGCAAGAGACGGACATGGTGCCCGAGCCTCAACGCGCCACCTTTCAGGGCTACCGGCGCGAGGACGGCCGGGTCGGTACGCGGAACTATATCGGCATCGTCACCTCGGTGAACTGCTCGGCGACCGCGGCAAAGCAGATCGCGCGCGAAGTCGAACGGCTCGGGCTCCTGGACGACTATCCGAATGTCGACGGTATCGTACCCATCGTGCACGGGGCCGGCTGCTGCATCGGCACCGACGACGAAGCCTTCCGCATGTTGCAACGGACCATCTGGGGCCACGCGCGCCATGCGAACTTCGCTTCGGTCTTGATGTTGGGCCTGGGCTGCGAAGCCAATCAGATCCCGCTGATGCTCGAGGTCTTCGGCAACCCCTCCGAAGAGGCCTTTCACTACACGACCTTGCAGCGGGAGGGCGGGACCAGAAAGACCGTGGATGAAGCCGTCGCCTGGTTCAAATCCGTGCTGCCCAGGGCGAACGCGGTCGTGCGCGAGACGGTGCCGGCCTCCGAATTGACGGTCGGCCTTCAGTGCGGCGGCTCGGACGGTTACTCCGGGATCACCGCCAACCCGGCGCTCGGTATTGCCGTCGATACCCTGGTACGCCATGGCGGCTCGGCGGTTCTGGCCGAAACGCCGGAGGTCTATGGCGCCGAACATCTGCTGACCCGGCGCGCCGTGTCGCGGGAAGTCGGCGAGAAGCTGATCGAGCGGATCCACTGGTGGGAGGAATACGCCGCCGCCCACAACAGCAACATGAATAACAATCCGACCCCCGGAAACAAGGCGGGCGGACTAACCACGATCCTGGAGAAATCGCTGGGGGCGGTCGCCAAAGGGGGCTCGACCAACCTCGTCGGCGTCTACCGCTATGGCGAGCCGATCACGACCAAGGGCTTCGCCTTCATGGACAGCCCGGGCTACGACCCCTGCTCGATCACCGGCGAGGTCGCCTCCGGCTGCAATCTCGTGTGCTTCACAACGGGCCGGGGATCCTGCTACGGCAACAAGCCGGTGCCGACCATGAAGCTCGCCACCAATACGCCCATGTACGAGCACATGATCGATGACATGGACGTCAACTGCGGCACGATCGTCGACGGGACGGAGGACCTTGAAGCCGTCGGCGAACGTATCTTCCGTAAGATGCTCGCGGTCGCATCGGGCGAAAGGACCAGGTCCGAGGACGTCGGCGTCGGGGATGTCGAGTTCGTCCCCTGGCAAACCTGGGCCCAGATGTAGACCCCGGCGCGAACCACCGGCCGGCCTAGGCTTCGACCGCGCCCGGCAACACGCCCGGCTCGCTGCCGACGACGCGGGTCTGGCGCAGGCGCCGTCGCCAGCGGTCGGCGTCGTAACCCGTCCCCCGGTGCAGCATGCAGCGGTTGTCCCAGATGACCGTGTCGCCGGCACGCCACTGGTGCGCGTAGACGTCCTGCGACCGGGTCGCACGGGCCAGCAGCTCGTCCAGCAGGCGCCGGCTATCGATCCCGGACCAGCCCGGGATCGAGCGGGCGTGAGAGCCGACGTAGTAGTTCTTCAGTCCGTTACCCGGATTACGGCGCACCAGCCGGTGGGTGACCGGCGGCAGCGAGGCCGCGTGGTTCGCATCAACCGGCGCCACCTGGCTGCGGGAGAAGACGTAGTCGTGAACCACATTGAGCGGCTCGATTGCCTCGCGGAGATCGTCGGGCAGGCGAGCATAGGCCGCGCGCATCGAGGCGAAGGCGGTGGCTCCCCCTTCGCCCGGCACTTCGTAGGCGTGCAGGATCGATACGTAGGAGGGCACCTCCCGGAAAGAGGAGTCCGAATGCCACAGCTGGTTGCCCGTCTGGTAGTGAGTGTTGGCATGGGCGGAGCCGCGCTTGCTGCCGTCGTCCTGCACGTTGCCGACGGTGCCGAAGTAAACCACCTTGCCGGTCCTGCCGAAGGTGACGTGCTCCGCTTCCGGCTCCCCCAGCCGGCGGGTGAAGGCCAAGTGCCTCTCGTCGCTCATGTCCTGATCGGGAAAGCAGAGCACCGAGTAGGTGTCGATTGCTTCCCGAACCTTCGCCAGCGCGTCTTCCGCCATGTTGCCATCCAACGTCACGCCGGTGATCCGCGCCCCGAAGTCCTCATGCAGAGGTTCGATCTCGATCTGTGTCATCCCTGCAGGGTCCGTCCTGCAGTGAACGCCGTCAAGGGTCCAAGGGCACCTCAACTGCTGATGATCCCTGCATGGATCGATGCGAAGGCGATGACCGCAGCGAGCGACTCACGCCGCGCTTCAATCCCGGTAGGCTTCCGCCGTGAGGACGACATAGAGCTTGCGCACCGGTTCCTTCACGTCCCAGGTGCAAGCGCAGCCGCGCGGGAGTATGAAGCTGTCGCCAGCCGTGAAGGTCTCGACCGCACCTTGGTCGTCGATGACGTCGATGCGGCCCTCGAGCAAATAGACGAACTCGTCGTAGGGCGCCGCTTCGTAGACGTGCTTGTTGGGCGCACACTCCCAGACGCCCGCGTCGAGCTGTCCGGTCTGGTCCGCATAGAAACTGCGGCCGCGTTCCTGCGGATCGCCCGACCGCAGCATCTCCGGTGAAATGTAGTCCGTCGCCTCGAGGCCGGCGAAGGCGCCGCCGGTTGGAAGGCGAATGCACTTGTGGCTCGTCATGGTCGTTCTCCCTCTGCTGTCTCAATGCCATTGGTCCGGCAGCGCCGCTTTGCGGCGCGCCATGAAGTCGCGCAGGGCCTCGTCGATAGCCGGGTCCAGGGGCGGCGCCTGGTAGTCGGCCAGCATTTGCTTCCAGCACCGGTTGGCCCGCCGCTCGAGGTCGTGGCGGCCGTTCTCGGCCCACTGCTCGTAGGAGTCCGTATCGGTGAGGTCGGAAAGGTAGTTGGCGGTCTCGAAATGGGCCAGGGTATGGGCGGTGCCCAGGAAGGCCTCCCCGGGCCCCGCCTCCCGGTAGGCCTCCGCGGCCAAGCCAGCGTCGTCGATGGTCAGGCCGCGCAGCATGCGCAGCAACATCCCGCAGTGGTCCAAGTCCATGGCGAACTTCTCGTAGCCTATGGTGAGCCCACCCTCGAGCCAGCCGGCGGCGTGGAAGACGAAGTTGGTGCCGGCCAGGATGCCGGCCATCATGCTGGCGACGGATTCCTGCATCGCCTGGCCGTCCGCGACCTTCGAGGCGGTGAGGTGGCCGCCACAGCGCAGCGGCAGGCCGAGCCGGCGGCAGAGCTGGGCGATGGCGAAGGTCGAGAGGTTGGCCTCGGGCGTGCCGAAGGTCGGCGCGCCGGTCTTCAAGTTCATGGTGGTCAGGAAGTTGCCGTAGACGACCGGAGCGCCCTTGCGGACCAGTTGGCTGAGCGCGATGCCGGCCATGGCTTCGGCATGGGCCTGGGCCAGCAGGGCCGGCTGGGTGACCGGCCCCATGGCGCCGCCGAGAATGAAAGGCGATACCACGACGCTCTGGTTGGCCCGCGCATAGGCCTTGAGCGCGCCTGACATGACGTCGTCATAGACCAAGGGCGAATTGACATTGATATTGCCTTGGATGACGCAGTGATCTTCCAGATAGGCCTCGCCGAAGACCAGCCGCGCCATGGCGATGGAATCCTCGGCCCGCTCCGGCGCCGTGACGGAGCCCATGAAGGGCTTGGTCGAATAGCGCAGATGGGCATAGACCATGTCGAGATGGCGCTTGTTGACCGGCAGGTCGACGGGCTCGCAGAGCGTGCCGCCGGAATGGTTCAGCCAGGGTGACGCGTAGGTCAGCTTCACGAAGTTGCAAAAGTCTTCGATGGTGGCGTAGCGACGTCCGCCGTCCAGATCGGTCACAAAGGGCGGCCCGTAGGCGGGCATGAGCACCAGATGGTCGCCGCCCAGGGTGATCGATGCAGCCGGATCGCGCCCTTCCATGAGGAAGGACCGGGGCGCGGTCGAGCAGAGCGCCCGCGCCAGCCCGGTGTCGAAGCGCACCCGGGCGCCTGTGACCGTTGCGCCGGCCTCCTTGAATAGCCGCAACGCCTCCGCATCGCCGCGGAACTCGATGCCGATTTCCCGCAGGATCCACTCGGCATGAGCCTCGAGACGCTGCAGCGCGTCCTCATCCAAAAGCTCGTAGCTGGGGATCTTCCGCGTGATGACAGCCGGCGCAACGACACCTCCGAGTGGGAGGCGCGCCCTGCGGGCGGCGACACGGGCGCTACGTCCGCCGCTGCGCCGACTTCGGACGGCGGTGGGGGCCTCCTGGAAGTTCGGCTCGGCCATAGAGCGCCTCAAAGATCAAAAATATTGCTCGGCAATCGACCGGCCAACGCGCCATTCTGTGGCAGGGCATCGATGTCGACCAGTCTATCCATGAAACATCCGAGCGAAATGGAGCACAAACCAAATGATTTGCACGTTTGGTTCAGATTTTTTAAACAGTTTTGATGCGGTTCAAGTCATACGACAGCCTGCGTCTTTTCGACGTGGTCGCCCGCCGCCTCAGCTTCACGGCGGCCGCAGAGGAACTGAATCTGACCAAGGGCGCCGTCAGTTATCAGGTCAATCGGCTGGAGCGTGACCTGGGATTCCCGGTCTTCACACGGAGGCATCGCGGCATCGCACTGACCGAGAAGGGCAAGCGGCTCTGGCACGCCTCGCAAGTCGCCTTCCGCGACCTCGACCGGGAGATCACCGGACTGCGGGAGGAAGCCCCCGGACGCATCACCATCGGCCTTTCCACCTACTTCGCCTCGCGCTGGCTGTCGCCCAGGCTCATGACCTTCATGGCCGAGCACACCGGGATCGGACTCCGCCTGCAACCCCTCGTCGACCTGATCGACCTCAGGACGCAGAACATCGACATGGCGATTCGCTGGGGCAAGGGAGACTGGAGGGATCTGGAGATCGAGCCGCTGTTCCCCTGTCCCGCCTTTCCCTCGGCCGGCGCCGCCATCGCAACGCGGATCGCCGAGGAGGGACTAGAGGCAGCGCTGCCGGGCCTCCCCCTGCTCCATGACCACGACGACAGCGAAGCCTGGCGCGACTGGCACGCGGCGGCGGGGCTGCCTTATCGCACGACGCGGGATGACCTCGTCATCCCCGACCCGAACGTCCGGGTGCAAGCCGTCATCGACGGCCAGGGCCTCGCCCTGAACGACGCGCTGATCGCTTCCGAACTGGATGCCGGACAATTGCATCGAATCTCAGAAGTCGAATTGGGCGACTACGGTTATTATCTCGCCTATCCGAGAGGTGCCCTCGAGACCCCGGGGCTGAGGGCATTTCGCGACTGGATGATATTGGAAGCGGGTACGGGCTAAGCGATTCTATGCGGGTGCATGGCGCTGCTCGGATGGTGGCGCCACACTAGGAGGCTCACCTCATGGCACAGAGCGATGTGGAGAACCCGGCGGCCGCCGAAACGGGCAGATCCGGTGAATGGAACTGGCACCCCGACCTGCCGATCCCGAACTCACCGGTCTTTGCCTGGCCGCCGAGGCCGGCGGCGGCGCTGAGGTGGCTGGCGAGCTACTGGCTGGCCGTCTCGATGATCGTTCTCGAAGTGGGGACGGCGTGCCTCGTCTGGTATGCGCTGCAACCCGGACCGGAGCAGACGGCGACCTTCGCCTTCGGTTGGATTGCGCAGATGTATCTGCGCAACCTAGTGCTGATCGTCATCGTCGCCGGTGGGCTCCACCTCTATCTCTACACCTTCCGCCGCCAGGGGGACCTGCGGAAGTTCGATGCCCGCCCCCTGGCCAGAAACAAGAAGGCCTTCACCTGGCGACGTCAGGTCCTGGACAACATGTTCTGGACCTGTCTCAGCGGCGTCACGGTCTGGACCGCCTTCGAGGTCCTCTACGTCTGGGCCCGCGCTAACGGCCTCGTGCCGACGACGAGCTTCAGCACGAACCCGGTCTGGTTCCTTGCCTGGTTTGTCCTGATTCCGATCTGGTCGTCGGCTCACTTCTACTGGATCCACCGGGCCCTGCATTGGCCGCCGCTCTACCGGCTGGCGCACAGCCTTCACCACCGCAACGTCAACATCGGTCCCTGGTCCGGGATCTCCATGCACCCCGTCGAGCATGTCCTCTATTTCTCCTCGGTCCTGATCCATTTCGTCGTCGCCTCGCACCCGGTCCATTTCTTCTTTCACATGCACCTGGAGGCGCTGAACCCCCTTGCCTCCCATTCGGGCTTCGAGGGGCTGATGGTGAAGGGCAAGAAACGCATGGCGCTCGGTGACTTTTTCCACCAGCTGCATCACCGCTACTTCGAGTGCAACTACGGCACCGCGGAGATGCCGTGGGACAAGTGGTTCGGCACTTTTCACGACGGAACGCCGGAGGCGAGGCGGCGCATCCGCGCGCGGATGGC
>JAAUYK010006039.1_pt1 | contig 13266 bp, 13 predicted proteins | sample 7278021 | NCBI WGS metagenome assembly JAAUYK01 (sample SAMN14350223, study PRJNA611818) | marine sediment metagenome | isolation source: surface marine sediment (1.8m) | place: French Polynesia: Moorea | collected 2018-08
CCTTACAGGTCGATGCCTGTGTCATCGCTATAGAAGAAAACAAGACCGAGGCCATTGAGATATTGCGCAAGGGTATTGATGAGCATAGTGCCAGCGGTATTGAACTTAAACTGATTTCCAATCTTTATCCGGCCGGTGGTGAAAGACAATTAATAAAATCGATTACAGGCGTCGCAGTACCGGCAGATGGATTACCGGTTGATATTGGTGTTGTCTGTTATAACGTCGGTACAGTCTATGCTGTAAAGCAGGCGGTGGTCGATGACAGACCATTGGTAAGCAGGATCGTCACCGTTAGCGGCCCCGGTATTAATAAACCGTGCAACATGCATGTACGCATCGGTACCCCAATGTCTGCACTGATTGAACAATGCGGCGGCTATAGTGAAGACTTTGAATACTTGCTCATGGGTGGACCGATGATGGGAATACGGCTGCACAACGATGGCGTACCCATTATCAAAACGAGCAACTGCTTATTGGCTGCAGGTCAGGCGTTTTTTAACGGCAAGCAGGAAGAACAGCCGTGTATACGCTGTGACGAGTGTGCCAGTGTCTGCCCCGCAGCCTTGCAACCGCAACAGTTGCATTGGCATAGCAAGGTGTTTAATGCTGAACGCTTGCAGGATTTCCGTCTATTTGACTGTATTGAATGTGGCTGCTGCTCCTATGTTTGTCCCAGCCATATACCGCTGGTCGAACAGTATCGGCTTGCCAAGTCCAGCATATGGGAACAGCGGCGCAAGCAGTTGGAATCACAAGAGTCGCGTACGCGTTACGAAATCAGGCAGGAGCGGGAACGGCAGCGTGCCACGGCAAAGACTTTACAGCGAGATAAACGCACTGGTGCCAGCGATATGGAGCGTAAGCAACAGGAAATTGCGGCAGCGGTCAATCGCGTTAAACAGAAGCGCGAGGCCAGGGACCAGGGCTGACGAATTGTGACGCTATTACTGCGTAAAAAAGCGCTGGCGGTAACTCAGTAGAATTGCGTCTTTTTCACCTTCCGGTGTCAAATCAACATCAAATACCAGTGTTTCTTCATGGTTGACCGGTACTTCGCCTATGTAATAAATGGCGTCTGGATCGCTGTCACGTATTTCACGCAGCTTCATATCCTTTATCTGGCTGTTCAGATTTTTCACGACGATATCAACCTTTGCGGGTACTGGCGTCTCGCTACCAGACATCTTTTTACGTACTGACACGTTCAGCATAGCGCGGTTTTGGCTTCTTGCTATCTGGTAGCCGCGAGCTACCTCTGCCGGCAATTGATCGGTGGTGAGGGCATTAACATGGACAACGTAATTACCGAATGTCTTGTTATGCTCGTTGGTCTCGTAGGTAACGCGGGGTGCGGCGTTGGTTGAACTAACCGAGCTTCCCTGTTCGCAGCCCAGCAGGGCTACCAGCGGAATGAATAAAAGGAAAAACCATTTGTTCATATACACATATCGCATTAACTGTCTCCAAACCGGCCACTTTGAATAACTATACTACATAAAAAATGCTGTTTCATACGTATTCTGAATAGAGGCGGTGCTGCGCTGCCAAACACGAAGCGGCACGAATTGTGTATTACTTTTTTCACTGAACCGGTCTGCATTGGCAGGCAAAGCTTTTTAACGAGTACAAAGAAAGAGAGTCACTACTATGAAGCGACGTTTTCAACGACTAGCCTGTTTTATGCTGCTGCTGATAGTGCTGCAGGCACAGGCCATTGAACCGGGAATGATGAAGCCGGCTAAAGGGAGTGTGTATGCATTTCTACTGGAAGGACTCATCCTGTTGGCCGATGGTGATGTGGATGGCTGGATAGCCGGCTACTGTGATGGAATACGACTCTGCAAGAACGAGTCTGAATTGGCTTTTATTCGTAATCACAGTGCACCCGTACAGGAAAAAATTGCGCCTGGCTGTTTGAAAGACGGCGATCGCGCACTGGATATTCATCATGTCATTGGTAATCCGGATATAGACACCGCTGTCAAAGTTTACCTCGTTTGTGATCCCGCTGATCCGCCGCGCTTTTATTCACTACGCAAAACAGGCGACTATTGGTTTTTTATCAGTTTGTAACCCTTTACTGCTGAATCACACGTTGCTGCCTGTCTCGCGCTGTGGTACTCATTAGGCAGTGTTTAATCGGACAGGAAACTACTAATGCGGCTGCTTATTTTACTTGCGTGTCTTTGCGGACATATTTTTACATTACCGGCCCAGGCAGCAGACAGACCACTGCGGCTTGGCATGGAGCACTGGCCACCTTACCTTGACCGCTATCATGAAAACCACGGTGCGGCTGCAGAGTTGGTGATGACGGCACTTAGTCGTGCCGGTTATGACTATACGTTCAGTTACGATAACTGGTCACACACCTTACAGGGCACCGAAATCGGTGTTTTAGATATTGTCGTGGCAGGCTGGTATACGGACGAGCGCGCCCAGCAGTTTGTCTATAGTGAACCTTACTTGTACAACCGTATCAGCTTTATCAAGCGTAAAAATGACAGTGTTGATTACACAAGCATGGAAGATCTGCGAGGTGAAGTGATAGGTATCGTTAGTAACTATGCTTACGGTCCAGAGTTTGATGGCTCGAATCTGTTGATAAAACTGCCTAATAACCACCTGATACAGAACCTGTCTTTGTTACAGCAGGGTAAGCTGGATCTGACGCTGGATGATGAACTGGTTATACGCCACCAGCTACGCACATTTATGCCTGGTACGTCAGAGCAATTTGCATTCTTGACGAAGCCGGTATCGATACGTGGACTGCATATACTGGTTAGTCGCAGGCACCAAAATCATGAGCAGATAGTTTCTGCATTTAACCAGGCATTAAAACAAATGAAGGAAGATGGGAGCTATCAATCAATACTGGAAAAGTATCAGGACGGATTCACATTCAGAACTCAACCCTAAAAAAAACGCCGGGGTATATAGCCTACTCCTCGCATAAGGCGGCTGGTGCAAACCGCCTGAATGAACTATAACCCCGGCAAGTACATGGGTAGTGTACGGGGAGTTAGAGGTTTACAGAGCCAAAGATTCCAAAAACGCTGTTTTGGAGATAACTTGATCAGTACAACTGCCAGTCAGAAACTGGCTATGTATCAGGAGCAGCAGGGAAGGGGGTGTCAGGCTTGTCCGAAGTAGGCCTTGTTTTTAAGGGACTGCTTAACCGCGAGTACTTTTTCTTCCGCACATTCTTCTGCCAGTATCTCTCGAATGTAAACGCTGTGCGCAATCATCAGAAACAGAAGTGAAATCACCAATAAAAAAGTGATTAAGCTATTTGCCGTGACTACATTGTGTCCCAGTGCCTGCAATGCAAACCCGAAAAACAACATCAGTAGCCCAACCATACTATCGGCAAACCTGCGCGATTTAATAACTAGATCGTTCGTATTTAATGTCGAATTATCATGGCTGGTTACCAGCTCTTCTTCTGACCAAAAACTCGCTAAAGCTATGCCCAAAAAAAGCGTGCCGCCGAGGTTATACAGTAAGCCAATGGTGATATAGATTGTGCCGGATTCGTCCATAGTCGTTTTTTATAAGTTTGTTATACATCAGGCGCTATACAAACTACATATCGATAGCATGTAAGTTTACGTATTAGCTTAATTATAGTCAGGATGTTGCTTATTAACCAATAAGCGCGGTTTTAACGGGGTGGAAAGAAAACAGGAAAAAGTGCAATTGGCAGGAAACAGCTGTCCCTGTAGCGTCAGCCCTGGCAGGGAAACGCCTTTTGCAAACCGATATACACATGCCTCGCGGCATTGTCATCAGGTGAGTTAATGGTGCCGAGGTATTCAACTACCTTGCGTTTCTTCAGGCTGAGCCCCGTCTCTTCTGGTATGCAATATGATTCTTTGCTATTTCCGGCCAGGGCTGTATAAAAATCATTCACACCAGAGATATAACTACTACAGTAATTCAATTCAATTACCGAAGTTGAACGACACCAGCTTATAAGCCTGGATACACTTATGTGATAGGAGTAAGCAGAGTGAGTACTGGTACTCAACAATACAAATAACAACAAACGCTTCATGATAACCAGCTGAGTTTTTTCTTTAAGAGTATCAATACAATATTAAGTTTCTGTGAATCAAAAACTATGGAAAAAAAACGGCAGCGTTGTTCACGCTGCCGTTTCTTATTTTACAGTCGATTGTTAATCAACCAGGTACACCTGGCGATTAACGTCCGGCGACTGCGCTTCCTGCAGGACCTACAGGCTCAAAGCGACCCAGGTTCATGACCTTGGTCCAGGCGGCAGCAAAGTCATTGACGAATTTGCTATCTGCAGATGCATACACCTCGGCAAAGGCACGCAGTTCAGAATGAGAACCGAAAATCAGGTCTACCGGGGTAGCCGTATATTTCAGTTTCTTGGTACCGCGATTGTAACCTTCGTATACGCCAGGGAATTCTGAAGACTGTTTCCATTCAGTAGACATATCGAGCAGATTGACAAAGAAGTCATTGCTCAATGTTCCTGGCTTATCCGTCAGTACGCCATGCTTGGCGCCGCTGTGGTTAGCGTTAAGTGCACGCATACCACCAACCAGTACCGTCATTTCCGGCGCAGTCAGTGACAACAGGTCGGCCTTATCGACCAGCATATCTGCCGGTGACGCATAGCTCATTTCCGTGTGGTAATTACGGAAGCCATCGGAATACAGCTCCAGCCACGCAAATGATTTTACTTCTGTCATTTCCTGGGTTGCGTCAGTTCGACCTGGCGTAAACACAATTTCAATGTCATGTCCGGCATCTTTCGCTGCTTTTTCAACAGCGGCATTACCAGCGATAACAATGGTGTCGGCCAATGAAACCTGCTTGCCACCTTTCAGCGACTTGTTGAAATCTGCACGGACTTTCTCAAGTGTCTTCAAGACCTTGGCCAGTTCCTTCGGATTGTTAACAGCCCAATCCTTTTGCGGGGCCAGTGCGATGCGCGCACCGTTGGTGCCACCACGCATGTCAGAACCGCGATAGGATGCAGCGGATGCCCAGGCAGTACGAACCAGTTCAGGCACGCTCAGGTCAGACTTCAGGATTTTTGCTTCCAGCTTTTCGGCATCAGCATCGCTGATGATGTTGTAATCAGCTGCTGGTACCGGGTCTTGCCAGATAAACGTTTCCTGCGGTACTTCCGGTCCGACGTAACGTTCAACCGGGCCCAGATCACGGTGGGTCAGTTTGAACCACGCCTTGGCGAAAGCTTCATCGAACTGTTTCGGGTTCTTTGAAAAACGCTCGGCGATTTTTCGGAAACCCGGGTCTTTTTTCAGCGCTAGGTCTGTGGTGTACATAATTGGTGAATTGTACTTACCCTTTATATGTGCATCTGGCACAGATGTATGGGCAGACTCATCAGTCGGGATCCAAACGGTGCCACCGCCAGGTGTCTTATGCTGTTTCCAGTCAAACGTGAACAGATTGGCGAGGTACAGAATTGACCATGCGGTAGGGGTCTGGGTCCATGCACCTTCAAGACCGCTTGTTACGGTATCTTCAGCGTTACCTTTACCACACTTGTTTTTCCAGCCAAGTCCCTGGGCCTCTACGGCAGTTGCTGCAGGTTCAACGCCGACGCAGTCAGCAGCAGAACGTCCGCCATGGCCTTTACCCAGCGTATGACCGCCAGCTACCAACGCAACAATTTCTTCATCGTTCATCGCCATGCGGCCAAACGACAGGCGCATATGCTCAGCGGCCGCCATTGGGTCCATGTTGCCACCGGGGCCTTCAGGGTTGACATAAATCAGACCCATTTGCACCGCTGCCAATGGTGATTCCAGCTTGCCGTTCTTAAAACGCTTGTCAGCTGCCAGCCACTTTTTCTCTGAACCCCAGTACACTTCATCGGGTTCCCAGTCATCAACTCGACCACCGGCAAAACCCGCTGTCTGAAAACCCATGGATTCCAGTGCCACGTTACCGGCAAGAATAATCAGGTCGCCCCAGGAAACGCTACGGCCATATTTTTGTTTAACAGGCTCGAGGATGCGGCGCATCTTGTCGATGTTGGCGTTATCCGGCCAGCTGTTGTGCGGTTCAAAACGTATTTGGCCACCTTCAGCACCACCACGACCATCCATCGTGCGATAGGTACCGGCAAGGTGCCAGGCTGAACGAATAGCAAGACCGCCGTAGGTGCCCCAGTCTGCTGGCCACCAGTCTTGCGACGTGGTCAATGTCTTCTCGATATCGGCCTTCAATGCTTTGTAGTCGACCTTGTTGAATTCGGCGGCATAGTTGAAATCTGCACCGTAAGGATTGGAAGCAGGGTTATGGTCACGAAGTGATTCGAGACTCAGCTTTTCCGGCCACCAGTATGCGTTGTCTACCATGCCATCAGCGGCATAACTACTGACAGGTGAGAGTGCCAATGTTGTTACTGTCAATGCAGCAATAAACTGCATCGAAGTCATGGCAACACCTGTTATGTAAGGTATTGTTTGTCTCAACATGTTTAGTTCCTCTTGTACGTTTAAATCATGGTTAAAATACTTCGATGAGGAGTCTAGAACACGACTTTGCTTATAAAAAGTTAATAAATACTATAAAAACAATTAAGAATCCCTATTGATAGTTAGCATTTAAATTACAGCTACTTAGCACATTTTCTATTCCATTTTTTACTGCATTAAGCTGCTAACCTGACGTAACTCTTCAATGTTGCCAAGCAACATAAAGGCCGGCAGCTTGCATTCAGCAGTATGGGTGTTAAGCGTGATTGACAGGGATACTAATGACGATGAGGTAAGGTTTTCGGACTGTGTTATCGATAACCGAGCAGTTGCAGTGATTGATGATAATCATCGTGTTGTTCGAATCTAGCCAGTAACTCTGCTTCTACTTCGGGTAACCTGGCCGGCACTATCTCGGCTGTTTTACCCGGGTCTTTCTTGAACGACTGATCACCAGTGTAGTGGGTATAGGCAGGCCACTTGGTCATAAACTGATTATCGTAAGGGAGACCAAGTTCATTACTGATTTGCTGGATAGTCGTCTCTGGTGCAGCAGTAAAATCCTCGTAGCGTATTACCTCGATCTCCTGGCAGTCCTCGGCAAATTTTCGATAGGCCTTGAGGTATGTTTCAAGAGGTACAAACTTCTCAATATCGCCTTCGTATATCTTGAGTTTGCTCATACTCTGCCACTGTGCGATGGGATGTCGTACGTTGGCGACCCGACGTAGTGTAAATTCAGATGCGAGCGCATCGACAATTGACATTGTATAGACAGGCGCTTCCAGGAAAGGTAGCGCAATGTAATCCAGATGTGCCCAGTCACGTATCAGTAACGATAATCCCCGTTCTTCACAGCATTGGTAAATGATAGTAATGGCCTCCAGGAATTCGACTGGCCGACCGGATAGCTCTGTTACCATTTCCGGTGTGAATAAATGATGCCATTCGTGCGCCTGGTAAAACGGATGGATTAAATCCATGCCACGAGGATGGATCTCGCTCAGTAATGCGACGTTATCCATGCAACCAAGGCAGCGTGCGACTAACGTGCCACCGGTACGTGCCATGTTATGCATTAGCGCAAGCTGCGGTTTATCACTCATTGATTTGCCCGTTATTTGGTTTCTACTATACGCTCGCTTAAGGCACTAATATCGTAGCCCGCAGCAGCAGCTGTATCGATAATCTCTTGCAGCTCGAGCTGGCTGGTATTGGCCAACGCCCAAAGCGATGTTGAACGCATACCGCTACGGCAGTAACCAAGTACAGGGTGTGGTAACTCGGCAAAAGCAGATTTGTATTGCGCTACCTGTTCATCCTCAATCGGTCCCTTGATGACAGGGATATAACGGAATTCCAGTCCCAGTTCCTTCGCCTTTGCTTCAATGACGGCATAGCCAGGTTGATCTTCAACCTCACCATCGGGCCGATTGCAGATAATGCTGTTGATACCGTTAGACTTGATGTCGTTTAAATCATCAGTTGTGATTTGGCCACTGACAAAATAGTCGTCATTAATCTTCATTATACTCATGCCGCTGTTCCCATCATGAAATTACATTGAAATTGGTATGAGCATCATATCGTATTTGGCCATGAAGCGGGCGAGGCCGGCTAACTGTTGTTAGCCTGGTGAATTAGCGGCGGCCTTTAGTAAACGCTCATTCACATCTGACCACTCTTCTTCATCGGGGGGTATCTCAACAAGGATAGTTGTGATGGCCGGCGTATCGATCTCGAATAGTGTTTTATAGAGCTGCCTGGCATAGGCCGCTTTTTCAATCGGCATCTTCCTCACTACCGGACTCTCAGGCATGCCAAGCTCGGTGCTATGAAACAAGCAGGCAGTTTCAGTCGTGGCCTCTTGCAGCATATCGAATAATTCATCCTTACTAACAAGTAGCAGCCGGGCACGGGGTTGATAATGGGCCTCTACATTACCGGGAACAGCAATGCTGTGTTTGACGGGGTTAATGACGTCAAGATCGCAAGCCTCGTTTATCTGGCTAGCCGTTATCGGCCCATTGCGCAGTATGCTAAGCGGTTGTGAGCCTGGATCGATAATGGTCGACTCAAGACCAATCTCGCACTGGCCACCGTCAAGTACCGCATCGATTTTACCTGCCATCGTTGCCATTACCTGGGCCGCAGTAGTTGGACTGAGTTGTCCGTACAGGTTTGCTGATGGCGCAGCGATTGCGAGCCCGGTTTGTTGTAACAGCCCCAGTAGCACCGGATGCGCGGGCATACGCAGCGCGATCGTGTCCTTGCCGCCGGTAACCACAGTGTTAACCCCTGGTGCTTTTGTTAATAATAATGTTAATGGGCCCGGCCAGTAATGCCTGGCCAGAGTTATCGCGTTAGCAGGGATATCGCTTGCCCATTTTTCCATCTCTTCGATGCTGCCAATATGGACGATAAGCGGATGGTCGTGAGGTCTTTGCTTGGCCTCGTAGATTCGTTTAACTGCGTCTACACTACTTGCGTCTGCTGCCAGCCCATATACGGTTTCAGTTGGCACCGCCACGAGGCGTCCATCATGTAGCAGTGAACCTGCAACCTGGACGTCAGCGTGCTTGTTTGCATCGAGCAGTTTTGTATCGAGCATGAATTGATGGTCATGGAAAAGGAACTGATTATAAGTCCGAACGCATCAAAAATGGATAAGTAAACGTCTATTTGTATGTATGTGTTGGTTATCCAACAATGTGGTAACCGCAGTCTACATACAGTGTTTCGCCGGTGATGGCTGCAGAAGCGTCTGAAACCAGGAATGCACCCATGGCACCGACGTCATTAGCGCCAAGCGGTTTATCCAATGGTGATGCCTGTGTCGCCTTTGCCAGTAACTTATCAAACTCGGCCAGCCCGGACGCGGCGCGCGTGGATACCGGTCCTGCTGAAATGGCATTCACCCTGATGTTTGCGGGCCCCAATTCCATGGCCAGGTAACGCACCGAGCTTTCGAGTGCGGCCTTGACTGGCCCCATCAGATTGTAGTTTTCAATTGCCCGCTCTGCGCCAAGGTAACTCATGGCAAAAATACTGCCGCCGTTTTTCATCAGCGGTTCTGCCCGCTGGCATAAACGCATTAATGAATGGCAAGAGATATCCATGGCCATGAGAAAACCATCACGAGACGAATCAATTAACCTGCCATGCAGGTCTTCCAACGGTGCGAAAGCAATGGAGTGGATTAAAAAATCCAGCTGTCCCCAGTGTTTATCAATCTGTTCAACTAGGGCATCGATTTCTTCGGTCTTATTAACATTGCAGGGCAGGAATATTTCCGCGCCGACTTCGTTAGCCAATGGCTCTACGAAAGGTTTTGCTTTTTCATTCAGGTATGTCAGCGCGACACTGCCGCCAAGTTGATGAATTTCACTGGCACAGCCGTAGGCAAGCGACTGTTCGTTGGCAACACCGATAATTAATCCTTTCTTGTTACTTAAATCAAACTTACTCATTTATCTTTTCCTCGTTGTCACCGATATCGACCATGTTTAATGTATGTTTTGCGATCATTAGTTCTTCATTAGTAGGAATGACATACACCTTCAGTTTACTTGATGGAACAGAAATACACTCGCTGTTTGCTGCGTTTGCCTCTTGATCCAGTTGCAGTTGTAACCAGTGCAGTTTGTCACACACTTGTTGTCTGATAACAGCAGCATTCTCGCCGATACCGCCACTGAAGATAAGACCGTCCACACCACCAAGGCTGGCAGTCATAGCACCGATACCAACAATAATCCGGTGTACATACAATTCAATTGCCTCTTTCGCTTCTGCTTTATCACTGGCGAGCAGATCACGCATGTCGTTGCTAATGCCTGAAACACCTTTTAAACCAGACTGGTTATAGAGCAGATCTGTCAGCGCTTCGACCGACATTTGTTGTTCCTGTAGCAGATAGAGCAAGACGCCCGCATCAATAGTGCCGCTGCGCGTGCCCATCATGAGACCGTCCAGCGCACTAAACCCTGTCGTGCTGTCTACACTTACGCCATTTTTCATGGCGCAAAGACTGGCACCATTACCAAGGTGTGCTGCAATGACGCTGCCGCTGGCAAGCTCCGGATCCTGTTGTTGTAAAGCATGGATCACAGATTCATAAGATAAACCATGAAAGCCGTAACGGCGTATCCCCTGATCATAATAGCTTTGCGGAATGCCGAACTGGTTGATCGGTTTTTGATGTTGAGCATGAAACGCAGTATCAAAACAGGCAACCTGGCAAAGGCGCTCGTCGATTTGCATCAATGCTTCAATCGCCATCAGGTTATAGGGTTGATGCAGAGGTGCCAGTGAAACATAGCTTTTTAATTTCTGCAGCACCTTGTCGTTGATGCGAACCGGTGTTGAGTAGGCGGTGCCCCCGTGTACAACACGGTGGCCTACCAATAGTTGAGATTCTGAACTGATTTGATCCTGCAAACGTTCCAGTAAATACTGCAGGGCACTGATGTGGTCGGTAGCCGTAGGTAAATCGACCTGGTCCTGTTTATCTTCGACCTGGTAATAAAACCGGGCTTGCTGGCCTATGCGATCAATGACGCCCCGTGCATAGCGTTGCAGCGACTGTTCATTAGCACGGTACAGCCCATACTTGATGCTGGATGAACCGCTATTAAGAACGAGTATTTGCAAACTCACCCCATCGTTTTTCTTCTGTAATTGTCATACAGGATTGCAAGGGAACTGGAGGCCATACGCTCCATGGCCGAATCAGCGCGGCTGGTAAGGATGATTGGAAGCCGGGCTCCCATAACAATACCTGCACCCTGCGCATCAGCGAGGTGAATCAATTGTTTGGCCAGGATGTTCGCCGCTTCCAGGTCAGGCGCGACCAGTATATCTGCTTGTCCGGCTACTGCTGACATAATGCCTTTCGCTTCCACGGCCGCTGGTGATACCGCGTTGTCGAATGCCAGTGGTCCATCGAGAATAGCGCCGGTTATTTGGCCGCGGTCGGCCATTTTACACAGCGCGGCTGCGAGTAACGTGGAATCAATATCACGTGTTACCGTTTCAATCGCAGATAATAGCGCCACCTTAGGTGTATCAATATTCAAGGCATGGGCGAGATCGATAGAGTTTTGTACGATATCGCGCATCTGCTCCAGGTTTGGCGCTATGTTGATCGCAGCGTCCGTTACCAATAATGGCCTCGGGTAGGTGGGCACATCAAATGCAAAGACATGACTAATACGTCTTTCAGAACGAATGCCTTTTTCTTTATGTAAAACAGCACCAATTAATTCATGTGTATTCAGACTGCCTTTCATCAGTGCCCTGATTTCACCCGAGCGTCCCATCTCGACACTTTTCTCAGCCGCTTCATGGCTGTGTTCAACATTGATAATCGGGTAATTACTTATATCAAGCCCGGACTCTTCAGCGGTTGCCTTTATCTTTTGCTCTGGGCCAACGAGAAAAGGCATGATCAGTCGTGCTTCCGCTGATTCTACGGCCCCGCGTAACGAATGCTCGCTGCATGGGTGCACAACTGCTGTGGGTAATGGATCCAGGGGATCGGCCGCATCGAACATCTCGCGCAATTTGCCACGTTCGGCTAGTCGAACATTGGGTAGCGCTACCTTTGGCCGTTCGATTTTATCTGTAGGTGCAATGACCTCGGCCTCGCCCTCGATAACGATTTTGTCTTGCTGGTTCGTGCAGCAACAATCAAATACGACGATCTTATTATCGGGCTTGGTATCTTTAACCGTAACAGTAACGGTTAATACATCACCCAGTACCACGGGTCGCTTGAACTTGAGCGACTGGCTGAGGTAGATGGTACCCGGACCGGGTAACAACGTGCCAAGTACCGTGGAAATCAGTGAGCCACCCCAGAGACCGTGGGCAATGACTTCATGAAAAATACTATCCCGGGCATAGTCCTCGTCCAGGTGCGCCGGGTTGACATCGCCACTCATCACAGCAAAAAGTTTAATATCCTGCTGGGTTAAGCGGCGCGTTATGCTTGCGGAATCACCAATTTTGATCTCATCAAAACAGCGATTAGAAATAATATCGGTATCAGACATGAATCAATACTTTCGAGAGTGAATTTTTTATCTTAACCATATCAACCATACTAATTTTGATTTATGTCAATTTAATTGCATTACCTGATTAAACTGAATAGGGCCTTTAATAAAGATCTTAGCTGTTAGTGTATTCCGGCGTGTTGTTTTTCTGTTTGCCCCCGGCATTAGTATTTTGCTGATTGCCTCTGGTGCATCTATTTTCTCCATCTTGAGTGAACATGAAGTTGGTATTGTGTAATATTGGGTAATGACGACACTTACTATAAAAACCGAATATGGTGATGATTATGAGCGTTGAAGGTTTGTGGACGATCCAGCTGTCTGAAACAGAGGAGTTCCTGGAAAATATTGAAGTCAGTGAGCAAATAAATCGCGGCGGTAATTTTTTCCTGATGGATAACAAGCTTTACGGTGCAGGTCTCTCTTATTACTTTACCGGCACATACGAGGCAGCAGAGACGACGATAACGCTTGAACTGGTTGCCCAACGTTATAATGACATTGTGCCGGGTATGCTTGCTGATGGTACCACTTTAAAGTTATCAGGTACGGTTAACGAGGACGTCATGACATTACACGGCACTATCGCCGGCGATGTTAATCAAATGATTTTCCTGCAGGCCAAGAAGCGGGCGGGTATTTAATAGAATAGTAAAGCACGAGCTGAAGCTACGCTCGTTGCATTTATTGATTGATTATTCGAATTGAAAAAA
>JAAUYK010100910.1_pt1 | contig 13257 bp, 14 predicted proteins | sample 7278021 | NCBI WGS metagenome assembly JAAUYK01 (sample SAMN14350223, study PRJNA611818) | marine sediment metagenome | isolation source: surface marine sediment (1.8m) | place: French Polynesia: Moorea | collected 2018-08
CACCCTAGATCACCCCCTGAATGATCACAACATTTCAGCATGGGACGGGCTCATCAAATATGATAATTGATAATAGCTTTACTTTCGCGTACGTTTACATCTATCAAAACTATATGGAAGAATTTAGTTTAGAACTTCTTGGTCCGATATACTAGAATTACGCATAAAGGCAGATTGAGTCTTGTAAGGGATATATAGCCACATATTCTTATCCCCCCTCCTTATTGAACCTGCTGCCGTCCGTCCTGCTTCAGCTCGGGGCCAACCAAGTGACGTGGTCCACTCCCTCAGCTCCCTTCTTGCAAAGGGGGCTTAAGGAAGGTCCCATAATATAGCTATTATTCGCTATACATTGTTCTAATATTAAGCGAATGAATGCCTTTATGCCTTTTATAGTAGGAACTAATGTGATATTTTGCCCTTACTAGAATGCAAAGAGCCATTGATAATAGATGAACGATTCCCTAAGATCTGGGTACGCTGCCTGGCCGGAATAATCTGTCTGCTCTGCTACAGCAGTGCAACGCTGCGGAAGCTGAACAGGCTTTAATAGTTCTGACTGACGGCCGTCAGACTGAACGACTCAAGTTCGATACTTCGATTAATTATCAGCCATTTCAGGGCGAACAACGCATATACTAGAGCGTTCAATTCGCCAGGTGTTCGTATTCTAGAGACAATTATCTTTCCGTGTGGAATATTTAGTGCTGCCTGTGAACTTCCGCGATGGCGTCCGCCTCCAAAGTGACGTTCAAGATCACGCTGACTTCGGACCCGAAGCTGCCGTTCAAGGTGCTCTCTGTGCCCGAGAACACGCCCTTCACCGCCGTGCTCAAGTTCGCCGCCGAGGAGTTCAAGGTGCCCCCGGCGACCTCGGCCATCATCACGGACGACGGCATCGGGATCAACCCGCAGCAGACGGCCGGAAACGTCTTCCTGAAGCACGGATCGGAGCTGAGGCTCATCCCCAGGGACAGGGTCGGCGGCGGACACAGATAACGGACATCGAACAACCAAGAGCTTCTTATACCTTGTATTTTGTTATTACTGGTGTGCGGTTATTACAGTGGAAAATATATAACGTCTCAGCCGACGGAGTGAGATGAGATATGTCGCATTTCTCAGGTAATGTAGCTATTCCTGTCCCCGCAGCCTTCGCGATGGACCTGACCGGCAAGCTGATCATCAAGGCCACCCTCGGCCCGGACATCCGCCGGATCCCCATCCACAATGACGACCTCACCTACGACGAGCTGATCCTGATGATGCAGCGCGTCTACCGCGGCCAGCTCTCCTCCAGCGATGACATCACTTTGAAGTACAAGGACGAGGACGGCGACCTGATCACCATCTTCGACTCCGCCGACCTGGCCTTCGCCATCGCCTACTCGAAGGTGCTGAAGCTGACCCTCTTCGTCAACGGAAAGATGATGGACGGCGGGGGCATGTCTGGCGCCGTTGGAGCCGACGTCAAGACTGAGCTGAGGGAGATCAGGGACCGGGTGAACAGGATTCTGGACAAGTTGGGCGACGCCTCCCCGACCTGCGATGCGGGAGACAGCGAGGTCAGCACCATCACTTCGTCTGCAAAGTCAATGAGTCTTCAGAACGGCAAGGCCGAGGGGAAAGAGTTCGACCCCCTGCAGAAGAACGGCGTAGGCGGCGAGCATGAAGCCGCCACTGGAGGCGCCGCGACACCCTCGTCCTCGTCAGTGGCCTCCGGTGGATTTGTGCAGCCTCCGCTGTCGACGTCTACACATGCGGAAGACCCTCAGAGCGCCGCTCCACCTGCAATTTCCCAGGTGCAACCCCCACAAGTGGTTGAAACACCTCAAGTCCAGCAGCAGCAGCAGCCCCAGCCGACGCCGGCCATGCCGCCGCATCCCGCGACTTCGGCCGCTAGCCCCATGATGCGCCCGCCGACCTCGAGCCCCTACAGCGCCCCGGGCCCGGGCCCCGCCATGCCCCCGGCGATGGCCACGCGACCCGCGTACCCGGCTGCACCCCAGCAGCAGCAGCAGCAGCAGATGCCGCCAAGGCCAGCCATGAGCGGCGGGCCTCCGAGTGGTGCCTTCAGTCCCCAGCCCGCAATGCCGCCCTCCTCGACGGCGGCTCCCAGGTACCCGGCGCCTCAGGGCGCGTTCCAGCCCCAGGCTGGATACGCCGGCCAACAGCAGCAGCAACAGCCGCAGCCGCAACAGCAGCAGGCTCCCCCGGCCTCGTTCCCGGGTCAGGTGCCGCCGCCGTCGTCGCAGCCTCAGCAATACGCCGGCTACGGAGGCCCGGCCGCAGCTCCGGCTGTGAGCCAGCCTGGCATGGCTCCGCCCATGGCCAACCAGATGGGCGCTCCTGGGGGTAATCCATACGCGAAGCCGCCCGGACAGACTCCGTACTACAGGTAAGAGAGGCCTACAAACACCTGGCGATCAAGATGAGCACACCTACTTTTACACGACTATGGTATACGTCATTGCTGAAGAATTCGTCCCCAAGGTGACGTTTCAGACCTACTTTGTACTCGCGGCGAAAATTAGAAGTTATGATTCACGAGTTGGCAAAAAAATATTATGCATACTATACTACCGTACAGAAATACAGTCCTTGATACCTTTTAATCGAAGCGTATATTCTTGCAATCTATTTGGTAAGACACGATAAGACTCTTTTATTCTCTTGACATCACGGCCTCATTTGCTTCACCTTCTTAAAGCATACTTGACAGCGACCCAAGTCACCGCAACCGTTGCAACAATTCCCAAGGTCGCGGCAGCCACCTGCTTCGACCGCGCTTTCCCCCTCCTCCGCGGTACCCTGTCCTGCGGCCGCAGGGTCGGGTATCCGGCGCGCACCTGCACTTCCCTGGCCAAGCCCCGCGCCTTCCTCTCCATCACGCCGAGGCTGTCCTGCAGCCGGCTGATCTGCCGGGCGAGGACGCCCACGTCGGTCGTGTCCTGGCTGTAGGCGAGCAGCTCGGGCTTTTCCCTGATGTGCCGCTCCACGTACTCCGCCGTCTTGGCCATCAGCCTCGCGTGATCGCTCATGTTGGCCACCATCACGATGCAGTCGGCGCACGTCAGGTAGATGCCCTTCATCTTGTCGCGGGGCGTGATCTGAGGCAGGCTGGTCATCTTCCACTCCTTCTTGTGCAGCGTCGCGATGCCGTCAACGATCCTCTTGCGAGCGCCCACCTGACTAATGCCCATCTCACTCAGGTCTGAGTCGGTCAGGCAGAGAAAGGTCTCCAGGTCGACGCCGTGCCTCTGGAAGGTGTCCAGGTGATCGGACAGGTCGAGACCGAGCAGGATGGTCTCGATTGCGGAGTTGAACCGGGCACTATTCGAACGCGTCGGCGGAGGCTTTGAGGAACTGCTGCAGGTATCCGAACCTTCCGCGGGTAGCTTATCAAGGAGAGATCGGACCTTGGAGAACTTTTGGATCAGCTCCTGGAGGGTTATCAGTCCCTTAGAGGCCGCGATCTCTGCCGGCGTCACTCCGTCTCTGGTATACGTGTCGGGGTTGGCTCCGGCCTCCAGTAGGTCTCTCGCCACGTCTCCGCGCCCTCGGTCGGCGGCGAAGCAGAGCGCGCTCCACTCCTGCGTGTCCCTCGAATTCAGCTCGATGCCATCGCTCTGCAGCAGCGCCCGCACGACCGGCAAGTTGCCCGACTTGGAGGCCAGCATGAGGGCCGTCATGCGCTGCGCGTTGGCCGCGTTGGCGTTCGCGCCGGCCCCGAGAAGGATTCTGACGCATGCGACGGCGTCGTCATTGGCCTCCGACCCGCAGGCGGCCATCAGCGGCGTGAAGCCCGACTCGTCCGGGTCGAGAGAGGCCCCCCTGCGGACGAGCTCGGCGAGGACGCGGCGGCTGCCGGAGTGGGCGGCCATCGCCACCGGGCTGTGGCCGTAGAAGCCGTTGTACTTCTGGTCCTTGAGGTCGTCGCGCGCGTCGAGGAAGGCGGCAACGGCCTCGGCGTCGTCCCTACCGACGGCCGAACTGAAGCTCTCCGCCTCCGAGCTGGATGACTCTACGTCTCCGCCGAACGAGCCGACGTCTTTTCCGAACGCGCGAATCTTCCACTGCTCGCCGCCGGTGTCGCCGTTCTGCACATTCCTCGTCGCTGCGGCGACTTGGTTCAACTCGGCATCGTCGTAGTAGGCGTCATCCCAGGTCTCGGACTCGTTGGACTCGTCCTCGGAGAGTCCGGCGGGTCGGAGGACCCTCGAGGACATGGCGCCGGACTTCTTGCAAGCAGGCTTCCCGACGTCCACCCTCAGCGAGACCATCACGATTCACGACCCAAGCTTCTATCATACGATGATAAGATAATTGCAATCATTCAACAAGTTGCGTAATGGTCCACGAATATGGCACTGGCACGTCAACAAATGAACATTTAATTGCACATGCATAGTGAATGCGTACCTCAAGAAGTAGTCAAAAACCAGCAGAGACAGAGTTTCTTTGGCAGAAGAGTACTTGAGGCTTTGAGGGTACCATGCCAAATTGCCAATTGCCAATGCGATGGCTGGACTTGTTTCATGGGCTTCCCTTTTCCCACGCAAACTTGCGCCGCTGTAAAGCACATCAACAAACGGCCGCAATTATAAGCGGCGGCATAACATAAGCGAGAATTTGCCGCTATATACTGCATACAAGGACGACTCTGGTCGTCAATGATCTCGGCCGTCGCGAGCGAGGACGGCAGGCCGAGGGAGGTCAGCGCGGCCAGGGGGAGCAGGAGGAAGAAGCCCAGGGGTCTGTATTGCTCTTATCCACTATAGGGTGCAACATACATGTACTAACTATCTCCGTTTCCAGCACCGTCAGGGGATGGCCATGTCGCGTTCGATCCCAGCCCCCTGTCCTGGGTCCGCTTCTCCGTGGGCCCCTCCTCGCACTACGAGTTGGTCACCCGCGGCGGCATCGAGGTCGAGTTCCTCAAGAACGGCCACTGCGCCAAGGTGTTCAGGGGGGAGGCGCCCATCCTGCAGACGTTCTGGACGCACTTCCACGCCTACCCCGGGCTGCCGACCATCTTTCTGACGTCGTCGTCGCCGGACTCTCCGGACGCGTCCTCGCCGCCGTCTATCGACCTCGGGCCGGAGCACCTCGCCGTCTGCGTGCTCGAGGCCGAGACGCTGAGGGTGTTCTACGACGACGGCCAGGACTTTCTCGTCTCGCTGCCGTTTCCCGTGAGGAGATGCTGGCCGTCGAAGCTCGGGCTCATCTTGGAGAGGGACACCAGCGTGAAGTCGCCCGTGGTGGCGGCCAGCGACGGAGCAGGCTACGCGGAGCCTACCCAGCCGCTGCCCGCATGGTTCGGGCTGCTCCATCCTCTAGACGACTTTTCCAGGTACGTACGTAGATTCGGGCTAGCCAAATGTCTCATACCACCGGCAAATCTCGTACACCTACTATGTCGTGTGAACAGGTGTACGCATACCTGTTGCCCTCATGCCCGCTCTGTAGTGTAAATGTCATTAGCATTCCTCTTCCGTTACAGAATTCTCACTCGGCAGCGCGGCGGCGCCGTGCTCCGAGAGGTCACGTCGGACCAGCACAAAATGCTGCACGTGTCCAAGGATCCCTCCCTCTGCGTCACGTACAACACGCAGACGGGCCAGCACTGCATCTGGCACGTCCGCCAGTCGTCGTTCGAGGAGAGGCAGCAGTACCAGGACTACCTCGACGCCGGCGGCGGGGGCGGGGGCAGCGCCTGGTCCACCATGGTCTCCACGGCGGACAACACCGCGTCCACGCCGTCCATCGGCGGATCTCGCATGTCGTCTCGGGCGCAGTCCGCGGCCACGACGCCGAGCGCCCCCTCCTCGCTCAACAACTCGTCCGCTCACCCCATGGCGTCGGCGGCGGGCACGCCCAAGGGGTCGCCGGCGGCGGGCGCGGGCGTGGTCGGCGCGCTGCACTCCGACCGCCTGAAGAAGGCCCTGGGGAACATCTGCCGCTCGCCGAACAACCAGGTCGTGAGCGGGAGTCCCGCGAAGCCGATATTGCGAAACTCGATGCTGCGACAGAAGCGGAGGCGGTCCGTCATGAACAGTGCGCCCAGCACACCCAAGCAGGTTGGAGTTAATTGCTATTATTGACTACAATTCGCCATGTACGCTATAAATTTTAGAGCCCCTTTGCATCGTCCACCGCTTGTCCCTCTTTCGTGACCACGCCGAATTTAGCCAACTCGATTCTTGCCGCTGCGGCTGGAGTCGAGTACGAAGAGGAAGAACAGCCCTACTTAACACCTGGTAATAATTATAATTGCCCATCCCTCCTTCAATATGAATGAATCGACGACTTCCCTGCAGGAGTTTCGCTCTGCCTCGATCACGTGTGGAGCGAGCCTACGTCGATTGCCAAGCTGAACGCCGGCGAGGCCTCTCGCAAGGTGTTCGTGGCTCGCGACTTCCACGGCTCCACCTACCTCTGCTACCTGCACTCCTCGGCCTCCGGACAGCTGGCCGTGATTCCCGTGTCGACGAGAACGAGGCGGAAGAACACCGTCGAGTGCCTGACTCAGCATCAGCAGCAGCAGGCGGCGCAGAACAGGCCGGACGGCGACGGAGACCAGCTCTGCGTCGGCGCCGTCAGCCACATCTCCTCCGGCGTACTCGACGCCGACTTTGTGGAAGAGCTCAAGATGATCATCGTGCTCGAGCGATCCCAAAGTCTCGTCCTCTACTCCGGCCTCACCAAAGGTCTGGATAATCGAACATTAATTTCGTAAACGGCCTTTCTGTACCATCCTACACTATTTCGATTTCGTTTCAGTGTCATGCGTCAGTTTTAACGCGTCGCCGAGCGCCGTCGGCCCGAACCTGCAGAACATCGCCATGGAGATCTCTTCGCTCAATTTGGACAACTCTTCTGCCCTCGGCGGGAGCAAAGCATGCACGCCGCTACAGTCGAGGCTGTTCGCGTCTAGCGCGCCCCCATCCGCAGCGACGGCAGAGGTACTCAACTTATACTTATATGTTCGTAGCCTCTTAATTGTTTTCTTCTAGCCATCATTCAACGACTCCGCCCTCTCTCCGGTCATATCAAAAGCGACGGGAGTGGCGGGCAGCGGGAAGTCGCCGAGGATTGTCGGACTTCGGGACGCCGTGCGTCGCAATGTACGTAGGATCTATCCCATTATACGCAATTGTATAATACACATTTTTACCTCAAGGTCACTTTGGAATATTCTAATTCCACCTTCTTGAGATTGAGCCTGCCGAGTCTGGAGTCCACCGAGCTTGTGCAGCTTTGCGTTGACGCCATCTGCTCCGTCCTGGGCAAAGATATGTCAAACTGTCTGAGGTACGCAGACCTAGACATTGCAAGTCAAATATGAGGAACTATGTCGACGCGCTATTCAATTTAATTCCAGGTCTCGCTGGTACGCTTGTAGGAACGCCCCAGGGCCGCCTTGCGTCAGTCCCATCAAGGAGTGGAAACTGTTTGCTAAAACGCTGCTCGCCATGATTGGTATGAATGTTGAACCACTTCGTTAAATGTAAAACTTTCTAACCGTCACACTTTCAGGCTACCAAACGGACCACTTCATGCTCATTCCCACCGACACGGAGGCGCCGACAGCTTCGTCCGCCACCTCCCCCGAGCAACAGGGCACGAGCAAGAAGCTGAAGCGTTCGGAGAGCGGCTCCGACGGCGACTGGTCGCACGTGGTGCGGTCGGTCGTCCACATGGAGACTGGGCCGAACCTGTCGGTGCTGCTTGGCATCGACAACGTGGCCAGGTCGAAGCTGAGGCGGCCGGGTTGGAGGTCGGAAGACGAGCCCGAAGCTGAGGGGGAGGAGGAGGAAGAGGGAGAGGCGGCCGTTGGCGAGAAGGCGAGGGCCGCGTCGCCCGAGGTCTCTGCCGACACGACGGGACCACTCTTCTCCAGCCTGCCCGCCATCGCGGCCTCACTGCACTACCTCTACGAAGATATGAAGTTGGACAAGGGCCACGCGGACCATCTTCAATATCTGGCTGGTCTGCTCACGAGACTCTGCGCCGACCTCAACTTGCCAGCCTTCGTCGCCTACTATGCGTCCGACTTTCCGGCTATTTGCCCCGCATTGGTACGACAAGATGTGCACCTAAGGCTAATTGTTAATCGCTTGCTTTCTTCAGATTAAGGACGCGAGGTCGAATCAAATCTCGACGAGAGATGCCGAGCGGCTCTTAAAGTGGTCGAACGCTTCTCCAACGTCGTCCCTCTTGCTTTGCCCGAATCCGCCCGACGTCTACCAATACCTCCTCAATGTCCTCATGTCGGCGGACGTCAACCAAGCGCTGAGTTCGACTCCGTTCTCCAGGGTGCCCGCTTTCGCCAGACGGACAAGAGACCTTACACTGTGCTTCGGCTCTCTGAAGGTGCCCATGGAAAAAGTAAGAGAAAACGTTATATGCTAACCAATAAATTCGATATCATTTGATCCCCACGAACTGTTATGAATTCCAGCACCACTTCTGTGATTCCGACACCATTCGCGACATCCTGGTGGACCCACCGCTAACCAAGGTTGAGCGTCTGGTCAAGATCTTCGTCGGGCTCGGGTACAACCGCCGCCGCCTGGAGACGCTCCCCGAGGGCGTCGCACTCGTTTTCAACCTGGCCGTGTTCATGTGCCGCCAGGCAAACTCCGCCAGCCTGGACCGCACCGAGAACACGCTCATCGGCCGGCCCGACCTCACCATGACGTTCTCGCCGGTGTCGGAGGCCGTGTCCGCCCCGGTCACCTCCCGCAACGCCTCCGACGGCATGGAGGACTTGGAGGCGTCCACGCTGTGCCGCCTCCGTTGGCCGGCCGACAAGAGGATGAAGGAGGTTCGCGACATGTTCTGCAGCTCCCGACCCGTCCGGATCAACGTGCAGCAGCGTCACGAGGTGTCTGACCACGAGTTCGTGGAGGAGCAGGAGCGCTGCCTGCAGATGATCTGCGTGCGGACGATGGCGCTGCCGATCGGGCGCGGCGCCGTCACACTGCACACGGGATCGCCGCTTGTCACCGAGAGCGCTGCCATCCCCCTGCTCTGCCTGAAGGGGAGGGCGCCGCCCAGAGGGACCACCGTCGAGATGGACCACATCGACGTGGTGCCCAACATGGAAAGGTAGTTAATCAAATCGCGAAGTGAGGTAATAGGGAAGTTTGAAAGCTCAATGTTCGTACTCGTAGATGGCCTCTTTTCCACAACGGCGTCGCTGCCGGCCTCAAGCTGGCCAACACCGGCTCCTTCATCGACTCAACCTGGATCACGTTCAACAAGCCGGCGGATGCGACGACCAACAGCAATTCCAATGCTCTGGTGGAGCACGCCGGCTTCCTCATGGGACTCGGACTGGGCGGCCACCTCTCCAAGCTGGGAAAGCTCGAGTCCTTTGACTACATGATCAAGGGTCACGACCTTATCTCCATCGGGGTGCTCATCGGCATGGCTGCGTCCAAGAAAGGCTCCATGGACCTCATCGCGACGAAGAAGATCTCCACACAGCTCGTTGCGTTGCTTCCGAGCTCGGCCACGGAGCTACCTATCAGTCATTCCACACAGGTTTGAAGTGGTTTTAAGGCATATAGTATAGTATGTGTACGTAATCTAAATTCGAAATATATCTTTGTAGATTGCTGCCCTGATCAGCCTCGGTCTGCTCTACCAGGGCACGGGACATCGCCACATGGCCGAGGTCTGTCTCGGCGAGTTGGGCCGACTTTCAGGACAGGAGCTCGAGATGAACTGCTCCGACCGCGAGAGCTATTCTCTGTCCGCAGGCCTCGCTTTGGGCATGATCACCTTCGGACAGGGCCCGTCGCTCACATCGGGATCTCTCAGCGACCTCGAGCTGCCAGACATCCTCCACTACCACATGATCGGCGGACCCCGGTCGGCAGTGGCCGAGAAGCTGAAGAAGTCCATGGGAGGCGCGTTCGCCGCCGGCATCTTGGGAGGGGGCGGAGGAGGAGTCGGTTCGGGTCACGGAGGCTCTGGCGGCGGATCTTCATCCGGCATGGGCTACCACGTCCGGGAGGGAGACACCATCAACATTGACATCACCGGACCCGGAGCCACCCTGGCCCTGGGAATGATGTTCTTCGACTCTGGCAACGCTTCCATCGCCGACTGGATGGCTGCGCCCAAGACGCAGTTTCTCCTGGAGTTTGTGCGGCCCGACTTCCTCATGCTTCGCACCATCGCCCGCGGCCTCATTCTGTGGAGGGAGATCGACCCCACCCTGGAGTGGATTCTCTCCAACGTGCCCGAGGGCATCGTCGACCTATGCCTGAAGAGGCCGAGCGAATTGCATCCGCCCGATACGGATTACGAAACCATTAATCAGGTATAATTAAACTAACTTTATGTGCGTAGTTATGTAATTTCTCATTGACCATATCCAATTACAGGCTTACTGCAATATAACTTCCGGAGCGGCATTGGTTATGGCATTTCGATTTGCGGGCTCCGCCAACAGCGGGGCTTTCAACGTGAGTTTTGTCTCCTAAAAACTTGGAAAAAGCCAGTACTAAAACTTCTATTCGTTTTTCAGGCCATCTACTCTCACTTGTCCAAGCTGCTTGCGATCTCGAAGCGTTCCGTGGCGGAGCTCGCCGGCCAGGCGACCATCGAGCAGACCATCTGCGTGCACGTCCTCGCCCTCTCCCTCGTCATGGCCGGCACCGGCGACCTCGAGGTCATCCGCGTGATCCGCTTCCTCCGCTCGAGGGTCGGGCCGAAGCACTCGACCGTCACGTACGGCTCGCACGTCGCCCTCCACCTCAGCCTCGGCCTCCTCCTGCTCGGCGGCGGCGAGCTCACCCTTTCGACAGGCCCCGAGGCGGTCGCCGCCATGATCTGCGCCTTCTACCCCAAGTTCCCCACGCACTCGAACGACAACAGGTACCACCTGCAGGCCCTGCGCCACTTCTACGTGCTCGCCTGCGACCGCCGACTCGTATTCCCGCACGACTGCAAGACGCTCGACCCGATCTACGCGCACCTCGAGGTGGAGTTCGCCGAGACCGAGTTCTACCCGCGGATGTCGATGGTGCGGAAGGCGCCGTTCCTGCTCCCGGAGCTCAAGTACATCACGAGGGTGTCGCTGCACGACGACCGGTACCACGGCTACACGTTCAGCGTCGGCAAGAACTGGGACGAGCTGGGAGACCTGCTGGCGAAGAACGGCGGCCGCATCTACCTACAGCAGAAGGCCGGCTGCCACCCGTACCGGACCGACCCACACGGGTTCCGCTCCCAGCTGGCGCAGTCTCTCGCCAAGGACAACTCGTTTCAGTGGAGCGGCGAGAGCGGGGTGATCGCCGGAGGGAGGGGCGGCGGACGCAACAATCCCATTGGAAACTTTAGGTATGTTCTATATACGTACGTGCAGTTGTTATAGCGTGAAATTGTGGTATCTATTCTACGTAGCTCTGATCCACGCGTCTCCGCATTCTGCGCCTGTTTCCTGCTAACGTCGCGGAAAAGTCGTCGGCGCGGGAGGAATACGTCGTCGATGGCGGAGACGGAGGCGGTGAGCGAGGTCCAGAGGCGGATGGCCTCCCTGCTGTACGAGTGCGCCAGCCAGGAGAAGATGGAGCTGATGCCGACGTGGATCGAGACGACAAGGGTCCTCGCACTGCTCGGCAACCGCCTCCCGAACGGCCTCCTGGCCAAGCAGCTGAGCTTCTTTTTCAGAGTGGTGAGCAGGAACGAGGCCGGGTTCGTCAACGGCGAGGTGTCTACCTCGGCCTGGCAGACGATGCGGAGCCAGTTGCTGCAGCTGGCAGACAACTTCCAGAGGCTGCTCGACGGCAAAGAGGAGTTGGCGGCGGCGGCGGCATCGGATCCGACCAACCCGCTCCTGTCGTGGGTAGCAGCTTAAGAAGCCCCTCGAGTCCATTCTTACGCTTACACATAGTATCTCATCAGCATATAAGTCCATATTTTCTAATTAATACAATCAAATCAAGTGCAACGTGTACAGTGCGTAGTATAATAATTTTTACTTGTGCGACCCATATGCATTACGTACTCGGTCCCTATATTCCATGGCTCAGCCGCTTCTCCCTTTGTTTCTCTCGGGTGGAGAACCGACCGACCGAGCGAGAAAGATGATGTGTCAAAGCAAAGTGCTGTAAGTGCGACCGGCCAAGCAGCCAGCACCAGCAGCGACAGCGTCCGATCGACGGTCGAAACGTCGAAAAAAATTCCACCAGCTAGCTACTACGTCGTTCACTTTCATCATCATAATAGCAGTAAAAGTATTGATCGACTATCGAACTTGAACACGCCGCTAAAGTATTGCGACTGAGTGAAAGCGCGTGCAAAACGTTTAGATAGATCAGTGTCCCCCGGAAGACCTATTCTGTGAGCGACGACGCCCCCAACTGCGACGCGGTCCCCGTCGACGACGCGATGAGGGAGCTCACCGACACCGACCTGGACGACCTGGCCGTCAGTGGTAAGAAAGAAATGGAGTGCGTTGAAAATTCACTCTCTGGCTAATGCACTGCTGCATGCTATCAAATTCATTCATTCGACGGTGTTTTAGCTTCAAATTTCGTTCACGCCCGCCCTTCATACAATTCAGCTCAGCGTGGGTTGGATCTTGGATGGGCGGGCGCCGGGCGGCTGGTCGGCTTCGATCGACGTCGCGTTGCGTCCGCGTCCGTCGCACCAAAAGGGACAGAAACACACTTGTTCTGACTCTGGCTGCACGCGTTGCGATTGCATCTCGGATGGATCGGAAAACGCTATTAGAGCGTGCTTCCGGCCCTAAAGCGACTTGAGCCAAATATAGTCCGAGCCTCCCAACGCTACCATAATTGCTATCCAGATATTAAAAGTACAACTGGACTCGCAGCGTCCGTCCTAGAAAATTCGTTGGCATGGCGCAGTGTTCATGCCGTCTAGCTACTAGGTTCGTAGGTTAATTCAGTCAGAGATAAGGGAAATGAGGCCGCCTTATTAGGATTAGTGATTGTCCTCCTCCGTCTGTCCGTCCGTCGTTGGACTTTGGGCTTTGCGAGCCTTGGTCACTTTTCCGATACGGCCTTGGCGTTCCTCTAGTCGAGCATTAAAGTTTCATGATGGTGGCCCGGCCGGCCGTCATGCCTAAGAAAGAGTCCTGCTGCAAGTACGAGCACTGGGCGTATATTAACTTTCACTTGCTCCAATTTCTCGTGCCGCCCGCTCGCCTCGCTTCGACGTGGCACTCTATTTACGAGCAAGTAGTGCATATACGTACGTAGAGCAGTCGTTTCC
>JAAUYK010213455.1_pt1 | contig 13250 bp, 7 predicted proteins | sample 7278021 | NCBI WGS metagenome assembly JAAUYK01 (sample SAMN14350223, study PRJNA611818) | marine sediment metagenome | isolation source: surface marine sediment (1.8m) | place: French Polynesia: Moorea | collected 2018-08
CCATATCATAATTAATACGATCGATGAGTGTTTGTTATACGGAGAAAATAAAACGGAACTGCGTCCAACAAAAGGTTGGGAGTGATGGCATTTATTGATGTTCGTTCAAGAGATCTCGTCGTTCAGCCAGGCAGGTCTTGTGCCTTCGCTCTTAATTCTCGTATCTTCATATTCTGATATTCTTCTTCTTCTTCGTCTCTTGGCGCCATGTCCCTTTGGGTTTTAAAATAGTTTTCTTGTTCATTTCTTTTTGAGGGTTTTATTTTTTCTCCTTCCAGCAGTTTGAGTCATTTCTTCTCTTCTATTTTGCCCGAATTCTTTCTGTTCCTCGCAGAAGTTTGTGTGTGTGTGTGTGTGTACATATCGCTCTCTATCTTGCCCAATAGCAGGTAATTCGGCATAGCAACGTCGTGTGGAGGCGAGACTTGCCTCCAGGCACGGATAATGTTCCTTTGGGGGGGATTATTCGCATAGGGCCGTCAATAATATTTGTGTGTGTACAGGGGGCACATAGTGGGGGGCCGGCCGTGTATGGGGGCACGAAAAAAATATGTCGTGTAGGGCGCGGAGGGCCTACTCCTTAGCTCTTCATACTTTGTCTTCTCTCTTTCCTTCCTTCCTTCCTTCGTTCAGGCCTCCTCCTCATCTTCTTGGTGGAACTCTGCCACGTACAGAGTCTTGTCGATCACCTTAGGAATGGGCTTGATCTCGGTGCCAAGCTCTGACTCGATCCTGTGCAGCGCGTAGCGGTCGTCGAACGTGATGAGGTTGATCGCGACGCCGAGGTGGCCGAACCGGCCCGAGCGGCCGATCCTGTGCAGGTACGTCTCCGCCATGCGCGGAAAGTCGAAGTTGATGACCACGTTCACCGCCTGAATGTCGATGCCGCGGGTGAACAGGTCTAGATAAAGGAACCGTGTGTTATGTAATGCTTGATTCAAGGATAGCATATATTGGGTCAAAGAACATTTTGTCTCGTGGCCATGAATCGGATATCTGATAAGGTTGCAGGGTCCGGGATTACACCAAGAGTTTTGATCTTGCCCAAGGGATTGGAACTTGCCCACATAGAGGGCGGCTCCTGCCCAGTCCCAGGGCTTTATAAAAAGTCAACCCTCCCAAGTCCCATTTCAGTTACCTGAGCAAACGAGGTTTCTGCATAGTCCCGCGCGGAAGTCGTGGAACACCCTGTTCCTGTGCGCCTGTGCCATCTTGGCGTGAATGTAGTAGCAGCTGTATCCGAGCTCTGTGATCTTCTTGGCGAGCAGCTCCACCCTCTGTGTCGAGTTGCAGAAGATGATGCTCTGGTTGATCTGCAGCTTGGAGAACAGCGTGTTGAGGCAGTGCACCTTCTGGCGCTCCTGCACGAACGCGTAATACTGGGTGATGCCCTTCAGCGTGAGCTCGTCCATCAGGTTGACCTCGTACGGGTCGCGCATGTGCTTCTTCATGAACGACTCCACGGTCAGGGGGAACGTCGCGGAGTAGAGGAGGACCTGTCTTGACTGCGGAAGGTGCGAAATGAGTCTGGAAAAGAAATTATAAAATCCAAATGAAGGACTTTGTTTATGACTAAGAGAGGACAAGGTAGGGAAGGTGTGAATTTAACAACGATTAAGAGAAAGCAATCAGAAAGGCCAAAAGTATTCTTTAACGATCCATAAGCTTGTATCAAGGCCATGAATCGGACATCTGATCGGTTGCAGAGTCCGGGATTATACCAAGAGATTGATATTGCCCAAGGGATTGGAAACTGCCCACAGAATTACGGCGTTTCCTGCCCAGTCCCAGGGCGTTACTAATTGTAAGCGTAGTTAAACTTTAAATTACCTGTCCAGCATTCCCTTGAAGTCCTGCGAGAGGAGCTTGTCCGCCTCGTCGAGGCAGAGGATCTTGCACCGCTCCACGTTGGCCACCTTCTTCTCCATGAGGTCGAGGATCCTTCCCGGCGTCGCGACGATCAGGTGGACCTTCTCGTAGATGCGCATTATGTCGTCCTTCAGGTTCGTGCCGCCCGTCGTGACCATCACGCGGATCCCCAGGTGCTTGCTCACCTCGGTCGCGATCTGGGACGTCTGAAGCGCGAGCTCGCGGGTAGGCACAACGATCATGCCTGGAACAGAGATTGATCATAACTTCATAAGTAACGTTAACAGACTCGACTCCGGAAGGTAATGCCTGGAACAGAGATTGATCATAAGCAACGTTAACAGACTCGACTCCGGAAGGTGTAAGTACAAGGATCATTCGTGTACGAGGGCTGGACTGCGCGCAACCGCATGAAATAGCGACTGCGCGACGGAAAATGGCCGTCGGCTTCAATGTCGCATCTATTTCCCCCTCACCAGACGATTGAGGGAGCGAAAGGCGAGGTCTACTATGATGCATGGACAGTAGGGCTTGTAACCGTGAAAAAGTTATCAGTTAAATAAAATATGAGGAGCCCCAATTGGACGTGTAATAGCGGCGGCTGTACAAGATGACGTACCTTGAATGTAGTCTTTGGAAGAGTCGATCTGCTCCAGTATGGGAATGGTGTATGCGCCGGTCTTTCCGGTGCCGTTCTTGGCCCTGGCCAAGATGTCTCTGCCGCTGAGCGCGATCGGGATCGACGCCTCCTGGATCGGCGACGGCTTCTCCCAGCCCTTCTCGAAGATGCCCATCAGGAGCTCACCTATGCAGGGACGAACGGGGTGCATTGCAACAAATTCATCGGGGACAAAAACGCGTTTCGCCGCACACTCACGTTTCAGGCAGAAGTCTTCAAACTCGTTTCCCTTGGTGTCTGTCACGTCGGAGGTCTTCTTGCGCATGTCCTTGGGGGGCAGCTTCAGCTGCGACTTCCACCCCGTCGGGAGGGCGTCGCCGCCGCCAGCGCTCTTGTTGTTCGACCTGAAGATAAAGCGCATTGCAAACTTAATTAACGACGCAATAACAAAGGGCGACGGAATATCGAGCCCGAGACGGCGTCAGAAAGACTAATCGATTAGCAATCACGGACAAGTCATCAATTGGAACTTGGTCATCATGGAGTCTAATTATCGGCGAATCATGTGTTGCTTTACTCACTCGACGTTGTTCATGTCTGTCGCGATGATCGCGGCCAACTACGGATTAAGGGACCCCGACGGATCGGCGGCGTCGGCAGAGGTGTGAAAGACGTCGGACACGTGGAAGTCGGGGGCGACCGGGAAGATGGATGAAGGGGAAACTCCGCTTTCTCTCTCTCTCTCTCTCTCTGGCTGCAAAATGCAAATTCTGTTCTGTTCTGCTGCTCTTCTCCAATATTCCAATGGCGACCAGGCCAGGACCAGCTCTGTGAATTGCCTTGATTCGCACGCTCTCTCTCCTCTCTCTAACTCTCTTTCGTTCATTGGCTCTAGTACGAACGAACGAAGTACTCGGAGTAGCAAGAGAAGAAGCAGCAGCAGAGTTGCTCTCCAGCTCCTCCAGCTCCAGTCCAGCTCCCTCTCGGTCTCCCCGACCGACGAACGACGAAGCCGCCGTTGCTGCTCATCGCGCCGTCCGTCCGTCCCAATCGGATCGGACTGAACTGAACTGAACGAGAACGGCCGGAACGGGAAGGAAGGAAAGAAGGAAGCGAGCGAGGGCAGACAGCAGACAGCGGCGGATCACAAAGACCGACCATAGATCGAATGGAATTTAAAATTCATACAAGGCCGAAAGAAATGTCGTGCAGCAAAACGAACATAAAGCTTGTACGTTTATGCTTTTTTATAAAGGTTGCTCAATTATCTTCTAGTCAATTATCAAGCTTTTTTACGTTTTCAGCCAGTTGATGGCAAATTTCGTGTTTCTCTGACGGTCTTTGGCCACGCGGTGCCGCTTGCGATCGCTCGTGCCGGCTTCGCCGGGCTCGGAACGGAGGACGACCAACTGTGACCAGATAAAGGGCGACACAAACTTGCAGTTAGTGATGCCGACGTCGTCCACGACACTATATCGCTGGTCACCACATGCGGTATGTGAGTGGCTGGCTTGGCTGACTGGCCTGCCTAAATCGCAGATATTGGAGTTTGGTAGCATTTCGTGCTGGTACGATGACTAATTATTGCCATTTACAGTATCTTCCTTTTCAGCTATTTTGCATTCTGCAATGTTAGTGTAAAAGAGTACGCCTATAATTCAATTCCAGCGTCGTAAATTTGCTGTATGTACTCGTACTAAACTCTCAAGTTGAATTTTGTTTGCCTAATCTGATTTTGTTGCGTGGCATTTCTACGCCGCGAAACTCTCGTGGCTCAGCTGGTTTTGCCTCGGTCAGCGACGACATCTTGAGGAGAGCTTTCACTGATCCAGCCACGTCAACGCCTTGAAAGAGCGATTGCAATATAAATATACTAGTACTAATTCCTGCTTTCTATCAACTTTTAATATTGTAGCTAGCTCCATGTCGAAGATATGTTCTTTGCTCGGTCAATAGCAAAAATTAGTGGATTTTTATCGATAGCCTTGTGATTTCTTGTCCCCGCTTCAAGCCATCAGATGTTGAAATTAGCTTTCGCCCTCGATGAGCTCCTCCCTCAGCTCCCTGAGTCTGGGTAGAACTAGAACACCGGGCCAGCCTGCCTGCCAGCCATCCAGCCGGCCGCGGCCGCCCGTCTGCCCGTTGCGTGACTTGCGTCCTCTGCTTCGTGGGCTAGTGGCTAGGGCAGAGCTGGGGCAGTGGCAGCCGGCCGGCCGGCCGGTCAGCCTCACTTTTGCTCCGACGAGACGAGGGCAGGCAGCCGGACCGGAGGCAGGGGCCTTGCCGCCTTCATCTACGAACGAAACGAGTCAGCCGAGCGAGCGAACAGAGCATAGATCAGAAGAACGAACGTTCGTCGCTTCGTCAGTTCTTCGCATTGCGAATTTAAAGAGAGACAGAGCAGACAGAGTCAGACTCGCAAAATCCCATCTATTCGTTCGTTTGTGAGAGAAATCCAAAGAGAACATCGGAAATCGCGTCTTCGCAATCCACCGCGATGACCCCTCCGCCCCCTCGGCCGCCCCCGCGGCCGTCCCCGACCCCCCCAGGCCCCCCTCCGTCTTCTGCGCCGTCCCCTCTGGCCCCGACGCAGAACCTGCAGTTCGTGGTGCACCCGCTGCCCGGGTCGCAGGAGCAGCTCTTCGAGAAGCTGCGCGCCGTCGCAGAGAGGATCAACAGGGGCGGCGGAGGAACAGCTTCGTCTGGAACGGCATCGGGATCTGCAACGCCAACCTCGGCTCCATCTGGCTCTTCTGCATCGCCCGCACAAGGGACTTCATCTAGCCAGCAACAGCAATCATGTCCGCCTCCGTCGACGTCCGGAGCGTCGTCGTCTTCGTCATCGGCGGCTCCCCCGCCTCCCCCTCCGCCCCAATGGGGCTCATCGGCGGCCGCATTGAACGCCCTCGGCCTCTCCGCCGGCGGCCACGTGGCCCAGATCGAGGTGGGCCCCTCGCACTTCGCCTTCCTCATGTCGGACGGCCGCATCTGCCGTCTGCCCTTCTCCGTCATCTCGGACAGGCTCGACCTGTCCAGGAACTCTGGCGGCGGCGGGTCTGGAAGCGGCGGCGGTGGAGGACACGGTTCGTGTGGCGGCGGCGGCGGCGGTGGGCCCTCGTCGTCGGCCTCGAAGAGCGCATACAAGACACCTCAGGTGGCTACGACCTCGGCCGCCGCTGGAGCAAGTAAGTCAATTGGGATAATGGAATTGGGATTGTATTGTAAAACGTTTCGGTCGCAAACAGAAACGTATTCAGCCCTAAGGTTATAAAGATTCCAATGAAAAGAAGGCTAGCTAGTTGGAGATAAGGAAGTTCGAATACCTTTTCATTTTCATCAGAGCAAATGTTGGATTTGCTTTGGCCAAGTATGCAAGTTATATCATTTTCCTCCTCTTACGTATTTCAGGCGGCGCCCTTTCCAGCGTCCGACAGCCAGCGAGGACGCGCGGCCGCATCATCCGCACCTCGTCGATCCGGGGCCGCGGCGCCGGCGGCAACGTCATCATGTCGAGCTCCCGGCCGGCGCCATACGTCCCCGAGGACCTGGTAGCGCAGGCGCAGAGCGTGCTCCAGGGGCGCTCGAGGAACCTCATCATCCGCGAGCTGCAGCGGACCAATCTCGACGTCAACCTGGCCGTGAACAACCTCCTGTCCAGGGACGAGGAGGACGGTGACGACGGGGAGGAGGGACAGGCCGACAACTACGTGCCTGAGGACCTGATCTCCCTCCTCGATGCCGGCATCAACTCTGACCACCCGTCCGTGATCATTGACGCCGACACCATGTTCTCCGACGACGCCATGTTCGGCTACACGACGCAGGCCAGGTCGAGGTCGAGCTCCAGCTCCACGGCCGCCGCGGCCGCCAGGAGGTCCTCGGAGCGCGAACGGGCCGTCGCCGCGGCGGACGCCGTTGCCGCGGCCACCGCAGGTGGCGCCGCTGTTGTTGCCGCCGCGGCCGCAGCCGCTGCCTCGGGAGGCGGAGGGTCCAGTGGAGGCGGCGCGGGAGCTTCGGGCAGTTCGGCGTCCGGCATTTCCGAGCGCGAGCGCGCCACCGCCGCCGCCCTCGCCGCCGCCGAGCGGGACAACATCTTCCGCTGGCGCGACAGGCAGTACTTCGGGCCGAAGCGTTGGCTCGAGAGCGCGCTCGCCGCCAGCGCCTGGCATGACAAGGAGGACGACGGCGGCAAGAAGCGCGACGCCCACCTGCCCCAGAGCCCCCTCTGGCTCGGAGACGAGCTGGAGTTCTGGCCGGACCGTTCCGGCAGCAAGGACCCCGTCAAGTTCGTCAAGATCGCCGCACTGCACAGCGAGCTCGTGGCGGTCTCCGACAAGGGCCACCTGTACCAGTGGCGGTGGTGCGACATGACCCCCTTCCGCGGCGACAACCCCTCCGGCAACCACCCGCGCCTTGCCAGCCTCGGCCTCACCAACGAGCGGGTCGTCCTCATCTCAGGCTCCAACATCCGCTGCTCCGTGGTCACGGAGTCGGGCAAGGTGGCCACGTGGATCGACGAGTCGCTGGCGCACGTCTGCGGCAAGCTGGAGCAGAGCGCCGCCGCCTACACGGACATCAACGCGGGAGACAAGATCGTATCGCTTCACACGTGCGTCCTCTACACGGCCATCAGGATGGAGAGCGGCAACGTGTTCTGGTGGGGAATCCTGCCATTCCAGCAGAGGAAGAGATTGCTCGAGAAGTACACCAACAAGAAGCGCATGTTGGACAAGGGATCTTCAGGCAGCGGGGGAGCTGGCAGCGGAAATACGGGCTCGTCTCAGACAGCAGCGGCCGGAATTGGTTCTCGCCCGTCCGCCTCTGGATCGGTCAGCTCCAGGATCGGCGTGACCAGCAACAGCAGAAGGATCAGGGGCTCGGCCGGCATCGCCCTCACCACGTCGGCCTCGGCCGCAGCTGCCGCAGCAGCGGCTTCATCTTCGTCTTACACCACAGCTTCAAAGTCATCCGAGTCAGGCGAGATCGCCGTCGGCAGCCAGGTCTGCATGCGAAACGCGCCCATGTACCAGGCCGGCTCCATCGGCTTCACAGTGGCCGGTGGCGTGCCCAAGGTCGGCCAGCTGCTCTCCGCCGCCTGGAACATCGACGACACGTGCAGGTTTAGAATCGTCCAGCCGCCGAAACGGCCCAAGCTCCCGGAGCTTCCCAAGGGCGAGAAAGATAAAGCGAAGGAAGACAACGACACGGCTTCGATGCCGCCGCCCCCTAGCCCGGCCTCCAGCACTTGCTCAGACGGCTCCATCTCGAGCCCGGCTGTGGGCGGCGGACGGAGGCAGAAGCGGTCCGCGCCCAAGGAGGAGCCGGAGAAGGTTGACGAGGAGGAGTGGAGCCTCAAGGACGTGATCTTCGTCGAGGACAGCAGGAACGTGCCCATCGGACGGGTGCTCAAAGTGGACGGGCCCTACGCTGCGGTCAGGTTTCCCGTCGCGTCTTCTTCGTCGTCGAGTGCGCCCCCGGCCCCCTCGTCGGCCAACTCCGGTCCCCCACCGCCCCCGGCGCCACCCAAGGAGCCGGGTAAGGACTCCGAGGACGGCCTCTTGAACGACAACACCCGCCTTCTGAGGAAGGACGACCTGCAGGTGGTCAAGACCGGCGTCATGCCCCGCATCCCGGACTGCTTCCAGCGCGCCCCGAAAAAGATCAACCTGCAGGGCGAGGGCCAGATTCTCGCGCTGACCGTCGACGGCCAGGGCATCCACGCGGTGATGAGGAACGGCGCTAAGATGAGCCACAGGGTGTACAACATCAGCACCGGAAAGTCCGAGGTGGACTCGAGGTTTCCGACGGACACCGCGTCCTTCCTCGGACTCTCGCCTTCGAACATCAAGTTCCAGAGCACGGGCGAGTCTGAGTTTGTCTCGCTGCTGACCGACGGCAACAGGACCGTGTACCCGCTCGTCAAGGACTCCACCCCGTCGGCCGATTCCATCAAGGACCCCAACTGGCTCGACCTGCTTCCCATCTCGGCCCTCGGCCTCGGCACGCACCCGCTGCCTCACGTCGGCTCCGGCAAGAAGAACGAGGTCGCTGTCATGGTCATCTCCTTCGTGCCCCAGATCGTGCTGCCCAAGATTCTCCAGTGCGACCTTGAGGGTGTGAGGCGCGTCGTCGCCGAGCTGGAGACAGACCCAACATCTGACGCAACGATCGAAACCGTCCAGAAGATTCTGGAGGAGCGCTGCGACGGCGGCAGGAATATTTTCCACACCGCCGTCTCCATGTGTCAGCCAACATCGAACAGAGACGCCGACCAGGACAGCAGCAGTGGCGGGGGAGGCGGCGGCAGTGGGGGAGGAGCAGGAAGCTCGTCCCTCGCCGGCCAAGGAGGGATGGACTCGATGGAGTCTATGGCCTTTGTTAGCTCGAGGGCGATGAACCTGAGAGACATGATGAGGAGGGCTGCGGCAGCTTCATCCAGGTAATATATATAACGAATATTTTTGTGTCAAAGTATTTCGAAGAGCTAAACAAACTCTCTTGATGCTTTCAGGCTCGAAATTCCCTCAGGTGGATCCGGAGCCCTCGCCCCATCGGCCGTTGCGGCCGCCGCAGCTGCCGCCGCAGTTGCGGGCGGCGTGGGCCCGCCCGGAGACGCCAGTCCCCCTGTGATGGATGACCCTCCGGGTTCGCTGCCGTCGCTCGCCTGGGGACCCGACGCGGCCGACGGAAGCCACTCCGGAGACGAGGACTCGCTTCTCGGATTGGCCAACGCATCCAGCGCCCACGCCGCGGCATCGAAGGCTGCTGCGTAAGTACTTAATTGCTGACTTAGTGTTTTGCTTTCGTAACTTAATCAATTTCCTTGTGCAGGCTTGGCGCCATCCCCAAAACGGAGAAGACCCAGGCTCAGGAGAATCAGGACCGTCGCGCGGCCTCCCTCTCCGCGCTGAAGCTCATCTGCGATAGCACCGTGTTCGCCCCTCACCTGGAGGCCCTGCTCGCGGCGCAGGACGCCCGCGGCAACACACCGTTCATGGCGGCGGTGGCTTGCCGCGCCTACCCCGCCGCATTGGTGCTCTTCGAGGCGGCGCAGATGGTCGCCGTCGAGTCGTCCAACGACGAGCAGACCCAGAAGAAGACCCTCATGTCCATGGTGTTCCCGCCCGGCAGCCCGGCGGACAGCAGCCCCCTGCACGTGATCTGCTGCAATGACACCTGCAGCTTCACGTGGACGGGCGCGGAGCACATCAACCAGGACATCTTCGAGTGCCGCACATGCGGCCTCACCGACAGCCTCTGCTGCTGCACCGAGTGCGCGCGCGTCTGCCACAAGGGCCACGACTGCAAGCTGAAGCGCACCTCGCCCACCGCCTACTGCGACTGCTGGGAGAAGTGCCAGTGCAGGGCGCTGGTCGGCGGACACCAGGGACACCGCTACGACGTGCTCTGCAAGCTGATCAAGGAGACGCCCGACCTGGTGAGGATCCCGAACGGGCGAGGCGAGAACATCCTCCTGTTCATCGTGCAGACGGTGGGCAGGCAGATGGTCGAGCAGAGGCAGTACAGGCCGAGCAGGGCGAGGAAGAGCGTGTCGAGGAAGGCGCCGAGCGCGACCGCGGGAGGAAGTTCCGGCGGCGCCGCGGCTTCCGCCGGGGCCGACATGGACGGCGACATGCCCGAGCACGACCTGGAGCCCCCGAGATTCAGCAGGAGGGCCCTGGAGCGGCTGCTGTACGACTGGAGCGCCGTGAAGGCGATGATCGCCACCGGACAGAAGGAGGACGGCTCGTCCAATCAGCCTTCCGGTCCGGTGTACGAGGACCAGGCCTTCCTCGGCAGCCAGTCGGGCACCGCCTTGCTGGACAAGTTCACCCACGCGTTGCTGGTCAAGTGCTCAGCCGAGATGCTCGACACGCTCCTCACCACCCTGATCAGACAGCTGCAGGGCTCGGACAAGGCCGAGGCGCGGCTGGTGGCGAAGCGCTTCGTCCGCTCCGTCACCCGCGTCTTCGTCGTCTTCAACGTGGAGATGTCGCCGGGCCAGAGCAAGAAGAAGGCGCTGCAGTCGACCACCCCGCTGCAGAGGTGCAAGCGCGTCTTCCAGGGCCTGATCAACATCGCCGTGGAGGAGCTCTGCGAGATCGCCAACGCATTGCTCTCCCCAGTCAGGCTGGGAGTGGCCAGGCCGACGGCGCCCTTCACTCTCTCTTCCTCATCCAATTCGGACGTCCAGGCCATCGAGGACCTGTTCGCAGTCGAGCCGGTCGTGGCGTCGGCCGCCGCGTCTTCCAGCAGCAGCGCGGCCGCGGCAAGACTCAGGGGCGGCAACAACAACAGCAACAGCGGCGGCGGCGGCGCGGTGGACGGCAGCAACGCGCTCCGTTCTTCAGGCCGGCAGCAAGGCGCGTCCGCTCAGGCCGGCGGATCCGGCGCTGGAAGCGGTTCGATGGCTTCGGGGGCATCCACGTCAGCGAGACAGAGCCAGCAGCAGAGAGACCAGCAGTCTGCTGAGCGCTCGGGCGCGGCCAACAACGAGGCCGCCGAGTCCCAGGACGCCGACGACAACGACGACGCGGACGTCGCCGACGACCAGGAGTTTGGTATGGACGTGGAGGGCGGCGACGGGGGAGACGATGGCGCCGGCGCCCAAGGCGGAGCCGGGGGCGGGCAGGAGGCCAACCCGGACGGAGACGACCAGCACTCCGACATGGACCTCGACCTGCTCGTGGAGAGCGAGAGCGACTCCGACGGAGAAGGGGACGGCACCAACAACGAGTCGCAGGACATCCAGGGAGGAGGCGGCGGTGGCGCCAACGACGACGCCCTCTTCTCCGACGACGACTCCGGGGGCGAGAGCGCCCACCTGGAGGACGAGGAGTCCGACGCCGGGGAGACGGACGAGCAGGACGGAGAGGACTTCAACTTCGGCGGCGAGGAACAGCTCGAGCGCCGCGTGACAACCGGGAACAGCGGGTCCGCGGCCGACAGGTCCAACCTCGCGCCCCAGTCCATGCAGTGGGCCGTGCGCGTCCGCACCAAGACGTCGAATAGGGCGAGCAACGGAGGCTTCATATACATCGACCCGAGCTCTCTTCGCCGTACGGCGGCTGCAGGCGCAGCTGCCGTGGCTGCCCCCGCAGTCAACGACCCGATGACCATGAGCACCACGGCGCGCGCGCTCGCCAGGGCGTTCGGCATCGTCGTCAGACAGATCGCCGACCTGCTCACCATGTTGCAAGATTACAGCACGCTTGCACCCGCCCTGCCCAGGACCCTGGACATCTCATTCCAAGAGTCGATGCAGCTTCAGTTGCTCATCGAGTACCAGATGAAGCCCAACTGGGACTGGCTGATGACGGTCATGGACTCTACGGAGGCGCAGTTGAGATTCGGCTCCGCGCTCTCCAACCTGGCCACCGAGTCGGGCGCCAACCCCAATGCTTTTCTCGCCACCCAGAGGGGAGGCCGCGCCCCGGGTGACAGGTCTCTTCCTTCGCGATCCGGAGGCGGCGCCTCGTCCTCAACTGAGCAGGTCACGAACAGAAGAGACTTCCTCAACTACGCGCTGTCTCTGATGCGAGCACACAACTCCGAGCACTCAGACTCTCTCCCGGTGCTGGACGTGGCCGCCATGAAGCACATCGCCTACGTGTTCGACGCCCTAATCTACTACATGCGGACGGGATCCGACGCGGCGGACGCTGCAGCGGGCGGAGACACCCCGAGGGAGACCTACAACCTGGAGGGCTTCGTCCCCTACGACGAGAACGACAACGACGACGACGTCGCGGAGGAACTGAGCGCGGCGGCCGCAGTCGGCGCGTCGAACGCCGGTCAGCAGAGCTCCGCCTCCGCCGCCGCGGGCGGGGTCCAGCAGATGGACGTGGACGACGAGGACACGAACCAGAGCGCGATCGCGGCGGCCGCGGCGGCCGCCGCCGCCACCCGCGGCAGGAAGCACCCGTTCTTCCAGCGCTCTGAGTCCACCCTCTGCCTCGGCTGCCCGCCTCCGGACCCGTTCCAGACTCCGATGCAGGAGGCCCTTCCCCTGGCCGACCAGCCGCAGCTCCTGCAGCCGAACGCGAGGAGGGAGGACCTGTTCGGCATCCCCAAGCAGCCCGTGGGATCCGCCGCAGGGTCTTCTTCCTCAGCTGCCGCAGCCAACGCTTCAACCCCGCCCCTGTCCGTCCTTCCCGCCAGGCTTGGTCTTTCCGTCCGAGCCACGGAATCTCCCGCCTCAGTTGGCGGAGCAGGACAGTCAGGAGCGGCAACTGGACCGACTGGAAATTCTGCCTCAGGACCAACTCCAGGAACTTCGACGCCCGCCCAGCAGGCTTCTGGAGGCAACTTCCCTCTATCAACAGCACCTTTCCAGGCCGGACCATCCTCCGAGGCGAACTTCGACCGCGTCGTGCTTCAAGCTCAGCGCTCCGGCAACGCCAGCCCCACCGCGGCGACGTGCGACACTGCGTCAGTCCGCTCCCTCGACACGACGGCCAACAACCCCGACGAGCTGGAGAACGAGCCCCAGGACCTGTCCATGGGCGGCGCCATGTCGTCCGCGAGCAGCGTGAGCGAGATGAACGCCGGCGCCGACGACCCGGTGCCGTCCACGTCCAAGGGACAGGGGCTGTTCACGTCGCCGAAGAAGGCCTTCATGATGCGCGAAGCGGCCGCAAACAGGGAGAGCAGGGACGAGGGCGCGAGCACCAGTGCCGCAGCCACGTCGACGCCGGCCAAGAGTTCCTCTTCACTGTCCGCGCCAGAGGTCCTCATCGTGCCGACGGACTCCTCGAAGCAG
>JAAUYK010186143.1_pt1 | contig 13249 bp, 7 predicted proteins | sample 7278021 | NCBI WGS metagenome assembly JAAUYK01 (sample SAMN14350223, study PRJNA611818) | marine sediment metagenome | isolation source: surface marine sediment (1.8m) | place: French Polynesia: Moorea | collected 2018-08
GCGCAGCTGGCGCTTCGCCTCGGCCAGGATCTCCGAGAAGTCGATCTCGCGCTCAAGATCCAGTACCCGGGCGTGGCGCGCAGCGTCGATGCCGACGTCGACAACCTGGCGACGGCGCTGCGGCTCGCGCGCATCCTGCCTGGCGAGATCGACTTCTCGGAGATCCTGGCCGAGGCGAAGCGCCAGCTGCGCGACGAGTCCGACTACCGTCTCGAAGCACGGCATCTGATCCGGTACCGCGCGCTGCTCGCCGAGGAGCCCGACGTGGTCGTGCCCGACGTCCACGAGGATCTCACCACCGAGAACATCCTCGCCATGGACTACGTCGCCGGACTGCCGCTCGAGGACCTGTGTGGCCCCGAACACACCCAGAGCGCGCGCGACCGCATGGGCCGGCTGCTGCTCCACTTCCTGATGCGGGAGCTGTTCGAGTTCCGCTTCGTCCAGTCCGACCCGAACTTCGCCAACTACATGCTGCTCCCCGACGGCAAGCTCGGTCTGCTCGACCTGGGCGCCGCGCGCGAAGTCGGACCGGAGCTGGCCGCGGGGTACGCGATGCTGTGCAGCTCCGCACTGGAGCAGGACCGGCGAGGCCTGGAGCAGGCCGCCCGCAGAATGGGCTTCCTGAACGGCGCCGACGATCGACGCCACACCGAGGCTTTCGTGGACCTGCTGTCCCTCGCCACCGAGCCGTTCCAGGAGCTGGGCCCCTACGACTTCGGCGCGACCGATCTCGCGGCACGCGCGAGAGAGGCGAGCTTCGAGCTCGTCTTCCACCAAGGCTTCCTGCGCCCGCCGCCGGCGGAGACGCTCTTCGTGCAGCGGAAGCTCGGTGGAACCTTCCTGCTGTGCGCGCGTCTCGGCGCGCGCGTGGACGTGCGGGAGCTGGTCGCACCGATCCTCGCGCGGCAGCCGGGAAACCGATCGATCAGCTGAGGGGCCGGGGGCCCTCGTTACTCAGAAGAGGCCGGGGGCCCTCGTCACACAGAAGGGCCCGGATCTCCCGGAAGCGGTAGTCGAAGATGGCCGCCAGGCTGGCGCGTACCGCGAGTGCGTGGGCGAGGCGGCCGAGGATGCCGAGGGGCAGCGCGTAGACGACGCGATCGCCCATCAGCACACCGCCTTCGCGCTCCGTGAAGGTGTGCGAGTGCTCCCACTTCGCATATGGGCCGCTCTCCTGGAAGTCCGCGAAGCGCACACCGGGCTCCCAGACCGCGATGCGCGTGCGCCAGCGCATCGGCACGCCCGCCAGGCGGATCGTGTAGTCGATCTGCGTTCCGACCTGCATCGCGATCGGCAGGGGAGTGCGGATCCGGAAGTGGAGCCAGGGCGGGGTGATCCGGCCGAGATTCTCGGCCCGCGAGAAGAAGTCGAACACCTCCGAGAGCGGGCGCGGAATCCACTGCTCCCGCTCGAGCACGTAGTGCTTCATCGGGCGCGGACGCCCTCCTCGAAGCGGTGGCGAGCCAACCAGGCGTCGATGCGTCGCCACTCGTCGAGGAGCCAGGCGAGCCGGGCGTCACCGCCCGTCGGGACCTCGCTGCGCGGGATGCGCCAGAAGCGGACGCGGATCGTCTGTCCGAGCAGGGCCCCGTTCCAGATGCGGCCCAGGGAGGCTGCGCCCTCGAAACCGGTGTGGGCACACACCACGACGTCCGCATCCGGTGCCGCGGCGAGCAGTGCCAACGTGCCCCCCGGACGTGGCGGGAGCACACCGTAGAGCGAGCTGGCCAGCTCGCGCGCCTTGGCGTCGCCCTTTGCCTCGAAGCGCTCGATGATGCGGCGGCGCTTCGCCTCCGAGAAACGCGTGCCCTCCGGGTAGATCAACACGCCGTCGCGTGGACCGAGGTCCCGCGCCAGCTCCCGGATACGCGCCACTTCGTCACCCGAGTCCGCGGAGAAGCGGTCCACGAAGACGTTGGGAAGGCGGTTGCCGACCAGGTCGAGACACGGATCCAGGAGAAGCTCCTGCTTGAGGACGTAGCGGAGCCGGATGCCGTGTGGGCGACTGACCAGGGCCGAGGCGAGCAGGGTGTCGCCCGTGCTGGCGTGTCGCAGGAGCAACAGGTAGGGACCGCGGTCGAGCGCGCCGTCACCCTCGACGGCGAGCCGCATGCCGAACAGCCTCATGGCGCCGGCGAGGAGCGTGGCGGCCCACCAGGCCTGGAGCCGGAAGTGGACGTCCTGCCAGCGCGCCCGCTCGACGCGCAAGACCTTTCCCCAGACCCACAGCGCGGAGCTGAGAGCGATTCCCAGCAGCTCGCAGGAGAGATAGAAGAGCAGCATCGCCCCGCTGCGCAGCGCGACGCCGCCGCTGCGCCGAGCCGCGTCGACGATCGCGGCCAGGGGAACCCACAGCGGCGCGGCCACGAGCCACGCCCCCCAGACCAGCAGGGTGGCCGGGATGGTGACGAGCCGTCGTGCAAGCGGTTTCACGGGTGCGGAGGCTTTCGGAGTCGGGCGCGGTCCAATGGGGCGGAGGAGGCCGGGGCTGGCGGTCCCCCCAGGATGACCGGCGGATCGAGATGCGCCACCGTGGCGCGCTGCTGCTATCGTACTTCATTCCGGCGCCGCTCCTGCTCGCCCCGCCGCTCCGCCGCCACGGTCCTGCGATACCGCAGTCAGCACCGATGCCCATCGACCTCGACGCGCAGCTTCGACGCTTTGGACACGGCGGCTTCCGGCCGGGCCAGCGCGAAGCCGTCGAGGTGCTGCTGGACGAGCGCCGACTGCTCCTGGTGGCTCCGACCGGCGGCGGCAAGAGCCTGAGCTACCAGCTGCCGGCCATGTTCCTGCCGGGCACCACGCTCGTCGTGTCGCCCCTGATCGCGTTGATGCAGGACCAGGTCGCCTCCCTCCATGCGCGCGGCGTCGCTGCGACCTACCTGGCGTCCACCCTCGACGCGCAGGAATCACGGAGCCGCATGCGCGCGCTGGCCGCAGGCCGCTTCGATCTGGTGTACGTCGCTCCCGAACGCCTGGTTCAGGCGGGCTTCCGATCCCTGCTGGCCGACATGGCCTGTCCCCTGGTCGCGGTGGACGAGGCCCACTGCATCAGCGAGTGGGGCCACGACTTCCGGCCCGAGTACCGCGACATCCGCGAGGCGATCGAGGCGCTCCGCGACGCGGCGGTGCTGGCCTGTACCGCCACCGCGACGCCCGTGGTGCGGGACGAGATCATCCATCAGCTCGGCCTTCCGGCCGATACACCGCAGCTCGTGCACGGCTTTGCCCGCCCCAACCTCTCGCTGCGCGCCCGCGAGTACCAGGGCCGGCGCGAGCGCAGCGAGGAGGTGGACGCCGTTCTCGCCGAAGCGCTCGGGCGGCCCGACGCCTCCAAGGGCACCGCCATCGTGTACGCGCCGACGCGTCGCGGTGCGGAGGAGGAGGCCGAGCGCCTCGCCAGCGTCGGCTGGCGCGTCGACTGCTACCACGCCGGAATGGACGCCAGGCGTCGCACGCGGGTGCACGACGCGTTCGCGACGGATCGGCTCGAGGTGGTGGTGGCGACCAACGCCTTCGGTATGGGGATCGATCGCCCCGACGTACGCGCCGTGGTGCATCTGGGGCCACCGGGCTCCCTCGAGGCCTATTACCAGGAGGTGGGGCGGGCGGGGCGCGATGGCCAGTCGGCCGTGGGCCTGTTGCTCCACACGCCGGCCGATCTGCCCCTACGCCGCCATCTGCTCGAGAGCGGGTCGAACGGCTCCGCGCCCGAGCGGCGCGTGGTCGAGCACAAGTGGAATCTCTTCCTCGAGCTGATGCGGTGGGCGGATGCGGGCAGCTGCCGCCACGACGCGGTGCTGCGCTACTTCGGCGACGAGGCGGAGACCCTCTCCGGCTGCGGCGTCTGCGACGTGTGTCGGCATCTCGTCGCGGACGACGACGAGCGGGACCTGGAGCAGGTGACGCTGGTGGTGCGCAAGGTGCTCTCGGGGGTGGCCCGCGTGGACCGCCGCTTCGGGATGGGCGTGCTCGTCTCGCTCCTGCGCGGAGTGCCGGACAAGCGGCTCGCACGGCAGGGGCTCGACCGGGTGTCCACCTACGGTGTGCTGCACGAATCCTCGGAGCTGTGGCTGCAGAAGGTGGTTCGCCGCCTCGTCACGGCGGGCTGGGTGAGCTTCACGGGCGGCGAGCGTCCGGTGATGGTGCTCACGGAGAGCGGCCGTCGCGTCATGCGAGGGGAGCTGCCGGCACGCGTGGTCCTGCCTTCGCCGGATCGATCGGGTCGACGGACGCCCTCGACGGCCGTGGGCGGCACGCCATCGGAGGGGAGCCTTCGTCGGGGTCGGGCGGGGGGCGACTCGAACCTCGACGCCGCGGGGCTCGCGCTCTTCGAGGCGTTGCGCGCATGGCGGCTCGAGACCGCTCGCGCCGCGAACGTCCCGCCCTACGTGATCGCCAGCGACCGCACGCTCGCCGACGTGGCGCAGCTGCGTCCGCGGAACCGCGACGAGCTGATGCTGTGCCACGGCATCGGACCGGCGCGCGCCGACCGGTACGGCGCGGCGATCCTCGCCCTCCTGGCGCGACTCCGTCAGGGATCGAGGTAGCCCAGTGCGCGCAGTGCCTCCAGGTTGCGGGCATCGAGGGTGGAGGGCGCCTGGGGCGCGGGCGCGGGCGGCGGCCCGAACAGCCTGACATCGGGTCCGGACGCGTGCGCGAGGGCCTCGAGATCGCCCGGGCGCAGCGTCTCGGCGGCGTCGGCGCGCAGCGTGCGGCGGATCCCGAAGCCGGCGTCTTCCGGGTCGGAGAGCGTGACCTCGTAGGTCGTCTCGCCTCTCACCCTGAACTGGGCCAGTGCCAGCAGCGGACCCTCGAGCGGCCCCTCGTAGACCACGAGCGGATCGATGTGCGCGGGACCCTCCACCCCCATGGGCGGGTGCGAGAGCTCGGGCAGGAGCCGAGCCGGGCCGCGGGCGCGAATCATCAGGCGCACGCGGCGCTCCCCGACCGTGCCGGACACGAGCAGCGACTGGGCGCTGCGGCTCTCGAGCAGATGTCGGACCAGCTCCTGGCGCATGCGCGCGACGACGACGGGCTCGGAATCCGCCCGATTCCGCGTCTCGCCCGGATCCCTGCGCAGGTCGAAGAGCTGCTCGCCCGGGACGGCTCCCGGGGCGGCCGCCGCATCCAGAACGCGAACGTACTTCCAGCCGCCGGCGCGGAGGCCCACCGATCCCTCGCCCCGGAAGAGCGCCGGGCGGTCTGCGGGGGCGCCCGGTTCCACCGGCTGCGCCGAGTCCGCGGCGGCCGCGCGCGGCGCGGACTCGATCAGCGGAAGCAGGCTCTGCGCGTCCATCCGGCTCGCGGCTGCCTCGAGTCCAGCCAGCTCGAGCAGCGTCGGAGCGACGTCCGCCAGACGCACCTGGGTGCGCACCACCTGGCCGCGCCGAGACGGCTCGATCCGGGGCGGCCGGAGCAGCAGGGGGACGCGCACCAGGGCGTCGTAGAGCCCGGACCCGGCATGCGGGAAGTACTCTTCGTGTTCCCACAGCATCTCGCCATGGTCCGACACGAAGGCGAGGACCGCGTCCTGATACAGCCCGCGTCGCTCGAGACGGGCCAGGAAGGCTCCGACGTAGGCATCCGTGTAGCGAACGGCGTCGTCGTACAGGTCCCGTGCGATGCGCTTCACCTCGGGCCGCACCCGCCCGTCGGCGGAGCACTCGGAGCAGCCTCCGACGGAGCCGGAGTCCACGAGCAGCGGGAGCTCGAGACCGAAGGCCTGCATTCGCTCGCGCAGCTCCTGGGGAGGATGCTGCTTCGGCTGCGCGAAGGGCTGGTGGGGATCGTTGAGATGAAGGAAGAGGAAGAAGCGTTCGTCGCCGTGCCGGTCCAGCCAGGCAACCGCCTTGGCGACGTTGTGGCGCGCGTTCGTCGAGGTTCGACCGATGTTGAAGAAGCCGTCGAAGCCCTGGTCGAAGCCCTTGTCGAACAGGCTCGGCTTGTACGCGAAGGCCTGGGTCACCCAACCGGCGGCGCCGAGGATCTCGGCCAGGGTCTCGTGCGGCACGGGTACCCGGTTGCTCGTCTCGGTCGCGGAGAGACCCGTGAACAGGGCGTGGAAGGCGGGACCGGTCCAGTTGGAGGCGCTGATCGCCTGGTCGAAGCGGATCGCGTCCGCCGCCAGGACGTCGAGGGCGGGGGAGGTGGGTCGCGTGTAGCCGTAGGAGGAGAGGCGGTCGGCCCGTAGCGTATCGGCCGCGATCAGGATCACGTTCGGCGGGTCGTCGGGAGCGCGCGGGCGCACGATGTAGGGCGATCCCCAGAGCGCGTAGCCCCGGGACGGCCGGGGTGCGCGGGTGCTGAGGGTGAGCTCGAAGAGCTCGCCCGCGAAGGCACTCAGATCGACCGTCGCGTGGTGCCAGATCCAGTCCTCCACTCCCTCGAGGCGGAGCGTGTCGCGAAACAGCTCGGTCTCGCCCGCCGCGCTGCGCGCGACCACGACGAACTCCGCCCGGTCGCCCACGCGCGACTCCCGTGCGAGCCCGTAGGCGAAGTGCAGGCGGGCCTCGTCGGGCACCACCAGCTCGAAGCGCAGATCGCTCGGAGCCGGTGCGAACAGGGCGTCGCGCACGGTGAAGTTGTCGTCGCGCGGCGGGACGGAGCGCGACGGGTCGTCGATGGGCAGCTGGCGACCGCGTCGGAGCAGAGGACCCGCTGTCCGCTCCCCGCGCCCCGCGAGCAGCGCCAGCTCCTGATCTCTCGTGAGACGCAGCTCCTCCACGCGAAGGTCGTCGACCCAGTGCTCGCAGGTGGGATTCCGGAAGCGGAGGTAGACCGCTCGCGTCTCGGGCGTGGTCTTGAGCAGCAGCTCGTGAGCGCTCCAGGCGTCGGGGCGCAAGGAGGCGAACGCGTGGAGGAGCAGCGAGGAGACCTCGCCCTGCTCCAGCACCCGGACCTCCGAGCGTCGGCACGCCTCGCCGACCGCACGCAGCTTGGCGCGGATGCGGTAGGTGCGCAGCGGCTCGGCGGGCAACGCGAAGGCGGCGCCTCCCTGGCAACGCGCCGCGCGGGCTCCGGGCGGCCCCGGGCCCCCTTCGACCACGCCGCAGCCTCGCGCCATCCCCTGGTCGCCGCCCCGCTCGAAGTCCCGGTCGAGCAGCAGCTCCGCTCGGACCCGTCCGGGCAACGCCTCGACGGATGCCGCGGGCTCGACCCCGTCGAAGGGGGTGGCGATGCGCGCCTCCGGGAGGCGGTCCGTCAGACGGATCAGGGCCGGCGGAGCCGCGGGCGCCTCGGGTCGGCAGGCGGCGGCGAGAGCGAGCACCGCGATCAGCGCGGCACCGGACGCGAGGCGGATGGCTCCGGACGAGGTCATTGCCGTGTCTTAGCGCACGACCCACGAGAAGGGGGCCGGGATGGAAAAGGGAAGCGCACTTCCCATTCCCGCGCGGAGCGACCGGCATCGATGATCCGCAAGCCGCGTGCAGAGAGGGCTCGAGGGGTACGTCCCGGTGACGGAAACGCCCGCTGGAACGAAGCGGCTCCCGCCGGCCCGGACGCGCGGCAAGGTCCTTGCATCGCCTTCACGGGAGCCGGTTCGTCCGTGAGCGCGATGCGGGCGAGCCAGGCACGGAGACGACCATGCGTCTGCGGGTCGGGAGCTTCAACGTCTGGGCGCTACCGGGACTCTTCTCGGACGACGTGCCCGAACGCATGCGCGCCATTGCCGCCGGGCTGCCGCAGCTCGACGTCGACGTGCTCGCCCTGCAGGAGGTGTGGCTCCCCAGCGCGCGCGAGACCCTCGTCGCAGGCGGACGCCGGGCCGGCTTCACCCACCCGTGGTGGCCCGCCTCGATGCCGGGAGGAGGCCTGCTGGTCCTCTCCCGCGTCCCGCTCACCGATGCGCGCTTCGAACGCTTCCGCTTCCGCGGGGACCTGGAGCGGCTCGACAAGGGGGAGTACTTCGGGGGAAAGGGCTTCGTCTCCGTCCGGATCGCGACGGACGACGGACCGGTCACGCTCGTCGACACCCATCTCCACGCCAGCTACCGGAACGATCTTCCGGCGGCGGACAGCGCAGTCCGCATCGCACAGCTGCTCCAGATCGTGGAGTTCCTGGAGAGCCGGGACGAGCCCGCGGTGGTCGCAGGGGACTTCAACTTCGAGGAGCACTCCCCCGAGTACCGGGTGCTCACCGGGCTCTCCGGACTGCGCGACACCGCCGTCGAGCTCGACCGCAGGCAGCCCACGATCACCCGCGACAACTACTACAAGCGCAACCGCAGCGGCCCGAACAAGCGCATCGATCTGCTGCTGGTGCGCGAGGGCGGGCGGCGCGGAATCCACCCGCTCCGGACGGAGCGCATCTTCGACGAGCCGCTGGAGCTCGGAGACGGGATGCGCGCGGCTTCGGACCACTTCGGTGTGATGTGCGAGCTGGAGCTCGGCACGCACCTCTCGGAGGGCTACGGAGGTCGCGACCGAGGCGCCCTGGTGCTGGCCCGTCAGCTGCTCGAGCACGGCCGCGCCGAGGCGGCGCAGCGCGAGTCGCGCCACGCCCGCGACGCCAGCTACTGGCTCGGCGCCTCCGTACTGGCAGGCGTCGCGACGCGGCACGGCCGCGTGAATCGCCGCCGCTTCCTGCGGCGGCTGCTGGGAACCGGCGCCGCCGTCGCGCTGGCGCCCGCGGCCGGGCTCGCCGCCCTCGCGCGGATGCACGCGCCGAACCAGGTGGAGGCCTTCGACGCCGCAGCCGCCACGCTGGTCCGGCTCGACCGACGCTTCGACGAACGCTCGGCGTGAGTCACGGGAGCCCAGGGTCGGCTCGCCGACATCCCCCCCTGTGCGGCCTCGCTCCCCTCGCGCGCTGCCCGCGTGCGGCGTACGCTCGCCTCGGCGGAACGCGACTCGAGGAGGCACCAGACATGGCCGAGAAGACCACCCACCCCCGAGCGGGCCACCCCGCGGATCCCCGCACCCTGGTCGACGTACCGCGCCTCGTGAGCGCCTACTACACCGAGCATCCGGACGCGGCGGCGCCGGAGCAGCGCGTCGCCTTCGGCACCTCCGGTCACCGGGGCTCTTCGCTTCGTCACAGCTTCAACGAAGACCACATCCTGGCCGTCACCCAGGCGATCTGCCGCTATCGCGCGGAGCGCGGGATCAACGGGCCCCTCTTCCTCGGCAAGGATACCCACGCCCTGTCGGAGCCGGCCTTCTCCACGGCGCTCGAGGTACTCGCTGCCCACGACGTGGAGGTGCGCGTCGACGCGCGCGACGGACACACGCCGACGCCGAGCGTCTCCCACGCGATCGTCCACCACAACCGCGACCGGGAGACGCGCCTCGCGGACGGCATCGTCATCACGCCGTCCCACAATCCGCCGGAGGACGGAGGCTTCAAGTACAACCCGCCGAGCGGCGGGCCGGCCGACACCGACACCACCTCCTGGATCGAGAAGCAGGCCAATGCATCGCTCGCCGACGGACTGCGCGACATCCGACGGATCGCCCTGTCCCAGGCCCGGGCGGCCTCCACCACCGTCCCGTACGACTACATCGAGGAGTACGTCGCCGACCTCTCGGCCGTGGTCGACATGGACGCCATCCGCAGTGCGGGCGTGAAGATCGGTGTGGACCCGATGGGAGGGGCGGGTCTCGCCTACTGGGAGCCGATCGCGAACCGCTACGGACTCGACGTCACGGTGGTGAACGAGCGCCTCGACCCGACCTTCGGCTTCATGCGCCTGGATCGCGACGGCCGCATCCGCATGGACTGCTCGTCGCCCTACGCCATGGCGGGACTGATCGACCTGAAGGATCGCTTCGACGTGGCAGTGGGCAACGACACGGACTTCGATCGACACGGCATCGTGACGCGGGCCGCGGGGCTGCTGCCGCCGAACCACTACCTCTCGGTCGCCATCTCCTACCTGTTCGAGCACCGCACCGAATGGCCGCAGAATGCGGCGATCGGAAAGACCCTGGTGAGCAGCAGCATGATCGACCGGGTGGCGAAGCACCTGGGCCGCCGACTCGCCGAGGTACCGGTGGGCTTCAAGTGGTTCGTGGACGGCCTCCTCGACGGATCCTTCGGATTCGGCGGCGAGGAGAGTGCGGGCGCGTCCTTCCTGCGACGCGACGGGAGCGTCTGGACGACCGACAAGGACGGGATCATCATGGACCTGCTCGCTGCCGAGATCGTCGCGAAGACCGGACGCGACCCCGGCGAGCTCTACGCGGAGCTGGCGGCGCGCTTCGGCGAGCCCGTATACGAGCGCATCGACGCCGCAGCCACGCCGGAGCAGAAGCAGGTGCTCGCGCGGCTCGCGCCGGAGCAGGTGAGCGCCTCGGAGCTCGCGGGCGAGAAGATCGAGCAGATCCTGACCCGTGCCCCTGCCAACGACGCCGCCATCGGCGGGCTCAAGGTCGTGACCGCGAACGGCTGGTTCGCGGCCCGTCCCTCCGGCACCGAGGACGTCTACAAGATCTACGCCGAGAGCTTCCTGGGACGCGATCATCTCGAGCGCATCCAGAGCGAAGCCATGGAGGTGGTGACCGCCGCTCTCTCCCGCGCCTGAGTGCGGCGCGCGAGCGGATGACCTCGCCGGGGCTCAGGCCTCCTGCGCCTCCTCCTTCGGCTCGGACTCGGTCGTGGCGGCCTCGAGGAGTCTTCCGAACTCCAGCTCCACGTCGTCCACGAGATCGTGGAGATCGGGGAGCGCATCCCAGTCGGAGTTGAATCCCCAGTACAGCCGCCCGTCGTAGCTGAACAGCGCGATCCCGAGGCCCTGGTTGAGGAAGAGCGGTACGAGCGGGTAGATCTCGCTCATGCGTGCTCCGAGCAGGTACAGCGGCCGCTGCGGGCCGGGCACGTTGGTCACCACCAGGTTGTAGGTGCGCAGGGAGGAGGTCAGGCGTACCAGCTGGACCACGAACGCGGTGAAGGTCCGATCGCCGAGCTCCTCGATGGTCTCGGCGCCCTTGACGACGCGCGAGTCCTTCAGGGCCCGCGAGTTCCGGACGGTGCGCTCGAGCCGCTTGCAGGGATCGCGTTCGTCGACCGGCAGGCGCTCCAGGTAGTTCACCACCCGGTTTCCCGGGGTGCCGCGCTGGCTCTCGGTGCGGATGCTCACGGGCACCATGACCCGGAAGGCGGTCTCCGGGTCCAGGTCCATGCCGCGCCGACGCAGGAAGCGCCCCACCCCGCCCGCGACCGTACAGAGCACCACGTCGTTGAGGGTGCCGCCCAGACGCTTGCGGATCTCCTTGATGTCGGAGATCTCCATGGCGGCCCAGTCGAAGCGCCGGTACGGACCGATGTCGACGTTGAGCGGGGTGTTGGTGGTGGCGGTGAAGCCGGCGGCGACCGTCTCTCCGACCCCGAGCGAGGACTCGCGCAGCGACTCGTAGGTCTGCCGGGGATGGGCCAGGGCGGAGGGCAGACCGCGGAGGACCGAGAACGGCGCCGAGGCCCGGTGGCTCAGCTCGTCGCGGAGAAGACGCTCCGGTGAGGGCGCGGGCCGCGGAATCCAGCGCCGATCCTCCGGCACGCTGGCGTCGGGCTCGAGGCGCAGCAGGGTCGCGAACAGCTCGATTCCCGAGATGCCGTCCACCATGCAGTGGTGGACCTTGGTGACGAGCGCGATGCGACCGTCCGCGAGCCCCTCCACCACCCACATCTCCCACAGCGGCTTCCCGCGGTCGAGCTTCTGGGACATGATGCGGCCCGCAAGCCGCTTGAGCTGGCGCACGTCGCCCGGCGCGGGCAGCGCCGAGTGGCGCACGTGGTAGGCGAGGTTGAAGCGCGGGTCGTCGGTCCAGACCGGGTGATCGAAGACGGGAATCGTGACGAGGCGCTGACGGAAGCGCGGCATGTCGTGGAGCGAGGCATGGACGAAGGAGCGGATGCGCTCGATGTCCAGGCGCCCTTCCCCGTCCCGCAGCGCCTCGGACTCGAACAGCGCGATGGCGCCCACGTGCATGTGGACGGAGGGTTCCTCCAGCTCGAGGAACGCCGCGTCGATGGCCTTGAGACGCTCGTAGTGGCTGTAGCCCATGGCTTCTCCCATCCCATTGCAGGACGACGACAGAACCGATCGAATCCGACGAGGTGTTCGTGGTGGCGGGGGCGGCGACCGATCCCCGAAGAGACGGCGCCCCGCAGTCTAGCCCCTGGCGCCGGGGTCGCGCGAGACGCAACCACACACCGCGCGGGATCCGGCCATTCGGCCATTCAGTTCAGCCATTCAGGGCAGGACAGCCATTCAGGGCAGGACGCCTGCGTACCAGCGATCCAGGTAGGCGACGGGAGGCTCGCCGTAGACCTCGTCGAAGGCATCGTCGAAGCTGGCCGAAGGGTCGCGCTCGAGCCGGTCGAGCAGCGCCCGGAGCGCTTCCCAGCCGTGGTCTTCCACCAGCTGGCGCGTCATCCAGTAGGACTGCTCGTAGGCGAGGGCCACGTCCTCGCGAGGCAGCGCCACCAGGCTGCGGCGCAGGTCCTCGATCTCGAGCAGCGCGGGCGTGCCGTCGAGCAGCGACCGCAGACGGCGACGATCGGCGCCCCAGCCCGAGAGCAGGTTCGCGAGCCCCTCGTGAACCCAGCCATGCACGCGGGAGCCGCCGTACTCCTGCAGCAACGCGTGCACGTACTCGTGGGCCAACACCTCGTCGAGCCGGGCCGGATTCGCCTCGAACAGCTCGATGCCGAGCCGGATCTTGCCGTCGAAGATCCCCGTCACCCAATGGGGAGCCCGCTCGCCCCCGTCGGGAACCGCGCCGTCGTAGATCACGACCGAGACCAGGCGCCGGGAGGCCAGCCCGGTGCGCGCCTGCACCCCGTGCCGGGCGCGCTCGAGCGCGTCGAGCACCTGTCCCACCGACTCCGCGGCGGGACCCGTGGGCGGATGGCTCGCCATGAAGTGATCGCTGACCGCCTGCTCGAAGACCGCCTCGTCCTCGCTGCGCCGGAGTGCCTCGATCTGGGGACGCACGACCGCGTAGGCCTCGCGCTCGGCGCTCTCGAGGCACGGCAGCAGGGACAGCGCGTCTCGGATCAGGTTGAGCTGATCGTAGGTGTGGGCGAGCAGGGAGCAGATCGCCACCTCCTGGGGTCGCACGGCGTGCGCCGCCGCCAGCAGCCCGGCGGCCAGCTCGGGCTCGCCTGCCTCGAGATGAGCGCGGCCGCGCAGGAACAGCAGCACGGCATCGTCGCCCCGCGGCGCGACGAACTCGAGCACCCCCGGCGCGGGCGAAGGCGGGGCGGAAGAGGGCAGGCCCGTGGCGGGCGGAGCCGGGGAGC
>JAAUYK010012207.1_pt1 | contig 13245 bp, 17 predicted proteins | sample 7278021 | NCBI WGS metagenome assembly JAAUYK01 (sample SAMN14350223, study PRJNA611818) | marine sediment metagenome | isolation source: surface marine sediment (1.8m) | place: French Polynesia: Moorea | collected 2018-08
AGTATCAACTGCTGGAGCTGGTTGGGTGTGCGCTTGCTCATGACGGGTAGTCCTCCAGATCCACTTCGACGAACTGGTAGCCAGCCTCGCCCAGTCGAGCTTCGAGGATCTCGCGCGTCTCGCGTTCACTCTTGCCCCAGAAGGCACCGCGGGTGAACGGCAACTGACCGGTGAGGATCCGGGCCAGCTCCAGTCTGAAATCCGCAGCCATGCCACGCCCAGACGGCTTGACCGGGAACACCGGTATCGAGGTCAGGATGCCGGCCTCGAAGTGGTCCTGCAGATCCCGTACGCGCAGGCGCTGATAGTGCTCTGCTGCAGCCTGAGCCTGCGCACGGTAGCCGATACTGTCGGCCATGGTGATACGGGTCGACGTGGTCAGGCGTGGCGTACGCGGCTTCAGAGGCCGCTCCTTGCTGGTCTGGACGATGCGGTAGGCCATGGGCTTGTCCTTGTACTCCGGGTCGCGCCACAGCGCCCTGATGGCGTCGTTGTGTTGGTCGCGGGTTCCGTCGCTGTACACGTAGGTCTGGATGTACTTTTTGCCGTCCCAGATCTGGAGGCGGTAGTCGAATCGGTTACTCATGATTTCAGCTCCTTGATTGCACTGGCCAGCATGGTAGCGGCCATGGGTTGGTTGAGGTCGCGCGCCTGATCGACGAACACTTCGAGCGCGTCGGCCAGCATCTCTGCCGGCGTGGGCGCGATCATGTGCTGTTCGCGTACGCCGATGTCATCGGCGCGCAGCTTGTGGATGATGTGCTCCAGCGTCAGCGTGTGGTGGCTCTCATCGCGGCCGGCGATGATCGTCTCGCTGTTGTCGAGCGTGCGTCCCAGTACCCAGTAGTTGTTGGGCAGGTAGGGGGCGATCAGGCGCGAAGCGCGCCCGTCGCCTACGATGGCAATGCGGATCGGTCTCATGATTTTGACTCCTGCAGGATGACCTGCGCGTAGTGGTTGAGGGCATCCTGATCGACCTTGTCGAACGGGCTGCTGTGGTTGGCGAACATCAGGTGCAGCATGGACGGGATGAACTCCCAGTCGAATGCCTCGCTGTAGTCGTCAGAGATGGTGTCGTAGGCGACCTCGAACGGGAACGCCAATGTCAGTGCATACTGGCGACCTTCCCAGACGCCCTCACCCATGGTGAACCACTGGTAGAAGCTGTCGTCGTCGTTGCGGTTGTGATCGTCGCGGCTGCGCTCAAGCACAGCCTCCCAGATGACCATCGCGTTCATGGCGTGCACCTCGCGGATCGGATCCGGGGTGTCGTACTTTTCGATGTAGCTCATGGCTAATCTCCTATGCTGTTGTGCCCTGTCTCATCAGGCCGGGTAGGGCGGATCCCGGCGACGCGCATCCCTGCGCGTTTCGACTAGCTGCGTAAGGCCTGCTGTGCGGCCTTGGTTGCGCCGAACTGGCGAGCCATCCTGCGCCAGTGCCGCTTGGCCCGGGAGAGCGGATACGGCTTCTCACGGAACAGCAGCGGCGTCACGTGCATGGCGTCGCGATGACTGACCTTGTGCACGCGGACACCGGGCTTGCGGTCGTCAGCCCACAGCAGGCTGACGTACTTGTGACCGACAGCGACGACGAGCGCGCAGCGCACGCCCTCGTCAGTGCGGATCGATACCAGATCATTCCGTTCCATCGAGCCACTCCCGTACGCGGTCGACCGCGATCTTGCCATCAGTGGCGATCAGCTCAGCCTCGTCGGCGTCGCACTCGTAGAACTCGTCCAGTTGGACAGCGCCATCGCTGGCGTACTCGTCCCACATGCAGACGCGGTTCTCTGCCAGTTCGATCACGTGGCGCAGGTTGGACAGCACCGGGATCTCAACCTGGGTCAACTTGCCGGCCGCGCGGTGCGCTTTGACCGACTCGTTGAAGGCAGAGATCACGCCATCTTCAGTGGCCCACGATTCCTCGTGATCCATGGTGGTGGTGCCGTCTGGGCGCACCGTGTAGAGCTGCAGGTATGCCCGTCCATTGCTGCTGTCTGTGACGGCCTGAATGAACCCGTAGTGGGTCCGCTGGTGACGGATGACTGTGATCATGACTGCACCCCCTTGCGGGCGCTGACGCGCACGCTGGTGGTCATCGAGTGGCGCGTGTGCGCAGCCACCAGTTGACGACTGGGCTGCAGCTTGGCAGCGATGGCCTTCCAGTCGATCAGCTTGCGGTCACTCTCGACCACGACGGCGCGGAACAGGTGGCCCTCAGCCTCGCTGTAGCCAGAGGCGATCAGCTCATCGCGCAGGTCAGCCTCGCGCTCCTTGAGGGTGGCCTGCTGGGCACGCAGCGCGCCCAGTTCGTCTACCAGTTGTTTCAATCGTTTTGCGTTCATAGCGTTAGCTCCTATGCGTTATGCCCTGTCTCATCAGGCCGGGTAGGGCGGATCCCGGCGACGCCCCAGTTGGGGCGTTTCGACTACTTGACGCGGTCGGCAATCGACTCGCCGTTGAACATCGTGCTGCGCACCTCGATCTCCAGATCGACGTACCGCTGCAGCAGGTCAGGCCGGACGCGTGCGGCATGCTTGAGGTCGCTGCGCGAGCCGAATATGCAGAACATGCACGACAGGCGTTCGTTGCCATCGGCGTACGCGAAGTGCGGCTCCTGCCCAGCGTCCGCGATGGCCTGCCAGACAGCAGCGTCGGACCAATGCGCGATGGGCCACCAGTCCCACGCTGTGCGCGACTGGGTGGTGTTGCTGCGGTTCATGTTCAGCGTGCCACGGCTGTCGATCTTGCGCTGGCGGTTGGGTGACTCAGCACCGCGGATGCCCACGCAGTTGACGACAAGATGCGCGCCAATGCTGGCAGCATGCCTGCGGATGACTGTCCAGATCGGCCCAGTCTTGAGGTCGCTGGTGCAGTAGCGCTGCGCTGAACTGGGGAAGGCTGGCGCATCATGGCGACCCTTCGCGTCGAGTGCCTCACGGCGCGCCCTGATGGCGCTGATGAGATCCTTGCGGGTGCCGTCCTTGAACACGGCCTGAGCGATCATGAGCGCGTCAGGGTCGACGATGTTGGCCCGGATGTGGTCCTTGACCCCGGGCCATTCGATGTCGCCCAGATCAGCGTGCACGACGTGCAACTGACCGGCCGGCACGAGCGCGTACAGCGCTGCGTACATGGCCTGCGAATCCTTGCCACCTGAGTGGCCGACGTAGAAGTGCGCGCCGGCGTCAATCAGGCCTTCGATCTGCTGCAGGTCAGCGACGGCAGCAGCCTGTGAGATGCGATCCATTAGCACACCTCCGGACGGCCACGCAGGATGACCGTGCGCAGCACAGCCTCGCTGTCGACTGGGGCAGGGCGCTGGTTGGCCTGCAGGTGTTCGATGGCACGCACGCAGTCCTCGAAGTCGTCAGCGGTGGCCTCGCTGCCAGCCTCGCGCAGGTCGGGGATGAGCGTGCCAGTCAGGAAGCTGACGAGATGGTCGATGTCGTCGAAGCCAGACAGGGACAGCTCGTCGCTGTCGTCATCGTCGTCGGCGTCATCGTCGGCCAGTGCAGCGACGCGTGCGGCCTCGGCATCGCGCTTCTCGATCAGCGCATCGATGCGGGCTTGGATGCGGGCACGGCGACCATGGCCACCAGTCTGGACCTTGCGGGCCTGCAGGTCATCGATCTCAGCCTGCAGGCTGTCGGTCAGGTCGACGTCGTCGTCATCGGCGTACACGTCAGCGTCGGGCAGCTCATCGGTGCAGCGCGCCACGATCTTGATCTGGGTGTAGCCGCTGTCCTTCCAGCTCTCGCGCTCAGCCTGCAGCTCGTACTGGGCTTCAGCCTTGCTGTAGCTGCCGTACAGCACCTCGGTCTCGCCTTCGAACAGTGCCTTGATCTCGTAGTAAGTGTTGCTCATGTTGTATCTCCTAGCTTGGATGCGTCGTGGCCCCCTGTGGGCTACGCTCACAGCAGTGAGCGTAGTCTGCAATCCCGTGCAAGTCAAGACAATTATGTGCAATCCATCACACTTTCGTGCAATTCAGTGCACAGCCCGCCTGCCCGGGGCGTGGCCAGTCGTGAGCCCAGCACCTGCACAGCGGTACGGATCACTCGGTGCATCGCACGCACGCGCGCGGATGACCGAGTGCCCGGGCCACCCGGTGCCCGGGTATCCGGGCTGCACCGGGGTGGGGGGTGGGGGTGGCTCGACCCCCGGGGGTATCCGCTGCCCGAGCAGCGGATATCCCGAGGGGTCTGGCCAGTGGCAGGGCCGCGGGGGATGGGGCAAATGAGTCTCATGGTTTCGAAAATCCGAATTGGCCGAGCGCGCCAACGCGCCCGCGTTTGGTACCATAGGTTTCTGCGAAAATTTTTTGATTCCGGATTTCCCAGGTTGGGGTTTTAGGTGGACTTCTGATACTCTGCCCCACGCCATGGCCCGCAAAAAATTCACACTGGCGCGGCTAATCGAACCTTATCGGCGGAAGTACATCGGCCTCGGATCCGAAGAGGAACTGAATAATTTCCTGAATCCGGTGGCGACTTCTGCGGACCTGGGTGACGCTGACGCCGATATCAACACGGTCGACAAATACGTCGGAAAACCGGCTTACGACACGACGCTCGGTGAGCCTGTCTGGGCCTCTGGCGGCGACCCCAGCGACCCGTGGGAGCAGGCCACCGGTACCGGCGGCGGTGGTGGCTCACCAGCAGGTTCCGATACCGAGATCCAGTACAACAACGCAGGTAGCTTCGGCGCCAGTTCGAATTTCACGTTTGATGATTCGACCAACGTGCTGAATATCACTGGCCGGTTGACCTTCAACGACAACACCGACAACGACACGATTACGGCTGCAAGCGTCGGTCTGACCACGCAGTCATTCCTCAATCTGGTCGCGCTGAATTTTGCCCCAGGCTTCAGCGGTCATTTCCTTGAGACTTTTGTCAACGGTGCGACGCCCGTCACCGGCGCTCACATCGATCTGACCAACCGTTTCCCCGGCACAAAGCCGTTTTTCGAATGTAACGATCTGTCAGCCGGCACGTTGTTTACCATTGATGCGAGCGGCTATATCGGGGATTACCCCGGGACGCCTGCCGATGGCGAGGTGCTGACCTGGGTTGCCGCAAACAGTCGAGCAGAGTTCCTGGCGGGCGGTGGCGGTGGTGGTCTGTTCAGCGAGGACGGTAATAGCAACATCATCGGGGGTACGGGCGCGGGCGCCAGTATTACCAGCGGGTCCAACAATTTCTTGGGTGGTGTCAACGCGGGTAACGACATCGACTCGGCAGACCGCAATATCATCATCGGCAACAACGCCTTGCCGGATCTCGATATCAGCGGGCCGGATAACATCATCATCGGCGCCAACACCGTGCGCGGCGTCGGTACCGCGACCATGCAGCGCAACACGATTATCGGTGGCCTGATCTGGGACAGCGGCGTCGGTACCAGTTTCGACTGCGTGGTCATCGGCAATCAGGCGATGCGCAATTTCCAGATGGGATCCTCGCTGCACACGGTAATCGGCGCCCAGGCCGGTCGCAGTATCAGCAACAGTGCCGTGGGTAGTACGGCTATCGGGCAGGTCGCCATGGGTGGCCAGACGGGTACGCCCACCCTCGCCGGGGCGAATAACATTGCCATCGGCTACCGAGCGATGTCCGGCGTCAATCTGGCCGCAGCAGCCGACAACATCGCGATTGGCCTGGACACGTTAAACGCGCTGATCACGGGTGATGACAACATCGCGATGGGCAACAGCGCCGGCACGGACATAACCACCGGCAGCGACAACATGCTGATCGGTCGATTGGCGGGCGACTCGATCACGGACGGCGACGGTAACATCGGTATCGGTATCAGCGCACTGGGGCGGACCACGGGCGCGGGTGTCGACGGGAACATAGGTATCGGCCGCAACGCAGGCCGGGTCATCACCTCGGGTGAGGACAATATCTTCCTCGGTGACAACGCAGGCGACGCCACAACCGCCAGTCTGACCGGTAGCAACAACGTGTTTATCGGCCCTGGCGCCGGTGGTGGCAGCGCCCTGGCGACGGCCGCAAACAACGTGGCCATCGGTTTCAACGTCGGTCTGGTGCTGCGCGACGGCAGCGAAAACACCATCCTGGGCCACAATGCCGGCGTCGCGCTGCGCGACGGCGAGAACAACATCATCATCGGCGTCAACGCGGGACCGACGTCAGGCGGTCAGGATGTCGACTCCAAGCTGTATATCGATATAACGCAAACCGATACACCGCTGATCGAGGGTGACTTCGTTGCCAGCAGCATCACCATCAACGGTGATCTGAACGTGACTGGATCTGCGCCCAATGCGCTGGAGACCGAGGACAATGGATCCAGCCTGTCCACATCCACGGCCAAGTACAACTTCATCGGCTTCAACATCACCGAGCCGGTGGCGGACGAGTTCGATATTCGTTTCGGCGTGGCCACCGCGAGTGAGGTCTATTGCCCGGGATATCCCAGCTATTCACAGGTAAGCACGACCGAGTTCACCATCGACTTGCGCGACGCCGAGAACCTGTTCTACGTCGGGCGTCGAGTGCGGTTCACGGATAACCTGGGGGCGGAAACCTTCGGCGTCGTGGCCTCGGTGGACTTCAACGTCACCCAGGCGAACGACACCTACTGCAGCATGACGATGGACTTCGGTGACACGGTGCCGGCGACGATCTCGAACGTGTGTCTGGTCAGCTCGGATACCCAGTGGAGCCCGATTGCCGGGGATCCGTTCAGCGGCAATCCGATCCGCGACATCGATACCGGGCAGATCGGCGCCACCCAGTACTGGGTCATCGTGGGCGACGGGGGCCGCATGGCCTTCAGCACCGACGGCGGTGCGTCGTGGACCACTATCGCGACTGGTACGACTGAAGATCTGAACGTCGTCACTTACAACGACGACCAAGAAACCTTCTGGGTCGGTGGCGATCTTGGCGTGCTGATCGAATGGGACGGCACCACGGTCACGCTCGATACCACCTCGATCCCGGCAGTTGCGTCCAGCGGCGGCGGTGACGCCCAGATCAACGGTATTGTTTACAGCAACACCGAGACCGCGATCTTTGTGCTCTACCGCCACACTGTGGCAGGCCAATACCGCAAAACAGCCAGCACCGACAACGGTGCGACCTGGGGCGGCGTGGCCTCACTGGGTAGCATCGGCAACAACAAGAACATGGGCATCCTCAAGCAGGCCTCAGGCAGCACCGGCGCCAATGCTTTCTCGGCGCTAATCAGTAACACCACGGTCCGAGCAGTGTCGAATGCCGCCGATACCACTTACGCCGCGACCGACGCACTCAGCACTGGTTTCGAGCCGGTCACCATTGACGGGGGTATATTTTACGACTCCGGCAACAGCGTCGGAGCCCGGGTATACGGTTGCCAGAACGGCAACATCCGCGGACTGACGGGCTGGGTACACACCGACACGACGACTTTTACCCAGCCGCACCGGGATATGGCATGGTCGCCCACGCACGCGCGATTGGTCACGGTGGGCGACAACCAGCAGATCGGCTACCTCGATGCGGCTAACCGAAATGTCAGCGACGCGTGGACTCCGGTATCCAACGGTTTCAGCCCGCTGGCCAATATCCTGGCAGTGGCCTGGAACGATATCGACGGGGTGTTTGTGGCGGTCGCAGACAACGGCGAGATTGCGCGCTCTTCGAACGGCACAAATTGACAAGCGCCCCAATTCCGTGATATTCGAGAACCCCATCCAGGGGTTTTCATCTCCGAGAACAACTGGTAGGCCGTTTGGCCTCAGTGAGAAAAGATTTCCCGGCCCCTGCCCAGGCCGGGAAATCTCATTGTTAATCAGGAGGTTAGGATGGCAGCGAAAAACGGGTTTCCCGTACCCCAACGTAAACCAGTAACACGCCAGCTCTCCGGTCGGTCTCTGGCTTTTGCCATCGACGGGCGCGAGCGCGCCTACCCCGTTTATCATTTTTCTCGCCGGACCTTCAGCGAACGTCCCAACAAGCAGACCTTCAAAGGGTTATGAGCCAGACCGAGCGACAGCAGGCAGCAGCCAAGCGCAAGCGGAAACGCACACCGAAGGGTGACCGCACCAACGCGATCACCAAAGAGAACTGGGCTATATTCCTGCAGTGGGTCGCGAACGGGGGCACGCGCGAGGAAGCCGCGGTGGCGGCATCACTCTCGGCCCAGACGGTCCGTGCGTACTGCATCGCGGAACCTACCGCCATGCAGCAGATCCGACAGGCCGAGCGCGAGTGGATCCGGCGCGACTGGCCCATCGAGCGCATCGATGAGTTCCTGGCCTGGGTGGCCATGGGCTTCACCAACAAGGATGCCGCGGCCAAATGCGAATTTATGGACGGTGAGCTCAACCAGCTCATGGTCATCATCCTGAACGACGAAGCTGTGCGCGAGATGTACGACGAGGCGCGCAAGCTGCAGGCGGAAAACTGGGCCGACGAGATGATCGAGATCTCGGACCAGACAGAGGGCGACTTCTATCTGGACGACAAGGGCCAGTTGAAGGTGGCGCACGACGCCATCAACCGGGCCAAGCTCAAGGTGGCATCGCGGCAGTGGATTATCAGCCGATTGCACCACGAGCGATTCGGTGACCGGATGACCCAGAAACACGAGGGCGAGCTGACCGTGAATCACGCAGACGTGTTGGATCTCGCCCGTAAACGCAAAGAGCAAGCGCAACTGAAGCACAACGAGTTAATGACCAACGCGATGACGGAGACCCCAGACGAGTCGCGAGTGCATTAGCCGTGGAAGCCGCCAGGAAAATCACACCGTCCGAATTCGAAGAGTCACTGGCGGCGGACATCGCAGAGTTTTACGACGACCCGCTCGGGTTTGTCATGTATGCCTTCCCGTGGGGCGAGAAGGACGGACCGCTGGAGGAATTCGATGGCCCTGACGACTGGCAGGCAGAGCAACTTATCCGGGTGGGTGAGGAGTTCAAAAGGGATCCGCTATGTACGATTCGCGAGGCAACAGCCTCCGGCCACGGTATCGGGAAATCCGCCGAGGTGGCCTGGGTCGTTCTCTGGGCCATGTCTACCAGACCCCACCTCAACGGCGTCGTCACAGCCAACACCCTGCCCCAGCTCAACACCAAGACATGGCGTGAGCTCGCGGTCTGGCACAAGCGGCTGATCAATGAGCACTGGTTCAAATGGTCGGCCACCAAGTTCTACCATCGTGCCCATCCGGAGACGTGGTTCGTCGCCGCAGTTCCTAACACTGAGCACAACAGCGAAGCGTTCGCTGGTCTCCACGCTACCCACGTACTGGTCATCTATGACGAAGCCTCTGGTATTCCCGATAAGATCTGGGAGGTATCGGAAGGCGCGATGACCACGCCGCGGGCGATGTGGTTCGTCTACGGCAACCCGACCAAGAATACCGGTCGATTCCGCGAGTGCTTCCACTCCGACAAACACCGCTGGTTTACCCGGCAAATCGATTCCCGCCAAGCGCGGATGACCAACAAGAAGGAGATATCCGAGTGGGTGAACACCTACGGCGAGGATTCTGACTTCGTACGCGTGCGCGTGCGCGGGGTCTTCCCGCGGACTGGCGACATGCAGTTCATCGGATCTGATCTGGTCGACCGCGGCATGCAGTGGGAATGCCCCTACGAGGCGCACTTCCAGCTCCCAGTCCTGATCGGTGTCGACGTCGCGCGCTACGGTGACGACAAAACCTGTATCGCCATCCGCCAGGGTCGCAAGATCTTGGAGCTGAAAAAGTTTCGCGAGCTGAACACCATGCAGGTCGCCACCATGGTGGCCGACGCTATCCGTGAATTCAGGCCTGCAGCCACCTTTGTCGACGCCATCGGTGTCGGCGCCGGCGTGGTCGACCGGCTGAGGATGCTCAACTACGAGATCATCGAGGTCAACGCCGGTGTGAAACCGGACGACGAGGAGACCTACTTCAACAAACGCGCCGAGATGTGGGACCGCATGCGCGTCTGGTTGCGCGAGGGCGCGGACATCCCGAACGATGCGGAACTGCGCTCGGCGCTGATCGGCATCGAGTACAGCTTCAACGACAAAGAGCTGATGCGGATGGAGCGCAAGGCTGACATGAAGAAGCGCGGCCTGGATTCCCCGGACGAAGGTGATGCGATTTCCATGACCTTTGCCGAGAGCATTGGTGACTACACCAACAACTGGTTCGAGCCAGATGACTCGTTCGAGCCGGAGGACAGCTACTACGAGGAGATGTACGGATGACCCAGGTGCGCACCGTGAAAACGATCAACTACTGGGAGGATAAGCGTGGCAAAAAGTTTCTTGCGGCTACACAGAGAGTCGCATCTGCCGCTATGGCTGAGGCGCTCGGCGCAGCAAAAGGAAATGACGTCAAGCGAACCAACCCCAGAAAGGTTGCCCGATTTCTCAAAACTCAACCGGACTACCCTGTCGTTATCTGGATCCGCGAACCGCTCGACCGGCTCGCGTGCGCCTATCACATCTGGAACGAAAACAAGACGGGGATGACCCCGGAGGAGTTTGCAAAATGGGCCATGGGGAGTAAAGACCCCCACTTGGCACCTCAGGCATTGCTGCACTCGCCTGGAGGTGTCTTCTTACCAAGCCGCGTCTACGCCTACGAGCATCTGGCGGAAACGTGGCCACTGGAATTCGGAAAATATCCATTGCGTCGCATCGGACACCAAAAGCTGCGAATGTCGACCGAGGATTTTATCCGGCAACTGAGCGCCGAGGTAAAAAGTGATCTTGAGGATCACTACCTCGACGACCAGTTGATTCATCAGATTGCACTCGATAACCCAGGTTGCCGGGTGCACGGACTTAACGGCAGAGCGGCGTGAGCGATGAAATCACCTGTACGATCTGCAACGGCGAGTTCGACATTGAGTCAGAAGGCGGCGAACGGGGTTTCATTGGCATGCTGCCAGTGGCATTCTGCCCGACCTGTCTGGCCGGGATCTTCGATCTGGTCGAATCGCGCTGTGAGTGGTGCCAGGAGAAAATGAGTGAATGACACACGAGAAAACGACCGCGTCATTGCAACCCTCGATTACGACCGTCGAGTTATGTCCGAGGAAGTGCTGCATCGTAACCCCAACCAGTCGGTCAAGATCCTGCCGACGAAGCCGGCGCCAGATAGCTTGCCACCGAAAGAAGAGATGGTCCCGGTCCGACATCGTGCCTGTGGAGGGGTCGCGTTCTACTACACGCACCGGCCCCACACGAAAGAGATGATGACGGCCTCGCGGGCGCGCGACGTGAAGGGTAAGCGCATCGAGCCGAGTTCGATCATGCGCTGCGGATCCTGCGGACTTAATGTCGGCGGGCCTGGAACACTGTACTGCGAGGCTGGCAATGGCAGAAGGTAAATCGAAAAAGAAGGGCTCCATGAAAGGCATGACCGTGAAGGGTGGCCACAAGCTGCCGGTCAGCAAAGGAGCAGGACTCACGGCCAAAGGCCGTGCGAGTATCAACCGGCGTACCGGCTCGAATTTGAAAGCGCCGGCGCCGAATCCGAAAACCGAGGGCGACCGCAAACGCAAGAAGTCGTTCTGCGCTCGGTCTCAGAGCTGGACTGGTGAACGAGGTAAGGCTGCACGCCGGAGGTGGGACTGCTAATGCCAAACAAGAAACCGAAAGACCCTCGCGGGAAGAAGAAGGATCCGTGGGACAAGAAAAACCCAAAGGCGCCCTCGCGACGCAAAACGCTGACGCCCGGTCAGAAATCTGCAGCGAAAAAGCGCGCGGCGGCTGCTGGACGGCCGTACCCAAATCTTGTCGACAACATGGCCGCTTCGGGCTCAAAACCTGGGAAGGGGCGATTCAAGCGATGAGTCTGGTACTACCAACAAAGAGCGGTAAATTCGGTCGCGAGATCACGGGTGATTACAACGAAATCAACCTGTTAGAGACCGATGACGCCAAGATCGCAAAGCTCGAAATGTGGATTGCGAAGAACGTTGGTGATACGCTGGTAAGGTGCTACCCCAACCGAGAGTGGGGCGTGCGAGTTGATTTAGCAGGTCAGATGTTGATCATCACCTGCGATTCGGTCTCCGTTGAGAAGGGCTATTTCATCTCGCTGGTCGGCCGAAATATCCATGACTTACAAGAAAGAGCCAAACTGGCCGCGGGAGAAATCCTAGAGCGTCACGGGCTCTCTCGTAGTCGTGGTTTTGACGAGACAATATTCGAGACGTTACCGCGCGACTTGCACGATAACGTCATAACCGAGGACTCGAAAGCGGACGACATCTGATGCCGACAACTCAGCAACAAGGTGATTACAACCCAGAGTACCGTGGCAACGGTGCCCAAGGTCAGCGTCCGCTCGCGGGCGAAAGTCCGACGACGTACCAGACGGATGTGAATCACCCGACCAGTCCAGGCGCGCCTCAGTCCTCGGAGGCGGTATCAAACAACGAGCGCTTCGGTCGACCGCACGACGACAAGGACATGTACCAGCGCGGACCCAGCGATCTGCCACCCGGCGAGACGCCAGCCAGCGATTCCGCAGGCGGATCCAACTACCAGAACGAGGAAGAGAATGCCGAGACCAAAGGCAGCTCAATGGTGGGACGCGATGCGTGGCTCATCGCGAAAGCACACGAGATCTATACCACCTCGACCGATTATCTCGACGCCAACATCACCAACCAGTGGGAGACCAACCTTGCCCACTTCAACAACGAACACGCGCCCCAGGCCACATTCCGCCGGCTGGACTGGCGGAGATCTAGAGTATTTCGACCGAAGACTCGTGCGGCTACCAAGGCCGCTGAGGCAGCTCTTACGGTGGCTGCTTTCTCCACGCAGGACGTCGTCGACATCAAACCCGAAGACGAACGCGACCCCTTGCAAAAGGCCTCCGCGGCGATCAACAAAAGCATCCTGCAATATCGACTCGACCGGCGCATGCCGTGGTACCAGACCGCCGTCGGCGCCTACCAGTCCTCTAAAGTCTATGGACTCTGTATCTCATTCAACTATTGGCGGTACGAAGCCGACACGGATTACGAGCCAGCGTTCGATAAAGACGGTGCATTGATGCAGGATGAGGACGGTCACCCGCTGGGGTATGCCGTTCCCAAGGTCCGCCACGACGAGCTCTGCTGTGATCTGGTGGCGCCGGAGAATTTCCGCTTCGATCCGATGTGCGACTGGCGAGATCCAGTCGGCACGTCGCCGTACCTGTTGTACATGATGCCGGTTTACGCCGGTGAGGCGCTGGAAAAGATGGAATCGATAGATCCCAAGACTGG
>JAAUYK010217158.1_pt1 | contig 13233 bp, 8 predicted proteins | sample 7278021 | NCBI WGS metagenome assembly JAAUYK01 (sample SAMN14350223, study PRJNA611818) | marine sediment metagenome | isolation source: surface marine sediment (1.8m) | place: French Polynesia: Moorea | collected 2018-08
CTTCAAATGTGCAAGCTCTCAGCCAGAGAGGGAGCAAGCTGGGGCTCCCATTTTTTCACCATTTGTACATCATAGGCTGACCTTCCAAACCTGTGAATAGTTTTTATGAGGGTCTCTTAAGAGCTTGAGAATCCAACAGGGCTCATTTAAAAGTTTATTCACCTCGTATATTTATGGTTTATTGGTTTTGTCTCAACATGTCATGAAGTCGTCTGGAACGACGATGCTGAAAGGCCGCTTAGGATTGTCATGTGGAGCGGTTATGGCCGTTACCTTACTCCAGCCCCTGGAAGCATTTACGAGTAGGTAATCACAATACCTCGGGCATGATACAATTTTAAGTACATGCTCATTGAATACTTACTCGATTGGATCTTTTCTCAAGATCAGATGCAAAGTGTTATCGGTAGTGTCTTTCACGCGATAAATGACGAACAGATCCTTCAATTATCGGCAGATTTAGAACAACTTACGTACACAAGGTTATAACGTACACGTTTTCCGTACCTGCCCCGCAGCCATTCCCGGCTCGATCAATTTTCCGCCGACGTACTCCCTCCTGGTGAAGACATAAGAGTGGATGTCGAGGACATCCATGAACTCCTTGCCGTCGCAGGCCATGTAGGCCTCCTCGAGGTAGACCGTCCACGACCGTATGGCCGGGCAGTCGCTCTTCTTGGTCGCCACCAAAGTCCAATCTGACGGGAAGTGTTGTTAAGCGGATGGCATTGATAAAATGATCTTACTCGTTGCCGTCCTGTCAAACACATAGATCCGCTCGTTCTTCTTGCCGTTGTTCGCCCTGTATCCGCCGGCCAGCAGCAGCCTGTTGGCGTCCACCTGCTCCATGCGGTGCGCGGCCACGATTATCGGCAAGTAGTAATCAGAGTCCTCGAAGATAGAGGTCCCGTCGTAGACGTAGACGTTCGACTTTCTGTCGGTATTGTAGCCGCCTGACATGAGGACCTTCTCGGCCGACGTGCCCTCGTCCACGGTGGTCATGGGCCATCGACGCCTGTTAATCGTGTCATTAGTACAACATTATTTCGGTTTCTTAATCACCTAGCCGCGGGCAAGTTTCCAACGAATGACCAGCCGCTGGTGGGGCTGTAAATGTGGCACCCGGTCTGGTAAACGTCGCCCGCAGTCGTCCCGCCGCACGTGAACAGTTGGCCCTTGAACTTACCCACTGCCGTCTTCTCTGCGAGCACAAGATGTGGGTGGAATGGCGGACTGACGTGAGATAGTATACGTACAACGCAAGAAGAGAATCAATATTAAAATGTTTTTTAGAACCTGATGCACATTTTCCTGAAGTTCAAGAAATAGAACAGGTCGTTGAAGTCTGGCCCGATTTGCGTAATGACTAATTCCAGGACTTACAATTAGTACACATGCGCAAAGTGGTATATGTATATCAGATCTTAAATTCTTACCACTGTTAGACTTGTACTCCTTACATCGGCGGCCCCTGCCGCAATCGATGACATTCTCTGTGGGGCAGCAAATACTCCCCTTGGTAAGTCTCCTGCCATTACAATCCAAGTCTGGGCCGCTGGTTGGCTTCCATGGTGACTTGGAGCACTTTAGACCTCTCTTACACGGATAAGGGTGAGACGAGGGGCAAATGTAGCCTAGGAACAAATGGCAATAATATTAAAGGGAATATAAAAGAATTCGTCTTCTTAGTACCGAACTCCGGATTTGAAGCACAGGTCAGAGATGAATCCCAGTTGCTGCAAGGCAAAGAACTGTCCGGACAACAGGTGTCGCTCGGCTTGACAGCCATCCCATTGCATCCTTGGACTGAACTCAGAGGTTTGTGAGGGTCTTTTGAGCACAGCTTTCCATTGTTGCAGGCGTGTGGATGTGATAGGGGACAAAACGCGGCTGAAAACCCCACCAGTATGAACGTACAATTGATAATACTCCAAAGTGTCTCAGCGCAACCTCCCGCTTGAAGATTATCCCTGCACTTTCTCGACGCATGGGGACACACCACTGAGCTGTCAGGGCAACATTGGCTGTAGGTGTTCAGAATGCTACCATCGCAATCTACAAAAAGTACATTCAATGTTGAGTTCATGCAGTTACGCGTTTTTATGTCGTGTGACGTACCGGACTCCGAACCGCTGGACGGCTTCACGTTCTCCGCCGCGCACTTTGTGCCGCCGGCACATGCGTAGGGGTGCGAAGGGGGGCAAGGGGATGTCGCTAAAAGGATTTTTTCTATGCAAAATATTCCGTGTACGGTATGATCTCACCCGCTCCTTCCTCCCTTGCAAAGTCAGGGGCCAGAGTGTTCCCCACGACGTTTACATTACTGTGAATTGCTGGTTCTGATATTCTTGAAGAAAAGATCGTTTCTACCACGCAACTTCCTTGCACGAGATTACTTACTCCACAATGTTAAGTAAAACTGTAGCCAAGAATACAAACTTGAGCCAAGAAACCATCGCAAATGTGTGCGGCTTCAGTTCATTAGCACATCGCTTCAATTAGTGATCGAGTGATTATGTGTTGCATCAACTTCAGTGGCTTAATCGGCAGTGTGGCCACTTAGGCACTTAGGAAAGCGCTTTTTGCTCGACGCGCCGCTAGCCGATTGCGAAATTGCAGTTGGGCGAGATAAACACTGCACCATTATAGATTATGACGTTGTCTGATCCTTGTATTATCCTCATTTCTCCAGTCAAGGTGAACATTAGCAGGTCATGTAGTCGTCTCTGATGGGAACGCTCAGGGGCCACTTTTTGTACCCGGTGTGCGGAGCCGTGATCGACGTCACTTTGGTCCAACCACTGTGAATTGTTTGTATGAGAATTAAATCGCGTTGGAAGTTACCATTAGGATGTTGTTGCCGACTCACTTGACGGGGTCCCGCCGCAGAATGTACTGGACGCTGGCGTCGTTCGGGTCCTCATTCCAGTAGAGGAGAAACAGATCCTGGTACGGAAGTGATCGAGTCGGTATTGAGCTTTCCTAGCCTTTTACACTGCTCACTTGTCCGGCGGCGATTCCCGGGTGAACGAGCTTCACGCTGACGTACTCTCTCCGAAACGTGTGGCTGAACACGTGGAAGATGTCGATGAACAGTTTGTTCTCGCACACCATGAACGCCTACATAAGCACGTACCCGTACGTATATTGCAGCGCATTACGTACATAATGGGGGAAGATGGCCGGTGCCGTAAATGTACCTCATTGTTCACCACTGTGAACGTCCTTATTAACGGGCATTCGGAGGTGTTGTTGGCCACATTGGTCCACTCTGAATTACCGTCGTACCATGGAAGTGCACAAGTATGCCAAATGTTGGTCATGCAAATGGAGGCTTACGTCCATTTGTCCTGTCGAACGTGTAAATGAACTCGTTCTTGGGTCCCGTGTTCCTCCAACCGCCGGCCAGCAGCAAGGTGTTGGCGTCGATCTGCTGCATCGAGTGGCCGTTCATTTTTCTAGGCAGCTGGTAGGTGGTGTCAATGCTGGTGGAAAGAAAAAAGTTATCGATGGACATACATGTAATGGAAGCGGAGAGGTCGATCCTCTCTTACGGAAGATTATCCTGACCAAAGGTCGTGCCATCGTAGACAAAGACGTCGTCCAACTTATTGGACCCGTCGTGGCCGCCCGAGATGAGAAGTTTCTCTGTGGACAGACCCTCGTCCAAGGTGGTCATGGCAGTCCGTTTCCTGGGGGCAACAATTATAAGGCCAATGCCACACATCCGTACTTGGATTTTGCCTCCTGACTGATCTACGTACCTTCCTGCTCCCGGTCGAAGGTGACCAACCTCTTTCCATCCGGACTGCGGGTTGTACGAGTTGCACCTGGTCCTCTTAGTGCCGTCGGAGGTCTCTCCACCGCAAGTGATAAGCTGTCCCTTGAACGTGCCAATGACGCGCTTGAACGCTGCCAACGGGTGGGGATGGAACGCGGGACTAATTTACGTAGAGGTCTTTAGTTCCAAACATGTTAACTCCAGTGTTGAAGTTACCTGATGCACTCCTTCCTGAAGTTAATGAAATAGAAGAGAGTGTTGTATCCGTCCCCAATACTTGTAAGAACTACAAATTTATATGTCCGCGCTATAGTACATGTTCTTTGGAGTTGAAATAAAGGAGACGTATTCATACCGCTGTTGGGTTTGTACTCCTTGCACTGCCTCCCCGTCTGCCCCTCGCAGTCGACCACGTTCTCCGTTGGACAGCAGACGCTGCCCTTAACAAGCCGCTTGCCATCACAATCCGAGTCCGAGCCGGTGGTGGGCTTCCACGGGGAGGCAGAGCACTTGAAGCCGTTCTTGCAGGGATAAGGATGGGTGGCAGGGCATAGGTAGCCTGGCAGGGATAAGTTCTGTAATATTGCCTGCTACGTAATTAAGTGTGTCCGTTACTAACCAAATGAAGGATTTGCAACACATGAGATGCTGGGATCCCTCCTGCATGGTATTGAATTTGCCGGGCAGCAGGTGTCGGAGGCCTTCACCCTCCCTCCGTTACAGTTGGCAGTGCCGCTGGTCAATGGCTTGTAGGCGTCGCTGGAGCACAACTTTCCTCCCTGGCATGGGTGCGGATGAGATAGGGGACAGAAAGCGGCTAAAATGTGTAATGTAATTCTACCATGTATGAAATTTTAAGTCAGAACTCGATCATGTACCTCCTCCCACGTAGCTGTTCCTGCACTTCTTCACTCCTCCCGTGCACTGGACGGAATCAGTTGGACAGCATTCGCTGTACAAGTTTAGGATGCCGCCATCGCAATCTGTGAAAGTACGTAATGTATGAAAATACTAATCACGATACTGTACTTCTTTTAAGGAACACTCACCTGACTCTGGTCCGCTGGCCGGCTTCGCGTTCGAAGCGGAACACTTGGTCCCGCTGGCGCAGGCATATGGATGAGACGCTGGGCACGGAATAGTCTCTGTGGTATATGTTTTGTCTTAGTATTCATTAAGTTGTTTGTGTATCGAGTGATCAGAGCAGACCTATTCCTTCTTCTCTCGCGAATCCTGCAGCCACTGTAGTTCCAACCACTGTAACATCATTGTGCACTGCCGATTCTGACAATCTGGAATCAAGACGCTTGTCTAGCATCTACGTGCATATTGTTTTGACAAAGTTCTTACCTTAATACAAAATTGAAAAGCTGTAGTAATGTGAGGAGGGAAAAGTTATAGTCTCTTCTTCGAGTGGTCATTTTCGAGCTGTTGTTTTCTCGGGAGCACTTGCGGCATTTACTCGATCCTGCTCGAACAACGTAGGCGAAACATTCTGCTGTGGCAACATAAGGCGGCAATTAATCGATTTCCTAGCTCTCATTGCCTCAAGTCACGATTCAATGATCTTACACGTTCGGAGCTAGTACATATTACGCAGTAGAGGTCGTACCTTAAGTATCTAAATACAGCTAATCATGCATCATGCTTATCCACTTGTCGCGGCGCATGAGAAAGCTTAGCCGGCAATCCATCAATCGTTTTTTGTACGTGGTGTGTCCAGATGAAAGTGCGACTCTCCAAATATCTTAAAAACTAGGCACTTTAGAGCAACTCTTATGAAGTAAAAAATTGAAGAACGGGCAATTTTAAATTTCACGGAGATATCTTTAGAACTAAGATAATGGAGGTGGCATCAGTAATGTTACCTGCAGCAGTGTGTTGGAGAGAAAATGCCATTTTCCCTACATATTTCCATATGGCCACCCTTCATCTTACTGAATATGCTGTTCCAACGAACTTCAAAAGTGGACATAGCTTTATGGTCAGTTAAGATTGTTTGGTGGCACATATTGATCCAGTTTCTCCTACTCCTACATTTTTTTACTTCATAAGAAAATTGATTGGAAGCCTGGTTGTCGAGATAATTAGCTTGTCGCATTTTCACCTGGACACACCTCGTATAAGACGTGTTGCCACAAGAGTAAAAGTGAAATTTAATAGATTCTTATTTTTTACCTTGTCTAGCTGACTCGTTAGGTTGTCAATCTTCTTCTTAGTCGTCTCTCTGTCCGTCGTCGAGTACTTGAGCCTGGTCTTCAGCCCGCTGATCTGCGACTGTATCGTCTGGATCTCCGACTCTTTGCGGGAGTTCTTCATGGCTTGTCGTAATTCCTCCGCCAGCTTCTCCTTCCTGCTCTTTAGGGTGGACACCTGCTTGTCGTCCCAGCGCTTGGCCTTCTTCGCCAGGTCCACGCTGCCACCGGAGATGATACCAGACTTCTGGTAGAAGGTTCCGTCGAGGGCGACCGCATCATATCTCTGCTGCCCGTCGTCCAGCTCGTAGGCCACCTTCATGGCGTCGTCGGGGCTCTCGCAGACGAGCGCGTTGTTCGTCACGAACAGGACAGCCCGGTTGATCTCGGGCGGCTTGAAGCTGAGCACGTCATAGAGCAGCTTAACGCCCTTCGGGTGCTTGATGTCCCTGAGGCGCTCCTTCAGAGGCTTCGCCTGGATGTAGTCCAGCGGGAGGAAGGTCTCCGGCTCGAGCATCTGGTCCTTCAGGTACTGGATGCACTGTCGCGCCGTCTCCTCCGTGTCCACCACGATGGCCTCCATGTACCTGCCCAGGAGCTTGGTGATCGCCACGTTGTACTTCTTGTGGATCGGCTGACAGAGGTTGATCATTCTGTCGTAGACGCCCTTGTACAGTCGTTTGAAGTTGTCCACGATTTCCTGCTTCTTCTTCCTCCTGCTCTCCTCATGCTTGTCGAGTCGGGCGTCACCAAGCTCCTTGACAACATCCTCCAGCTCGTCCTGCAGCTCCTGGATGCGGTCCTTGCTGCAGCCGACGTCGCCCTGCAGGTCCTGGTAGCTCCGCTCCTGCTCCTCCAGCTGCGCCTCCGACGTCCGGATGTGCTCGTTCAGCTTGTCCAGACGCTTTTGCGCCTCCTCGAGCTCGTGGCCCTTCGTCTTCAGCTTGATCTCTATCTCGTGCTTCTTCCGGTTCTCGCTATCCAGCTTGTCCTGCTCCGACTTATGCTCGCGGTTGATAGAGTCCAGGTCGCTCATGTACTTCGCGGACTCCTTCGCCGCCTTCTCCTTCAGGTTGTGATACTCCTTGATCTGGGTGTCCTCGAGGTGCATGTCCCGCCCCTGGTTCTGCGACTCGCTCGCTGTCAGCTCCTCGTACTCTTTGCGCTTCCTCTCCACCGCACGGAGCTCGGTCACCAGCTCCTGCACGTCCGACTGGTGGCTCTTGAAGGCCTTCTTCGCCTGGCTGAGACTCTTCTTCGCGTTGTCCACCTTCTTCTGCATGTGGGCGGTGCGCTCCTTCGCCTTGATGAACGCAGGGCGCCGCTTCTGAATCTCGTTCTCCTTCTCACGGATCTCCGAGTCCACCTTGGTGAAGTCCCTCTGCGCCTTCCCGTGCTCCTTCTTCACGTCCTTCAGCTTCTCGTCGGCGCGGTCCTTGCGCTGCTCGATCTTCTCTTGCTCCTTCCTCTGAGCCTCGGACTGCTCCTGGAACTCGCGGATCCTTAAGAAAAGTAGGGCGCTAATTAGTTCGATCTTTGTACATATGGGTCAATTAAGGTGGGCACTGTACAGACCTCCTCTCGTTGTGGTAGAGCTTGAATAGCTGCAACTCGAGCTGCCTGTCGCCCAGGTTGTCCCTCAGCTTCTGGTACTTTTCCGCCTCTGCCTTCTCCGACTTGGCCTCCTTCCGCTCCAGCCCGAGCGCCTTCTTTTTCTCGTACGTGTCCTTGGTGATCTCCTCCGCCTCCTGCACCTCTTGCTTCAGCCTCTCGTACTCCTTCTTGAGCGCGCCCGAGCCGGAGATCTCCTCGAACAGAGCGGTCCTCTCCTTCGGATTCTTCATGGCGATCGACTCGACAGCGCCCTGGAAGACGAGGAAGTTCTTCGCATTCACGTTGATGCCGAGCTTCTCCAGCTCCTTGAGGTAGTGCTGCGAGCTGACCGCCTCCCCGTCGATCTTGTGGTCCGACGACGAGCCGATGATGGACCGCGTGAACTTCTTCTCCGTGCCGTCCTCCAGCGTGAAGATCGCGGTCACGGAGGCCCTGTTGGCCACGGGACGCCCGATCGAGGCGCCGTGGATGAGGTCGCCGAGACGGCGGACCCGAAGCGAAGACGTCTTTTCACCCATGACGAACGAGATGGCGTCCATGAAGTTGGACTTTCCCGAGCCATTGGGCCCGATGACGGCGGTGAAGGAGGGCAGCGGACCCAAACTGATGAAGCCCTTGTAGGACTTGAAGTTCTCCAGTTCGATGAACCGCAGCTGGACCGACATGGTGGCGACGATTTGGTCGCCGGCGCCGACGAACCACTTGAAACGAACTCTCTGCTCTCGCCGTCCGTCAAATCAAATCTGTCTCTGTCGGCAGAGTCGAGTCGGTGAGTCCTAGCTCTCTCTGCCTCCGTTGAACCTGCTCTGTCTGCTCTCTGACTCTCTCTCTGTTGCCTTCGCTTGCTTGCCGACTGCCGAGTGCCGATGCCGAGTTGGCGGAGTTGCCTGCTTGCCTCTCTTCTCCTCTCCTTTCCTCTCCTCTGTCGATTCCGCCGATTGATTCTCTCCAGTCCAGGGTGACCAATTATGCCGCACAACAATAAGCCAATCACCGCCCAATAACAGTCGTGAGAATTGCGAATCTCTGAAAATGTTCATTCTTAAGGGAGTTTAAAAAAGCCTAGATCATTGTTCAGTTAGGTTATTATTGCTAAATAAGTGCAACACCATTGCGCATTCTAATCTAATCTTGAATTTAGTACACGTATCCCCTGGGTATTCTCTCTCGACGGACGTTCGACGCTTCAGAGTTGCCAAAGCTTTGTCAAGAAAATTAATGCGGAAACTTCGTTCGTGGGATATGATATCGGATGTCAATCCCATAGAGAGAGTCACGCTAACTGAGGGTCAAATGCCAGAACTTTTTCCGACAGCTCTTGGACAGTGCATCAATTAAGCATGGTCGAACAAACGTCGCGACGAATTCGTGCTCCAAAGGGGCAAAACCCTGAGTCAGTCGAAAAAGGAAAGCCTTTGCTTAACTGAGCCCATAGAAATAGAAATTAGCAGGGTAAAAGTGACGAGGCAAAAGTTAACAGCAGATGGGTAGATGAGAATTCATGCCGCCCGCTATCGAGGTTATTTCTGAATTTTTTACGTATTTGATTACATGTTTGGCCAGCAATTGCTAAATTCGCCATTGCTCTCATGAAGGCCCTTTCGGAAAGAAGTAATAATAGTACTAGCTTGTTTTCTATGTCTGTGCTAACTTGTTATTATTTTGCAGTGTAGTAGTCGATCCTGTCCAGGCAGACGTACCCACTACGCAGTCGCATCGGCATCGCAGATCGCAGTGTCTCTCAAGGAGAAAAGTCAAGTCAACATGGCGACCGCGGCGACGAAGTTGGCCAGACTCTACACGATCAGGTCGGCGTCGTGCGTCGGGAGGGCCGCCAACGCCGTCAATGTCAACACCGCCATCCAGAGGAGGTGGAAGTCAGGAGGTAAGGACGGATCGAGTATGGCGGAATAGCTTGGAATATTGGGTTCCCAACTCAATATTACGGAGGCGAGGTTCAGTTCAGGGCCATGGTTGTGGGGGAGGGAATTCACAAACGGAAAGGAAAGGACCCGTTTTTTCCCTTACCCTCGCGCCACCCTTTAAATTGGTCAACCCAAACCCAATCCCACCATCCCGTATATTGCATGCTCATTGCCCAATTGTCAGTTTAGTGTGAAACTCTACCGCAGGCGAGTACGTTGAGGTGAACCCGTTCAAGGGCGAGCCGACCTACGCCGAGCTGACGGAGGCGGCCGCCCACACCATCTTCCTGACGGAGCTGGCCCGCGGCCTCGCGGTCACCCTTGGAGCCATCTTCAAGGAGCCCGCGACGATCAACTACCCTTTCGAGAAGGGTCCGCTTTCGCCCCGGTTCCGCGGCGAGCACGCGCTCAGGCGCTACGCCACCGGCGAGGAGCGCTGCATCGCCTGCAAGCTCTGCGAGGCCGTCTGCCCGGCGCAGGCCATCACCATCGAGGCTGAGGAGCGCGCGGACGGCGCGAGGAGGACGACCCGGTACGACATCGACATGACCAAGTGCATCTACTGCGGGTTCTGCCAGGAGGCCTGTCCCGTCGACGCCATCGTCGAGGGGCCCAACTTTGAGTTCTCCACGGAGACGCACGAGGAGCTGCTCTACAACAAGGAGAAGCTGCTGAACAACGGGGACAAGTGGGAGGCGGAGATCGCGGCGAACATCGAGGCTGATTATCTCTACCGGTAGACAATGAACTTTCCGAAGTGAGGATCGAGTGATGATTGATGATAGAAAGGAGGCTCGCGTAGTGTCGCTTCACGTTGCGTTAACATTATTCATGCAGGGTTAATTATACCTACCTACCATTCTAGAATTTCACGTATACGTACGTAATGATGTATTGTACGTATTGCGTAAAATCTAAGACCATGAGGTCAGGTTCGCGCAATCTTCTTCGCCTTCATCCTCTTCCTGGCCTTGTCCACCTGCCTGGCCGTCTCTATGAGCCTCCTCCACCCACGACGCATTTCCTCACGCCTCTCGAGAAACCTCTTCATCTGGTTGAACTCGGCCTCGTTCAAGGACACGGCCAGATCCTCGAAGCTCTCTTCCGTGGACAGCACCAGCTCGACGACGTTGACGCTGTCCTCCAGCGACAGCGTGGAGTACGTCCAGTCGTGAGGCACATAGAACGTGTCTCCGGCGCCCAATTGCCCCAACAGGATCTGCCTCCGTCCCGGAAACGTCCTGTGAGCGAGCTGTGGCAAGATCATGTTCCACCAGGCGATCCTCTTCTTCTCGGATGACGAGCAGTCAGAATCGCAGGTCAGGGCGTCCAAGTCGGCGATGTCGACGGGAACGGCGGCAACGAGAAGGCGACCGCGAACCGCCGTCAGACGGGTCTCCGTACCTTTGCCGCCGTATGAAAACGAGGAGGCTGTAAAAGTAGAAATGTAGTAGGCTAAGACATGCTTCGCGTGGGAGTTTCCCGATACGGAAAGAATGCGTGCATCGCATAACAAAGAATTTGAACTCTGCCATTGACACAGTTCGACGATGCGTGCACTGACAAAGAAAGACTTCCGCGTCGATTTCCGAGGCATGCATCAAGCGTTCAAAGCATAAAGGGGGGCGTGGCAACAGCTTCTCAAGGAGCTTTCATTTCTTGGCTTAGGACAGTGCGCTTTGTCACACCCTAGAGCCGTAGTAACTACATAGGCAAGCTGCTCCGTCCATATCTGCGGGTTAAGTGCAGTAGATAATTTCAATAATTTTTATGAGGCGTACATTTGAGAATCGCCTTTGATATCGGACGGAAGCACGGCGGGATAGTCTGTATGTGGACCTCCGTCCTCGTCTAGCTAGCTATTGCGCCTCCCTCCCGTCTACAAATACCCTTGGAGTGAGTCCAAGTCGGCAAACGAGAACAGCGAGTGAGTGAGTGACCTATTGCGTTCGCCGGCGAGGCCAAAGAGTTTAAGCGAGGTTAGCAGCCGAGCCGGGTCATGAATTATGGGGTCCGGTTCGGTTCGATCGCGAGCAAGCATCGGCGTATCGAGGGCGGCGGCGGCGGAGGAGGAAAAAAGCTCATTGGGTGGAAATGATTGTGTCGTAATACCCATACGTACACTTGAAGGATAGATACTATAACCAAGAGACTACCAACCACATCATCTTACTCTCTCTCGACTATGGTGTGTAGCTAGGCCTTGATGAGGATTACGACATTAGAGCCTTAGCCTACGTATTCAAAGCCCAAGAAGCACGTCTGGAGCTGGCTGGATTCCCCCAGAAGGCTGCATTTGCTTCAAACAGTCTGTTACGACAAACACGTACGCACGTGTGCGCAGCTTGTAGCTATACTATGACCGATTTCTACAGCATCCCAGGCACCGTTTAGGAACTATTGCAAGCATAATAATCTTTTTACAACGTATGTGCGTGGTACGAGTCACAGTTATTCGCAGCTGCCCATCCGACCGGCTATGGCCGTCCAGGTCGAGGCTGTTCGATTGCCCCTTCGGCCGCGGCCGGCGCCATCAAAGTCAACTCGTGCAAGGCCTAAATAAGAATGATGTCAGTCCATCTTGTGAGCTCAAAGGCTCACAACACAGCACGGCTATAAAACCTTGCGAGTATTTGAAAGACTGCCTACGGGGCAGCTATATAATCAATCCATCTAAAACATACGTTTGCTACGCACGGAGTCAGTGCAGGTTGACCGCCCCGTATTATATGTGGATGGCTCATACTCTAGCAAGTAATCGTTCACCCTTGAAGCGAGCGAGGAAGCAAGACGGCGACGTGTGCACAGGCGATTAAGTGAACGGACGGACGGACGCGCGGACGGACGGACGGAAGGCCGTGAAGAACGTTGCCAACTAATTCTCAAGCAGAAATCTCGGCAGCCGGTGCAGCTATAGGGGCGCGTGTGGGGAAATCGCCACAGTATTTCCCCTGACGTACGTAGCTAGGCCGGCCGGCTGGCCGACGGCTTGCCTTCTGGAAAGTCGCCTCGGAAGGAAGGGTACGTAGCCGAAAGAGCGGAGCGGACACGGACGTGGAGATCTTGGCAAGCAGCGTCTTTTCTTAGAATCTAGCTCACCACTACCTAAGCATCGCATTTCGAAAGCTGCAGTCGCGCGGCCGCCCGAGGGAGAAGAGTCGATCGCGTGGCCGCTAGCTCGTTCGCTCGATTCGCGGAGAAAGAGCTAGCTAGCTATAGGTAGCAGCCGTCCTGTCGCCACCATGCCAGCCGGCCCAGTCTTTGTCTAAACCACGAGGTAGCTAGGCGGTGGCTGGGTGGAACAAAAGGCCAGGATTCTAAGGAATTGACGCCGCACATACAGAACTACGAAGGAGGTTAGTAGTCCCATAGGCACTGACGGATCCGGTCAGTCAGATTGTCGATCAACTATCACGCAGATATACGTATAGCAAGGGAGGATACGACGACGTTGTGAGCCCTTTGGGGGCGTTGTACTATAAGCCAGCCGCGTTCGTTCGTTCGTTCGCCGCCATGGAGCAGTTCGACCAGTTATTGACGTGCTGCATCTGCTTGGACCGCTACCGGAACCCCAAGCTGCTGCCATGTCAGCACTCCTACTGCATGGAACCCTGCATGGAGGGACTGGTCGACTACGTTAAGAGACAGGTACGTGGGCGAAAGTTCGGAATCGGTTACCGTTCAGTAAACCATACATGGACATGAAGGGGGAGGCAAA
>JAAUYK010043962.1_pt1 | contig 13231 bp, 13 predicted proteins | sample 7278021 | NCBI WGS metagenome assembly JAAUYK01 (sample SAMN14350223, study PRJNA611818) | marine sediment metagenome | isolation source: surface marine sediment (1.8m) | place: French Polynesia: Moorea | collected 2018-08
ACGTAAACGATTCATGATGGCTGCTGCGTACCACAATTAATTAATCCACTCAGTTTCGTCGACCTGGCACCTGAAAAATGGTGACTTGATATTATTGACGAAGATGCCAGGAAAAGTAAAATACAAAACGCCCGAGTCTACAACGTCCTATGTGTATATGTAATCGTACTCATAACTTCATTAGTGCATGACTACCTAGCATATTTTTTGTAAGATGCGACTCTGTTGGAAATACGCGTACATTAATTAATTGCATGCGAGTTCAAGTTCATGCCGCGTGGTCGTGCTGCGCTTGGATGGCATATACGAGTATGACCTCGCTCGCAAAAGTCGAACTCCAGGTTATCCATAGCAAGCAATATTTTATTAATACGCACACCGAGAATGATATAACTTCGTTGTCACATGTAATCTGAAGTGGTCTACGTTCGTACGCACGTAGAGCTCTTAAGCAAGTTGCTATCAGAGCGTATCTCGTCTTACGCAATGTCGCGTGAACGTACACTTTTCCGCCGTGTCTGGACGGTCCGCGTTGATCTTTATGACTGCGACCGTGTCTGCTCACATGAAGATGGTCGAGTCCGCCTACTACTGAACAATTTTGTTCCAGGGTCCAGCCAGCTGGAGAGCGTGCGTGCGTGCGCGTGCGTGCGCGCCCGTAAAGGGGAGACTTCAATCCGCGATCCGTCGACCGGCGTGCGGTCTAGCTGTGTGATGGCGGCGTGGCCGGTGGCCGAGACGCGCCACAATTAATTCGCCACTCGCTGTCACCACCACACAACGATGGCATGGCATTCGAGTACTGAGAGAGCCAGGCAGGCAATGCGGCCGCCGGTGAGCCAGCCAGCCCCCGGTTGCATGACAGAGAAAGATCCATTGATAAAATATCGCCCTCCTTTATTCGGACACATGCCCAGGGGAAGCAGCTACAATTGTAAATATCAAACTTACTCATCTAAACAATTTCTGCTACAAGATTGTAGTGCAGGCGTTAACGTACATAGGCTTATGCTCCGCGTGCTATATCTGCTCTCCTTGTTCGCGATCGCGCGCGCCACCCCCGCCCCGGCCGCGCTCCTCCCCTAGATAAATAAGCCTGCCGGGCGAGGACGACCGGCGCCGTCGATGCCGCCGCCGCCGCCCCTGTCGCCGTCATTGCATCTATGGGGGAGAGGTGGCTTCGACTTAGCGCCAGAAAAGCTCCGAGCTCTGAACTGTCAACATGCCGTGTGCATTTTGGCCACCATTCCAGTGAGATATGGAGACCACAGTCACACGTGTCAAGTGGAGGCAGAGTGATGGCCGATGTTGAAGAAGATCCCGTGTCTGTCGCCCTGAAATGGCGCCGCCGCCGCGAAAATGCAAGAGGCGAATCTGGGTGGCGACGCAAAGTGCATCGAGGCGGAGAAGGAAGGTGTTGCTGCCAAGGATATTGGAGGGTGTGCAGTGCTTAGTGGCGAATTTGGCCGTGTCCACAGTGTCGTTCCTCTACGCCTACCTAATACTGCTCGATGTCCTGTCGCTCGCCGAGTGCCATTTTCACAACAGGACTACGAGCACGAGGCCGCACTACAAGGAGCTGCAACATGTCTCAAAATGTGAGTGTTAACAACAATGATTTAACGTAGCATGCTGTTGGTAACTATGTTGGCTTAATTTCTAGACCCCGATGGATCCTCTACTCCGCCGCTCAACGAGCGCCTCCTCCGCGTGCTCAACCTCAACATGTGGGGCCTCAACTGGCCGTTCGGCCGTGACCACGAGCCCCGCTTCCTCGCCCTTCGACACATCCTGCTGCAGCGCCACTTTGACATCGTGCTGCTGCAGGAGGTCTGGTTCCGGCAGCAGTACGACACGCTCCGCCAGAGCATGCCCTACGCCTCACACTTCGAGTCCTACAACGGCTGCAGCGGGAGGAACGTGGTGCCCTACCTGTGCTCCGGCCTCGTTGTGCTCAGTCGCCACCCCATCCAGTACGTGGAGTTCACGCCGTTCGTCCGCCGCGGCTCCGTGCTCAACTTCGACGGGGAGATCTTTGCGCGGAAGGGGCTCGCGATGGCGCGCATCCTCTGGCACGACCTGACCGTCGACGTGTTCACGTCGCACTTCGTCTCGTACCGGGACGATCCCATGTCGAACCTGGCAGTGCGGCAGGCGCAGACGCAGCAGACGGTCCGCGCCATCATACATTCAGACGCAGACATCAAGATATTTGGCGGCGACGCGAACGCGCTCCCGGAGCGCGGCTGGGACCCCTGGACGCCGTACAGCATCCTCACCTCGGCGCTGGTGGACGCGTGCGAGGACCGCCACCCTGGTGCGGGCCGCCACCCCGTGTTCCACACCTACGGCAACCTGATGAACACGTACACGGGCGGGTCGGCGCACGCCGGCCGAATCGACTACCTCATGTTCACGTCCCGGCCCGGCGTGAGGATGCGCACCAAGGAGTTCCGCCTGCCCGGCTACATGACCGTCAATGGGGACGGCCGGCTGGTCAGCATCGCCGACCACGAGCCCCTCCTAGCCGAGTTCATCGTGCAAGTGGAGAAGGACAACAACGTTCATTACCCAAGTGTTCACCTGTGAATGATAACGCAGGCATGTGCAGGCAGTTAAGTGCAAGAATTGGGCGGCGGCAAACTGGATTGTCGAGTTGCCGATCGAGTGCTACGTGCAAGAATGGAAAAGAATCTAGACTAGTGAACTTCAATGACGCTTTGCTAATTTTATCTATGCATCTATCAACGGCCATAGCGTGCTCTAACGGGTACCACATAATATCACCTTAAGTATGCATTAGTAGGACGTAGTCAGATACGTAGTGCGTAGTAAAAGATTCTCTACTGACTCTGTGCTAACATGATACGGACCAATCGATGGATGTGCTTGGTTTACTATATAACTTCCTCGATTTTGTCTCCCGATCTCAAGTGGCGGTCCAACAAAGACCGTTTTACGAAACCATCATCATCAACAGCTCCTTCCTTGCCACACCTTGCGGTGCTCGCTCGCTAAACTTGGTCTGTTTGTCAGCCAGTCAGTCTGGTATTATCAGGCCCACCGAACAATTCGCTGCCGATCGACTGCCCGGCGCCCGCCAGCGTCCGTCCGTCAATCTCAAGTTTCCGCAATTAGGTGGCCGGTCGACCGACCGACCGACCGGTAGGCTGCATGGCAGACCGGCAGCCAGACTGATAGATGCTGACATCTTGGAGATGTAGACCGGACGGTCTCTAGCTGTGATCGGTGTGGTGTGGGCAGTCCCAGAAATAGCCAAAAGGTCCATGGCTTCGTGAACCAAATTCCTACACGACTCAAAGTTTAATTCGTTATTACGAGGGTCCTGCAGCTCATGGATGGCTACGAGGCATCCTTAGACTTTATGGGCGCTCAAAATCGTTTAGCCGCCTTTGTCGTGGACGACGTCGTCGGCGTCGACAGCCATTTCTGGTCCGTCACGACTAGGCCATAATCATGTCTTGCGCACTCAATCTTCCGACGTACGCGTACGTACGCAGCTAGCCCAATTTCTGCCCCAATATTTTACACGCTCGTGCGCCCGACCACCTCGCTCGTCCGGACCGCATCTGCGTCAGCCACCGCTTTACGCAACGAGAAGAGATGTCGGGAGGATTGGGCTGCTGGTTTAAGGGTCGCATCTAGCAGCAGCTAGCCTCAGGTGTCGGAAGCCAGCAATTGCCCATTGTGTGTGTGTTTGGTGCGCTGAACTTCCGTCCGAATTAGTAATTGATTGGGGAACGCTGACAGCTATAAAATGCCTCCCCGTGCTCTTCGATCGACAGCGGTCAGTTATAGCCCTTGCATATATGTATGCATATGAAGGTATGCCGCCGTCCACGTCGAACCAAGGCGTGCTTGCCAGTTAGTTCGTTCGTTCGCTCGCTCGCTCATTCGTTCCGTTGTGGCATTTCGCCTCTTCCACACAGATTATCGAAGGTCGCCCAGTTTTTTTCTTTCCCTCCCTTTGAGCAGTGGGGGCGGACCGGCCGGCCGGCGGCCGGCGAGGCGGTCGGTCGCTTGAGCAGTTAGTCCGGATCGGAGTAAAAAGTCCAACCGACCAATTCCCATCGAGCTCGTGTCTCAGTCATTAGACGTAGGAGACGACCGACCGACTGACATCGACATGTCTTCATTAGCGCTCTTTGAGATAGCCGGCAATGCGGACGGACGGTTTGCCTCGTAACATGCGTCGTAAATTTTCGCATTATTCCGTGAAACACTATTCAAGCTCCGTCCGGCCAGATTTTCCGAGGAGGGGCCTCCATTGGGCGGCATTTTGGTGCTCGCGTCAGTTGAGGCACGATTTCTGCGCAAGTGGGAGGAAGAGAGCAATTTACCAAATAGGGCGGCGAGGAATAGTTTTCTACCTCGTTTAATGTGGTTGAAATAAGCTCTAGGCATGAATGAGACGCCTAACAGGCCTCGTTAGGTGTGTATTAAACCGAGATGTCCATTCGGGTAGATACCGCCATATATAGCGGCTCAATTCCTTCGACTGTGCTGCTATTTTTGGGGAATTTTCGTTTGTTTACCCAGTTTACCTTATTTACCCTCGGCTCTGTCTCTCCGTTGGTCGGTCTGAGCGCTATTTTGTTCCGTTATATTTTAGGCGCCGTCGACCGAACCATCCGAGCCGAGCCGAGGTAGGCCAATTAGCGCGTGGGGTCTAGTACGCGCGCAGCGTGGTCAGCGAGCACGAACAAAGACCGCGGATGGATTTTGCCCCGCAGAGGAAAAATGAGATGAGACTCGATCGGCCGGCAGGCGCCCGGCCAGGATAAAATTGCAAGTGTAATTGATATGCACCGACTTCGAGCTATCTGAGCCCGGGCCGTTCCGTTTTCTGTCCTCAACAACTAGGTAGGGTTTCGATTTGCGTGCAAGGCCGTTTCCGTACGCGCACGTGTGTGTCCTGTCCGCCGTAGTTAAGCGAGCAAGCCAACTGTGACTGATGGGCGAGCGAGCTAGGAGGACCAACGCCGCTGATATCTAACCCAGTACAGTTGTCGTACGCACGCAGAATAGAGCACAGCTAGTAGCCAAAGCAGCCTCAAAGGATCAGAGCAGCGGCGGCGTGCGTTGCGTTGCGTTGCGATCGCTCACTCATCAGCCTGTACATCTTCTCTTCTTTTTTCGCCTTTGTCGCTCGCGTTTCAGTCAGCCACCTTGTACTACGATGCAATCGGTCTTTTTTGCGGCCGACGTTTTTATGACATTGTCTACGCTTTTTTTTCTGCCTCGATCCCTCGTACTCCATCCACATGGGATGGCTGCCTGCCTGCGTTACTCCGTCCGTTCGTTCGTTGTTGCATGATGCTCCCAGCCGGGATCGAGCGAGCGCGTTTTGTTAGCTTTGACGCGTTAATAACCGCCAATTAATCACTCTTCGCGCGACTTACAGCGCTCATTGCGGTGGCCGGCCGCGACTATTAATTGACCGTGTCTCTGGCCTTGCTTTTTCAACACGTACGTATGTAGCACAACAGAAACGAAGTGTATCGTGCTTTCGCGTTTAAGCTTACGCGTACATATACACATAACTGCATTCAGTATTTCAAGTAGTTCTATATGCGCGGTTGCTTAACCATCGACACGCACGCCGTAAAGTCCAATAAAGTGGCGCTAAATCGACTCTGGACAAGTCAGATTAGATCGAGCTCGGGCGCGCATATCCAGGAGCAATTACCGTACGTAGCAAGTACGTTGCGCGATTTGGCCAACTGGTTTTATATGCGTCAATTAAAATTAAGCCGATTTGCCTCGTACGTATCCACCATGGTCTCTTGCATGCTCGTATTCTGCATGACCACAAGGAGTCATTTCGTTCGTTCGATCGATCGATCGATCTATCGAGTTCGAAGCAGAGGCAGGAATTAGCTTTCGATCGCCGAGTTCGAGTTCCCACCGGACAAAGGAGGACAGGTGCTAGTACATGGTGGATATATGGAAGCCGGTGGTGGGCGGGAGAGATGTGGAATCTGCCTTTTTTGTGCTGCCACTTGAGTAGTTGCCCTTCCTCGATTCCTTTGTTTCTTCATGCCAAAATATGCGCATTGCCCGCGATCCTAACTGGCGGCCAGGAGATGGCTAGCTTCAAGGAGATGCACATGTGAGACGCAAAAGATTAGCCACCTGCTTCTCGATCCCCGCCATGCAGTGTCAAAGGTGGATGGATGCTTGGGATGTTCGAACGTCAGTCACGTCAATTCAAGCTTATTAATACTATCTACCGGTCGGTCCTGGTCTCATTCATATTTATATCGCTTGTCGGCGTGCATAAGTTTGACTGCCACTCATAATCGTAATGACACCGTGTGCGTATCCACGTACTGCAAGCCTCGCCTCTAGCTGTGCGCTTGGCGCGCACAATTAGCGCAAGTTGGCAGGCTGCGTGCGGCACAAAAATGCATTGATCTTTGTGCTCCATCCTCCCTCCCTCAATGGGGACAGGCTTTGCTTTGATATAATATATGAAAGAGGACAGACAGACAGATGAGAGGGAGAGAAAGAGGCTTTACGAATGCAGAGGGCGGCGGCCGGGTTCTACAAATGGGCTTTCATCTGATCCCTTCCCAAAAAAGTACAAAGAAAATATCGAATCAGAAAGATGATGCGATCCTGTGATTTGACAGAAAGTTGCGTGACAAATGCGATATTTAACCTGGGTATTGAGGGAAGCAAGGCAAGCAGAGGAAATATCTCGATGAAATAGGGTGAGGAGGCAAACCGGATAAAAAGTTTATCTTTGTTTAATTCTTTAACTGACGTGAGCCACTGATTGATTGAATTATAGATAAATCCGATATGACGATTCCAGGCGCTTCCTCTCCAAGGTCGATACAACGGAACTACGTAGAAACGCCCGCGAAGCACGCTCGCGTAGTTGCAGAACTAGTGCTGACAATTGGCAGGATGAAACCTAATGAGCCGAGATACGGAGCTGCCAAAATCCCGACGACGGCACAAACACCGAAATGAACCAAGTTAATTGTCACGAAGCCACTTCTTTTATTGGCTAGCGATAAACTGCTCGCGGCGGAAAGGGCGCGAGCCCGCGCCGACTTGAGTACGGCACTGCTTTTTCCGTAACTTTTTCAGACGCGTGCTTGCAACCTCGAGCTATAAGATCCTGCCTCCGAAATTGACAATGTCTCTCATCATTCCGTACTCTTTCTTGATCATGTCCGCCGCCTTCTCGGCGATCATCACCGTCGGGTGGGTAACGTCGCCGGACGTGATCTCAGGCATCACGGACGCATCGACCACGCGCAGGTTTTTGACGCCGTGCACCCTAAGCTGGGGGTCGACCACGGCATCCTCGTCGCTCTCGGGCCCCATCTTACAGGTGCCCACGTTGTCAAAAGTGTGGAAGGGCGCCGCCTTGGCCGCGCACGCCCAGTACGAGTCGCTGAAGGCCCGCATGTGCTTGCAGCCGGGGCTGCGCTTCAGGTGAAGTGCGGACCCGTGCCGGCGAAACGGGGTGGAGGCGCCCAGCCTGGCCGCGGCCTTGACGGCGACTACCAGGGTGCCGAGGTCGTCATGGTCGCTGTAGTAGTTGGGCTCGATCACGGGCTGGTCGGCGATGTCCCGCGACCGAAGCCGGACGCGGCCTCGGCTCTTCGGGTGCAGCAGGTGCGGCACGATGGAGAAACCGGGACGGAGATACAACAAGCGGTATCGTGCCCTCTAATAATTTTCCAGGTAAAAAGACATTCCTGATTAAAAGTTCCATTTCCTACCTACCTGTTCCCTGTTCAAGTTGAGCGAGTCAGCGAACATAGTTCCGAGGTCGCTGCCGGCATGGAGTGAGAGGAAACTGAGTTGGACGTCCGGCGCGGTCCGGTTGCTCATCCCGGACCGGAGGAACCCGACCGCCTCGCAGCCGCCGGCCGGCATCGTCAGCGGCCCCGTCCCAGCGGCAAAGTACTTTGCGTAGTTCCAGGGGTTCAGCGCGTAGAGCAGAGGCCGCGAGGTGATGCCGGGGGTCTTCACGGTGAATACCGTCTCGCTGGCGCCCACGTGACTTTGCAGATTTGCTCCAACGCCTACAAGTTGCCCTTAAGTATTCCAGTTAGGGATACATAATTCTTCCAACGTACCTGGTAGGTGTCTTTTAACTGCAATTCCCTGATGCTCAAGGTGATCTCGGGAACCGACTCCCGAGAGCATCAGGATTTGCGGCGACGCTATGGGACCGGCGCTCAATATCACCTCAGTTGTCGCGAACACGGTAAAGTCTTTCCCATACCTGCTAACAAAGCAAGACGTGTAGAGTAAGTATACTAAGCAGGTAATGAGTTCGACCTTTGCAATCTCACTCCTCTCGCCTTTCCGTTCTCAATGATGATCTCTTTGACGACCGCCCGGAGCAGGATTGTCAGATTCGCCCTCTTCCTTACTTTTCCGTCGAGAAAAGCCTTCGCCGTGCTCTGTCTGGAGCCATATCTAGAAGCGAGGTGCAGGCGACCGAAACCGACCTGCTCGGCGCCGTTAAAATCTTCATTGACGGAGTAGCCGAGGTGGCTTGCAGCCTCCAGGAAGACGCGAGCGCTCTCAGTCTCGTAGCCGGCATGGTAATCATGTGTGTAAACGTCGGGGTTCATATTGCATTGTATGTTCTCCAGCAAACCTGCGTATTGAACTGTGATTGGGCCGCTCGTTGAGTGGAATCGAGTGTTCTTCGCCGCGCCCAGCTCGCACATGTTCTCCGACGTCTTGAAGTAGGGTAGGACATCGTCGAAGCTCCAACCGTAGTTGCCCAGCTCGGCCCAGCGGTCGTAGTCCTCTCGATTTCCTGGTGGAAGAAGCTGCGTTCTTAGCGCGAATACGCTTCCTGGTCTTAAGCGTGGAGAAATCAGATATAGTACAGAGCCAGTTCTGCACGAGTCCTACGCTTGGCCTTGAAATCCGACTGCGTTAAGCGCATTATTATATACCTCTTACGTAGGCCAAGTTGTCGATGCTGGACGTGCCGCCGATCGCTTTGCCCAAGTGCCACACGCAGTGGCCGTCAGCCATTCCCGTGCAAGATCTGGAAGGGGTTGACAAATCAGGTGCCATCGAGAAAATCGATACATTTTACGTTAATTAAAGCATTATACTAATATGCGCATGGTACCTTCCGTCTGGCTCCGTTTTGTAGGCGTAATCCACTTCGCCGTTAAAGTTCAGCGCCATGAACATGGGTACGTTTGACAACCTGGTTCCGTCGCCTCCGGCCTCCAGCAGCAGGACGCTCACGGCGGGGTCCTCTGACAGCCTGGAGGCGACCACGGCCCCGGCCGTGCCCCCACCAACCACGATGAAGTGGTAGGAGTGGAGCAGCTTGCGGCTGGACTCGAACTCGCTGATGCCGACTGGGTCGTCGACGGCGTCGCGGATCAGCGGCACCAGGAGGGAGAGCGTGGCGGAGGCGAGCAGGACGAGGAGGGGCGCCGCGGAAGCAGCAGCCGACAGGAAAAAGGAGTCGGAGGCCAGGGCCGCGAGAACAGTCATCATCAATGCTTTTTCACCATGCAATAGCCGAACTAGAACGTGCTCTCTGAAAATGTGAATACGGATGCGCCCTTCTTGTTTCCTTGTACGTATATTTCGCACTGGCCAACCCGTCGCGGTGTGTCGCCAAGCGCATCAATTCTGGCGCGGGTACGCCTTCGCACGCCGCCTGGCCTCATCATAAGCCGCATACGAAAAGCAAGAATATTGTCCACGTTTGCACGTTATAATCATACGCTTTCACGAGTGTATTGATTTTCCCTAGGATAGATTAATATTCACATGTGCTTTTTGCTGTCTTCAAAATTGTTGTTCTCTGGTACTCGCTCGCGCATGGGCGTCAGGGTGAAGAAGTGCGAGTGACGCTCAAAGGCCTGAAAGGGAGTATGATGAGAAGTACGCGTACAATGGCAGTACGTAAATGATATAAGGTGCCTTTGACTTCCTGAACTTGGCGTCTGTTCCGTGGAGGTAGTCTAGGACACCGGTGAAGCCGAAGCACTGGTTGAACATGGCGTGGTGGTAGTCGTGCGCCTCGCTCGACGGGAGGAACGGCAGGTGATAGCCGCTATGAGAGATCAAAGTGGAGAAGACGGCCGTCGAGATCCAAAGCCACACTGAAAATGAAAATACGATCTCTGGACAAACACGGTGGAAAAAATGCATCACGTCCCTTGACTGGCCGATCGAGCCGGCTAGCTGCGAGATGTTTATTAGTTTCGTCAATAATCAAAGTCCAGGCCATTCGCTCACGTACCTACAATGACGTGCGATCCCATGACCAGCGGCCCCGTGAGGGCCGGCAACATGGTGGACACGACGTGCTCGATTGGGTGGCAGTTGATCGCGGAGATGGCGATCGGCGCCGTCCACTCGTGATGCTCCTTGTGGATCAGCTTGTAAAACTGAAGCGGCAATTAGCTTAGATAACATTTAAGCACACACGAGACAATTAAATACGTAAATATTCTCACTGGTCGTTGGTGGAGCAGCCAGTGTCCGTAGAAGAACAAGATCTCCGCCAGCACCGTGGTGACGCTCACGTCACGCACCAAGACAAATATGGAGGGGAGGACGCGCACGTCGGGGAATCCCCTCAAATGCATCAGGTAGACGAAGCCGGCCGTGCACGCCGCCGTGACGAGCATGCCGTTCAAGTAGACTCGCCGGATCATCTTCTGAAACTTTGCGTTGACTTGCACAGGCTGGTTGTCGCCCTGCTGGATCTTGTATCTCCGAAGCCAGTGGTCCGGACTCTCGCTCAGGTCGAAGTAGGCGAAGAGGGCGCCGATCGGAAAGTAGAGGAGGGCGGCGGCGAGAGTGCCGATGAAATAGAGGATATCGGGATTATATCCAACCTGGAATGAAAAGTTCCCATTAATTATTTTTTTCTGCTTTTCCCCTGTACTTGCCATTAAAAGAAAACTATCCCAAAGATTCTGAATTACTCCCGTCTTCTCGTCGACCACGCCACCCGTTGTTGGTTGGTTGGAGTACCACGTGGAAAACCCCTATGGTCCATGTTCTTGCGGAAGTTGCGGAGTGTGCCTAATTGGGTTATTGATCACTAGGCAGTTCAAAGTCTTTGCAGGTTGCTTTCGTGTTACTTATCTTTCTTTGTTTTTGCGTAGCTGCATATCTGTGTTCTGACGATTTAGCATGCACAGGCATTGAGTTGAGTGACCTACTCTCAACGCAGCCGCCGTTCACAACTTCACCTTAAGCCGAAATGAATGCTGATAACCTCATAATTTAAACTTGGCAATTTGCGTAACGTGCGTGCCGCAAGCGTGCAATTTCGCTTTCTTCAGATCATAAAGCAAACAACACCTTGCGAAGCTAGTATAGTACGTTTACTTGATTGCGAATTTCAGCGGTCAGTGCTTGCTGCATATGCGCATGAATTATTTGGCGTAGGTTTCTTATGACAAGTTGTACTTTTTCTTGATCATCGCTGCCGCCTTCTCTCGCACCATGATTACCGCCGCGTTTATGTTGGCCGAAGACATTTCAGGCATGATGGAGGCGTCAGCCACCCTCAGGTTCCGGATTCCGTGTACCCCGAGTTCCGGGTCGACCACTGCATTTGGGTCACCCACTGGACCCATCCGACAAGTGCCGGTGTCGTGGTGCACGTTGAATGGAACTGACCGCGCCACACACTCCCAGTACGGGTCAGAGAATATGTCATAGCCTTCACACCCGGTGTGCGGCTTGTCAAAACTTGGCGACGTATTTCTTGAACGCTGGCGAGTTTCCTATCTTAAGTCCGAGCTTGATTGCATGCAGCACGAGCTTCATGTCGTCCGGGTGGCTGAAGAAGTTTAGCTCGATTACGGGCTGGTCGTAGATGCTGTCGGACCTCAGCGAGATTCTTCCCCTGCCCTTCGGATGCTCAATGAAGGCAACGAACAGGAAGCCCGGCTTCAAGTAGATGGCCTCTTAGCGCTTCCTCTGTGCAGGAAGAATACTTTAAACTTGCTGGGCGATGATCATTAATGATCCGAGTTACGAACCTGCGCCTCGTTCAAGTTCAGAAAATCGGCGAGCAATAGGCCGGCATCGGTGCCCGGATGTATAGACATAAAGTGGTACTGAATGTCGGGCCAGAGCTCGTTGTTTTATCCGGATCGGATAAAACCGCAATCCTCAAACCCGACGGGAAGGCTAAGCGGACCAGTTCCACTCACGTACCATCTGAAATGGTGAATAATTAGTAGGATCAGCACTGTAGGTACGTGTAGGTTCCGTGCCTTAACCAATTCACAGGGTTGAAGTATTCGAGCTCGCTGAACGTGATGGGTTCATCGACAAGAAAAATCGGCTCGCGCACTCCGTAGTGTGTCTGCATGTTGAATCCCACCGGCAGGTCACGCTTTACGGGGATTCCGTGTCGGGTCAAGTGACTGCGAGTTCCCACGGACAGCATCAGGACCCGATAGCTAGGGGAGACGATAGCGCCGGTGCACAGGATCACCTCCTTCCTGGCCGCCACATGGAATGTGTCACGGTAGCGCGTGACTCGCACGCCGGTGGCCACGTTCGCGTTGTTGATGAGCACCTTTTCCACGAAGGCGCGCAGCATGATCTTAAGGTTGGGCCTGTTCCTCGCCGGACGCAGGAAGGCCTTGGCCGTGGTCTCCCGACGCCCGTGGTGAGCCGTGTAATGGAAGCGGCCGAATCCGTCGTAGCTGTTGGCGTTCAGGTCGGCGTGGTGTTTAAATCCGAGGCTCTTTACCGCTTCAATAAACACTTCTGCACTTTTGGTCCGGTAGCCGGGATGTTGCTCTTAGTGCGTGATGCCGTAGACTAGCTTGGAGTTGCCTCCGCGCTACCTACGTCTGATTATTTGTTGTCTCTGGCTTTCCCGTTTCCGGTTCCGCCTGTTGTGCTTCCCCTTCCGGTTCAGCATATGTTACGCTATACGTACTGAGACATACAAATACAGATGCCAGCTAAGTTCTAGCCCTAGCTAAAAAAATGTGCATGAATGCGAATATTAGTTGCCGTACTTAATGTAGGTCTTCTGCCTTCTCATCAAGGTCTTTGCTTCTGCTTATTGTTGCATGATGACGCCGGGTGGGCTCCGCATGACCGGGACGATGGCCGTCTCGGGGCTGAGTTCCACGATGTTCGTGACCTCCCTGGCCAGGGTCGGGCGTGGCGGGGCTGGTCGGCGTGCGGGGGGCTGCTGCATCGGGAGTCCGAAGTG
>JAAUYK010165772.1_pt1 | contig 13231 bp, 11 predicted proteins | sample 7278021 | NCBI WGS metagenome assembly JAAUYK01 (sample SAMN14350223, study PRJNA611818) | marine sediment metagenome | isolation source: surface marine sediment (1.8m) | place: French Polynesia: Moorea | collected 2018-08
CGGCGGCTACGGCCGGGCCTACTTCTCCTGCACCGGCGCCCACACCCAGACCGGCGACGGCAACGCCATGGTGCTGCGCGCGGGCCTGCCGCTCCAGGACATGGAGTTCGTCCAGTTCCACCCGACCGGCATCTTCTCGGCCGGCTGCCTGATCACCGAGGGCGTGCGCGGCGAGGGCGGCTACCTGACCAACTCCGAGGGCGAGCGCTTCATGGAGCGCTACGCGCCCAGTGCCAAAGACCTGGCCAGCCGCGACGTGGTCAGCCGTGCCATGTCGCTGGAGATCCGCGAGGGCCGCGGCGTCGGCCCGGAGAAGGACCACATCCACCTGCACATTGAGCATCTCGACCCGGAGGTGATCGCCAAGCGCCTGCCCGGCATCTCCGAGACCGCGCGGATCTTCGCCGGCGTCGACGTGACCAAGGAGCCCATGCCGGTGCTGCCCACGGTGCACTACAACATGGGCGGCATCCCGGCGGTCTACACCGGCGAGGTGGTGACCAAGGCGAACGGCGCGAACGGATCCGGCGCCGAGAGGCCGGTGCCGGGACTGATGGCGATCGGCGAAGCGGCCTGCGTCTCGGTCCACGGCGCCAACCGCCTGGGTTCGAACTCGCTGCTCGACCTCGTCGTGTTCGGCCGCGGCGCCGCCAAGCGCTGCGCCGAGGTGATGAAGCCGGACGAGGGCCACCGGCCCCTGCCGCTCGACGCCGACGAGCTGGCGCTGACCCGGCTGGACAAGGCACGCTACGCCAAGGGCGAGGTGCGGACCGCCGCGCTGCGTCTGGAGATGCAGAAGATCATGCAGAACCACTGCGCTGTGTTCCGCACCGGCGACGTGCTTAAGGAAGGCGTCGACCTCATGGACCAGGCCTGGGCCAAGCGCCAGCACATCGGCGTCGAGGACCGCTCGATGATCTGGAACTCCGATCTGGTCGAAACGCTGGAGTTCGACAACCTGATCTACCAGGCGGCGGTCACGATTCACGGTGCAAACAACCGCACGGAGAGCCGCGGCGGGCACGCCCGCGAGGACTTCCCCGAGCGCGACGACGAGAACTGGATGAAGCACAGCCTCATGTGGTGCGGCGAGGACGGCAAGGTCTCGATCGACTACCGGGCCGTGCGCCTCCAGCCCATGACCAACGAAGTCCAGTCCTTCCCGCCCAAGGCGCGGGTCTACTAGATCGGGTAAGCCTTATGGTCGAATTCGCCCTTCCCGCCAATTCGAAGATCCGGCAAGGCGCAAGCCATCCGGCGCCGAACGGCGCGTCCCGGACCAGGACCTTCAAGGTCTATCGATGGAACCCGGACTCCGGCGAGACGCCCTCGGTCGACAGCTACGAGGTCGATCTCGACGACTGCGGGCCGATGGTCCTGGACGCTCTGATCAAGATCAAGAACGAGGTCGACTCGACGCTGACCTTCCGCCGCTCCTGCCGCGAGGGGGTCTGCGGCTCCTGCGCCATGAACATCGACGGCAGCAACACCCTGGCCTGCACCAAGTACATCAGCGAGGTGCAGGGCGACGTGAAGGTCTATCCCCTGCCGCACATGCCCGTGGTCAAGGACCTGGTGCCCGATCTCACCCAGGTCTACGCCCAGTACACCGCGATCGAGCCCTGGCTCAAGGCCGAGACACCGGCGCCCGAGCGCGAGCGCCTGCAGTCGCCCGAGGAGCGCGAGAAGCTCGACGGATTGTGGGAATGCATCCTCTGCTTCTCCTGCACGACCTCCTGCCCGAGCTACTGGTGGAACGGCGACCGCTATCTGGGGCCGGCGATCCTGCTCCAGGCCTACCGCTGGATCGCCGACTCGCGCGACGAGTCGACCGGCGAGCGGCTCGACCAGCTGGAGGACCCTTTCCGGCTCTACCGCTGCCACACCATCATGAACTGCACGCGGACCTGTCCGAAGCACCTCAATCCGGCGAAGGCCATCGCCGATATCAAACGGCTCATGGTGGCGCGCCGGGGCTAGAGCAGATCCGCTCTAGGCCGGGCCCGGGGTCTCAGGCGCAATCCGCAAGGGATCGGCAAGAAGGCGCCATCGCTTCGCCGCAATCGCCCTGTCGACTGGGCGTCATGCGCTACTGGCTCCCACTTCTGGTGCTGCTTGCGGCGGCGAGCGTCGCGCGGGCCGACCCCGTCCCCGACTTCGCGTCGCATCTCGAAGCTGCCGCGCTCGAGCGCACGCAGCACTTCGTGATCTACGACGGCTCCTACGTCGCCATCGCCTATCCCATGGGCGACGTCGCGCCGAACCGCGGCGTCTGCACCGACGTCGTCGTGCGTGCCTATCGCGCGCTCGACATCGATCTGCAGCGCCTGGTGCACGAGGATATGTCGGCCGACTTTGACGCCTACCCGGCCTTCTGGGGCCTCGAGCGGCCCGACCGCAACATCGATCACCGGCGCGTGCCCAACCTGGCGACCTTCTTCACCCGGCACGGCCGCCGTCTACCGGTTTCCCGCGACCCGGAGAGTTACCTCCCGGGCGACCTTGTGACCTGGACCGTGGGCGGCAACCGGCCGCACATCGGGATCGTTACCAGCCGGCGCTCGCTCTTCGGCGGGCGGCCCCTGATCGTGCACAACATCGGCTGGGGCCCCGTGCTCGAGGACATGCTCTTCGACTACCCGATCACCGGGCACTACCGCTATCAACCGGATGCGGTGGGGTCCTAGAGCAGATCATGTTTCGTCGGAATCGCTTCGCGGTTCCGGCCAATCGCCGGCTTTGATGGATTGCCTCTGGCGATTCAGTCAGACCCGGATCTGCTCTATCCTTGGCATGAGGCCCGTGCCTGTGATCACGCGCGGATTTTGTGGCGTCCCGAGCCCTCCGGCGCTGGCACGGCGCTCTGGCTTCACAGTAGACTCCCGCCATGCCCGTCGATTCGCGCGAGATTCTGCAGACCGTTTTCGGCTTCGAGGCCTTTCGCGGGCAGCAGGCCGAGATCATCGACCACGTCCTGGCGGGCGGCGACGCCCTGGTCCTCATGCCGACCGGCGGCGGCAAGTCGCTCTGCTATCAGATCCCGGCGCTCGCCCTGCCGGGTACGGCCGTGGTCGTCTCGCCGCTGATCGCCCTGATGCGCGACCAGGTCGAGGCGCTGCGCCAGGCCGGGGTCCGGGCGGCGGCGCTCAATTCCAACATTCCCTACGGCGAGGCGATCCACATCGAGCGCGCGCTCGAGGCCGGCGAGCTCGATCTCGTCTACGTCGCGCCGGAGCGGCTTAACACGGAGGGCTTCCTGGCGCTGCTCGGCCGCTGCCGCCTGGCGCTCTTCGCGATCGACGAGGCGCACTGCGTCTCCCAGTGGGGCCACGACTTCCGGCCCGAGTACCGCAGGCTGAGCGCCCTCAAGGAGCGCTTTCCCGGCGTGCCGCGCCTGGCGCTCACCGCGACCGCCGACGGGCCGACCCGGCGCGACATCCTGGCCCAGCTCGACCTCCCGGAAGGCCGGGTCTTCGTCGCCGGCTTCGACCGGCCGAACATCCGCTACCGAGTCCAGGCCAAGACGCGGCCGCGCCAGCAGCTCCTGGCCTTTCTGGAGCAGGAGCATCGCGGCGACGCCGGCATCGTCTACTGCCAGACCCGGGACCGCGTCGAGGCGACGGCCGAGTGGCTGAGCCAGCGCGGCTTCACGGCCTTGCCCTATCACGGCGGACTCGAGGCCGCGACGAGGAACGCCCACCAGGAGCGCTTCCTCAAGGAAGAGGGCGTGATCGTGGTCGCCACCATCGCCTTCGGCATGGGCATCGACAAGCCCGACGTCCGCTTCGTCGCCCACCTCGACCTGCCGAAGTCGATCGAGGCCTACTACCAGGAGACCGGGCGGGCCGGGCGCGACGGCCTGCTCTCGAACGCCTGGATGGTCTACGGCCTGGAGGACCTCTTCACCCACAGCCGCTTCATCGAGGGCTCGGCGGCGCCGGACGGCCAGAAGCGGATCGAGCGCCAGAAGCTCGACGCCCTGCTCGGCTTCTGCGAGTCGACCCGCTGCCGACGCCAGGTGCTGCTCGGCTACTTCGGCGAGACCCTGGACGAGCCCTGCGGCAACTGCGACGTCTGCCTCGATCCCCTGCCGGTGTTTGACGGGACGGTCGCGGCCCAGAAGGCGCTTTCCTGCGTTTACCGCACAGGCCAGATCTTCGGCGCCGGGCACCTGATCGACGTGCTGCTGGGCGGCCAGACCGAGCGCGTGCGGCGCTTCGGCCACGACAAGCTGAGCACCTACGGCATCGGCAAGGAGCATGGGCGCGATGAATGGCGCTCGATCTTTCGCCAGCTGGTCGCCCACGGCCTTCTGACCGTCGACATCGAGGGCCACGGCGGCCTGCGCCTGGGGCCCGGCGCGCGCCCGGTGCTGCGCGGCGAGCGGGCCATCGAGCTGCGCCGCGACCTGGCCCAGGCGCTCAAGGTCTCCGCCAAGGCCAAGCCAAGATCCAAGATTTTCGACCAGCCGCTCGACGAGAGCCTCTTCTCGGCGCTGCGCGCCAAGCGGCTCGATCTCGCCAAGGCCCAGGGGGTGCCGCCCTACGTCATTTTCCACGACACTACCCTGGCCGAGCTGGCCCGGCTCAAGCCGGACCGGCTGGAGCAGCTGACCGGCATCACCGGGATCGGCGAGAGCAAGCTGGAGCGCTACGGCGAGACCTTCCTCGGCGTGATCGCCGAGCACGCCCAGGGCTGAGCAAATTGGGACCAAAGGCCGTTTCGCGAGTGGCCCTTTCGTCGCTCCACCAATTTCCATAGGGTGCGCCTCCCGCCTAGAGGAGCGCGCCATGTATGTGCCCGACGTCTTTTCCCTGACCGAGCCCGCCGAGATCGACCGGATCATCCGGCAGTTCTCCTTCGGCTTGCTGGTGACCGCGACCGGCGGCGCACCCCAGGCGACGCACCTGCCCTTCATGTGGGACGCGGCGGCGGGGCCAAAGGGCACTCTGCTGGGCCACATGGCGCGGGCCAACCTCCACTGGCGGGATTTCGCGCGTCTCGCGGCGGCGGAGCAGGAGGCCCTGGTCGTGTTCCAGGGCGAGCACGGCTACGTCACGCCCAACTGGTACCAGCCGGGCCCGGCGGTGCCGACCTGGAACTACCTGGCGGTACACCTCTACGGCGTACCGCGCCTGGTCGAGGATCCGGCGGAGATGAGCGCGCTGCTGGCCCGCCTGGCCGATACCCACGAGCAGGGCTTCGAGACGCCTTGGACCATGGCGGATCAACCCGCCGATTTCATGGCCAGGATGATGCGCGGCATCGTCGCCTTCGAGATCCCGGTCACCCGCATCGAGGCCAAGGCCAAGCTCAGCCAGAATCGCCCGGCGGAAGACCGGACCGCCGTCGTCGCGGCGCTCGAGACCAGCGACCGGCCGGGCGACCGGGAGCTGGGCGGGGCGATGCGCAAGATCCTGGCTTGAGGTGGCCGACAGCGGGCCGGCTTATCGCAAGCCTTCCTTCACGCGATTGGGTTTTAACGGTCGGCGATCATGCTGCTGACCATCTCAACGGCGCACGAGCCGGCGACCGACCTCGGCTTTCTGCTGCACAAGCACCCGGACCGGCTGCAGTCGAAGAAGCTGCCGTTCGGCACGGCGCACTTCTTCTATCCCGAGGCGGAGGAGGCGCGCTGCACCTTCGCGCTCTTGCTGGACATCAACCCGGTCGACCTGGTGCGCGGCAAGCCCGGGCAGAAGGGCGCGAAGGACGGGCTGCTGGCGCAGTACGTCAGCGACCGGCCCTACGCTGCCTCGTCCTTTCTCAGCGTCGCGCTCTCCCGGGTCCTCGCCTCCGCCCTGGCGGGCCGGAGCGAGAGCCGCCCGGAGCTCGCGGAGGCGGCGATTCCCCTGACCGCGCGCATCACCCCGCTGCCCTGCCGCGGGGCCGAAGACCTCCTGCCCGGTCTCTTCGAGCCCCTCGGCTACACGGTCGAGCGCGACGAGAGACTGCTGGACGAGAACTACCCCGACTGGGGCGCCAGTCCCTACGCGGCCGTCTCGATATCGGCGACCTGCCGCCTCAAGGACCTGCTCAGCCACCTCTACGTGCTGATTCCGGTGCTCGACAACCGCAAGCACTACTTCGTCGGCGAGAACGAGGTGGAGAAGCTGCTGCGCTTCGGTGAGGGCTGGCTGGCGGCGCACCCGATGAAGGAGCTGGTTGCGCGGCGCTACCTGAAGCACCGCAAGTCGCTCGCCCGCCAGGCGCTGGAACGCCTGGTCGGCGACGAAGAGGCGCGGGAGGAAGAGGCGGGGCCCGTGACCCAGGACGCCGCCGAGCAGGTCCTGGAGAAGCCGATCAGGCTCTACGACCGGCGCCTCGAGGCCGTGGTCGCGGCGGTCAAGGAGAGCGGCGCCCGGCGGGTGCTGGACCTCGGCTGCGGCAGCGGGCAGCTGCTGCGCGCCCTGCTCAAGGAAAGCCAGTTCGAGGAGGTGGTCGGTCTCGACGTCTCGATCGGCGCCCTGGAGTACGTCGAGCGCCGCCTCCGCCTCGATCGCATGACGCCGCGCCAGCGGGGGCGCATCCGCCTGCTGCAAGGGGCCTTGACCTATCGGGACTCGCGCCTCGACGGCTTCGAGGCCGCGGTCCTCATGGAGGTGATCGAGCACCTGGACCTCTCCCGGCTGGATGCCCTCGAGCGCTCGCTCTTCGGGGCTTCCCGGCCCGGCTGCGTGGTGGTCACCACGCCGAACCGCGAGTTCAACGCCAGGTTCGAGACCCTGCCGGCCGGCGCCTTCCGCCACCCTGACCATCGCTTCGAGTGGACCCGGGCCGAGTTCCGGGCCTGGGCCGGTGCGGTCTGCGACACCTACGGCTACACGGTTCGGTACCACGACATCGGCGAGTTCGATCCCGACCTGGGCGCGCCGACGCAGATGGCGGTGTTCAAGCGATGAGCCTGACCATCCCCGATTTCTGCCTGGTCCTGCTGATCGGACCCTCGGGCTCCGGCAAATCGACCTTCGCGCGCCGCCACTTCAAGGCCACCGAGGTCATCTCCTCCGACACCTGCCGCGGCCTGGTCTCCGACGACGAGAACGACCAGTCCGCCACGGGCGACGCCTTCGACCTGGTCCACTTCATTGCCGCCAAGCGCATGGCGGCGCGGCGTCTGACCGTGATCGACGCGACCAATGTCCGCTCGGAGGACCGCCGCGCCCTGATCGCCCTGGCGAAGCGCTTCCACGCGCTGACCGTCGGCTTCGTCTTCAACATGCCGCGCAAGCTCTGCGACGAACGCAACGCGCTTCGACCGGACCGGCAGTTCGGCCCCCACGTGGTGCGCAACCATCTGGCCGCGCTGCGCCGCTCGCTGCGCGGCCTCGGCCGCGAGGGGATCCGCTACGTCTACCGTTTCGACGCGCCCGAGGAGGCCGACGCGGCGGAAATCGAACGCGTGCCGCTCTGGACCGATCGGCGCGGCCTCTCCGGCCCCTTCGACATCATCGGCGACGTGCACGGCTGCGCCGGCGAGCTGGAGCAGCTGCTGACCAGCCTCGGCTACGCCGTGCGGCGCAGCGAAGACCCGGAGAACGGGCCGTCCTACGACGTCACCCCGCCGGAGGGGCGGACGGCGCTCTTTCTCGGCGACCTGGTCGACCGCGGCCCGCGCACGCCCGACGTGCTGCGCCTTGTCATGGGCATGGTCGAGGCCGGCACGGGGCACTGCATCCTGGGCAACCACGAGGCCAAGCTGCTGCGCAAGCTGAACGGCCGCAACGTCAAGATCGCCCACGGCCTGGCGGAGACCCTGGAGCAGCTGGCGGCGGAGCCGCCCGCCTTCAGCGAGAAGGTCGCCGGCTTCATCGACGGCCTGATCAGCCACTTCTGGCTCGACCAGGGACGGCTCGCCGTGGCTCATGCCGGGCTTCAGGGGGAGATGATGGGCCGGTCCTCCGGCGCGGTGCGGGCCTTCGCGCTCTACGGCGAGACCACGGGCGAGACCGACGAGTTCGGCCTCCCGGTGCGCTACAACTGGGCGAAGGAGTACCGCGGCCAGACCAAGATCGTCTACGGCCACACCCCGGTGCCCGAGGCCGAGTGGCTGAACGGCACCATCTGCATCGACACCGGCTGCGTCTTCGGCGGCAAGCTGACGGCCCTGCGCTATCCCGAGATGGAGCTGGTCTCCGTGCCGGCGGCCGAGGTCTATTGCGAGCCGATGCGCCGCCTGGCGCCGCCCGCGGCCGAAACGGGCCCGCTCAGTGCCCAGCAGGAGCACGACAGCCTGCTGCACCTGGAGGACGTTTCCGGCAAGCGGATCCTGACCACCGGCTTCGGCCGCAGCGTTACGGTCCACGAGGAGAACGCCGCCGCCGCCCTGGAGGTGATGAGCCGTTTCGCCGTCGATCCCCGCTGGCTGATCTACCTGCCGCCGACCATGTCGCCTTCGGAGACCTCGGAGCGGGACGGCTTTCTCGAGCATCCCGCGGAGGCCTTCGCGCACTACCGGGCCGCCGGGGTCGAGAAGGCGGTCTGCGAGGAGAAGCACATGGGCTCGCGCGCGGTCCTCGTCGTCTGCCGGGACCGCGAGGCCGCCCGCAGGCGCTTCGGCCTGGAGTCCGACAATGCCGGCGTGATCTTTACCCGAACGGGCCGTCCCTTCTTTCCCGACGGGACTCTGGAAGCGGAAGTGCTCGAGCGGCTGCGTCAGGCGATGACGGCGAGCGGTTTTTGGGCCGAGCTCGAGACCGACTGGGCCTGCATCGATGCCGAGCTTATGCCCTGGTCGCTCAAGGCGGAGACGCTGCTCAGAAACCAGTACGCCGCCGTGGCCTCCGCCGCGCGCCAGGGACTCGACGAGACGGTCGGCCTCCTGGAACGGGCCGCCGCGCGCGGCGTTGCGACGAGCGCGCTCGCCGCCGACTTCGCGGCGCGCCGGGACATGGTGGCGGACTACACCGCGGCCTACCGGCACTACTGCTGGCCGGTCGCCTCGATCGCGGACGTGAAGCTGGCGCCGTTCCATCTCCTGGCGACGGAGGGCGCGGTCCATAGCGACAAGGATAACGTCTGGCACATGGAGACCCTGGCCAAGATCGCCCGGCAGGATGAAGCCGTTCTGATCGCAACGCCCTACAAGCTCGTCGATTTGGCCGACGCGGAGAGCGAGGCCGAGGCGACGGCCTGGTGGAGCGGGCTGACCGAGGCCGGCGGCGAGGGCATGGTCGTGAAGCCGTTCGACTTCGTCCACCGCACCGCCAAGGGTCCGCTGCAGCCGGCCGTCAAGTGCCGCGGCCGGGAGTACCTGCGCATCATCTACGGCCCCGAGTACAGTCGGCCCGAGCACCTGGCGCGCCTGCGCCAACGCGGCCTGGGCAAGAAGCGCTCCCTCGCGATGCGCGAGTTCGCGCTCGGGCTGACCGCTCTGGAACGCTTCGTCGCCGGCGAGCCCCTGCGCCGGGTCCACGAATGCGTGTTCGGCGTGCTGGCGCTGGAAAGCGAGCCGGTGGACCCCCGCCTCTAGCCCTGGCAGACTCCTGTCTCCCCCGCGCGTCTCCGCAAGGTGACATGGAGATCAGCAATGCTCGGGCACCGGATCCTACTCTGGGGCGTGTTCCTGGCGGTGCTGGCCGGCGTCCATCCCGGACGGGCCGAGACGCCGGTCTCGCTCGAGCTGGTGCTGGCGGTCGATACCTCGCAGAGCGTCGACGGCTTCGAGTTCGCTCTTGTCATGGAGGGGATCGCCGGTGCGCTGCGGGATCCCGAGGTGGTCGACCGCATCGGCCAGCTCGACGGCGTGGCTGTCGCACTGTTCCAATGGAACTCGGCGATCGACGAGCGTTATATGATCCCCTGGCACGTGATCAAGGATCCCGGCAGCGTCGAGGCCTTCGCCGCCAAGGTAGCGCAGGCGAAACGCGATCCGCTCCGCGGCTTCACCGCGATCGGCCGGGCGGTCGACTTCGGTCTGCGGCAGATCGCCGGCAACGCCTTCGAAGGCCGCCAGAAGAAGATCGATGTCTCGGGCGACGGCCGCAATAACCGGGGGCGCTCGCCGCTGGTGTTCCGCGCGCAGGCGAAGCGCCAGGGCGTGGTGATCAACGGCCTGCCGATCATGACCCAGAGCAGCAGCAAGACCGCCGAGCTGGACCTCTATTACCGCGAGCAGGTGATCGCCGGCCCGGGGGCCTTCGCCGAGGTCGCCGACGGCTACGAGGACTTCGCCCGCGCCTTCCGGCGCAAGCTGCTGCGCGAGATCACGCTGGTGATCAGCGAAGGGGAGAACAAGAGCGACCAGGCGCTCGCCTATTCCTCGCCGCGCGGGTCCTCGGCGTCGGAATGATAGGTCGGCTGCGGCGTCATGGTCATGACGGTCACGCCGTCGGGCGCTTCGAAGCGATGCCAGCAGTTGCGCGGCACGACGGTCAGCATGCCGGCCCGCATGTCGAGCACCTGGGGTCCGTCCTCGGTCAGGACCGTCACCCTGGCGGCGCCGTCCAGGATCTGGACCAGCTCGTCGCCGTTCGGGTGGCGTTCCCAGGGGCTGCTGCCCTCGAAGCTGCCGGCGAAGACGCCGCCGGCCTCGTACTCGGCGAGCGTCGCGAAGGCGGCGTCGGCCTCAGCTTCGCTGGTCTTGGGACCGCGGCCGCGCAGCACCGGCAGCGGCGCGATCGTGGCCTTGATGTCGACGGCTTTGACCACTGCGTCCTCCCTTGATTCGACGGCCCTACGGGCCAGCCTGAACGACGAAGCGAGGGGTATCAGACCGCTCTAACCGCGACAAGCCGCGCCCGCCGCATAGCGCAACCAGCTCATGCGCCCTCGGCCTCGAGGCTGACGACCAGACGCTCAATCACGGTCGGGTCGACACTGAACGCGCCCTGATAGGGGTCGCTTAGGGCCAGCACGAGATAGACGACGAAGCCGATGAAGGCGGTGTAGAGCGAAACCAAAGCGACGAGCGGGCCCTGCGGCCGATAGGACCCAAAGCAGGCCATCGTGACGAGAAATCCGAACATGACCACGTAGACGAAGATAGGCGGTTCGGCCAAGGCGTTGTCCAAGCGGGTCAGGCGGTGGTCGGACATCGCGTCGACGTCGGCGACGATCAAGGACCACAGCTTCTCCTGCTCAGGGGTCGCCGGCTGCATTCTCATGACCCGCTTGACAAGGTCTCTCTTCAAGACCCCGGTTCGTTCGCTGAGACGGTCATCCGCCAAGGCCGGCCAATCGTCGTCGACCACCGACTTCGCGTAGCGGATCAGCTGGGCCCGCAGTTCGCGGGTGCCTTTCGCGTCATAGGACTGCAGATCGTGGAACGTGTCCGAGATCGCCACCGCCTCGCGCCCCAAGGCGTTCTGGATCGCCCTGAACTGAATGATCACGTCCGCGAAAGCCAGGGATAGCATGAGGCTAACGAGCACGCCGACCAGACGAAACAGACTGCTGGTCGGATCCTTCAGGTCTTCGCGCTGGTATTTCGAGATCAGCCTGTGCGCAACGAAATAGACCAGAAGGCCGACGACCGTCGTTATCGCCGTCGCAACGGCGGCGCCGACCACATCAGGCAGCGAAAGCAGGAACTCGGTCATCTGACCCCGGTTCTTCACCTCGTAGGCTTGTGGATTGCACGGCGTCGCCCGGGTGGCCGCAATGATTCACGTCAAGGGATCTCCTCTTGCGCTCCGAGCGATGAGGGGTAGGTCGCGCGCTTGGCAGGCTTCGCGCCTTGGGGCAGCATGATCCGGGAGGTTCTTCGTCTTGGCCCGGCGTCTGTCCACCGCTTCGATCGCGTCGCTCGTCGTCCTGATCCTGCTCATGGGCGTGGCGGTCCTGACCTCTCTCCGCCAAGAAGCGCTGCCCGAGGCGGCGGTGTCGGGCTGGCCCACCTTCGACCTGCAGGGCCATCGCGGCGCGCGCGGCCTTATGCCGGAGAACAGCCTGCCCGGCTTCGAAACCGCGCTCGCCCTCGGCGTGACCACGCTGGAGATGGACACCGGCATGACCCGGGACGGCGTGATCGTGGTCCATCACGACCGGCGGCTCGACCCCGAGCGCACCCGGGGCGCCGACGGTGCCTGGCTGGAGGGAGACCCGCCGGCGCTGGTCGAACTGCTTTTGGCCGAACTGCAGCTCTTCGATCTCGGCCGGCTCAAGCCCGACAGCCGGGTGGCGCGCCGCTTCCCCGAACAGCAGGGCCTCGACAGCGTCCCCATGCCAACGCTGGAGGCCGTGCTGCGGCGGGCCGAGGCGCTCTCCGGCGGCACGATCCGCTACAACATCGAGACCAAGATCTCGCCGCTGGCGCCGGGCGACTCGCCGGACCCCGAGGCCATGGCCCGGGCCCTGGTCGCGATCCTGCAGGAGACCGGCACGACGCGGCGGGCCGCCGTCCAGTCGTTCGACTGGCGCAGCCTGCAGGCGGTCCAGTCCCTGGATCCGCAGATCGCCACGGTCTACCTGACCGCCGAGCGGGACTGGCTCGACAATCTCGGGCGCGGGGAAGACGGCGGCTCGCCCTGGACCGCCGGCTTCGACATCGACGCCTTCGAGGGCTCGGTCGCGCGGCTTGTCGAGCGGGCCGGCGGCGCGGTCTGGTCGCCCTACTACCGGGACCTCCGAGAGCCCGACCTGCGCGAGGCACGGAACCTCGGCCTCCTGGTCATCCCCTGGACGGTCAACGACAAGGCCGACATGGCCTCGCTGATCGAGCTCGGCGTCAACGGCATCATCACCGACTACCCGGATCGCCTGCGCGCGGTCATGGCCGGCAAGGGCCTCGCTCTGCCGCCGGGGTTCGCGTCCGCCGAGTAGTCGGAACGCCTGCTCACCCGCCCGTTGCGCCGGGACCCGCGTGCGCGGACGTGGCGGTGAACTTTCCGGTCTTCCTCAGTTCAGCGCGATCTCGCCTTCGATGTCCTGGCCGAGATCGAGGCCCTCGACGGTCAGCCGGACCTTGGCTTTCAGGGTCTCGGTCCCGCTCAGCTTGCCCGAGTCGAGCGCGGCGCGGACCGCGCCCTCGATCTCCCGCTGCGAGGTGACCCCGACCTTCTTGAGGAACTTGCGCAGCTCCATGTTGAACACGTCCTCGTTCATGTCCCGCCCCTTTCTGATCGTTTTGCCAACGCGTCGAGTCGCATGCGCCAGTGATAGAAGAAGCGAGCGCGGCGCGCCAGGGTCGCGCGGCCGGCCCCTTTCCGCCGGGTGGTCCCGGGGATAGACTACGCCGGGAAACGGGAGGATGGCGCATGCGACTCGACGCGTTGGCAAAACGAGCAGAAAG
>JAAUYK010088842.1_pt1 | contig 13230 bp, 6 predicted proteins | sample 7278021 | NCBI WGS metagenome assembly JAAUYK01 (sample SAMN14350223, study PRJNA611818) | marine sediment metagenome | isolation source: surface marine sediment (1.8m) | place: French Polynesia: Moorea | collected 2018-08
ACGGTGTGATCACGAGGACCTGTTTGGCTTTTTGCGGTTAATTCCCGTTGGTTTAGCGCAGTTAATTCGCAGGGGCGGGCTCCTCCTCGGGCTTCTTATCCTCAGCAGCTGCTGCGGGTGCGTCCGACGACGACGGTGACGCCTCGGGTTTGGACTCTTCCGGCTTCGGACGCAGGCAAATGCTCTTTTATGCTGACTACGAGTGTTCGCAATATGTACAGAAAATTGGAGGTGAAAGAAAAGCAGCACCAGCTAGCGAGCATTTAGCTCCTGCATGCTCTGCTCACGTTAGAGTTTAAAGCACGAGGCAAGTGGTTCCAGCATTTGCCTTGACCTTTGAATCCGCTGCGTTGCCGCCGCCACTACTCGCCTCCGCCGCCTTCGGTTCTTCGGCAACCGGCGGCGCGGCCTCCGGAGCTTTTGCTTCTTCGCTTTTAGCCTCTGCCGGGGGAGCCTCAGCTGGCTTTGCCTCTGGTTCTGGTTCTGCCGGTTTAGCCTCAGACGCGGGCTCGGCAGCTTTAGCCTCAGGTGCTGGCTCTGCAGGCTTTTCTGGTGCGGCCTCGGCTGGTTTTGCCTCAGGCGCAGGTTCAGCGGGTTTAGCTTCAGGTGCGGCCTCTTCAGGTTTAGTCTCAGCTGCTTGGTCTGCTGGCTTAGTCTCAGGTGCTGGCTCGGGTGCTTTCTCCGTTGGAGGTGCTGGCTCTTCTGACTTGGGTTCTGTGGGAACTGCACAAACTTCAGCTGCTGGTTTTTCAGTACACTCTGCTGGTTTCTCCTCAGCTTTGGGTGCCTCAGGTGCTGATTCTGCAGGCTTCTCCTCGACTTTGGGTGCCTCAGGTGCTGGTTCTGCAGGTTTTTCCTCCTTAGGGGGTTCAGGTGCTGATTCTGCTGGTTTTTCTTCTGCTTTGGGAGCCTCGGGGGCTGGCTCTGCAGCCTTCTCCTCCTTTGGAGGTTCAGGTGCAGGGTCTGCTGGTTTCTCCTCTTTAGGGGCTTCAGGAGCTGGATCTGCTGGCTTTTCTTCCGTTGGAGCTTCAGGTGCTGGTTCTGCTGGTTTCTCTTCTTCCTTAGGAGCCTCAGTTGCTGATTCTGCTGGTTTCTCTTCCGCTTTGGGAGCTTCAGGGGCTGGTTCTGCAGGCTTCTCCTCCTTTGGAGCTTCAGGTGCTGGTTCTGAAGGTTTTTCTTTAGGGGGTTCAAGGGCAGGCTCTGCTGGCTTCTCTTCCTTAGGAGCTTCAGGTGCAGGTTCGACTGGTGCTTCCTCCTTAGATGCTTCTGCTGGCTTCTCTTCCTTAGGAGCTTCAGATGCAGTTTCTACAGGCTTCTCTTCCTTGGGAGGTTCAGGTGCAGACTCTGCAGTCTTCTCTTCCTTGGGAGGTTCAGGGGCAGGTTCTGCTGGCTTCTCTTCTTTAGGAGGTTCAGATGTGGGCTCTGCTGGCTTTTCTTCCTTAGGTGGTTCAGGTGCGGGGTCTGCAAGCTTATCCTCCTTAGGAGGTTCAGGAGTGGGTTCAGCAGGCTTTTCTTCTTTAGGAGGCTCAGCTGGAATATCTGCTTGTTTTTCTTCCTTAGGAGGTTCAGATGCAGCCTCTGCAGGCTTCTCTTCCTTGGGAGATTCAGGGGCTGATTCTGCTGGCCTCTCCTGAGCTTTAGGTGCCTCAGGCAATGGCCCTGCAGGCTTATCCATCTTTGGAGGTTCAGGTGCCGGTTCTGCAGCTTTTTCCTCCTTAGGGGGTTCAGGGGCTGCTTCTGCTGGCTTTTCCTCTTTAGGAGGTTCACTTGTCAGTTCAGCAGGTTTCTCCTCCTTAGGGGCTTCAGGTGCTTGTTCTGCCGGTTTTTCTTCTTTTGCCGGAGCAGCCTCTGCTGGCTTGTCCTCAGCCTTGGGCTCTGCTGGCTTGTCCTCAGCCTTGGGCTCTGCTGGCTTGTCCTCAGCCTTGGGCTCTGCTGGCTTTTCTTCAGCAGGTTTCTCAGCTTCCTTTGCTGGTGGAGCCTCGGCCTTCTCTTCTTCTTTAGTCTCAGCTACTGGTTCTTCAGGCTTCTTTTCTGCTGCAGGCGGTGCCTCTCCCTTAAATGTTAAGTGTGTGCTATATGTTTTAGTCAGTTTCGCTATCGTCCGATTTCAGACTTACCTCCTTGTCAGCCATCTTCCGATTATTAACGCCGTACAGTCCCCGTTCGGCACGTACGTCCAGCTCTGTCTCTTCAAATCGGCGACTGGCTTAGACCCATAAGTGTGTCTGCATTAAGCTCGGGGCGAGCGGGCGAGCGAACGAACGTGCGAGACAGATGCGGGCCAGGCGAGGCTGGGCTGGAAGGGAGGGGCTGTTCAAGATCACCCACTGGCCACTACTACGGTACTACCTATATAGGCTGTAGCTGTCCTGCCTGCCTGCTTTCTTATTCTCCGCTTGCCTGTGTCTGTCTGCTACGTATTACGGCGGTGAATGCATGCAGCGGTCGGTCGGAAGGCCGGCCGGCTACCGACTCTGGCTGATTCAGGATTTTGGAGTTTGAGGCGAGGACGGGCCGCGATCGAAGCTAAAAAATTCACAATTTTTTGAGTCACTTATCATTTCGAAAGTAGCTTATTACACAGCTCTTCAATTGTTTTTACGTAGACTTGTTCGTCTTACAACGTACGATCCCTGACTTCTACGAGTCTTGTCATTTGCAAAAGTAAGACGCAGAAGCGCGCAGTGGAACTCCGTCGTTGACGTCGCCGTCGCTGCCTCCGAGCCTCGCCCGCCTCCTCCCGAGAGCCAGGAATGTTGCTCCTCGCCCGCCTCCCGGATGATGGAGCCAGTCGCATAGCTAGTATTCTCGCGGCTAACATTTTCCCGCTTCTTGTTAGTCACGACGACGGGAAAACAACAAGCACCTCGATAACAATGGAGGCGTCGAAGGACGCCATTTGGGGGAGAGCGCATTGCTAGCTAAGTACGTAGTAGTAGCTCATATAACGCGCTTTTTGTGTGGCAGTGTAGGCCTTGCTCGGTCTAGGATTTTCCCGTGAAACTTTGCTTCTTCTTGCTCTCCTTTCACTCTCTCCCTCTTCTCCTTCTCCGGTCCGAAATTTTTGAGTGCGTGCCCAAATAGTTGCTCGTACAACTGGGCGGGTTGCAAAAGGGGGTCGGCGACACCGCCCCCGTTCAGTCCAACGAACGAACGAAGGAACGAACTCGAGCACGTGGGAGCACTTTGGGTGTAGCTATCTATCTGACTGGGCCAATGTAATCCAGGCCAAAACTTAATTACGCCTCCGACGATGTTCATGCCTTTGCTTATTATTGTAACGTACGCTACGTACTCTCCCGCGGCAACGTCATTATAATCATAGGTTAATCTTCCTACCTAATATGCGACGTCGAGAGAGAGATGAAGAAAGAAAATTTTGACTGGCGGCTGCCTGCCAGGGATAACAGATTAGGACCGGAGACTGACTACTCGCTCGGCTCGACATGAGGCCGCCAGATTTGGACTGAGAGAGAGAAAGGAGGTAAGATTAAGGTCTGCTCCTTCATAACTTTGCGGCGACGTCGACGACGGCGCGAGGCAAAGTCTAGCTGCCGCTGCTGCTCATTTCCATCTGACGCCGGATTTGTCTCCGCCTTCTCCGCTCCTCTCCCGTCGTCATAGCTAGAGAGAGAGCACCTGGTCGGCTGCTTGTAGTCAAATTAGTTTGTTCTTTCATCGTTTCCTCGAGCTAGATTCTCTATTTCAACGACTGATCCGTCGGCCTCCCCATTATCCTCACAGTGAGACTGAGCCTGAGGTCGACCCGGATGAGATTTCTATCCGTCCTCGCTTCCTTTTTCCTTCTTTCAGTAAGTCCGCTGCTTGTCCACCTGGCTCTGCCTACCTCTCTGACAGTTTTTCCCCAACTTCATTCAGCCTCGGCTTGACTGCTCGCGGCGCTCAATTCACGTACGAGTAGTAGCTCTCTCTTTCTTTCAACGGGCAAGAGTGCAGGCGACGAGCGAGCGAGTCCGGACTCATGTCATTTCTTTGCCTGGAGCAAAAGTTGGGCAAGGCCTCGCTCGCTGCATTTGCCTACAATGACGAAAGGGCGTGAGGCGAAATGTGGGCCAGGCGAAAAAAGGCCGACAGACTGACTGACCGTTTGAGGAATGAGATGCTTCTGGCGGTGAACACATTCTTTGTCCCGGAACGAACGAACGAACGAGAGCTAGGAATGAAGGAAGGAAGGAGGAAGGCGGCCGCGATGTTCTTCCGGCCCGACTGGCTAACAGTCCAATCCGTCTTGCATAGCTTGGGACGCGCGGACGGCGAATGCGTGCGTTCGTTCGTTCGGGTCAGAATGCTTAACCTCCTTTTCCCTTCCGCTTATAAATAGTTGGAATGCTGACCGACCGGCCGACGCCGCGCCGTTAGTCCGCCCATTCGTCCCGCTCCGCTCCTATTCGGACCTCATCCATTGGCCGCATGTCAACTCGATCGGCCTTTTCAGCGAGTACGCGGTCATTTATATGCGGCTATAGCTTGCTGCGTAGGGAAAGCCAGTCGGTCGGTCGGCAGACAAATCCAAAGCCGGAGAACAAAGTGGGGAAGAATAAGTTGGTCGGTTACATTTGAGGTTCCCTTCGCAACTACAACCGAGTTGTCTACTTGTCTTCAAGTTGCTCACGTGCGGTGAGGCATGCGAGCAGGCAGGCCGGGGTAGGCGGGTTCCTGAAGGTCGTTCGAGAGAGAGCTTGCTCGCGGCGCTCTGTGCTTTGCTTTGCGGTCTGTCCGCTCGCTCGAAAATGAGAGGGCCGTGAAATTAACTCAACGACGACGTCCGGGCGCACGAGCGAACGAGGACGCAAAGTCGGGAGGGATTCGCTCTGTTGGCCGCTGCGCGCGCTTCTCGCTGAATGCAATTTGCTGCCGGAGACCGCCGCTATACCGCTACAGAATATAGCCACGGTACGCACTAGTTTACTACTAATTTATGGCTTGAATCACGCATATATAGATCTATTCTGGAAAAGCTGTTTAGGAAGGCCGTTGGGAGAAGGTAAAAATTCCTTGAGGCCTTGAATTAACTGAACAACATTTCGCTCGCAGGAACTCTACCGTGAAAGTGCTTTATTTCATCGGTTCGTCATTGCTCAAGTGATTACTGGCTCCAACCAGCCACTCATCTTTTTACTCGTCGCCGCTTTCCCCGCCGTCGTCTCCACTGCCGCCGCCGCTTTCGTCAGCCTCCTTCTCTGGCTTTGCCGTGGCTGGGCGAGACGACCTCGACGCTCCCGTCGTGGGGCGAGACCCTTCCCCAACAGTGCTTGCTGTCGCCGGGCGTGGCACCGTTCCCGGACAAGACGAGGCCGCCGTTGCAGGACGTGATGAAGCCGCTGTTGTTGGCCTGGACGGCTCGGGAGTGCCCAGGACCGTCGTGGCCTCACTGCTGGTGTCCTCAGTGTTGCAGGTATCCGCAGCCGCTTCGTATTTTTGGTCCCGCTTTTCAATTCCGATGCCGAGCCTCCACTTCCTGGACATGGGGCCGAGGGTGACGAAGTAGACGACGCCGATCCACCCGAGCAGGATGATGAAGAAGCAGTAGGGGTCGTTGGCGTCGCTCTCCGGATTGTGCAAGTAGGTGGCCATAGCGCAGATCCAGAAGACGAATGGGCCGAAGGCAAGGACTATGCTTCCCTTGGCCTGTGTCCTCAGGCTGATGACGACGTTCTTGCGCCTAGTCTGCGGGTGGGTAAGATTGAATATGATGATAATGGCGAGCGCCACACCGTAGAGTGTGACTGCAAAGTTGCAGAGGAGGTAGAACAGCTTTGCATTCCAGTTCCATGCCACAAAGCATCGCGGATCCAATCCAAGGTGGTCATTGTAAGCGAGGAACAGAAGGCCGAGGGGAATAAGTGGGAGGCCGTAGGCAAAGGGGTAGTAGATCTTGGCCCTTCCGCTGATGATGCCCGCCGTGAAGGCCTTGAAGTGAGCATGGTTCTCCAGGGATATCAATATGGTGCTTGCAGAGTAGAAGTATTCCATGAAGAGTCCCACGTAGAGATTGTTCTCGGCGCTCTGTCGAATTGCCTTCATGTCTGTCAAAGCGTGGAAGCAGATGGCAAGCATCCAAGTTACGGCAACGTGTACGCGTATTGCGTGGAACATATCCCACACACCGCGTCCAAGAGCCGCTACCCCAATGAAGATTGAGAGCAGAATGATGGTGACAATGATGCCGATGTACTTGATGATGTTGTTCATGTCGCAGTCGTCCTCTGCTACGGTCGTCATGGACTGCTCCAGTACAACGGTCATGGCGCCCCACTTCTCGCACTGGCACTTGGTGGACAGGTGGCTGGTGGCGATGAGCTTGCAGCCGTTGGGGTCCCAGGCTCCATTGCTGCCAAACTCCTCGTTCCACCAGACGCAGTGTCTGACCTCGACACCCAGCTGCTCTGTGTCTGAGAACCAGGTGCCCAATGGACGTCGAACGTAGCGTGCTCTGACCGGCAGTTTGTGCTCGCAATGGTACTTCAGCGGGTTGTTCTTCATGTAGTCGGGATTGGGCGTGCACAGCTGGGCTGCCGCGACGGTCTCTTTAGTCACGTTCAAGGGGTTGACGTTGCAGGCGACGTCGATGGAGAAGATCCTGCAGTCGACGGCCCAGTCGATGTTCCTAATGAAAGCCATGTTGCGCCTCCTCGGCCATATCCTGTCCATCTTGTTGAAGATGCTGAAGGTGAAGGTTACGTCGCTCTCATTGCAGCCAACCTTGTCCTTGAACATGCCTGTCGGTATCGAGAATTCGTCCACCGGATTACCCCAGGCCTCCTTGTTGACGGACCACTCTGAGCTGGTGTAGACTGGGAGCACGATTCGTGGGCTCCTCCTGTACATCCGCTCAGGCATTTTGAACGCGTTCATAACAAAGTCCTCCCCGGTAGCATTGTATCGCATGGTCTCCACCTCCGGGTCGTACCAGTGAGTGTCCGTTTTATCTTTGTCGGATGTGTTGGTAGCCCCCACCCACGCGGTCATGTATTCGTTGAGTTCTCGTAATGTCTTCGGGGCTGCTTCCTCCATTGGGAAAGCCTGGTGCACAGCCTGCCACTTCTTGACGTTGTCAGAGTCCCTTCCAGAGAGGAGCTTGGCTGCAACTATGCTCAAAGGAAACCTCTTCTCAACCTTCTGGGGACTGACGACATATGGCACGTTGTTGCTACTCAGCATGGTAGAGATGACCTCCTGGAGGCCGAGCTGGTCTAACGCCAGTGTGTTGAGCTCATCGGCGCTCATGGCTTTAGTGGTTGTGTCGCCAGGGGCAGGAGTTGAGATGGTCGTGGTCTTGTTGGGCGGCCGCGTTGGAATGGCGCTCTTCTTCACTGGCGGAGGCAGCATCATGGCCGAAAGCACGTCTTGAGCAACGCTGGCCTGGTTGGGATCGCTCAGGTCTGCTCCGCCGAGCAAGACCTTGAACTGGTTGGCGTCCACGTCGGCGATGTTGAGGTCAGTGCCTCCGAGGAAGAACTGGATCTCATCGTAGGTGGCATTCTTGCCCAGCTCCCGCTTCCACACGGCCAGCTCGTCGTACTCTCCGCCGCTGAACCCGTAGAACTTCTTGGTCTCGTAGTCGTAGCCGCAGCCCAACATGATGACCGGCGGCTCGTGGCCGTCAATTTTCTGCTTCACGGGCACGAAGGTCTGGGTTCCGGCCTTGGTGAACTCCGGCAGGAGGGTGTGGCCCACCTTCTCGCGATTGACGTAGACGTTGAGGCCGCCCAGCTTCTCTGGCGGGAGGCTGAGGTCGGACAGGTTGGCCTTCTTCCACGTGATGCCGATGTTGGTCCACGTGTCGTTGAAGATCAGCCCCGTGATCCTCGAAGTCCAGACCTGCTCCCCCGTGCTGACGGTTGCCACGAGCTCGGGGCCCTCGTGGTAAAGGGAGAATCCGGGGACGGCGGTGCCCACGTCCTTGTCGTAGGCGGCGCCCGAGCTGACCAGGTACTTCTTCTTTGAGTTCTTTTCCACCAGGACGTTGTCCTTGTACTTTATCTTCTCCCAGACGGAGAAGGAGAGGCCGTCCTTGCAGTTTATGGGGTTCAGGGCGCAGGCGTCGTCCTTCTGCATCCAGTCTGAGTCCGAGAGGCACTGAAATTAAGCAATAATAATTGATCAGCTTATAACAAAATGCTGAAAATGCTCTATACTCACTGATGATTCCGAGAATCGTACGTCGCTGCCGAAACCGAACGGCCCGAAGTTGACGCCGCCTGTAGCCTCCGACCATGGCCCTTCAGTGTGGGTGGAGTTTACGTTAAAAGCCGGCCAGTGGTAGTCGCTCGTCCGGGTGTAGGTCAGTTCCTCGGGCTTGAACTCGACGGGGATCGGGGGCTCAGTCGAAGGAGCAGGAGTTGTGGCTAAAGTTTTTTAGTGGTGGAAGAGAGAGAGAGAGAGAGAGAGCATGGATTACGCAATTATAGACGGTCCTAGGCGAGATCTACTTATCTACGAATGCCACACCTTTTCGTTTAACAATCTATAAAGGGTTAAAAAGGTCTGGCATTCGGCTGAGATCGCGCCCAGGCGACAAGGTTTGAGTATGATATCGCATTCAGTGCATCACGGTACAGTTCGCTAGCTAGTTCGAAACGCGTGGCTGTAAAAAAAAGAGCGTGTGAGATTAGCGCTGAGCGATGATAGACCTGCTGAAGAAAGAATGTCGTTTAGTCGTGAGTGTCAGCTTCGCTTTCGAGAACGCATACTTACCTGGAATGCAATGCGGACTCGTGTGTCCGTCAAAACCGACTGGCTTGTGCGCGATCGACTTGAGAATGCACGCATTGAGGTCGGTCGTCGAGGGCGCGGCGGTCTGTATTGGTCGTCGAGATGGAGATAACCATGGCGAAAGGCGACCAAAACAACGGACTGCTCGTTACTGGTCAAGACATTGGCTGGCTTTCCTATCTCATTATGCGTTAATAATATTTGACCGCCGGGGTTGTTGGGGCGACCAATATGTGCATGACTATCGCAAACAGGCAATCGAGGTCGGCCGATCGACCGCGACCTGGCCGATTAGCATGCGAAAATATTAATGCCGCAATATCCATTAGTCGGCGTCCCTCTTCTTTAAGGGGTTGCCCCGATCACCTGGCAAAATCGCTTGATTGCGAGAGCTTATCTAACTTTGCAATGTCTGCCGGCAGCCAGCTGTTTGAAGTCGTGGGTACATAATGGACTTAATGATCATGTGTAATAAACGTCTTTAATGGTGAGGGTCTGCTTGCGTGCTGCTCAATAAAGAGGTTTTGAGAAAATTAACTTACTAAGCGAAGTAATGACGAAAAACTAATATTGTCAATTGCTCGCATTCTCAGAGACTTACGTGTGTGTAAAATTAATTGCGTTTAAGTGACTAAAAGTCGCTAAGGCAGTGCCAGCATTCCTTAGGCATTCAGTGAAGTGAACTACTTTTACTCTTCTCCCTCACTTGAGACCTCGATTTTACCCGTTAAATCGTTCAGCTCGTCGGCGAACGGTCGGACAAGAAGAAGACCCAATCTGCGCACACGTACGCGTTTCGCCTGGCCTATTGGGTCGGTCGCTCGTTCTAACTTCCCCTGACCTAGCCAGCTATTTACGTAGATAGTCTTTGCAGCGCGTCGTCGGGAACAGCAAAAGTGTTGGGGTTTTTTTTCCTGGGAACCATCGCCCTTTCTCCGTTCGGGTGTTGGTATGGTGTACGTATAGCCGCTTCCGCCATTTGAAAGATAGCTCCAGTACGTGTGCTGGGGCGGCGCAATCTCCCTCACGCCGTCCGCGTAAGTGCATTCCGATCTCCTCCTCTCGGCCGGCCAAAAAAGTATTTCCGGCTTTCGCAAAAAGGCGGACCGAACTAACTGCGCGGCGAGAGCGAACAGATTTACAACAGCCAGTTGACCTACGGTGTAAAAAGCTCGGAAATATGCGATTCCTATAGCTGCTGCTGCTGCTGGCCAATTAGACCTCGCTGACTCCTTTTTTTTGTCTTGGGCCGTGACGAATAGGGTAGTGAATTGAAATAGCGCCTGGGCCGAAGGTATGTGTAAGCACGAAGTGTTCGCAATCTACGAGCCGACCTCGACTCGAGGACGCGAGTGTCTTCGACGTTACCCGGCCGACCGACTGTAACTGAATCGTCGCTGATGCCAAATTCGAAGAGGAGTAGGAGGAAAACGAACTGACGTTGCTGCCCAAGGCAAATACTACGTACATTACGTACTGCATTTGTTTCTGTTTCGGCAACCTGAATTTTATAGTCTTTCTCCTTCGGTGAGCATGCTGATAAGACAAGAATTTGAAAGGAGAATCTCCTCTCTTTGAAATTCCTGCGCTGCTCGTCCGAGACGCCAAGTCCGCATAAATTTTCCTCCGGAATAATGGTCCGTACGTTCGCCTTTTGCATTGAGGAAAAATTCTCGCTTCCAGGGTCCGGTGTCCATCATGACGCCTCCGTACTCCATGTACTATGTACCCTGCACTCCAAAACAAAGTGTCTGTCATACAATGCCGAGGCCTGCATTTTTGAGCTGAAAGACGTGGTAGAGTGTGCAGTACATGGAATATGTTTATCACAAAAGCTGTAGCTTTAGCAAATACGTGGAATATGCGTTAAATGCCACTTTAAAATTAAATTTCTTTTGCGTCATTTCGCCTACGTGGTAAAACGCGGAGACTACTACGTCGCGCGGGGGGTATGATCTACCGGCGATCAAATCAATTTCTCCACCTCCCTCCTACCTTCTGGAACTTTGAACTTTCGGACTTCGAGAAGTTTGTTCACTGCGTTGCCTCCCCGACCGACCTCATGAGATAAAACTTTGCTCCTCAATTGGAGGGTTTCGCATCTTGGTCCAATAACATGTGGCGTGTTCCTGTATTTCATATCTACTACGAACCTCTTAAATGCAAAAAAAACCCCTGTCGAATTATTCTATAACAGCGTAGGCTTTTAGACACAGCTTGAGTCTCGCTCTGTGAGGCTGCTTCGGTTTAAGCGACGATTGCGTCGCTGATGGCCTTCAGCACGTCTTGTCTGTAAATCCATAAATATCACACTTGTGTGGCATTATTGCTCTCCGCTAGCTACGTATGGTATCAGGAGCGATTTTGCTCGGATCGATGAAAACCTTGGAATGTGTTGCCTGTTATCGCGTATTGTTCGTGAGTCCGTCCGTGCAGGCATGGTGCAGCAGCATCACAGCTAGAGAGGAGGAGGAGGAAGAGAGCGTCGCTTATCTCCCTCTCTTTATATCGGCCGTCGCTCCGTCGCTCTTTCGTTCTGCTGCTGCTGTCGGCGAGTCGCCCGAGCCTTAATGCGTCCGTCCTCGACTCGCATCGTCTTCCTTCCCTCCCTCCCCTCCTCTCTTTCTTCCTCCTCTCCGCGCTGCCTGCAAACGGCGATGACTATGATTTCACGCATCCGAAGAATGTCCCAACGTGTCACCGGCTAGTATTAACAATCCATCCTTCTTCCTCGTCTTAAAACGCACTACGGCGCGGCGGCCGCCTTCGCTCCGGTCTCAGACGAGGCTGTAGCTGTGGGACGAGAGAGAGCCGCGCGTGACCGAATCGAGTCTCCAGCTATTGGTTATACTTTGTCCCCCCACCCAAAAAGAACAAAATATTACGTGCAGAATGCAATGTTTTTCTTTTGGTATGTTGGCAAGCAACCCAATATCGCTTTTGCTTTCTCCCTCTCCCCGGCATGACTGCACACTGCTTTCCGAGTCGGTCACGCTTTTCGGCTCTCTCGCCGCTCGCCCTTGCTGTACGCACTCGATCAGGATGTTTTGCAGGATGGTGTCCTTGACGGCAGCGAACACGTGCGCTATCTGCTCCGTATCTGAAAACGGACCGACAGATCAAGTACTGCTTGAGAGGAAGAGACGAGGCCATGGCGCATCGAGATATCTAGCTGGCGAATAACTCATACGTAGACCAAGCTAGATTGAGATCAAATCAGATCCCATGCACGGCAGTATTGTCAAAGCAATTGGCGTTCTCCTATTGTCTCTTACCTGTCGCGCATGTGTAGTGTGGATAGACGTTCTTCGTTCCGCTGGCGTCCAGGAACATCTTCTCCATGAACTTCATGGCTGCCATGGCATCGCCCATGGGGCCGTCGTACTCAGGAAAGTAGTCGACAAGGTGCGAGTGCGCGACCTTCTCCTCCAGCAGGTCCTTCTTGTTCAGAAAGAGGATGATGGAGGACTTCTCGAAGTAGTCGAAGTCGATGATGGTCTTGTATAGGGCCTTGCTCTCCTCCAGTCGGTTCACGCTGACCTCCTCAAGCAGCTTCTGATCATAGGCGGAGGCGGCCACGAGGAAGACGAGTGATGTCACGTTCTCGAAGGAGTGGATCCACTTTCGCCGCTCGGCTCGCTATATGCGTGCGTCAATAATTGATCTTCAATGGCGGGAAACCCCGAATTAATCGGGGCAAGTTCTACATCGCTATCATTTTCCAAATACCCGTGTCCGTACGTAAATACCCACGCTCTAGTATAGAACATCAATATCTCAATCTTTCCTGTCCGCCGACGTCAATTAATCTGAAATTGACGTTGTCCGATATGACGAAGGAGTACTCCAGGATGCCCGAAGTTGGCGCCCTCGCGCGCAGGATGTCCTCCTGCGTCGGCAAGTAGTCCGGCTCCGCTATCCGCTCCACGTGCTTCAGGAAGTACCCGGCCGAGTCGGAGATGTAGAACTCGTTCCTCCTGGCGTAGGCGCGCTGCACCCCCGAGTCGAGCCAGAGCGCGGACACGGCCTCCACCATCTTGTCGTCGAGGCTCCTGACCGCCATGTAGTCGACGGCGCAGATCTCCCTGGCTCGTTCCAGGTTCTCCTGGCGCTCGAAGGACACGCCGATCGCATCGCAGCCCATCACCAGCTTCTGCATGCCGACCACGACGTTCTCGTAGACGAGCTTGATGAAGCCGCGCCTGTCGGACACGCTGTAGCCGGTGCCGTGGATAATGCGCATCTGCTTGATGAAGGTGGACTTGCCGGACTCGCCGGCGCCGAGCAGCAGCAGCTTGTACTCCTTGCGCGTCTGCCGCTTATACTTGCGCAGCTCGGCGTTGATCCGCTTGTCCACCTTGCGCGCCTCGCGCTCGTCCGGCGAAATGCAGCAGTCGAACATCGCAGCGACGTATTTCGTACTAAGATGTCGATCACTGTCTTGTCTTCCCACGCACGCGGCCCGCGGCCCAATTAGCACCCTAGATCCGTCTC
>JAAUYK010200746.1_pt1 | contig 13213 bp, 11 predicted proteins | sample 7278021 | NCBI WGS metagenome assembly JAAUYK01 (sample SAMN14350223, study PRJNA611818) | marine sediment metagenome | isolation source: surface marine sediment (1.8m) | place: French Polynesia: Moorea | collected 2018-08
AGATGAACCCGGCTGCCAGATTTTCTCGGAATGGGCGGGCAAATGCCGGAGGCAATAGAGGAGACCAGCTTGAATTGAGAAGTAGGCGAGGAACGTGTCCGCGTCGCTAATTCGATAGCCAAGAGTCCGCCATGACGCCTGCTGTCAAAACTTTTTCCCGCTGAATGCCGGTAGGCCATTCATTCAGCGTGTGGATGTTATAACACTCGTTAAGTTGCCTTTACGGCGCAAAATGCTAAACTTCCTCTCTATCGTATATTGCATTCTCCTTCTCAATTCAAGCTGGTCTCCTCTATTGCCTCCGGCATTTGCCCGCCCATTCCGAGAAAATCTGGCAGCCGGGTTCATCTGTCTGTCTCCCCCTGTTTATATCACATACGTACGTAATGCCTCTTTCCCTCCTTTTTCAGTGGCAGGTCGGCTGATCGATGCCGCATCGAGACAGGACGAGAAAGAAAGGCTTCCAACTGTGATGATCGAAAGAAGAAGAAGAATGCCGAGCGAGAAATCTACCGTCGCGGTGGTTGTGGTGGTTTCGCCGCCAAAACTGGCCAGATTTTATTGACAAAATTCGAGATTCTATTTTTAGCAATAGGTGCTATATATACGAGTAGGTAGGGTTTTCTGCGTTTCTCCGCATCAAGCACGAACGTACGCAACTCTGCAATAATATCGTAAGAAATAAATACTATAACAGTGGTATACAGAGGCCTAAAACATTCAAACCGCGAACATAATTGGAACATCATGTCTATACTGTACGTAGTAGTAGTAGGTGTTAGCGAGTTTTGGCCTATGGTAAGTAGGGTTAGTTTGCAATACTTTTCTTCATAGTTGTCGCAAATTGAGCTTTCGCCCCACTAGAATAGTGTGAGCAAGGGGCTGTTAAATTGCGACGCGCGTCTCTCCACAGGAGAGAGGAATATCCTTAGAAGAATCTGTTTCCCGGCCTGTTCCTCTGCTTCGGCACCGAGGAGAAGCCCTCGCGCCTGAAGAGCCCAGCGGGCAGGGTTCCCGGGTTCTCTGCGAGGTCCTTGGGCCTGTAGCACCACTCCTTCACGACGGGCTTCTTGACGCGGCGCGGGTTCTTCTTTGTGTTCACGCAGATCTCCTTCGGGACCTTCACGCAGTTCGGTTTGGGAACCAACCTGGAAAGAAAGGAGTTGGTAAACTCGAGCTAAACTAGCTGCCGTCGGCGCGGCGGCGGCGCGCTTCAGATCTTCGAAATCGCAAGCTGGACTCCCGTTTGTTCTGGGAAAAGAAATCGGCAGCGAGCGATTTGGCCCCAATTAGCGGACAAATCATCAGTCACATCTGCCAGCTGACAGCTAGCCGGCAGGCCAGGTGGGCAGGGCATTTCCGTGGCCCCGGCCAGCTACCTATATCCCGCCCGCCCCCAAAAAACCACTGGCCAGCCATCCGTAGGTCCGTCCAATCCATCTTTCCTTCCTACTTTTCTATCTGCCCTCGAGATAAACTAATAATCGTAATAGTCGGAGAAAAGCGCGTTTCGACTTTCAGTCAGTCAGTCAGTCGGCCGGTCGATCGGGCTTCGTGCCTGCTGTCAGCTCCGGCCCGTCGATTTCGAATCTCTGAAATCTCGAGGGTGGGCCGCTAGCTGCTTGCTTGGGCCCCGCTTCGTATTAGTTGGGCGATTGCCCAGTTTGGGATCAGATTCGTAGGTAGAGAAATTTGAGCCGTGACCGGCCTGCAAGCACTAGCGTTTCCAACTCGACCAAATGCAATTTCGCAATCAAAGTAGCTCGATAGTGAGGTGAGGTGAGCGTGCCCTCAAGATAAGCAGGCCCAATGCCGTTTTCAGTAGGCATTCTAGCAGCAATCGCTCGTTCGATCGTAAGTGAAAACCACGCGCCTAGCTGACAGCTAAGGCCCGATCCCGTTCTTTATGAGATCTGTCCGTCGGTCGGACGGTCCGACTTTTCGCGGCCTGCCCTCTTCTTGTCGCAATGCAAGAATGCAATCAAGACAAGTCAAGTGAAGGGAGCAGACAGAGATGCTGCCAGACACATCAGGCACAGTTGGACACGCGGACGGTTACGTATACGTAAGAATTAAGGGGCTAAATACAGTCTCAAATGCGCCGGTTTCACTTTCATCCTGCGTGCAGCAGTAGCAACGTTGACCTGAATTGGCGTCGTCAGACGATTGGGAAAAAGGAAGGCAGAGGGGAGGGAGGAAGAGTCAATTTTTGGCAGAGCAGGAACACGACCATCATCATCATCGACGTACATCGTCGAGCTTCTCTTTCTTTCTTGTCCTCGCCCACTCCCTCCCTCTCCCTTCTCTCGATCGTTCTCCGGCCGCTCTCCCACCGCCCGCCCGAGCCCGCCCTAACATCCTCTCTCCTCTGAGCCCGCAATCGGGGTCTTCCTGGGGCAGGCAGGCGGAGGGAAATTTGCGTCGGACCGACCCCGAGAGGGCCGAGACTATTTGCGGCAGGGTTGCGCGCGCACTTCAAGCTGAACTCGTAATTGTTTTGTAGCCCCGCATGTGCCAGCATATTTGTCACTAAGCAGTGAAATTCTGCACGTAGAAAAACTCCCATGCCCTGTTTCTCTCACTTTACGACTGGCACTAAATTGGCGCGAAGTGTTGTCCGCGGCACAGTAGTAGCTATATAGCTCCGTTTATACGGCCATTTTCGCGGAAAGAATGCGACTCGCTAATGAGACGCCATCAAACTGTTGCTGATCGAGGAGGTTAAGTGCATGGGGTCAGCGCATTTAAGAGGAGAAACTGGTGATCAGTTCGAAAGTTGCAATTCCAGTGCGTCAGAAGGAACGACAGCCCCTGCATCGACAGAGACATAAAACTGTCGCCGACACATCTTTCGCGCGTCCGATCTTTATAGTCGCGGTCGCGTAATTCCTTTTCTTTCAGTCGGCAGCACGGAGCGAGCGGACGGACATTCCTCCGAGATTGCCATCTTCATCGAGATCGAGAGAGGCGGAAAACCGCGCTTTATTTCGCTCTCGATGGAACAACGCGGAACGGAAAATGTTCATGGTTATGCGCTATAATAAGCGGCAGCGCACAGCGATTCCACGGTTGTTGCCGCCTTTGTCTCTCTTAATTTCTCCAGCAGGGTTTAAGCATTCGGCTCGAGCCGTCGGCTAATTGCCGGCCGGCCAAGTAGCGAGCGAGGCGCGCACACCGCCAATTTGAGTTCGGGGTTTAATTGAGTAATGGCAGCAGGAAAATTGGACGGTGCCTGCCAGTTAGATCTTTTGTCCAGATAGGGCTGTTGCCCCTCAAGCATATGTATTTCGACGACGCTGCCTTTAATTTTTGTCGACGCGAAAAAAGACACGAGTGCTTCGTTCGTTGTCCATAAAATCCGCCTCTCACTCTCGGTGGCAATATATTAGGGTGTAGTAGTCAGTCAGTCAAGTCAGCCTGGTTGGGGTTGTAAAACCTCAATTTCGCCGGAAGTTTTCCCTCCCTGCCCTCCCCGTGACGCAAACGTATAAATCTTGTCGACTTTTTTTCGCGAAGGAAAGATCCCTTCAATCGCTCCCGGTCAGTCAAGTTCAAACATACGCGGGTTCAAGAGTATGCCATTATCCGTTTGGCCACGCGGGTGAAAGTACGTACTCGGTAATGAGCACTCTTTCTATCTTTCCTCTCCCTTCCCATTCCTGCTCGCTCGTTCTCTTGCCCCCGATCCCGGCTCACCTCACCTCCAACCCGTCCGTCCGCATGTGCGGCGGCGGCGGCGTTGTTGAAGTGACACGCAAATTGCCGGCTGTCAGTCGGCGCATCGCGAAACGGTCATTTTGGCGCAGGCTTTTATGCGATCCGCAGAGCGGCTTAGCGCAGGAAAATTTTCACTCAAAAGCGAGGAACATTTCCTGTTCTTGAGGTTATTACCCGTAAACTTCGAATACATTCCTTGAAAAAAATTGTAGCCTATTGGCAACGCTGCTTCGCCTCCGCTCTTTTTCTCTCCCCGGTCGGAATCTTGACCTGAGGGCAGAGCGGCACAAAATACGCGCGTACCCCGATGGCCCCGAGGCCCGCCTGCCGCCAGCTCTCTCACACACTCACTCAGTCAGCGGCCAACTAGCGAGTCCATTTTTCCTGCCCTCCCCTTGCGTTTAGTGCTGTATGGATCGTCGAGTTTTCAGTCTGACAATTGGATTCGCATACCTGGGCACTAGGACGGCCTCCATGTGACAGTTCTCCTCCGGCTGCAGCTCGCACTCCTCCTGCGGCACGTTCTGCACCAGCATCCTGTTCTCGTCGCGGCAGATCTCCTCGCCCTGGACCATGGCGCAGTTGTTGGGGATGCACACTTCGCGCGGGATCTTCTTGCACGCCGTGTCCGGATGGACCTTCTTTACCGTCTTCTTCTCGAGCGTGCACCGCTGCACCGGCCACTCCTCGCACTGCTGCTCAATCTAGAGGGGAAAGAAATTAAGAATTCAACTCTTTTATTCAAGTGAATTAAACGAGATAGACAGAGATCTTTTTCCCTTCGCATCCGGTATCCCGCCGTCCGATCGATCAATCAAACTTACGTCACGATCGTCGCCGTTATTGCCGTGCGTACGTCGCATCGATCGCGGTGGGCGGCCGACCGGACGCGGACGCGGGGAGGGCCCATAAGAGAAGAGAGAAATGCGAGCTCAGGATGCCAATCAAATCTCTCCCGTCACGGACAGAGAGGGCAGGAAGGTAAACAAGAAGCGGCAATTTGAACTTGCTCGGGGGAGGGACATCAAATCGGGGCGTGAGAACGACAAATCCGAGCCAGCCAGATAATGACTTAAGCGTCGCATTGGAATTCCATACCGTTACTCCTCCCTGCGGCGTGTCCGCGTCGTTGACAGTCTCCAGGGTGGTCGGCGGGTCGCTCGGAGGGTCCTCGTCGCCGGAGTCGGTGTCGGCCTGGCGCCGGCGGCGGCGACGGAAGCTCTCGTCTCCTCCAGACTCGCCCGCGCCGTCGCTTCCGTCACTGCCGCCGTCGGCCGAACCAGCGCCGTTGTCGCCGCTGCTTCCAGTATCCGTGTCGGAAAATATGGGCACTGAAAAAAGGGAAGTTTTTATACACGAGGTCGGGCTCGCGTTTTTGTCCCCCCCGCCAGAATAATTGGCAAGGGTTGGGGCCTTGATTGAAAGCGAGAGGACGGAGCAGACGGATGGATGGATGGCGGTAGAAAGTGGCTAATCCAGCCATGCAGCCGGTCGGTGCCACTTCACTCTCCTCCCATTCAAATCCAGCCCGGCCGTCCGGTCGCCCTCCCTCTCTCCCTCTCTCCGTACAATCGCTGATGGATGGGCTCCCCCACGCGTCCAGTGTACAGAGCAACCCCTTGCCGAGACCAAAGTCGCCACATAGTTGAACTTCTAATTGAGTCATCGTCAATTTGACCAGCCAAACCGCCGTAATATATTTAGCAACGAAACTTTGAAGTTATAAGAGCAGCCACCCTTCGGAAGAGGTCATTATAGCAGAGTAAGATGAAGAAGATTGAAGGCAGGCACTATAGATTGATTGGTAAAAGAAGAGAGGCCGGGCCGGCCAGCAGAGTGAATAACAGTTGGCATGGCGTGTCTGGAATTGGCAGCCACGCAGACCTGCTCTGATTGCCGCGGCTGGTTAAATTTGACGCCGGGTTCATTATTTCACTGCAAGGGGGACTATTTGGGCTGGGCTGACTTTTTACCCGGGCTAGCGAGCTGCGGCCCCCCGCCGACATCAACAAGATCGGACGGTATTAATTGCCCTCGCGTCGGTTGATCGCATCGCCTTAGTCAGACTTATCTCCCTACGCATCTCTGGCATCCGTACGAGCTGGGAGAGTTTTTGCTTACGTGGCCAGCTCCAGCTCTAACCCCGAGGGAGGGAGGGAGGGAGAAAAAAACGCACAGCCGCGAGCTGAAATTCTTTCCCCTAGCTACGCTATCGGCCGGCCGGCGAGTTTGGTTAAGTGGAGGGTACTTAGGCAGCGGTGGAAAAAAATCGATCGCAGATCAGAATCTCCACGCGGTCCGAAATTGGGCTTTGTTTCCACTCGCCCCGCCTTTCTTTCCCCGCGAGAGGTTTTCTCTCTTGATTTAGCGGTATATCGGGGCACAATTAAATTAATCCGCTTCTCGAGGAGGCAAATAAACTAGAGCAGACAGAATTAACTGAATCGCGTGCAAAGGTGGCGGTGAGCTCCTTGTTGCTTGTTTTTCGCTGCCGTCTTCCAATTAGGGAAATAGGATGATGGATGGGGGCCCATATGTGGCTCCGAATAGCACGCAATCTGCGGTCTGTTGGTCGATCAATGCTATCATGCAGGGTGGCTTATTGCCAAATATTGGTCATGGTTCTCCCACCCGACGTCTCTTACGTGTCTCAATGCGCATTGTGCCACGCTGCGCCGCGTCGCCTTTTGTTTTCCACTTTCCGCCTGAATGGGTTGGTAATTGCCGAGCCGAGCCGAGCCAGCGGATTGCAGCTCCTCCCTCCAACCCGCCCCTAGTTACAAACAGGGCTGACGACGACGACGATATTGAGACAATCGAAGAAACGTACGCGGAGACTGTGGGAGAGCTAGACCGTCCGTCGCGTCCGTCGGGATCGACGGAATTTCACTTTTTTTCTTACAACCCTCCCTCGTTAGACGGCCGACGTGTGTCCATGGCAGGGCATAGAGTGCGGACGAGATAAATATCAAAGCTCTTAATTTTTCGTTATTAAGGGCAGCAAAGCGGCCGGAAGGTCTGACTAGACACCCTGTATCCGAGCAATGTTGCATGTTGTTGAACCATCCGGCCTATCGCGGAGTAATAGCAGAGTCAGAGCGGGCCGAGGGATCGAACGAGCGAGCGAACGAGGCGAGCAGTAGTTTTAGAGGAGGAGAGAAACTTCCGCTGCAGCCTGACTTTAATTCGCTGCCAGTGGCAGCAAGAAAATCGATTGTTTTTTTGGGGCCCAGGCATGTCCGTACACTTTTTTGTGGCCTGCGATTTTACCCACATTGTGACGACAGCCTACTAGTATAGCATTTGTAGAAAAAGGTCGCCGCCGAGATCGACCACAAAAGGAAATTGAGCAAGATTTGTCCCGGCCGCGTCTGGCCCGAGCGGGCAGCCCTGACATGTCGGCGGCGGTGGCGGGGTAATAAATGGAATCCGGGGCCGTCCGACCGTTCAGTGCAAATAGGCCATTCAGATCGGAAAATTGATGGTCTTGTTCGTAGTGTGATCGACTTACGCGTGATGTTGTTGCACTTCTTCATGAGCTCCATGACGCAGACCGGCTCGTCCTGCTCCACCTCGTACGTCTTGTACCTCGTCTCGCAGTTGGTCTCGTAGTGGGTGCTGCAGATCTCCGGGCCGACCGGGCTGTCGCCGCACTGACGCACCACTGGCGTGTGGCAAACGTTCACAGTCTCGTTGAACGGCTGGAAAAAAGACCAAGATCAATCAGTCAGTCAGTCAGTCGATCGAGTAAGTTCTCGGGAAATGGCCTTAATCTCCTGGCTACAATTTGGGAATTTCCTCTTTACGCAAACGCCGCCACCGCTTTCGGAAAATTGCAAGAAGCCAGCCGCGGCCGGCTAGTCGGCCATAAAGCGCCGGACCACACGTGGCTAGAGGAAGCCTTGGCTGACTGGCTGGCTACGCAGTATCCGGTTTGCGTAGCTCGGACCGCGCCCGCCGGACCGTCCGTCACGTGTCTGTTGTAAACCTATTTCTGCTCGCTCGTCGACGCCGTCGGGAAAGATACTCCTTCAAGAGAGCCGCGTACGCTCTACGTACGAGTTCAGTGCATCATATTCCAGTTCAGGACATGACGTCGGTTTTATTGAGGCCCTGGGCCCTGACTAGCTAGCTCTCTCGATCCTTTTCGACGCCGCCCTGTCCGTCCAGTCAGTGATTTCGTTTCGTGTCGGGGCATAATCTCGTAGATCGCAGCTAGGCAGGCTGGGAAAATGAAAGCCGGCCATCGAGGCCGCAGCTGGATATCTGACATAACCATAAGTTACCCACACGACGTAGGATTAAGCCGCTTTGGTGGAACTGTCAATAGATTACGGCGTATGCGTTGGCTGATGCGTCGGGGAGGAATGAGCTGGTTTTTAGAAAAGTTGGGCGCCAAAGGTTTAACCGAGCTCGGATCCCGACTCTGGAGAGGTCAGTCACGGCAAAAGAAAGTGAAACTGCTACATACTATTGCTCTTAAACTCATGACTACCACATTGCTACGTCTTCGCTCGAAATACGTATTTACCGTGGTATAGAAGGGCTTACTTAAACACTTGTAATCTGGCGTACACTATTTGCATAGCGGTGCTGAGCACACCCTGAGTGGCTTGCTGGCTGCTGCCATCCTACGCACTCAGTATACGACCCCACCACTAGCTCGGATTCTTCTCGGATTTTTTGCTCTCTCCGTCGGTCCGGCAAATGAACGCAAGCAAAGCGTCGCTCTGCCAGCCGGCGAACCATCATAAAACTAGCTATCCATCCGACGGACTTTCCGTCTCGTCCAAGTTGGCGTACATACGCACATAGAGGAACCGCTTAGCCGCCTCTTACAACGCGTCGCCGCCAATATGTACGTACAGGCAACGGCCAACCCCCTTCCCTCTCCACCCTCTCTCTCTCCATCCCTCGTTTTATGATTCTTGCAGCTAGGGCGAATACAGCCCTCTCTCTCTCACTGCTCACTCGCGCTAAGACAAAGATCTTTATGCCAAACAGCCGGGAATTTTCTCTCCTGCCCCTTATTCGCATCCACAGCGGCTAAAATTCCGCCGACTTAATGGCCCGTACCTTCGCCCCTTTTTCCTGCGCCCCAGATTGGTCACTCGATCAAGCAGTGGCACCAACAACCGCCTGCCTCCCACTTAGCCACCTCTTCTGCGCCGAGATACAAGGACAGATAGCGAAACCGATCCAATTTGTGAGTTTGCTTTTTATCCCCGGCTTCGGTGTCGACGCCGCGCCGGTCCGCCCGCCGGCGAAATCAGCCTGGGTGGCCCGCCCAACCGACCGACGATACGAGCTGTGTTCATTCCGGAGCAGTTGCAAGACAGAGGGAGAGAGGGAGAGAGGTGGCGGGCTCATTCGTCGGCCTATGGCTGCATGGGCGGCTGACTGCGTATAGCGGCGATAAAAAAGCCAGATGGACGAGGAGGAAAATTTATGAAACACCCGCCTCTCTTTCTTCCTGCCTTCCTTCGCCTGTCCCGTGAATAATTGCAGCGCGGCGGAATCAGCAAGCATCGCAGACTCGCATGCACTTGACGCAAGTTATGCGCCACTCGATCGTCCTCTGATGCTATTGTTTCAAAGTTCACAAGCGAACGTATGCGAAATTCGATGGGCGGTTTTTTCCCAATGGCAAACATATGACCCGTTGGCTACCTGCCCGGCCGGCTTTAAGCGGCAGGCGGGCAGAGGGGAGGAAAGGCTACAATTTAGCAATTATCTGGCGGCATGCCGCCAATTTGGGCACCGCAAAAAAGAAACAAAGCTCGAGGACCCGGCCGGCGCGGCAGGTGAACATAACGGACAGACAAGCGAGCGAGCCGCACTGGCCATTTTTCACTGCCGCCTTCAGTAGCCGTAGACCGACCGACCCGGTGCACTAAGAGCTTTCCTGGCTGCTCGTGATATTCAAATTAATGGACCTGACGCGCGTCACTGACGCGTTTGCACGGTTGTAGTACTGTGCACACAATCTGAAACGAGTAAGACGCTATAGAGACCCATTTGAAATACGGAATGCCATTTGGATAGACGACGCGCTGACATGCGTCTAGCTAGTCTCGTCTCCATCCGCGATCTTGCAACAGAACTTGCGACATGCAAACCCGCTCGATCCTCCTCGTGACAAACTGTTTCCGCCGCCGAGCAGGCTCGACCCCGGACAAAACGCTCACTCATCTGTCTCGCTTTTGTCCCGACCGACCGACCGGCTGTGCACCGGGACGAACCGGTATTTTCGCATTGACTTTCGATTTCATCCGACTAGCCAGCTCTCTCCGATGCTCGCACTCACGCAACGACGAAACAACAATGAGAGAGTCCAAATTCGAGGCATTTCCGGCCTACACGCGAGTTTGGGAAAGTTGAGCGGGCAATTCTCTAGAAATCGAAGGAACCTTATTCTCCCACTCTATCCCCCTTTTATTACGCACACTTTGGCCGTTCGTTCGTTCGTTAAGTGCAGCTGCAAATTGCCCCAAGCGGTATGGATGGGCCCGAACGGCTCCAGCTCTCTCTCTCTTAACTGCAATCGACAGTGAGATTTGACCGGCTCGCAAAATCGGCACGCGGCCAGAGTTGCCAGTACAATGAACTTTATCTAGTCATATACGCATACTCCTTATCAGAATTACCAAATGCGGCCTAGGTAAAAAACGGAGACACGCAACCATGAATTGTCAATTCCCTCTGGGCCCGGTCTAAAGTGGCTTCGAGTGAGGGCGGACACGGCTGGCGGGAGTCAGTCCTGACATGCGAAAAACGGCCGGCCAATATAGCCGCTGGTTTCCGCCCATTGTCCTGAGCGAATTTATCTTAATAGCCTAGCTCCCTCCCGACTCGACATGGCCGCGCAGCCGAGACATGTCATCAAGTGCAGTTCAATTTATCGCCATAAGGCGTAACGGCCCCGACCGGCCGGCCTGCCCGTTATTACGCGGGCAGAATGGGCGAGAAAATTAAAATGGCCTAAGTACGGCGGGAGCCTAGCTAAAGCTACGTCAAGTCAGGTCGTGCGCGAATTCTATTAAGGAGCTTGCAACTGCATTTGCGCGCGAGCAAAAAAAGAAAAGAAATAAACTCGTTTTCGCTGTCAGTCAGTCAGTTCATGTAGGAGACGGGAGAGTGAGAGAAGTGGCAATTAAGGAAGGCCTTCGCTGCAGGCAAGAGGAGGAAAGGGATGTTTCTAAAGGGTTTTATTGCGTTTTATCCCGGGTCAATAAAGTTACATCTACACATTCCCGCTTTCTCGCTCGCTGGACGCCAGACAGCGTCCGTCCGTCAGCCAGCCGCGTATAATAAACCCTCCATGCAGTTGATATGGGGAAGAAAGTGAGAGCGGAGGCGGACTGATTCGATTTGTGAAAATATACCCAGCGCATTTTCTGCTGCCATTAGGCTTTTGAGACGCCGCCGCCCGTCAAAATTAGAGAGCTTTGCGGGCGGGGAGAATAATGAAAACACTTTCGCCGAAGCCGACATCACGCGGGTCACCTGTGTAGAACAAAAGTGAGTCGCCCAAAGAGGGAGGAGGCATGCAGCTAGCCGGCCGGCCGGTCGCGACGAGAAATGAGTACTGAGGAGGGCCATATAGGCGCTGTTTGGGGTGCAATTAGAAGCAAAGCAGGCAGTTATTAGAGCCACCCTAAAGCTGCCATTTCGTGAGAGTGTGAGAGAGGCAACGGTGGCGGCGCGGCGCGGCGGCACCACATCACAGACAGACTCAGCAGCTGCGCGGTAGACAGACAGACACGCAACGTGCCCGGGTTAAAATAGACTCACAGGCTGTACAATACCCAAAGAAGGAAGAACTTAGATATTACTACACGCCGTTATCTACGTAGTGTTAGGGAGAAACCACCCATAACAGCTAGAATAGGCCACCTTTAGCATATAATCAAACATATGTACTATATAAAACCACCTATAATTTCCACTCTGCAGTTAATAGTCCGTTATAGCAATGACACTGCGTTGAGAACAGAGGCCATTTAAGGCGGGAAAGAAGTGGAGGAAAGGGTGCAGATTTTATCTGTCTGGACAGGCAGGCGCGGCACCGGCGCGACGAATTCGCCGCAATTTCCTTCCTCCGGTGAAGAAGAAAAGTCTGCAATGTGATTACAGCAGTTTTAATGCCAAGACTCTGGCACGGCTGTCAGCAGCCAGCCATCGTCAAATTTCATTTTGCTCCTGCGGCTTTTACACGACACGCAGGGGGCGTGAGTCTTCCTTCCATCCGCTATCGGTGCAGTTCTGTCAAAAGCAATAAATATCCGTAATGAAAGAGCGCACGCTAGTAGATACGGTACACTTAAGAGGAATATGATTGGTTTCTGCGGCAAAGCGCGCAGCGGAAAAAGCGAGTGGAAGGAAGATGACAAGAAGTTCGACCTCGGACGGGAGATTTCAACGCAGCAAGGCCTTCGAGATTAATTGCTTTTGCAAGAAAAATAAACAAAAATTTGCATCTGATGGCCAAGCAAAGGATATGAGAGTTCGTGCATTGCTGCCCCCTCGGTCAATCTAATCGTGAAAGTAGGAACTGATCTGACGCAACTACTGGGAAAGGGTTCTCTCTCTCTCTCATTCAGGGTGCTCAACTCATCTCAACTCACCATGGGCTTGAAGGTGATGTGGCAGTTCTTCTTGAACATGGTCTCGCACTTCTGCTCCGTGGTCGACCTGTAGTCCGTGATGTAGGTCATGTGGCACTTCTCCTGGTAGCTGTGGTGGCACTTAATCGCCCGGTCGTACACCGTCTCCTCCACCTGTAGGAGATGAAGAAATTAATTAATTACAGCTAGCCACAGAGCTAGACTGGAAATCATTTAATTTCTCCGAAGAAAAAGTAATTCCGGAATGGACAGCGCCCGCGGCGAGATCTTCGTAAGTAATGGAGCGGACACACGCCAAGTTCAATTGCCTAGCTGTCCGCCGTGGAGATTTTTTTCTCCGACTTATTCGACTTACTCCCAGTCCTCTTGCGTTCCTCGCATGCATAATTTCGCGTTTCCCACAGGCCGGCCGGGACATTTGTCAATGAGCTAGAGGTCGCGGATGGAGCCGACCGAGAAATAGCCGTCCGCCCGTCCGTCCGTCCGACCCGAACAGCGTTTTCTCATCACCTCTGGAATGCAACGGGTGAAGACGGACGGGCGAACGGGCAATTACCGGTGCGAAAAAGCGCTCTGACGGGCGTGCGTACATGAAGAGCCTTTTTCGCGCCGACGACGAACGAAACGAGTAAGGCCCTAGCTCTGCGTACGTAATGACGCGCGTATCGAATCGCCTTCTTTTCGGCCGTCGGAAACAAGTTACTTTTCTTTGGCCTTCCGCGACGTCGCGTCTATTTCTGAGCGTGGTGTCTTCTTCAAAGAGGCGCGCTTTCCGCATTTCGCCCGCTTGACAGGTGACTGACTGATAGATAGACAGCTCGGGCGGCGCGAAGGGAGAAGAGATCGAGGCGGCCGGGAAGAGCTAGGAG
>JAAUYK010080688.1_pt1 | contig 13212 bp, 12 predicted proteins | sample 7278021 | NCBI WGS metagenome assembly JAAUYK01 (sample SAMN14350223, study PRJNA611818) | marine sediment metagenome | isolation source: surface marine sediment (1.8m) | place: French Polynesia: Moorea | collected 2018-08
CTGTCTCGAGCCTGACCGGCGTTTCGAACCCTGGCGGCTTTACCGCCAGCACGGAGCACTCCGCACGGTTCAAGATCGCCTCGGCGGTATTGCCGATGAAGAGCCCGCGGACGCCGACGCGGCCGACGGTGCCCATGACGATCAGGTCGACCTGCTCGCGGCTCGCCAGCTGAGGGATCTCTTCCCGGGGCACGCCCTTGATCAGATGGGCCGTTCTGCTCCGGTCGGGCCCCAGGTGGCGGTGCATGAGATCTTTCAGCGCTTTCTCGCTCGACCCCCGCCTCGACTCAACCAGCAGGTCGACCTCCGCCTGGGACATCATTGTGAATCCGCTGAGGCGCAGGGTCTCCTCTTCCTCGAGCCGCCACACGTTAACGACGTGAAGCTCGCTCTCTTCCATCGCGGACAAGGAAGCGGCCAACTCCATGGTGAGCTTGTTGAGCCCGCTCTTCACCGGGTCGTCGGGATCGGGGTTCACGGCCGCGAGGATCTTCGCGTAGGGTCGGCGCCCGCTCCTCTTGGTCACCCAGACGGGACAGGGGCATTTCCGCAGGAGATGAAGGTCGGTGCTGGCGAAGAACGGCGATTTGCCGTCCGCACCGCCGGACGCCGCCTTCATGACCAGGTCGTGGCCGCCGCGCAGGACGGCGCGGATCACCTCTATGAAGGGAATTCCCTGGGCGACCAGCTCTCTCGTTTCGATCCCCGCCGCCTTGAGCGGCGCGGCAACGTCCGCCAGCCGGGCCCGTCGGAATTCAAGGAACTCGAACTCGAAGTCCTTCGCCCTGTGACCGGGAAGCGCGGCGAACAGCTTGGAAAGCTCTCCAGGCGCGGCGTCCAGGACATCGATCAAGGTGATCCGCGCGCCGTTGGTCTTCGCCAGCCATATGGCGCGGTCGCGAAGGGAGTCGTCGATCTTGTGCTCGTCGCAAACGAGCAGAATGTCGCGGAACCTGTGCATGTATCCGAAACCTCCAAGGATGCGGCCTCGCGCACCGCAAGCCGCCACGTCTTGAAGTATGGGCCCAACACACTAATTGAACCAATCGATACGAAACGGCGTTTTGATAGATCTTCTCTAACAAGGCGCCCAACCGCTTCGTGGAATGGACGCATGCCGACCTTGCAGCAACTGCGTTACCTCGTCGCCGTCGCGGAGACGCTTCATTTCCGCCGGGCGGCGGAAACGACAAACGTCACGCAGCCGACCCTGAGCGGGCAGCTCCGCGAGCTCGAAGACAAGCTCGGCGTGCAATTGGTCGAACGGAGCCGATCCCGCGTGCTGCTCACGCCGATCGGCAGCACGATCGCGGGCCGCGCGCGAACCGTTCTTCGCGAGGTGCAGGCGATCGTCGACCTGGCCAAGCACGGACAGAGCGTCCTCGGCGGAACGGTCCGGCTCGGGGTGCTTCAATCCCTGGGTCCCTATCTGCTGCCTCACATCCTGCCGGAGCTGCACGAGGCCTATCCGGACCTCAAGCTCTACGTACGCGAGGGCATGCCGCGGACCCTGCTGACCGGCTTGGACGAAGGCACGCTCGACCTGCTGCTGTTTCCGCTTCCCGTCAAGGCCGCCGAGCTGGAGAGCGTTCGGCTGTTCCGCGAGCCCCTGTGGGTCGTGGCGCCGGTCGAGCACCCGCTCGCGGGGCGCGAGGACGCGGCGCGTTCGGACCTCAAGGGCGAGAACGTGCTGACGCTGGAACTGGGCCACCGGCTGCACGATCAGGTGCGCGATCTCTGCGATCAATTCGGCGCTACGCTGTCTCACGACTACGAGGGCACGAGCCTCGACACGCTTCGCCAGATGGTGGGCATGGGCATGGGGCTGACCTTCCTGCCCGCGCTCTATGTGCGCGCCGAGGTCATGCAGGATACGCAGGTCGTGGCCAAACGCCTCCAGCCGCGCTCCCCGTTCCGCATGATCGGCATGGTCTGGCGACGGCATTCGGCCCGCCAGGACGAGTTCCACACGCTCGCGGATTTAATCCGCAAGGTATTGAAGCAGAACGTGCCGGAAGTGACGGTGATGGAGTGACTGGACCGAAGATCGCTAGTCGCTTGCTATCACCGGCGTGACGAAACCGTCCGGCTTGACCGCCAGCACCGAGCACTCGACCTGGCGGAGCACCAGCTCCGCCGTGTCACCGATCAGAAAACCCGATATCCCGGATCGCGCGATCGTGCCCATCACGATCAGATCGCTCCCCTGATCGCGGGCGAACTGCGGGACAAGCCGCGCAGCCTCCCCCTTCGGCAGGTGGACCTCGAAATCGAGACCGTGCAGATCGCTCTGGTCGACCAGCCGTTGCACGCTGGATCGGTGGCTGTCGTGGTTCCGGTCGACGAGCCGCGTCATGATCTCGTCCGATATCTCCGACTGGCTGGTGTCGAGATCGGCGCCCTGCAAGTCCCAGGCGTGCACAATGTCCAGGTGGCAGTCTTCGATGCGGGCCAAGGAGCTTGCCAGCTGCATGATCTTGAGGGTCAGCGGATCGACCGAGGGATCGGTCACGCTCGGGTCGACCGCCGCCAGGATCCTGCGAAATCGAGGCCCGGCCCTGGGGTGCATGACCCAGACCGGGCAAGGGCACTTGCGCATCAGGTGCATGGAAGTGCTGCCGAAGGTGATCTGATGCAGTCCCTTCCAGATGTCCGCCGTCATAACCACGAGGTCGTAGTGCTCGCGCAGCACCGCGCGGATCACCTCCAGAAACGGCTTGCCGATCATCACCGCGACCTTCGTCTCGATCCCTTCGCGCCGGATCGAGTCGGTCAGCCGGTCTAGGTGAGCCTCACGTTCTTCGAGAAAGCATTTTTGGGCCTGGTTTTCGCTGACGGTGAACGGGCCCAGCGTCGCCATCGCATCGCTGGGAAGCTTAGGCAGGACTTCCGCGACCGTCAGTCTGCCGCCGTTCGACTTCGCCAGATCCACGGCCCGGGTCAAGGCCTGCTCGTTGCCCACGCTTCCTTGGTAGAGCACCAGGATGTTCTTGAAACGCCGCATCGATCCGCCCCCTCCCCGTCGCGCTGGTTTTGTCATGTCTGACGTGGCTACGCGCCGAAGGGCTGCCAATGGAATTCACCGGCGCCGTAATAGAATTCTCCGATCAACGACCGCTGAACATAGAGGAATTCTATCAGAACCGGTCTTCCTACCAGGTTCCCGGATCGTCGACCGCCCCCCACGTCCAATTCACACATACTGTGCGAGGAGGATCGCTATGCAGACTTTCGCCCCGCTAGAGGCCGACCGCCTCGTCCGCCTGCCCAGACGCAGCACCCCCGATCGCGCCGCGCCTGTCACGCGGATCGCCGAGCCCGGAGCTGCAGAGCCGCAGAAGCGCGAGACCGGCGGCAAGCCCGCCGACCGAACGCGCGGCAGGTTCCTGGATATCGCCGTGTGACGTTTCCCCGGCAGTGCGGCGTCGGTTGATCGCATCAATCCTCGAATGGAGCTTACGCCATGCTACAGAGCCTTGTACTCGCGGGACTCCTTGTGGCGGTCCCGGACGTTGGGACAACGGGAGAAGCGCGCGCAACGCCGGGCGGTGCGGAGGCCAGATCCCAAATCCTGGCGGGCGATTGCCTGGACGTCCTCGACGCGAGTCTTCCCGGCACACTGCAGATCGAGCAGCCCGTGCCGACGGGGAACGATGGTCAGAGAGAGTTGCAAGCCCAGCGAGGGCCCGGCGCCCGCGGGTGCGCGCTGGTATGACGCCGCAAGGCGCCGGGCTTAGCGGTCCTAACCCCGATCAGTTCTCGTCGAGACCGGCGCTCTTGGTCTCGGCGCCCTCGTCGATCAGGGTCACGCGTTCCAGGGTGTGCTGCTCGAAGATGGTCATGGGCAGCCCGGGGTAGCTCGCCTGGAAGCGGGCCAGATTGGCGCGGATTTCTCGGGTGTTCGCGTCGTCGGGCTCGCCGGCGGCGATCTCTCTGACCCGGCCGGCGGAGTCGCGGTCGCCGTAGGCGCGGCTGCGCACGGTGAGCGGCACGTCGCGCGGCACGCCGGTCACGGTCGGCGCAAGGGCGCCCTCGACGTGCACCGCCAGAACCTCGGCGTCCTCGGCGAAGACGAAGCGCCAGTCGACCGCCCGGGTCGCGGTCGCGAAGATCACGCTGGGCTCGCGCGACTTGACCTCGACGACGATGGTGCCGGTCTCGCGCAGCTTGCCTTCGAGGAAGGCCCCGTAGTCTTGGGTGCCGGGCCCCGCTGCGGGCGTGTAGACAGCCCTGGGGACGCCGCCGTGCGCCGAGATCACCATCAGGCGCGGGCGCCGGACGGCGATCTGCGCGGCGACGACGGGGGGATGCTCGGCCACCTCTTCGCGCACGGCGCTGCGGCGGTCCTCGCGCCAGCGCCGGTCGAAATCCTTTAGCGTCGCGCCGCTGACCGCCCCGTCCAGACTGCCCGGTAATGGCAGTTGTGCGGCCTCCGCCGCGCTCTCCGCCGAAGCGTCAACTTGGGCACCGCCCTCTTCGGGCGCGGCGAACCCAGCTTCCGGTGCGCCTTCGCCGGTGCCCGGCTCACCCTCGGCGTCGGCCAGGACAGCCTTGGGCGCGGCGGAGGAAAGACGCGCGCCCTCGCCGGTGAGGAAGCCGTGCAGAACCAGCAGGGAGTCCGGCCCGCGCAGGATCAGGGCCGCGAACAGGCCCAGCGCGGCCAGCGAGAGCGGAATCTGCAGCAGGGCGAAGAACCTGGCCGCGCCACCGCCGGCGCGTCTCGAGGCGTGGGGTCGTGCCTCGATGCCGGCGTAGCGTCGCGTCCCGGTCCTGACTTCCGATAGGGGCACGAAGGTCCTCTCGCTCCAATGGTTAAGTGCCGATCACACCACAGGAGTATGGATCAGAAGTTACCCGCACCGCGAAGACACAAGGAAAGCACAGAAATGCAAGGCGCTCTTTACCGCCAAGCCGCCAAAATGAGCCGACCGGCCATCTTTTGTTAAAATGTTTCGGTTAAGCATAAAGGACTTCCGGGCGGTTATTTTTTAGGAGTGTTTTCAGAGGCCTGGAGCAACGAGGGCCATGCGGGTTCTTTTGGTTGAGGATGATCTGGCCTGGGCGAGCAGCGTCGAGGAGATGCTCGCCAAGAGCGGCCACGACTGCGTCATCGTCAACAGGGGCGTGCCGGCGGCCGAACTGGCCAAGACCGGCGCCTATGACCTGGTCGTCCTGGACGTCGGGCTGCCCGATCTCGACGGCTTCGAGGTGATGGCCGTGCTCGCCGAGGCCGGCTGCGAGACCCCGGTCCTCGTGCAGTCCGGCATCATCGGCGAGGACCGCCGGGACGACGTCATGGCCTTCGGCGCGGACGGCATGCTGGCGAAGCCCTACGGCCATCTCGAGCTGATCGAGGCCATGGTCGCCATACTGACCGCGCCCACGACCGAAGCGCCCGAGGAGGTGCCGGCCTCGCTGGAGGCCACGCTCGAGCTGACCGCCGAGCACGCGCTGCCGGAGGAGCTCGACGACATCCTCACCCTGACGCCCCTGCCCGACGATGCGCCGGCGGCCTCGAACGGCAAAGCCGGGCGCGAGGCGCCGCCGCCGCGGGCGCGGAGCAAGGCCCTGGTCGCCGCCGAAATCATCGCCGACGACGGCAAGCCGCTGCCCTGCATGATCCTCAACCTTTCGGACGGCGGCGCCAGCATCCGTCTGCCGCGCCACATGAAGGAGCCGCCGAAGTACCTGAAGCTGCGCATGCCGTCGGGCGACGTAGAGGAATGCCGGGTCTGCTGGCGAGCCCATGACAAGGTCGGCGTGAAGTTCCTCGAGGAATAGCTGCGGCCCGGCGCCGGACGCGCCAATTATCTAGAAAAAGAACGCACGGTGGCTCCAGACAACCTGGGAGGCCAGGGCGAGCGCCAGCGCGACCAGGAGGCCCAGCACCGCGCGCCTGAAGGCGGCCTCGGACGCCCGGGTGAAGCCCAGATTGCCCAGCGCGGTGCCGAGCAGGACCAGCGGCAGAAAGAGCGCGGCGCGGGCAAGTGTCTCGCCCGTTATCAGGCCCTGGGCGGCCAACATGGCGGTCCCCACCGTGTCGGTGCCGAGAAAGAAGGCAACCAGTGAGGCCCGCCCCGCGCGCAGGCCGAGCGGCGACGAGAAGTAGAACAGGATGACCGGCGGCCCGACGATGGCCATGCTGCCGTTCAGCACGCCGGCGCTGGCGCCGACCGTCAGGGTGGCCGCGGTGCCGGGCACAGCGCGGAGCGCGAAGCCGCGGCCGATCAGGACCGCCGCGGTCAGAACCGCGGCCGCCAGGGCGAGGCGAAGAGGGTCGGCCGGCAACGTCGCCAGCAGCATGATGCCGAAGGGCGTCGCCAGCCAGGTCGCGACCAGGAGCAGGCGCAGGGACCGCCAGTCCACCTGGCGCCAGATCCTGGGGAGCAGGTGAAGGCTGCTGGCCACCTCGAAGATCAGCACCAAGGGCACGACCGCGCGCGGCGGCAGGACCAGGGCGAGGCCCGCGGCCCAGATCATCGAGGCGCCGAACCCGGCGAGCCCCTTCACCACGGCGCCGAGCGTCGCGATCAGGAGCCCTACCGCAAGCTGCGCCATCGACAGCCCGAGACTTTCCGCCAGCCAGTCCATCACGGGACGATTGCGGGCCGTCACGGCCTATGCAAGCCTTTCCCGGACAGCCCGCGAGGCGCCCCCGCTCAGGAGTCCAGCCATGATCCCCTTGACCGGCTATGCCGACCGGCTCTCGCTCCGGCCCGGCGAGACCATCGAGTTCAAGGTCAGCAGCACCGGCCCCGACCCCTACAGCGCAGAGCTGGTGCGCATCGCCTGCGCCGATCCCAACCCCGACGGGCCCGGCCGGCGCGAGGAGCCGGTCCAGGCCACCTTCGCCGGCTCCTATCCTTCGCGGCGCCAGGCGATCCACCGCGGCTCCTACGCCCGTGTCGACGCGCCCAACCGGCTGCCGGCGCTCGGCAACTTCACCCTGCTGGCCACGGTCTGGCCGACCCTGCCGCGCCGGGGCGTGCAGGCGGTGCTCTCCTGCTTCGATCCCGAAACCGGCAGCGGCGCCGCCCTCGGCCTCGGCGAGAACGGCGCGGCCTACGCGGTCCTCGGCCGGGGCGACGCCGAGCCGCTGCACCTGTCGCTGGCAGCGCCGCTTGCCGAGCGGCGCTGGTTCCGGCTCTGGGTCAGCTACGACGGGACGGCGGGACGGCTGACGCTGGGCCAGGCGCCGCTCGACCCGGCGCTCTACGGCGACACGCCGGATATGGCGCAGGCCGAGGCGCAAGCCGTTCCGGCCACGCCGGCGGCTTTCCACATCGGCGCGCTGGGCGGCCGGCCGGTGACGGGCCACTTCAACGGCAAGATCGAACGGCCCCAGGTCTTCGACCGCGCGCTCGGCGCCGAGGAGGTCGAGGCCGCGGCGCGTGGCGGGGAGGTGGCCGGCCGCTTGGCCCACTGGGACTTTGCCCGCGGCATCGAGACGACCCGGATCGATGACCTCGGGCCGCACGGCATCGACGGTGCGCTGGTCAACCTGCCGGCCCGCGGCATGAAGGGATCGAACTGGAGCGGTCGGGAGATGTGCTGGCGCCACGCCCCCGAAGAGTACGGCGCGATCCACTTCCACGACGACGACCTCTACGACTGCGGCTGGGAGACCGACTTCAGCTACACGGTCCCCGAAGACCTGCCGAGCGGCGCCTACGCGGCGCGGCTTCGCTGCGGCGGGCACGAGGACACGATCCCCTTCTTCGTCTGCCCGCCAAAGGGCAGCCGAAAGTCCGATCTCTGTGTCATCGTGCCGACCTTCACCTACGTGATCTACGGCAACCACCGGCGGCTCGACTTCGGCCCCCACTGGCGCGAGCGGGCCCAGGCCTGGCACGCCTATCCGCACAACCCCGCCGACCACACCGAGTACGGCCTCTCGACCTACGACTTCCACGGCGACGGCAGCGGGATCTGCCACGCCTCGCGCTTGCGTCCCATGCTGACCCTGCGCTCCGGCTACATCTCGATTGCCGAGGACCGGGGCTCGGGACTGCGCCATTTTCAGGCCGATACCCACCTGCTCGACTGGCTGGAGAACCGGGGCTACGACTACGACCTGCTGACCGACCAGGAGGTTCACGACGAGGGGGTCGAGGCGCTGGCCGGCTACCGCTGCGTGCTGACCGCGTCGCACCCGGAGTATCACACCAAGGAGACCCTCGACGCCCTGGAGGGCTATCGCGACGGCGGCGGCCGATTCTGCTATCTGGGCGGCAACGGGTTCTACTGGCGGGTCGCGCTCCACCAGGAACTGCCCGGCGTTCTGGAGATCCGGCGCGGCGAAGGCGGCATCCGGGCCTGGGCGGCCGAGCCCGGCGAGTACTACAACGCCTTCGACGGGGCCTACGGCGGCCTCTGGCGGCGCAACGGACGGCCGCCACAGCGCATCGCCGGCGTCGGTTTCTCCGCCCAGGGCATCTTCGAGGGTTCGTACTACCGGCGCCGCCCGGAGTCCGGCGACCCCCGGGCGGCGTGGATCTTCGATGGGGTCGAGGACGAGATCCTGGGTGACTTCGGCGTCTGCGGCGGCGGCGCGGCGGGCTACGAGCTCGACCGGGTCGACCGCCGGCTCGGCTCGCCGGACCACGCCCTCGTGCTGGCCAGCTCGGAGGGGCACGGCCCCTCCTTCGTTCTGGTGCCGGAGGAGCACCTGACCCACGTCGCGACCTGGCCCGGAGAGCCCCTGGACTCGCTGATCCGGGCCGACATGACCTTCTTCGAGACGCCGGCCGGCGGCGCCGTCTTCTCGACCGGATCGATCACCTTCTGCGGCAGCCTGTCGCACGGCAACTACGACAACAGCATTTCGCGCATCCTCAAGAACGTGCTCGACCGCTTCCTCGACCCCGAGGCCCGCTTCGCGATACCCGGCCGAGGCTCGGAGTCATGAGCCCGGTCCGCGAGGAGGAGATCCGCGCCTTCGAGCGCGACGGCGCGGTCTGCCTGCGCGGCCTGTTCGACGGCCATTGGCTCGAAAGCCTGGCGGCGGGGGTGGAGAAGAACTTCCGGGCGCCGGGGCCGGATGCGACGGTCTATACCCCGGAGGGCGCACCCGGCGGCTTCTACGACGACTATTGCAACTGGCGGCGGATCCCCGAGTACGAGAACTTCGTCCGCCGCTCGCCGGCGGCGGAGATCGCCGCGCGCCTGACCCGGTCGCGCCGGGCGCGGATCTATCACGAGCACGTGCTGGTCAAGGAGCCGGGCACCCGCGAGGTGACGCCCTGGCACCACGACCTGACCTACTACGGCGTCGACGGTAGCCAGCTGTGCTCGATCTGGCTGCCGCTGGATCCGGTGCCCCGCCGCGCCTGCCCCGAATTCGTCGCCGGCTCCCATCGCTGGGAGAAGCTGTTCTATCCGCGCAAGTTCATCGACCACCGGAACTACGGCGCGGGGGCCGAGGACTACGCCAGCGTTCCCGACATCGACGCCGAGCGCGGCCGGCACGAGATCCTCTCGTGGGATATGACGCCTGGCGACTGCATCGCCTTCCACATGCGCACGCTCCACGGCGCGCCGGCCACCACGGAGCTGACAACCCGGCGGCGCGGCTTCTCGAGCCGCTGGCTCGGCGACGACGCGCGCTTCGCGCCGCGGCCCTGGAAGACCTCCCCGCCCTACCCCGAGGTGCACCTCGAGCCCGGCGCCCCCATGGACCATCCGTCCTTCCCGGTAATCTGGCGCGAAGCGGAGCGGACGGCATGACGGCAACCCACGTCGCGCGGCTGAACGAACAGGGCTACGCGATCCTGCGCGGTTTCCTGCCGCCCGACGAAGTCGCCGCGCTTCGCGCCGAGGTCGAAAGGGTCGAAGCCGAAGCCCTGCGGCACCGGGCCAGCTACCGAGACCGCAATCTCTACTTCGAGATCCTCGACGATCCCGAGGCCGGCCGGAAGGTGGTCCTCCAGGCCCACTGGTTCGCCTGGATCAATCCGGTCCTGGAGGCCCTGCGCCGGCACCCCCGCTACCTGGCGGTCCTGGAACCGCTGCTCGGCCGCGACATCAAGCAGATCGCCAACCAGATTCACTGGAAGCCGCCGGGCGCCAAGTACACGCGCTACCGCTTCCACCAGGACCTGCGCTTCCGGGAGCGCCCGGAACTCTACCGCGACCTGCTGGGCGGCTACGTCACGACCGGTCTGGCAATCGACCGGCAGGACGCGGAGAACGGCGCGCTGGAGGTCTTCCCCGGCAGCCACAAGCTGGGCTATCTGGGCCTGTCGGACGACGGGCCAATCATGGTCGGTGAGACCCAGGAGGACGAACTGCGCCGGGCCGGGCTCGACCCGGGCGCCGCCGTGGTCTGTGAACTGGACCCGGGCGACCTGCTGCTCTGGACGCTCTACACGGTCCACGGCTCGGGGCCGAACCGGACGGCGCGCGACCGCCGCTTCATGATCAACAGCTACGTCAGGGCGGAAGACTCGCCGGAGCGCGGCGAATGGGCCTTCCGCGACGGCAGGTCCGCGCCGCTCGGGCCGGAGCCGGAGATCTGCCGCTATGAGGCGCTCCGGGAACGGCCGGGCCCCTTCTACGTCGACGACGACTGGACCGAAGAGGCGCGCGCCCGCCGAAGCGGCTAGCCGTCGATTAGACTAGAACTTCGGGTCGGAACCGAGACCGGGGGGCGGCGCTGGAATCGGCTTGCCGCAGGCCAGCGATTCGTCGCGCAGGGCCTCCTCCCAACGGCTGGCTCGCTCCAGCTGTCGGCAGGTCAGGCCGCGCGCGCCGAACAGCACGGCCTTCTGCAGGCTGCTGCCCTCCAGCGCGGCGCCCTCGAAGTTGGCGCCCCGCAGGTCGGCGCCGGCGAGCTTGGTGGAGTAGAGCGCGGCCCGGGCCAGATCGGCGTTCTGCAGGCTTGCGAAGCTCAGATCCGCCGACTCGAGGTTGGCCGCCTTGAGATCGGCGCCCTTGAGGTCGGCGCCCTTGAGGTCGGCCAGGGCGAGGAAGGCCTGTGCCGCATCGGCGAATCGAAGCGAGCGGCCCGCCAGATCCGCGCCGCGGACCACGTTGACGCGCTGCTCCGGCGCGACCAGCCAGAAATCCTCGTCGCGCTGAGAGACCTCCGCCTGCCGGAGGTCGGCGAAGGCCGCGAGGCCGGCGTTGCTCAGCAGGCGCGGCACCCAGCTTCTGGGATCGGCCGTGCTGCTCGCCGTGCGCACCCCCTCGACCGCGCCGAAGGTCATCGTCGTCAGCAGGATGACGGCGGCAGCCGAGACCGTGGCGGCGTAGCTGCGCCCGTCCCTCCAGGCCCGGGCCCAGACAAAGGGCTTGTCGCGGTGCCGCAAGGTGCGCCGCGCGATCAGGTAGGAATAGAGCCCGAAGCTGAGCGCCGTAACGAACACAACGGCCTGGAGTCCGGAGCCGACCCAGTCCTGGCGCACGAGGTAGCGGGCCCAGAAAGCGAACAGGGTCAGCGGCACCAGCCACCAGGCCAGGATCACCGCCAGCGCGTTCTGCAGCCTGCCGAGCGCCGGGCGCGACAGGGCGAGCCGGTAAAGGTGGGCCGAGGCCAGCCCGGTGACCGGCCAGGGATCGACCCTCTCGTCGAGACGGCGGCCGTCGGGGAAGACGGCGGGCAAGGCGGCGAGGCCGCGCCAGAGCTGCTGCAGAGAGACATGGGTGTAGAGGTAGAGCCCGAGCAGCAGGACCGGCACGAACCAATAGATCCAGACGAAGGGCGCCCCGGTGCCCACGATCGGCAACGGCGAATGCGTGCCGGTCAACAAGGCGACATCCGTCGTCATCGCCAAGATGAGCCACGCGTAGACGACCATGAGCGTGCTGACGACCAGAAGGCGCCGCGCGGTGCGCGCCGCTGTGTTGACGTTCGACAAGGCCTCCGGCGCCGGGACAGCGTCGGGCAGGCGGGCGTTGGTCAAGTCGGCGCCGGACAGGCTGGCCGCCATCAGACCGCTGGCGTCGGAAAGGTCAGCGTCAACGAGGTCCGCGTCCCACAGTCGGGCATCCTTGAGGTTGGCCGCGCGCAGGTCGACGCCGCTCAGCCGTGATCGCGTGAAATCCGCCCCGACCAGGCTCGCGTCGTCGAGTTCGGCCCGGTAGAGGTCCGCGCCGGTGAAGTCGCTGCCGTCGAGATTGGCGCCGCTCATATGCGCGCCGCGGACATTGGCGGAGCGCAGGCGGGCGCGCGACAGATTCGCCTGGCGCAGCCGGCCCTCTTCCAGATCCGCCTGCTCGCCGTCCTTGCCGCGACTATCCAGCCAGTCTTCGTGGGCTTGGAGGATCGCCGCCAGATCGGCGCGCGTTTGACCGGCCGATTGGCGCCGGTCGCCTTCGGCCGTCACGTTCGACAAGGACCGTATTTTGTCCACCAATCCTGCACCCCTTGGAGGAGCGGCACGTGTGACGTCGCAGCGAAGGATACCGTGTTGCCGGTGGACGAGAAAAGAGTGGAGTCGGTGGTTCGATTCATCTTCCGCGCGAAATGCGGCGCGGCGCAGAACGCAATGATCCCGGCGCCAGCGGGGCGCCGGGATCATTTAGGCGGCAAGGCGGTCGGTAGGGGACCGCCTGAAAGTATGCTACTGGACCGTGAAAGTCTTCTCGGCCAGCATCAAGCCGTCGGAGTCCACCAGCTTCACGCGCCAGGTGCCCGGCCGCAGGTTGACGCTGGACCAGGTGCGCCAGCCCGGCGAAGTGCCGACGCTCATGTCGATCGAGGCGTGAACCTGATTGTCGATCTCCCAGACGAACGAGACGTTGGTCGGATCGCCGTCGTTGTTGAGGCGCGCGAAGGCGAATCCGCGCTGATCGGTCATATTGAACTGCTCGGTGACTCCCATCGGCTCGCGATCCGTGATGCCGTGGGTCAGAACGAAGTCGCGGATCACGACCGAACCCGCCAACGCCGGCTGGGCCGCGAAGAGGCCGAGGGAAAGCGTCGCTGCAACGATGGCGGCGCTCATGCTCCGGAGAACCAGGGACGCCTTACGGCTTTTGGGCAGGGGCTTCATCGTCAAACTCCAGCAAAGTGATTAACAGGGGCAGGGTATCGCCAGGTCTTGACTGGCCATGGATGATGACGGCAGTCATCATTTACAGTCGCCGACAGGTCAACAAGAAACGCTTAAGATTTGGTGTAGTAGTTCTTTCGGGGGCCTTTACCCTGAAGCGCGTAGCTGCGACAGCAGGCGCGGCGCGTGACGGCCGAGTCGGCTTGATCGGCAACGA
>JAAUYK010084309.1_pt1 | contig 13211 bp, 14 predicted proteins | sample 7278021 | NCBI WGS metagenome assembly JAAUYK01 (sample SAMN14350223, study PRJNA611818) | marine sediment metagenome | isolation source: surface marine sediment (1.8m) | place: French Polynesia: Moorea | collected 2018-08
TATCATATTAGGGTTTTAAACACAATAACCTACTTATTTATCAACTTTTGCTACTAATATAAGTAATTTTAGGGAATATTAGGTAGGTTTTTGGGAGCAGCATCAACCCCTAGGTTAAAACCAATGGAGTCGCTTTTCATGAGGACGCGGATTTGTCGTCGCACGGCAAATCATCTGAGCGTCCGTCCACCCCATAAATGACGGTGGTTTTCAGGCTCCCGTTTATTCCTGGTAAAATTAAAACAGTGAATGCCTCATAATTATAACTGGTTACTGATAACTGTTCACTGATAACTGTTTACGGATAACGAAAACAAACTTATGACTTTAAACGGAGATAATCCTTTTCTCAATCTTAATTACGAACCCGCTTTAGAAAACTTAGGAGAAGACTACTACGATCAAGTATCAGCAGCCGAATTTCCCCAACATATTTTAAGGTTTCGTAACGATGATTTATTACCCCAATTAGGGTTATCATCCAACAATATAGATGACCAACATTTTATCGAAGCTTTTGGCAAATTTCAAGGAATTAGACCCTTTCTTGCCCTACGATATCATGGTTATCAATTTGGGCAATATAACCCCTTTCTCGGAGACGGTAGAGGGTTCCTCTATGGACAAGTTAGAGGAGTAGATAAAGAATTATACGATTTTGGCACCAAAGGGTCAGGAACGACCCCTTATTCTCGGGGTGGTGACGGTAGATTAACCCTAAAAGGAGGGGTTAGAGAAGTCCTCGCAGCAGAAACCTTACACAGAATGGGAGTCAAAACTTCCCGTTGTTTAAGTTTAGTAGAAACTGGAGAATCCTTATGGAGAGGAGATGAACCCTCTCCCACTCGTTCTTCTGTTATGATTCGTATGAGTTGTTCTCACATTCGTTTTGGTACATTTGAGCGTTTATACCATATAAAAAGACCAGATTTAATCAAAAACTTATTGAATTTTGTTATTGATATTTATTATCCAGAAATTGACTTAAATTCCCTCGATTGTTATGAATTATTTTATCAAGAATTAGTAAAACGTCACGCCCAATTAACAGCGCAATGGATGGCAGCAGGGTTTTGTCATGGAGTATTAAACACAGATAATATGTCCATTACAGGAGAAAGTTTTGATTACGGTCCCTATGCTTTTATTTCCACCTATGAATCCTCATTTACTGCAGCTTATTTTGATTATTCAAAACTCTATTGCTATGGCAATCAATCCTTAATTATTCGCCGTAACTTGGAGATGTTACACGCACCCTTAATGACTCTTATTTCTCCTAAAATTTTAGAAAAAACTTTAAATGATTTTGATAACTATTATCAAACAGCTTATACTCAAGAAATGTTGAAAAAATTAGGTTTGTTTGGTTTAGTTGAAAACGGGAAAGAATTAGTAGATGTAACCGTAGATTCTTTAAAAGAAAGTCAAGTAAGTTACCATCAATTTTTTATCGATTTAATGACGGAAATTAATCGAGGTTGGTGGCAAGATGAAACAACCATATTAGAGAATAAAAATTTAGCAGAAATTCACTGGAAAAATTGGCGACAATTTTATTTTAAAACCCTAAAAGAAATATCTCCAGATAAAATAGATAAAATCAGAGAAACCATCAATCAATTTAATAGTCAAATCCCCTTATTAAGACCACAAATTGAGTTAGTATGGGAAGCGATCGCCAATGAAGATAATTGGCAACCTTTTAATGAATTAGTCAACAAAATCAAAGCAAAATAATTAGGGTTTGATGGTATCAATTATAGCAAACGTAGTTATAATAATTATGATTCAAAAAAATAAGGAGAATAATTGTGTTTCTCGATGAACTACAACCCGTTTTTAAAGAATTGATCCAGCAACCCCTGGCCTTTGCTGGAGGACTAATTTCTGGCGCACTGAAGCTACAACTATCAGAAGATCCCTTAAAAAGTTGGCTACAAGAACAGGGAATGACCGACTTTAACTATGCTGATGAAACCACAGATAACGGTAGCGGTCCACAAACCATATCTATTGATTAAGATCCGGGGAGTTGGGGAAAAAATAATAATATTCCTTCCCCGTCTGCCCATACTCCCAGTCTCCCAGTCTCCCAGTCTCCCCGTCTCCCAGTCTCCCCGTCTCAGAAGTCTTCCAGTCTCCCAGTCTCCCACTCTCCCCACACCCCCCAAACTCTCAGTCTTCTCTGTTACTTTCCTAGCAAATTCGGGCATATTAAAACTAGATAACCGGATGAAGGTAATCTCGACCGCTTTTTGTATCCGCTCGGTCAAAGTCCATAACGTGACATCGGTAAGAGTGAATGAGCTACTGTGTAAACCCATCTTGCGCCCAACCCAAAAACCCTAATAATGTGACAGTCTGTCAATCTTGCGGTTCTGAACTACGATTAAACAAACGTTATCAACCTCTAGGTATTCTAGGAAAAGGTGGCTTTGGGGCTACTTTTGGGGCGGCGGATGTTGCCCTTCCAGGCAATCCTATCTGCGTTGTCAAACAGCTAAGGCCCTCCACTGATGACCCCCAAGTATACAAAATGGCCAAGGAATTATTTGAAAGAGAAGCGGCCACATTGGAAAAAGTAGGAAATCATCCTCAAGTGCCTAGATTATTAGATTTTTTTGAACAAAACAAAGAATTTTATCTGGTTCAAGAATACATCAAAGGATACAACCTTCATCAAGAGGTTAAGAAAAATGGGCCTTTTACGGAGGCAGGGGTCAAACAATTTTTAACAGAACTCTTACCAATTCTACAGTACATTCATTCTCAGAAAGTCATTCACCGTGACATCAAACCAGCTAACCTCATCCGCGCTCAAAAAGACCGTAAACTGGTATTAATTGACTTTGGGGCGGTAAAAAACCAAGTTAATTCTATGGTCGCCAATAACGCCCAAAGCGCCTTTACCGCCTTTGCTGTGGGAACCGCCGGTTTTGCTCCTCCCGAACAAATGGCTATGCGTCCTGTTTACGCCAGTGATATTTATGCAGTGGGTGTGACCTGTGTTTACTTATTAACGGCTAAAACCCCCAAAGATATTGGTTGTGACCCAGAAACCGGGGAAATTGCCTGGGAACCCTACGTGGATATTAGCGATTCTTTGGCCAAAGTTCTCACAAATATGTTGGAGGTGTCGGTTAAACATCGCTACAAGTCAGCCGAACAAGTCTTAGATGCTATGGCCATGGCCCCTTATGAACAGGGGATGGAAGATAGCATGACCACTATGATAACGGGTTTCAAGACTTCCAGTAGCTCATCAAATCCCAATTCTTCGGTGAGTGCAGGGTTAATCAGTACCTCACCTTCGACGAGAAGTCGGGGAAATACGGTTTCTTCGGTTTCAACTAAACTCAATCAACCTATCTCTACTGGCGTTAACGATAGAGGTGGAGGTGGAGGGGGTGGAGCGGCACCAGGAAGTGTTTATAATATAGCTCATGGAGGAACTTCCACCCGTCGTCGTGGCCGTGGAAAAGGCACTTATTCTGATGCGGCACAAACTAACAAAAAGAAGAAAAAATGGCGCGAAAAAACCTTATTAGAAGCTTATAATAAAGGCCGTCGCGATTTTGCTCATCAGGAATTAGACGAACTCAATTTATCTAAAGCTTTTTTACCAGGAATTAGTTTCTATGACTCCAAATTAAGTCACATTAATTTACAAGGGGCTGAGTTATGCCGTGCCGATCTTGGTAGAACAGATTTGACCCAAGCTGTGATGAAAAATGCTAATCTTAATGAAGCTTATTTGGGCTACGCTAACTTAAATGGAGCGGATTTAAGGGGGGCTAGTCTTTGTGGAGCTAACCTGACTTATGCTAACCTACAAGGGGCTAATCTTTGTGGGGTCGATCTCAATGGTGCTAGAATTACCGAGGCTCAATTATCCGTGGCAAAAACAAATTGGCGCACGGTTATGCCTACTGGAAAACGAGGTTTTTGGTAGATTTTTTCTGGTTAATTTTTTCAAAACTTGTGACTTAATAATTAGATGGACTTCTCTGTTATAATTCCTACTTACAATGGAGCCAATAAGCTACCTAAAGTTTTAGACTGCTTACAAGAGCAAATTAAGATAAATAATTTGATAGGAGAGATTATTATTATTGATAACAATAGTACAGATAGTACAGTCAATGTTATTAAAACTTATCAAGAAAATTGGCAGTTCTCTTGGCCATTGAAATATTATTTTGAACCTCAGCAAGGATTAGCTTTTGCTAGAAAACGAGCAATAAAGGAAGCAAAAGGAAAACTAATTAGCTTTATTGATGATGATAATTTACCACAAAATAATTGGATTTATGAAGCTTATGAATTCAGTAAAAAATATCCTCAAGTGGGAGCATTTAGTGGCAAAATAGTGGGAGATTTTGAGCAGAAAACTCCCGATAATTTCGGGGTGATTTCTCAATTTTTAGCAATTAGAGATCATGGACAAAAACCTTGTTTATTTGAACCAGAAAAGTTAAGATTGCCCCCCGGCGCAGGATTAGTGGTTAGAAGACAAGCATGGATTGAGAGTGTTCCTCAAAAGACTTATTTAATAGGTCGTGTTGGTAAATATAATATAGCTGGAGAAGATTATGAAGTTCTATTATATCTTCATAAAAAAGGTTGGGAAATTTGGTACAATCCTAAGATGATTCTACATCATGTGATACCAAAAGATCGCCTGTCCCAAGATTATTTACTTCCCTTAGCAATGGGAACAGGTTTAGCTACTTGTCAGTTAAGAATGATTTTAGCTAAAAATTGGCAAAAACCTTTAATTTTGGTGAGGACAATCTTGGGGAATTTTAGAAGAATTTTACTACACTTACTTAAATATAAATCTGAGGTTAACAACAACTTAATTTCTGCTTTTGAGTTACAATTTTATTGGGGAAGTTTTCTCAGTCCTTTTTATTACTTAAAAACAATATTTAATCCCAAATAAATTCTAACATAACTATGCAAAGCTCTAATTTATTAGTATCTGTAATTATTCCTACTTATAACCGAGGGTTTTTAATAAAAGATACCATCGAAAGTGTTATTAAACAAAGTTATAAAAACTACGAACTAATTATTATTGATGATGCTTCTACAGATAAAACTGCTGATTGGATTTCCAAGAACTATCCCGAATTTAAGTTGATTAGAATGCAAAAAAATGTAGGTAATGCGGCAGCTAGAAATATGGGAATTAATGCTAGTAAAGGTGAATTTATTGCTTTTTTAGACCACGATGATCAATGGTTGCCTAATTATTTAGAATCTCAGGTTAAACAATTACAATTTTTTCCAGAGGCCGTGCTTTCATACTGTAATTACTTTGAAGTCAGTCAGAATAACAATAAAATTCTCAAGAATTTAAAACCTTTGTCTGCATACGATGATTTTACTTATCATTTATTGATGCAAAATGTTATTCATTCTTTATCATTAACTTTACTACGTAAATCGACTTTATTAAAGGCAGGTTTGCTCAATGAATCATTACATATTTGTAATGATCTAGACTTATATTTAAAGTTATCTGTTCGAGGGAAAATTCTTCATATTCCTGAAGCTTTAGTCTTAAAAAATAATCACGATAATAATCTATCTAGAAATTATTGGCTGTGGTCTAAAGAAATAATTAAAGTTTATGATCAATTCTTTGAAAAAAATTATGCGATTCCTTATCTTCAATTCAAAAATCAAGTTAAATGTCATGAAATGGTAAAACTGTTTAAATTAGTTTGGCCGATTTACAAAGATTATAAATTTGCCCTATGGACTCAGTTTAAAGCACTAACTTTTGATCCACACTATAGATTTACACTTTTATCACAGCGATGGAAAAAACAAATATCGAAACTTTCTTTTTAATAACCTAATTTAATTAGTAAACTACCAATCAATGGTTCAATTTCTGATAAAATGGTCTCATCTAATTCTTGTTGCCATTTTCCCACTCTTACTGACTCTGAAGTTGTTCCTGATCCCGCATCATTTTCAATTAGAGACGATAATTGATTCATCCTATCTTGCCAAGATAATCCTGCTTTATTAGGTATAAAAGCTAGATCCTTATTATTCTTGGTAACTTGATTAGAAATGGAAGAAATAACAGTGTTTAAAGCATTATTATCGATTTGTAATTGTGGATAAGCAAACTGTAAAACTTTCCTAGCATTTGTTAAAGGATTACTAATTAAATCTTCATATTTAAAAGTTAATTGTCTTTCTTGAGGAATCTTTTCAAGTCCTGATAAACTAGACTCTACACAATATTTCCATTGAATTGCTGCGTTAATGTAAGAAGGATTATCTAATAAATTTTTATAATTAGGAATACGCACATGAGGCCAGGATTCATTTGGCAAATAATAAACGTCATGTTCAAAAGTTTTCATCATTGACGCAACGACATCTCTTCCATCACGAATAACCTGAATAAATTTCGCATTAGGAAATAAATAATTTAAGGTTTCTATACGAATACTATCCCTAGGATCTTTAACCACTAAATAGGGATTTTGGTCTGTAATTTCTCTATAATATAAATACCTCAATGCTTGAAAACCTAGCCAATTTAAACTATTTTTATAACTATCATCAACACCATCACCAAATGCTTTGAACCAAAACGCTCCAGGTTCAAACAAAGAAGTTATTGAAGGTTGATTTTTAAATAACTTAAGGGTTACAGTGGTTCCACTGCGAGGTGCGCCAATAATAAATATGGGAGCATAGGTTTTAAAGTGTTCTTTCGCTGAGGGAATCGAAAGGATGAACTTAATTCTTTGGGAAATTTTTTCTAATACTAATATTTGATTTTTACGCAACATTTTTCCCTCATTCCCCATAATAATTGACGATGGCCTGGATTCTTAACTACCTCATTCTTTCGTATCGTGTTCTTTCGTATCCTCATCATACTCCATCATAGCAGGGTCAATTAGAGTAATATCGAAGGGATCGTTACTAGGTAGGGTTGGGAACTTATCTCGCCGTCGATGCTGGTAAATAGCAAATACCTGGGGACCAAAAACAATTTCGTCCCCATCCTGAAGATCGTGGGAGTTTTGTTTAATCTTAGCCTTATTGATCAACAACCCATTAACACTCCGTTTCCCGTCGAGATCCCCATCGACAATACGATAGTAACTTGAGCCATCTTCTCGAATGCGTCGATAGAGGGTGGCATGATGGCGAGAGATAAACTGAGAGCGCAGACGAATATCACATTCGCGCGATCGCCCCACAGTGTAGGTGGGTTCTCGCAGGGATATTTCTTGTCTGCCTTTATCATCCTCGACAATCAAGAAATGTTCTCGTTGAGGGAGTACGGATTTTTCAGCCATCGCTAAACCAAGTTTAAACTATAGTGCTTTGGATCAACCCAAATTTTCGATAACGAAGTAATAAAGAATTGGTCACCACTGTCACCGAACTAAAGGCCATAAACCCTGCGGCCATTGCTGGACTTAGCATTAAGCCTAAACTGGGTAGTAAAATTCCAGCAGCCATAGGTATAGCAAGTGTATTATAACCTAAAGCCCACATTAGATTTTGCCGAATTTTTCTAAATGTCCCTAAACTGAGATCCATGGCTGTGATCACATCCCACAGTTGATCGCTCATCAGAACAATATCGGCGGTTTCCATGGCCACTTCGGTTGCACCTTGTAAAGAGATGCCGAGATCCGCTTGGGCCAAGGCCGGTGCGTCGTTAATCCCATCCCCTACCATGGCCACTTTTTTGCTTTGTTGTAACTTTTCAACTACAGCAGCTTTGCCACTGGGAGGAATTTCTGCCAATACTTGAGTAATACCCACTTGACTAGCAATAGCTTGAGCAACTTGGGGGTGATCCCCTGTCAACAAGATTACTTCTAAGCCCCGTTTTTGCAATTCTGAGACGGTTTTTTGGGCATCAGGTCTTAAGTTATCTTTGAGGGCTAAAACCCCTTGTATTGAACCTTCTACCCCTAAATAAACCACAGTTTTACCGGCTTGGTTTAAGGCACTGATAAAGGTTTTTTGTTCCTCATCTACGAGCAAACCTTTTTCCTGTAACCATCTTTGATTACCTAACCAAACTTTTTCACCTTCAACCATCGCTTCTACCCCTGAGCCGGCTTCTGTGTAAAAATCTGTAGCAGATAGTAAGAATAATTCTTCTTGTTGGGCTTTTTCCAGGATAGCTAACCCTAGAGGGTGATTGGTGCCACTTTCTACGGTTGCTGCTAGTTGTAGTAAAGTTTGCGCTTCCATCTCTCCCCAAGAAATACAATCGGTTACAGTGGGATGGCCAACGGTTAGGGTTCCTGTTTTGTCGAAGATTACTCCTTCCAGTTGATGAACTTTTTCTAAGACATCTCCCCCTTTAATTAATAGTCCTCTCTCTGAACCTATGCCGGTTCCCACTAAAATGGCGGTGGGAGTAGCTAAACCCAAGGCACAAGGACAAGCTATCACTAAAACTGCGATCGCTAGTTTTAAACTTAGTAGTAAGGGTGAGGTTGACATTCCCATAGAATTGAGGCTCAATACTTGGGGATACCAATGTGTTCCCAAAAGATACCAAAAAAGAAAGGTTAATGAGGCTAAAATCATCACCCCGTAGGCGAAATAACCTGCTACTGTATCGGCTAACTTTTGAATGGGGGCCTTACGGGTTTGTGCCGTTTCTACAGAAGCGATAATCTTAGCTAAGGTAGTATCTGCGCCAACTTCTGTGGTTTTGAGGGTAATTACGCCAGAATGGTTAAGGGTTCCTGCGATCGCTCTGTCTCCAGGGTTTTTGGCTATGGGTAATGATTCTCCTGTTACCAAAGATTCATCTATGGCTGTTTTTCCTGTAATAATTTCTCCGTCAACGGGTATTTTTTCCCCTGGCAAAATTTTGACGTATTCTCCCACTCGTACTTGCTCTACGGGAATTTCGATGCTAGAACTATCATCAGAGAAGGGGTCACCGACTAACCTAGCTAGGGATGGTTGTAGGGCGATTAAGGCTTCTAGAGCTGAGGAAGCACGGTTTCTGGCTTGTTTTTCTAGGGTACGGCCCAGGAGAATAAAGCCTAATAACATCACGGGTTCATCAAAAAAGCATTCCCAACCCAAACTAGGGACAAGAAAGGCTACACTGCTGGTTAAGTAAGCACTGAGGGTTCCTAAACCGACTAACGTATTCATGTTAGCCATACCGTGGGAAAGTCCTCGCCAACCATCTATGATAATTTCTCGACCGGGAATGAGTAGGGCCATGGTAGCTAGTCCCCAATGAAACCATAAACTACTTATTAGGGGAAGGGTTGGACCCCCAAAGTGTTCTAAATGGCCGAGGGCTGAAAATATTAGTAAAATTGCGGCGGTAATGAGATTATTTTTTTGTTGTCTCGCTTCTGCTTCCCGTCTTTGACTTTGGTTAAGATGAATTTGTTGAGGGGTGAGGGTTTGTGAGGTGCGAATATCGGAGGAAAAGCCAATTTTTGTTAATTTTTCGGCTAAAATTTCTGCTTGAACCGTTTGCGGTTCGTAGTTAATCACCGCTACTTCTGTAATTAGATTAACGCAAGCTGAAACTACGCCGGACTGTTGTGTTAATTGTCTTTCCACTGCTTTGACACAACCGGCACATTTCATTCCTTGGACATCAAGGGTAACGGTTTCTACCAAGGGTTTAGGGGTGGTTGATTCTGGTTTTAAGGAGAGTTGTACCATATTTTGCTTTCATTAGGGATCAGTGGATATTGCTGATCTCGATCTCATTAATAAATATAGTTTCCTCAATTCTAGAGTATGGGAAAATTTTCAACTGTTATTATTCTTTAAATTTATATTTTCTTTAGCTGTCACTCGTAGCACATTCGTTGTATAGGGAAAAATATAATAATAGTTAAGGGAAGATACTTAATAAAATACCTTCCCCTTTCTCAGAAGTCTTAAAGCCTCATTTTTTTCTTTAAAAAATCATAACTCCGAACTCCGAACTCCGAACTCCGAACTCAGATTACAACTCTCTTGGTTCAGTGTAAACTTTACCACCTTCATCGGGAACCACATGACAAATTTTGTAACCCCGAATAAACGCTTCTAAAATGGAATGATCTGACTTACGATAATACTCACCTAAAACTGGTTTAATGGCTTCCGTTGCCGTTTTTAGATGATAATGGGGCATTGTTAAAAAGATATGATGAGCCACATGGGTTCCGATATTATGATGGATATTATTGATGAATCCGTAATCATGATCCACCGTAGATAAAGCTCCTTTTAAAAAGTACCAATCTTTACCACGATACCAAGGAACATCGGGATCAGTATGGTGTAAAAAGGTGACTAAATCTAACCAAACCACAAAAACAATATAGGGACCTAAATAATATTTAAGTAACCACAAAAAGCCAAATTGATAGGCTAAAACTCCTAAGAAAGCTATCATTAAAGCACAGGAGATTGTACTTGTTAAAACATCCCATTTTTCAGAGGGACGAAATAGATCACTCTCTGGGTTAAAATGAGTTCCTTTTCTGCCTGGAGAACGCTTAAATAAATAAAGAGGATAGAGAAATAAAACCAGTTTAAAACGGGCAAATTTTTCTAACCAGTCCATCTCATTATATTTAGAATCTGTAACAGGATACCAACTTTCGTCTGTATCAATATTACCTGTATTTTTATGATGTGTGCGATGACTAATGCGCCAACCATGAAACGGTACTAAAATGGGAGTATGGGACAAATGACCAATCAGATTATTTAACCATTTGTAGCGGGAAAAAGAACCATGGCCACAATCATGTCCTACCACAAATAAGGCCCAGAACATAGTTCCTTGCATGACCCAAAAAATAGGCCAAAAAAACCAAGAATCTAAATAATCAGCGATAACATAAAGAACAGATATTACGAAAATATCCCAAAAAAAATAAGCTAATGATCTTATAGCAGAAGACTCAAAACAATGGGGAGGAATGGCCTCTTTAACATCTTTTAAGCTAAACGGAAGGTCGACCACTTTGGGTTCTGGCCTATTGACAGTCATTGGTTGCTGCATTCAGTCTCGAATCTCCTTGTTATAGGTAGTGTGAGAAAACGATGAAAAAACTTAATTTTTCTTAATGCTCATCATTATACTATTTAATACTACTTAAAGAAATGTTATCTTGAAAATTTTGGGCTGAATATCTCGGTTATACAGGTCTTAGTGGGGTATGAGGGGCCGACCACTTGATTAACTGCTAACTCGAAGAGGAACTGATTATAGTTTCTACTTTTTCTGACCTTGACATTTTATGCTAAAAGTGCTATAGGGGAATTGTTGTCTAGATTTCCTTATGGGTTATTTTATCTTGTTGAGGATTATTTGATTTTTATTTTTGCTTATTTTCCCATTAATAGTATAGAGTAATTGTATCACTAAGACTCCCTTATTCATTTTCAAAATAAATTGTTGCATTATGAAGAGAAATAACAGCTTTCCGTTGTTGTAAATAGTCCATTCCTAATACTCCACTAACTTGTAACTGTCTAGGTAAATCATAAGTAATGACCTCAAAATCTACTTTTACCACTACTTTGTTTTGCGCTTCCTATTGTTGCATTTGTTCTTAATAAATTTGTCCCATAACGTTCAAGAGAATATCTTTTTTGAAAGGTCATATTAAAACCAGATTATCATCATAAGTGCCTGTATATTCGATAGCAGAAGATCGGTCTTTAGACAAGTGAAGTTTCTCATATAATTCCTCTTTAGTGGGACAATTAGCAATAACTTCTCCCTGAATAATTTCTAAGTTATCATCTAATTCTGGATTAACAACTAATACCCATTGATTTGGATATTGTTCTCTAATTTCTTCTAGAGAAAGAATGGTCTTATTCTTGATTTGTGGTGAACTTTGAGTTTCCATGTCACAGTCTCCTATTTGATGTAACTATTCTAGCTCAAAAACTGGTCAACCGTATCTTAAAGTTTATCTCTTTGTGTCGGTTATTAATTTTATTGTAGATATCAAGAAGTATTGATACACAATTTTTGTTACACTAGAATGAGTTAAAGGATGTAACTTAAGAAGTCTATGAATAAAATCTTATCTAAACAAATTTCTTCTCTTACTATTCCCGAAAAACTTGAATTAATCGCAGATGTTTGGGATAGTATTATTATTGATGATACTCAAGTTCCTTTAACTAAGTATCAAAAACAAGAGTTAGGTAGACGATTAGCGTCTTATGATAATATTAAAAATACAGGTTTGTCTTGGGAAGAAGTTAAGCAAAGAATTATGGAAAACAATGTATAAAGTTAATATTTATGATGAAGCATAATTAGATTTACAGGAGGTTTATCAATGGGATGAAACACAAGTCAATCAACTGGGTTCTGAGTTTATTCGTAAGGTTGATGATAGTTTAACTTCGATTCAAAAAAATACTTTTGCTTATCCTCTTATTTACCAGAATGTTAGGCGCAAATTATTATCTAGATTTCCTTATGGGTTATTTTATCTTGTTGAGGATTATATAATTCTTATTGTTGCTTTTTTTCATGTTAAACGCGATCCTAAACAATGGAAAAACCAATTTAGTAGATAACTATCAATAGGCAATTGCTAACTAATTAATGCTTGATTTATTTACTATAGAGTAGAAGTTGACAGAGGTTAACTTCTAAACATTTTGCTAAAATTTAACGAGGTGCTTTAGTCCATCCTGCTTCAATTGCTTCTTGTTCACTACAAAACCATCTTTCACCTTTTTCTGTTGTTATTACCGTGTTTTCATAGTCTCGTTGACCAGGAACATGATAAATTCTTCTTCCTGTGCTAATTGAAATATTCCCTTTAATATTACATTTAGGATTTGGGGGAATAGTTGATGATGCAGCTAAAATAGAGTTATTTTGTGATTGCAAAATAATAGATAAACAACCAACTAAACCTGCAACGGATAAACTAACTACTTTTTTCATAGTATCTTTATGCTTGATTAAATTCAGTAATCAAGATTAGAATACCCATATTTATGATAAAAATTATCAAATCAGACTCCTTATATTGTGTTAAAAGAAATATTATTATTGAATTAATTTCCAATCTCGTGCATCAGTAAACTGAGATAAATGTTTAACATTTGTAGTAGCAATAATTACTTCATTTCCTGCTTCTGCTACTAATACTGCTTGTGCAGCTAAAATAACATCTCCATCAAGTGCTTGA
>JAAUYK010098275.1_pt1 | contig 13202 bp, 10 predicted proteins | sample 7278021 | NCBI WGS metagenome assembly JAAUYK01 (sample SAMN14350223, study PRJNA611818) | marine sediment metagenome | isolation source: surface marine sediment (1.8m) | place: French Polynesia: Moorea | collected 2018-08
CCATAAACTCGGCGGCCAGGGCTTCACCCAAGGCGGCCAGGGTCTCGAAATCGAATCGCTCACGAATTTCAAGGGTCCGCCCCGTCTCCAGGTGATAATAGGTCAACTGGGTGTCAATGACGGATTGTTGGTGGTGAGCGGCATACATCCAGGCATAGATCTTGGCCTGACCCCAGTGCACAGGGTTCGGCCGGTCCTTAAGGGATGTTAGATCCCGGCGGGTGGACTTGATCTCGTCGATGACCGTAACCTCCCCATCGCCGAAGACCCCGTCGATGCGCCCGCTAATTTCCAGGATCAGCCGGTCATTTTCCAGGGTATGACGGACGGGCACTTCCGGTACATAGCCCGCGGGGCGTGCCCGCTGGATTTTCTGATGGGCCCGCAATCCTTCGAGAGATCGCTGGGAGCCCTTGAAGGCCAGCTCCAGGTCCCCGGATTGGAGGGTGAAATCCACCAGCGTGCGAACGGCCACGTTTACGATCGGTTTCACGCGTCGTGCCTCTCCTCTGACAAGGCTGCTGGTCGCACCATGGCATACGGCGTCATGCCGCGCGAGCAAGCTTAACACCCTAAGGGGTTTGACGTCCACAAGCGACCGGGCCATCTGAGAGAATTCGTGGAGCCCTGGGAAAGGTCGCCAAAAACAATCCTTGCATCCCCTCAGCCGAAGGGTTTAAAATGAATGGCGTTCTCATTCAAGCACGCCCTGTAATCACCTCGAGGAGGCGGTATGCGGCCGCCACGCCTGTTCGGCTATTCGCCGGAGGACCCACGCGATGAATGATGCCATAACCTACGACGACGTTCTCCTGGTGCCATCCTATAACCACTGGGAATCCCGTAAGGTGGTGGATGTCGCCATAACGGACAAGAGCGGAAAACTGCGACTCGACCTGCCCTTGATGACGGCCAATATGGACAGCGTCACCGAAGACGCCATGGCCGATTTCATCGGCGCCAAGGGCGGCATCGGCGTCATCCACCGTTTCATGACGATCGATGCCAACGTCCGTATTTTCAAAGCCTGCCAAGCGCGGGCCTTTGTCTCGATCGGCTGTTCGCCCCAGGATCTCGAGCGCGCCGAAGCCCTGCGTGATGCCGGGGCCGATCTGTTCTGCATCGACGTGGCCCACGCCCACGCCCGCTATGTGGGTAAAACCCTCAAAAAGATTCGCGACATGTTGGGTCGGCAAGCCTGCATCATGGCCGGCAATGTCGCGACGTATGCCGGCGCCGATTACCTGGCCTCGCTCAGTGCCGACATCGTGAAGGTCGGCATCGGCGGCGGGTCGGTGTGCACCACGCGGATTAAGACCGGATTCGGTGTCCCCAATCTGACGGCCATTAAAAACTGCGCCCGGGTCGACCGTTCGGTGGTGGCCGACGGCGGCATCCGCACCCCTGGCGATATGGTCAAGGCCCTGGCGTTCGGGGCCGATTTCGTCATGATCGGCAGTATGCTGGCCGGCACCCGCCCCACACCGGGCGAAGTTATCGTGCGCCGGGATTCACAGGGTAACGAAAACAAGGTGAAGCTTTATCGCGGCATGGCCAGCAGCGAGGCGCAGGATGATTTTCACGGAGGGATGACGGAATGGAAGACCGCCGAGGGCATCAGTCTGGATGTGCCTTATCGCGAAGACGAAGAGCTGATTTTGGCCGATATCGTTGGCGGGCTGCGCTCGGGGCTGACCTACGGCGGCGCCGCCACCATCCGGGAACTCCAGCGCAAACTCGATTTTATTCGGATCACCCCGGCCGGGCGCGTTGAAAGCCAGGCCCATCGATCGATTTGACGGCCAAGCCACCGCACGACACAGGCCGGTGCATCGACTAGAAAAGAACGTTCGTTTGACAGACAACCCCACATATCAAGACCTTGAAAAACGCATCCAATCGCTGGAGGCCGAAAACGAGGCATTGCGACGGAAGGACGCCGTCGACCACAAGCGCCTGGCCGCGTACCACACGATGGCCGAGAACCTGCCGGATGTCGTCTGGATGCTGGACGAACGCCTCAAGCCCACCTATGTGACGCCCTCGGTGCATAAACACCTCGGTTTCCATCATGAAGAAATCAGCACCCGCAATTTTACGGCCACGCTGACACCGTCGAGTCGTGAACCGTTCAAACGGGCCCTGCAACTGCTACGTCTGGGAATCAACCCCACGATGCTGGATCTGGAGCACCGCCACAAAAACGGCACAGGGTTCTGGTTCGAAACCCAGATTTCGGGGATGCTCGACGACCAAAAACGTTTGACGGGTTGTATCTGTGTTTCCCGCAATATCGATCGCCGCAAACAGGCGGAGGGCGCCCTCAAACTAAGCAACGCCCTTTTTCAGACGGCTTTTGCCATCAGCCCCGATGCCGTGACACTCAACCGTCTGCGCGACGGTGTCTATACCATGGTCAACGAAGGGTTCTGCATGCTCACCGGTTATGACCGTGAGGAGGTCATCGGCAAGACCACCAAAGAAATCGGCATCTGGGTCGACGCCGGCGCTCTCGAACAACTGATGGAAGAAATCGACACCAGTGGCTCGATGCGTAATCTGGAAGCACAATTTCGTCTAAAAAATGGTGAGATTCGTACCGGCCTGGTGTCCGCCAATCTCATCATCCTCAACCGCCAGCCTTACGTCCTGGCCATCACCAAAGACATCGATAAGTTCAAACGTGCCCGGGAAGCCTTGAAGGAATCGGAGGAAAAATACCGCAAACTGATCGAAACGGCCAACGACGCCATCTTTATCATCCAGGACGGCCAGTTGAAGTTTCCCAACCCCCGGGCCAAACGCATGGGAGAGAAAATGGGCGTCAATTTGGAAAAACACGCCTTTTTCGAATACGTCGCGCCCGAAGATCAAAACATGATCCTGGAACGGCACTTTCGCCGGCTCAAGGGGGAGGTCGTCCCGTCCACTTACAATTTCAGGCTCCTGCGCAAGAACGGTGAAAAATTCTGGGTGGAAGTCAACGCCGTCAAGATCACCTGGGAGGGACGGCCGGCCACCCTTAACTTCATCCGTGACATCGATGACCAGAAAAAACTGGAGGCCGAGTTTCAGCATGCGCGCAAGATGGAGGCCGTCGGTACGCTGGCCGGAGCCATAGCGCACAATTTCAACAACCTGTTGATGGCCATCCAGGGCAACGTGTCACTCCTGCTGCTGGATACCGAGGAGGGCGATCCGCGCCTGGAGGAATTTCGCAAAATTCAGGAGCACGTCGAAAACGGCTCCCAGCTGACTTCACAATTGCTGGGCTATGCGCGCAAGGGCAAATACCGCATCCGGGGACTGGACCTCAATGAACTTGTTACCCGAACGGTGGCCACCTTCCGCAAAACCCATCCGAATATCACCATCGCCGCCAACCGCGGGGCCGATCTGCACACCATTGCCGGCGACCGCGGCCAACTCAACCACGTATTGATGAACATTTTCAAAAATGCGGCCGACGCCATGCCCGATGGCGGCGAGTTGTTTGTCAAGACCATGAATGTCAATCATGAACAAATCCGGCGCCGCAACTATAAAATCAAAGCCGGCGAGTACGTTCTGACCATGGTGGCCGATACCGGTGTGGGGATGGAACAGAAGATCCGCGGGCGAATCTTCGAGCCCTTTTTCACGACCAAGGAACTGGGACGGGGTACCGGTCTGGGTCTGGCTTCCGCCTACGGCATTATCAAGGGCCACGGCGGCTATATCGACGTGGACTCCCAGCGCGGATACGGCTCTACTTTTTTCATCTACCTGCCGGCCTCGTCGCGCAAAATCGAAGAAATCGGCTACAAGGATCAGACCGTCATTCAGGGCAGCGGTTGTATCCTGGTTGTCGACGACGAGCCTTCCGTTCTGGATATCAGCGGCCGCATGCTTAAAAAGCTGGGTTTCCAAGTCCTGGAAGCCTGCAGCGGCCGCGACGCCATACGGGTGTTCCGCGAAAACCTTGGCAAAATCGACCTGGTCATCTTGGACATGATCATGCCCGATCTGGGGGGTGGTGAAGTCTATGACCACATCCGGGATATCCAGCCCAATGTCAAAGCCATTTTGGCCACCGGCTACAGTATCGACGGCGAGGCGGCCCGCATCCTCAAACGCGGTTGCGACGGGGTGATTCAAAAACCTTTCAGTATCGACCGTCTCTCGCGGATTATCCACAGCGTGCTGAAACCCGACACGGATGCCGCGCGGACCGAACCGACGGCCCTTGAACAAGCGCCCCGCCAGTCGGAAATCATTCCCTTCAGGCCCAAGGACCATAAGATCAACTAAAACGGGGTAAATCGCTTCAGGCGATCGTAAAGAGGGGGCGGACGCACATCCGCAGGCGACCGATCGGCAGCCATGCCCCTTGCATTTAGGCGCTTGATCGGTCTCAATCGCCGTCGGCACAGACTGATAACAGCATCCGTTGGGAGAACATCATGACCCTCAAGAAAGGCGATGCCCAGCGCCTGGCGTTGAACGACCCTCAGCGCCGCGGCATTCTGATCCCGGCCAGCCAACTGGTGGATACCGATCTTAAGGTTGGTGACCGCTTCACGGTTAAAAGAGGGCAAAAAGACCTCTTCGCCCTGGCGATTGTCCCACACGCCCAAGGCGAAATCCTTTACGACCGTACCGGGATATTTATCGAACGCACCCGCCGGGTCGACATGTTCCTGGGAGGGGTCTTCGATGCCTTCGCCGTCGAGATCCAAGACGGCGAATCACCGACCCTGCGCATCCGTCCGCTGGACATCAACCTGGAAAGCGTGGAAAACATCATCGCCCCCTGAAGACGAGAATCAGGGCGCGGCCCCCGATGGCGAGGGCAGGTGATGCTGCCGCAGAAACTCCCACATGACCACGGTGGCCGCGTTGCTGACGTTCAGGCTCTCGACCTGCCCGAACTGGGGTATGCACAACGGCTGGATATCGGGGTAGTCCTGCCGATCGAAGCTGAGGCCGTATTCCTCATGGCCGAAAATGAAGGCGCTGCGCTGCGGCAGACGGTGGGCATGAAGCGGCCGGTCGTTTCGGGGCTCCAGGGAAAAGAGGGTGTAATCACGAAGCCTTAACGCATGGTGTACGCTAGCGAAGTTTTCGTGAAAGCGGGCCGGTACCCACTTGAAGGAGCCCATCGAGGGCGCCGGATCAAAAAAATCGATCCCCACCAAATGGATTTCGCGGGCCCCGAAAGCATCCGCGCTGCGGAATATCTTGCCGACATTGAAGGCCGGCTTGAGATTGTCGAGCACAAGGATGAAACTGTGAACCCCCGGGGCCGCCAGCCGGTTGGCATTTTTCTGCCGCCGGAAACGCTTTTGGGCCGCAATCCGCTGCTGGTGGAGCTTGCGGCGAAGTTTTCTCAATCCCATCTGGCCCTCATTGTCTGATAATTGACCCCCGGGGCCGCCGGTAATGTTATTTTGTTAACAGAAAGCGCGGCAGAATACCACCGGGGAAGAATCTCGCGAGCGTGAGACCACCGGCTTTCAGGCAATCCCCCATCCGGTCTGCCCGGCACAATCGCAGGGATGCGGAAGCCATTGGGATTCACTTTACAAATCAATTGGTTTTGTTTAATCTACCCCTGCAATCAATCACCCGCCAAGGTTGGTGTCATCCGGATCATCTGAGGAAATAATATATGGCCCTCCAATTCGTTTACATGACCGCCGGGAGCCTGGAAGAAGCCCAGCGTATCGGTGAAGCGCTCGTTCGCGAAAAGCTGGCGGCCTGCGTCAACATCATGGACGGCATGCATAGTCTCTATGTCTGGGAGGACGCACTGCAAAAGGACCGCGAAGTCGTCATGATCGCCAAAACCACCCGTGACCGTGTCGCGGAACTGATCACCATGGTCAAGGCCCTTCACAGTTACGACTGCCCTTGCATCGTCACCTTCGCGATCGACGGCGGCAACCCGGATTTTCTTCAGTGGATCGGCGCTGAGGTGCATCCGCACCGTTAGTTATCAGCTGATCGGTCAGTTGCCTAATTGCCCTTGCCTATGATCCGAGCGATCGTTCTCCGTTGGCCGCCTTGGGTCCCGCCAATCAATTCTCACGGTTGGATGGCGTCGACTTCGGGCGGCCGGATAATTGAAAACCCAAAGGAAAATGAACGGCATTCATCTATTGACATAATATTTAATCCCCAATATACGGTATTTGTTAAAAATCATTCTGTTTGCCGCGAATGCGGTCGCTTAGGCCACATGATCCCGGCACCGGCCATTGAGACGGACACGATGGCCTATTTTTCTGAATTTTTTAGATGGCGCTGACAGATGGGAATTCTTGAGAAGATTTGCCGATGGATTGACGCCCTGAACACCTGGGTGGGCAATTTTGTGGCCTGGGCGACGGCCGTGGTGGTGGGGGTCGTATTTGTCGATGTCGTCATGCGCTACGCGTTTCAGGTCAGCTTTGTCTTCACCCAGGAGCTGGAATGGCATCTGTTTGCTTTCATCTTTTTGATGGGGGCCGGAAATACCCTTTTGAAAGACGGCCATGTTCGGGTCGACATCTTTTATCAACGCGCCGGCGCCAAGACCCAGGCCTGGATCAACTTCATCGGGGTGATCTTCTTTCTGATCCCCGGCTGTTATATGATTATCGCCACCTCCCTCAATTTCGTCTACAACGCCTGGGCGGTGATGGAGGGCTCCCCCGACCCGGGAGGGATTCCATTCCGCTTTGTCCTCAAGGCCTGCATCCCGGCCGGCTTTACGCTGGTCCTGCTTCAGGGCATTTCGCTGGGCATCAAGAGCCTTATGACCATTATGGGCCGCGAGATCAAGACCGAGGAGGGCCGCTGATGGAATACCTGCCCGGTTGGATGTTTCTGGCCTTGACGATCCTTTTAATGGTTGGCTTTCCCGTGACCTTCACCCTGATGGGTACAGCCCTGGTTTTCGGCCTGATCGGATTCGGGTGGGATTTCTTCAACCTTCTGCCCCTGAGGATCTGGGGGGTCATGACCAACGTCACTCTCCTGGCCGTACCCCTCTTTGTGTTCATGGGCGTTATGCTGGAACGCTCCGGTCTGGCGGAAGAGTTGCTGGACACCATGGGCCTGGCCTTCGGCCGGATGCGCGGCGGCCTGGCCATTTCCGTTGTCGTCGTGGGAGCGCTTCTGGGGGCCTCCACCGGCATCGTGGGGGCCACCGTCGTGACCATGGGCCTTTTGGCCGTGCCCACCATGCTCAAACGCGGTTACCAGAAAGAACTGGCGACCGGTACGGTATCGGCTTCCGGAACCCTGGGCCAGATCATCCCCCCCAGTATCGTGCTGGTGTTGATCGGTGATATCGTCGGCGTCCCCGTGGGCGATCTCTTCATGGGAGCGGTCCTGCCGGGTCTGGTCCTGGTGGGGCTTTACATTCTCTACATTCTGCTGATTTCCGCGATCAAACCCGACTGGGCGCCGGCCATCCCGGCCGAGGAACTGGCCCAGATCACGCCCAAGATCATGTTCCAGAGGTTCTCCCGCGCGCTGTTTCCCCCCCTGTTTCTCATGGTGGCGGTGTTGGGGTCCATCTTTGCCGGCGTGGCCTCGCCCACCGAGGCCGCGGGCGTCGGCGCCGTGGGCGCGACCCTGCTGACGATCATCAACAAGAAGTTCAGTCTGCAGATCCTGCGGGAAGTGATGCACTCTACCATGCAGCTCACCTGCATGGTGTTCATCATCTTGGTGGGGGCGGCCTCTTTTGGGCTGGTCTTTCGCGGCATGGGGGGCGATGAACTGGTCCGGCATTTTCTCGGTGGCATCGCCGCCAACCACGGGCAGTGGACCGTCCTGGCCATCGTGATGGGGATCATCTTCATCATCGGCTTTTTCCTGGATTTCATTGAAATCACCTTTATCCACGTACCGGTGCTGGCCCCCATCATGATCGAATTCGGATTTGATCCGGCCTGGTTCTGCATCCTGATCGCTGTCAATCTGCAGACCTCTTTCATGACGCCGCCGTTTGGGTTTTCGCTGTTTTATCTCAAGGCGGTCACCCCCCCGGAGATCCAAACGGGTCACATTTACCGCGGTATCATTCCATTTGTCATTTTCCAGTTGATCGGATTGTTGATCGTGGTGCTTTTTCCCGTTCTGGTCACCTGGCTGCCCAAAGTCGTTTTTTAGAATTTGGTGGCGAATCGATAGCGGGATGGCAGCCTTTTGATAATATGTTTGGTATGATGGTGCGAACTCACGCACGCTGCGGAAAGGATTCCGACCGCGCGTTCGGAGGAGGTCGCCTCAACCGCTTGAATGTTGTGTCGACGGATCGTATCCGACCCCTTAACCCGCAGCAAAGGAGATGGAAGGTATGGAAAGACGCGATTTTCTCAAAAAGGCCGGATTGACCGCAGCCGGCGCCCTGGCCACGACCGCTGGCCTGGCCGCCTGTGCCGAGCAAAAACAGGAAGAAGCCAAGGCCCCCGAGCCCCAGGCCCCGGCGGTACAGGCCAAGCAAACCTATGAATGGAAGATGGTCACCACCTGGCCGCCCAATCTGCCGGTTTTGCAGACCGGTGCCGAACGTTTTGCCAAACGCGTCGAGGAGGCCACCGGCGGACAACTCAAAATCCAAGTCTTTGCCGGGGGCGAACTGGTGCCTCCCCTGGGGGTTTTCGACGCCGTTTCGGAAGGCACGGTGGAATGCGGCAGCGGCGCATCCTATTACTGGGCTGGTAAAGTCCCCGCCGCCCAGTGGTTTGCCGCGGTGCCCTTCGGTTTCAACCCCCAGGGCATCAATGCCTGGTTCTACAGCGGCGGCGGCCTGGAGCTTTGGGAGGAGGTCTACGCGCCGTTCAACGTGATCCCTCGCCCCCAGGGCAACACCGGCGTTCAAATGGGCGGCTGGTTTCGCAAGGACATGAACACCATCGACGACTACAAGGGCCTCAAAATGCGCATCCCTGGCTTGGGCGGCAAGGTCATCAGCAAGGCCGGCGGCACCGTGGTGCTGCTTCCGGGCGGTGAAATCTTCACCTCGCTGGAACGCGGCGTGATTGACGCCACCGAGTGGGTCGGCCCGATGCACGACCTGCGGATGGGCTTCTACAAAGCGGCCAAGAACTATTATTATCCGGGTTGGCACGAGCCGGGCACCTGCCTGGAAGTCATGTTCAACAAAAAAGCCTACGAATCTCTGCCGGTCGAACTGCAGCATACGATCGATGCCGTAGCCGCCGAAACCAACATTTGGAGCCTTTCCGAATTCGAGGCCGGCAACGGCGCCGCCCTGCAGAAATTGATCTCCGAGCACAACGTCAACCTGGTGCGCTTCCCGGAAGCCTTGCTGGCGGATCTGCGCACGCTCGCCAAGGAGACGCTTGAAGAGGAGGCCGACAAAGATCCCATGAGCCGCAAGGTCCACGAGGCCTTCAAAAAATTCAAGGCCCAAGTGGGCGTCTGGGGATCGGTATCGGAAAACGCCTACTATAACGTGATTGCCGATAAATACGCCCTGAAAAAATAGGCGCCCGACGATCGGCACCCCATAGACTTCACCCCCCCGCGGACGAGAGGCCGACAGCCTCTGCGTTCCGGGGGGTTGGGTATTGGGTAGCTCACGTTCGATGAAGACCAAATCAACGTGAGAACTTTTTCTTACCCCGGGCGACTCATCTTTTAACTGGCCACCACTCACCCAACCTCTCCGATTGCATTCTCGATTTATTTTCGACCCAACCTTGCAAATATCAACGATCGTCAACCAAAGCTTCTGAGCACGGCTTCCCGCTGCGTTTCAACTGATTGCCGAAGCTGATCTTGTTGCCATGCCTGATGCGCTTCCATACGTGATCGCATTTTACTGATGACCGCATTTATATATAAAAATTTTCATATAAAGAAAAAAATTATACAAATAATTCGTTTCTCAAGTTGATTTCACATGTCACACGGAAAACAGGCAATAAACTTAATTATAATTATTCAGGATTCTTATAATATAATTCTTTTCAATTTATCTGTTTGGATGGATTTGGATCATTTATTGCTTATAAGAAATAAGATTCACAATAAACCCGACGCGGGCCAAGAATAATAAGTTGCCCATTGCTCAGCATCTAACCCGAAATATCGACCAGAATCAGTGAAATTACCAGCGCGCTGGTAATTCAAGCCTCTAAAACCGAAACCGACGCATGCCGCTGCTGCTAACGCTGAAAGAAGAAAACATGAAAAAATTCTTGCTGTTTACCGCGACGTTTTTTATGGCTGCTGCTATGGCTTCCCCCGCCTCGGCGCTTCTCTTTGATGTCAGCGATGGTCCCGGATCATCGGTGACCATCTCCACTTCTAGTATGTGGGGAGACGCGGACGAACCCGATGCAACCCTCAGCGAGGGCCTCGATAATGTCTCATTCAACCTGACTGCCGGACAGAGTCACACCTTCGATTTCCTTGATATCACGGTCGATCTCACGGAAGGCGGTTGGCTAGGCGGTGGAAGTGCCGAGATCTCGGCCACATTGGCATTTGACTTACCCGCGGGAACATCCGGGACCGGCGGAGGCGAGGGGTCGTGGTTCACCTTCCTGGGTTTATTCTCAGGCGGTGAACTCCACTGGACCCACCAGCCCGATGATGTCGACCTGGCAACACCGGTTGATGGGGTCGAATCATTCAGTATCATTTTTAGCGATATCAATGGGTTTGGTTTCGGCAACACGGCAACCGTTCAGGCCACGGTTACGGCCAGCGGTGTTGCCCCGGTTCCCGAACCCGGCACCATCATGCTGATGGGCATCGGCCTCGTGGGCCTGGCCCGCGTCGGCCGGTGGAAATTCAAACCATAGACCTTGCCGTCATCCATTGAACGATGTGCATACCAAGCTGGCGAGAATTTCGATCCCCGCCAGTAAACAGATCCTCAGACATCTCCCGTCCCATTGACCGTGCTCAATGGGGGTGACGCCCGGAAACCATAACGCTCCGGGCGTCATTTTTTTTGCCCCTCGAAGGCCCCTATTATGGCTGACCATCAACGATGGCCCGCCAATCCTTGTGCCGCTCATCACAACGTTGAACCCCCGTACCCCGATGGTGATTAAAGCTTTCGAACGTTCCCGCCGAAATATAGTCTGAGCGGCACTTGCCGCGTATTGCGCTTGGCCGTTTCAGTTTTTCCGGTGATCAACCCACGATTGCTTAAACCGACAGCCGCAGAAAGGGAAACCATGGAGGCCTCCTCCACAACGATGCCGACCGATGCCGATTCTCCGGCACCGCAGAACCGTCCACCAGTATCCGGCCCCCGCTACAGCGAAATCGTCGATATGCTCGTTCGGGCCGGCTACCTCAAAGAAAAGCAGGTCGTCTATGCCGAGCGGGTTCAGGCCAAACTCGAAACGTCCCGCGGTCTGCTGGATGTCCTCAAAGAACTCGAACTGATCAGCGATGAAGAAATCAAGCAGGCCATCCGCGAGAATCGCCTTTCGATGCAAATCTGGAGCCTGCTGGTGGAGTTGGGCTACATCAGCGAACAGGCCCTAGAAAATTCATTTAAGATCCAGAGCGAGGACAAAGAGCACCGCAAGTTAGGCGAAATTCTGGTGGCCCATCATTTCATCAGCCAGAAAAAGTTTCTGGAAGTGCTCTCAATCCAGTTGGGTTATCCTCTGGTCGACCCGGAATTAGAGCCGCTCGACCTGGATCTGTTCACTCAGGTTTCGGAGCGCTGGTGTGATCTGCACACGGCAATCCCCATCCGCCGCGAGGACGATGATGTTCTGGTGGCCTTCGCCGACCCGCAGGACAAGGAGGCCCTTGCCGCCGCCAAGCAGGCCTTCAACAGAAACATCCGACCGGCGATCGCCAATCCGGTGGCCATTCGGGCCGCCATTGACCAGGCCCGACAAAGCAGTGCCGCGGGTGACCAGGTTCCCCTCAAAAAGGACTCGGTGGTGGGCATCGTGGATGGCATCTTCACGGCGGCCGTGGAGGTCAATGCCAGTGACATCCATCTCGAACCCCTGAAAGACCGTCTGCGGGTGCGCTTTCGGCAGGACGGCATCCTGGTCAAGTACAAAGATCTGCCGCGCAAGCTCATCCCGCAGCTCACAAGTCGCATCAAGGTCATGTGTGATGTGGACATCACCGAAAAGCGCCGCCACCAGGGAGGGCGCATGCTCTTCGAGCGCGCCGGCATCAAGCTGGACCTGCGGGCGTCCTTTTACGTCACAGTGCATGGCGAAAAGATCGTTCTGCGGCTCTTGAACCGCAAGAATGAACTGATCAGCCTGGAAGACGCGGGCATGGCGCCTAAAATGCTGTCGCGCTTCATCGCCGATGCCCTGGACCAGCCCAGCGGCGTGGTCCTGATCACGGGCCCCACGGGTTCCGGCAAAACCACCACGGTCTACAGTAGCATCAACCGCATCAACGACCCGCGCATCAGCATCGCCACGGCCGAAGAGCCTGTGGAATACATGATCGACGGCATTTCGCAATGTTCCATCAATCCCAAGATCAACCTGACGTTCGAAGAGACCTTGCGCCACATCGTGCGCCAGGACCCGGATGTGATCGTGATCGGCGAAATTCGGGATAACTTCTCGGCCGAAATCGCCGTTCAGGCCGCCCTGACCGGGCACAAGGTCCTGACCACTTTTCACACCGAAGACAGTATCGGCGGGCTGGTGCGCCTGCTCAACATGAATATCGAAGCTTTTCTGGTGTCCTCCACCGTAATCAGTGTGCTGGCCCAGCGGCTGCTGCGCAAAGTCTGCCCATCCTGCGCCGCCCCGGCCGCTCCCAATCCCGGCGACCTGCAGCGATTGGGCTACAGCCCGGCTTCGGTGGCCGGCGAACGCTTCATGCATGGTTCGGGCTGCGCCGACTGCGGGTACACCGGCTACAAGGGGCGCATCGGCGTTTTTGAGCTGCTGGTGCTGGACGAATTGGTGCGCAATGCCGTTCTGGAGCAGCGTACCAGTTTTGAAATCCGTAATATCTGCATTGAATCCAGCGGGCTCGTAACCCTGCTTGAAGATGGCATCGTCAAGGCCGCCGATGGGGTGACGACACTGGAGGAAGTGCTGCGCTGTCTGCCGCGGCTCCACCCGCCGCGCCCTCTGGGTGAGCTGCGTCGGGCCCTGGGAGTCTAACGATGTCCAAAGCCGAAGGACAATCCATCGTCGCCATTTTCGAATACCTGGCCACCAAGGATATCCGCCTGCCGGTCTTTGACC
>JAAUYK010201439.1_pt1 | contig 13196 bp, 11 predicted proteins | sample 7278021 | NCBI WGS metagenome assembly JAAUYK01 (sample SAMN14350223, study PRJNA611818) | marine sediment metagenome | isolation source: surface marine sediment (1.8m) | place: French Polynesia: Moorea | collected 2018-08
GAGACGCTCACGCTGGCGCCGATCGACCGGCGACTTGTCGACACGTCGCTGATGACCGCGGCCGAAATCGGCTGGCTCAACAACTATCACGAGACGGTCCGGGAGACATTGTCACCACTCTTGTCCGAGCCCGATGCGCTGTGGCTGCGCGAGGCCACGGCGCCGTTCTAGGACGAACGGTGCGCCGGGCACGACCGACGGCGATTTCCCGACGAACGGTCCATATTCGCCGACGAGCGACAGAATCCTCCGCGAGTACCTGGTTCAAACTAAGTACCGAGGGAATACGCAGAGGAAATCCCGTGGATTCACATAATACAGGCAAGCACAGCACGCATACCCGGGCGACGCTGGATGCAATGGACAAGCGTTCGCGCGCGGCCAACGTCGACTTTGTCGACGGGCCCCAGCTGTCGGTTGTCGATGACGACGATGTCGGCGGCGACCCGTACAACACGACGGGCCGGCACGTTATCATTAAGTCCAAGTTGAACCTGGAAGACTAGGCTGCGCCGCTGCAGTATTCGCACGCGCGGGCCGGACACGCGTGAACAGCGAATATTTTGATGTCGTCATCGTAGGGGCAGGCCTTTCCGGCATCGGCGCCGCCTGTCACCTGCAGCAAAACTGCCCTGACAAAAGCTACGTCATTCTCGAAGGCCGCGAGAGCATGGGCGGCACCTGGGACCTGTTTCGATACCCGGGCATTCGCTCGGACAGCGACATGCACACGCTCGGTTACAACTTCAAGCCGTGGAAGGAATCCAAGGCAATCGCGGACGGACCTGCCATCCTCAAGTACATCAAGGAAACCGCCGCGGAGCACAATGTCGACGAGCACATTCGTTTCGGCCGCCGCGTTGTCGGGGCATCCTGGTCGACCGAGAACGCAGCATGGACGCTAACGATTCAGCGCGCGGGCAGCAACCATGTCGAGGAGCTGCGCTGCAACATGTTGCTGATGTGCTCCGGTTACTACAACTACGAGCACGGGTACCTGCCTGCATTCAAAGGGCGGGACCAGTTCGCGGGCGAGATCGTGCACCCGCAGTTCTGGCCGGAAGATCTCGATTACGCCGGCAAGAAGGTCGTTGTCATCGGGTCCGGCGCCACGGCAATGACGCTGGTGCCCGAGATGGCTGCCGACGTCGAGCACATCACGATGCTGCAGCGCTCGCCGACCTACGTCATCTCATTTCCCGACGAAGACTGGATTGCCAACACCTTGCGGGCGATCCTGCCGGCCAGATGGGCCTACGCAATCACGCGCTGGAAGAACATCACGTTCCAGACCTTTACTTACGGGCTTACACGGACCCGGCCCGAGATGATGAAGCGTTTCCTGCTGCGGCGGGTGCGCAAGGAACTCGGCGAGGGCTATCCCGTCGATAAGCACTTCACGCCGGCCTACAACCCCTGGGACCAACGCCTGTGCCTCGTGCCGAACAGCGACCTGTTCGACGCCATCCGGTCGGGCAAGGCCTCGGTGGTGACGGACACGATCGACACGTTTACCGAAACCGGCATCCGGCTCGCGTCCGGCGAGGAACTCGAGGCCGACATCATCGTGACAGCGACAGGGCTGGACCTGCTCGTGCTGGGGGGCGTCGAGTTCGAAGTCGATGGCAGGCAGGTAGACTTCGGCAAGACCGTCACCTACCTGGGCATGATGAGCTCTGGCGTGCCAAACCTGGTCTCGACGTTCGGTTACATAAACGCGTCGTGGACGCTGCGCGCTGACCTCATCGCCGAGTATTTCTGCCGGCTCGTCAATCACATGGACGCGGTCGGCGCCCGCCAGTGTACGCCGACGCCGGGCGCCGAGCTCGAAGCTTCGGCCGACCGGCCCTACATCATGGACTTTTCATCGGGCTACATTCAGCGCGTACTCGACCAGCTGCCCAAACAGGGTATCGACGGACCGTGGACCAACCCACAGGACTACAAACGAGACCGGAAGCTGTTTCGCAAGGGCGAGATCGACGACGGTGCGCTCTTATTCACTAACGAGACTCGCCGATGCGCCTGAACGACGACTTCTCGCGGCGAGTGGTCATTCGACCGGGCGACTACCAGTGGGTCGATTCGCCCATTCCCGGGGTCGAGCGCATGATGCTCGACCGAATAGGCGATGAGGTTGCGCGCGCGACTTCACTGGTTCGTTATGCGCCGAACAGTACATTCTCCCGCCACGTGCACGGCGGCGGCGAGGAATTTTTCGTGCTTGAGGGCGAGTTCGGTGATGAACATGCCAGCTATCCCAGGGGCACGTATGTGCGTAACCCGATCGGCACGGCACACTCGCCCCGCGTCGGTCCGGCGGGCTGCGTCATTTTCGTCAAGCTGCAGCAGTTCGAGAAAGAGGACCAGGCACAGTTTGCCGTCGACACCGCCGGTGCCGAGTTCGAGCCGGGGGCCGCGGATGGCATCGAGATACTGTCGTTGCACGAGTACGGCACCGAGCGCGTGGCGCTGATCCGCTGGGCGCCGAACACGGCGTTCGACCAGCACAAGCACAAACGCGGGGAGGAGGTGTTCGTCATCGACGGCGCTTTCTATGACGCAGATGGCGACTACCCGGCCGGCACCTGGATTCGCAGCCCGCATGGCAGCGAGCATGCGCCGTACACCCGCGACGAGGGCGCCCTCGTCTACGTCAAGGTCGGGCACCTGCCGCGCTAGTAGCGAAACGTATACGAAACCTTGAGATTGAGCTGGTTCTGCGTGCTGGACACGCTGTTATTACGGTGAACATCGGCGCCGTGGTTGAGCACCAGCAAGACTTCCTTGCCGGCTTCCGGGATGTAGCGCAGCCGGCTGTTGACGCCAAGCCGATCCGACGTGTTGTCGTATTGGAGCAGGTTGCTCCAGGACCACCGCGAATTGAAGGCGACATCCGACCGCAGGCTCGCGAGATGTGATGTGAAGTTGCCGCTCGGCAGCTCGACGACGTTCTCGGTGAAACTCGCGCCCAGGTAGAAGTGCGCGGACTGACGCCACTGCAGCTCGACGAACTTTTCGAGCCGGTCGCCGCCGAAAAACTCGCCATCCTGTACAGAGAGCACAACGCGCAGCGGCCGTTGCCGGCCGGTCGCAATCTCGGCGCGATAACGGTCGAACTCATAGTCGCCGGCCGCGACGTTCAGCCGGTCAAACAGTTCGAAATCCTCGAGCACCGTTTCCTGGTTGCGTTCCCATTCCACGAACAGGAAGTCGTCGGTGTGCGAGTAGAAGCTTACGGGACGAATGCGGGTCTTCTCGGACAGGAGCTCGCCGTCCATGTCGGTCACCAGCGTATAGTCGATGCGGTTGTTGATGGCGCGCCAGCGGCTCTCATCGGGCCGCGTGCGATACCGCAGCCCGGCATCCACGCGGCGGATGCCTGTGCGGTTCACAAACCCGAGCGCGGGCCTGAAATTCTCCTCGATGTACTGACCGGCGACGTACGCCATGAGCTTGTCGCTCGGAATCTCGATGCGCGCACCAAAGGCGCTGTCGTCGCCGTCGAGGTCTGACGAGTCACTCTGCTGCGCCCAGAACTGGCCCGTCAGGATCTCGCCGAAGGGCCCGTCACTGTTGCGGTACAGGAAGTCGACGCCTGCAACCGAGTTGGTTTCGTTCGTTGTCGGGTCGCCGTGCGTCAGGATGAAGCCGACAGCGGATTCGTCGAGCACGTTGTAAGACCCACGTGCGACAAACAGGTCCTTCGATTCGATGTCTTCGTACGCTTCCTGGCGAATCGCAAGGGTGCCGATATTGAAGTCACCGATACGGCCCGTGAGTTTGACGCCGGCGTCGATGCCTACCGCCTCGCCATCGGCCGAGAGCCCGATGCGCCGCGAGAAGAACGGCCGGCCATTGGTGTCGATATTGCCGAACTCGAAGATGCCCGCGTCCTGAAGGAAGAAATCGCGCTTCTCCGGGAAGAACAGCGAAAAACGGTCGAGGGCGATCTGCTGCTCGTCGACTTCGGCCGTCGAGAAGTCGGTGTTGAGCGTCAGCGTTGCCGTCAACGATGGCGTGATCCGATAGCGCACGTCGAGCGAGGGATCGAAGCCCGTGTCGCTGGTGCCGGCGGCGAGATCACGTTCCTGGCTGACGTTGACCGACGGCACGACATCGAGACCGAGGCCCTGCTCGATCTCCTCGATGCCCTTGACCTCGCCGCTGTAGGCCGGCCAGTCCTGGCGTTCGTGCGACGCCCACATGTTGAACTCCTGCTTGCGCACGATGCCGCGGCCGAAATTGATGCCCCAGGTATCCGATTCGGGCGCGAACGAAATAGACTTGAACGGGATCGCGATTTCGGTCGCCCAGCCAGTCTCGTGCACCGCGGACTCTGCGTGCCAGATCGCCGACCATTCCTCGATGAATCGGGCGTTGTTTTCACGCAGCGCCTCACGCCTGATGCCGTTCGCATTGACCTGGAAGAAGTAGTCGTTGCGCTTGGTATTGAAGCTGTCGATCGTCACCCAGAAGCGATCGTCGGAGAAGAACATCTTGCCCTGGATCATCTGCTTGGCGCGGATCTCGCTCGGGTCGCTGTCGCGCAGGTCTGCGGCGATGTACAGGTACTCATCGTCATAGGTAACGCGGACGATCGTGACTTCGGTCGGCGAGGCGCCGTCGGTAGGCACGGTCTGGTGAAAGTCGTCGATCGTCGTCGCGGTCCTCCAGGCGTCGTCATCGAGCTTGCCGTCGATGACCGGGGCCGTGCCGGCCCTGGATATCGCAAACGACTTGCGCAGGCCATTGTCTTCGTAAACGGCGGCGACGTGCGGTGCGAGCAACAACAGAATGCAGGCGACGAGTATTCGTAGCGACAGTTTCATCGAAATCCCCAGGGTGCATCGTTGTGATGACCCTTAGAGAGCAATAAAAGAGTGTTGGTTTAGCGGTTTGCGACTACCCGTTTGCCCGGTGCGACCAGCCGTGCAGGCCGCGCTTATAACTAAACGCGATTAGCGAGCCGGTCTATGCTCTTCTTGTATTTTCGACTGAGCTTGAGCTCGGTGTGATCGCCGAGTTGCAGGAAGTACTCGCCGTTGCGATGCGGCCGCATCGACGTTACGCGGTGGCGGTTGACGATCGCGGAGCGGTGCACACGCACGAACGTCTCCGGGTTCAGCACCTCTTCCAGATGTTTCATCGTGCCGCGCAGGACGTAGGTGCTGCCGGCCGCGTGCACGCACATGTAGTCGCCGGCCGCGTCGATCCAGTCAATATCCTCGACGTTCACGCAAGCCGTCTCGCTGCCATCACGAATGGCAAGCCGTTGCGGAAACGGTTGGGCGTCGCCGGAGGCCTGTGCGAGCGCATCCTCGAGCGTGAGCTCGCGCCCGGTCAGTTCACAAACCAGCCGCAGCAGCTTGTCACGATGGCTGTCTGCCGACCGGTCGCCGAGCGCTTGGCGCGCACGCGCGACCGCCTCGCCCAGCCGCTGGTCGTTGATGGGCTTCAGCAGGTAGTCGAGCGCATTGGCGTCGAAGGCCTTGAGTGCAAACTCGTCGTACGCAGTGACGAAGATGACAATTGGCATCTCACTGCCGGCGAGTCCCCGCAGCACGTCGAAGCCGTCCATGCCCGGCATCTGGACGTCGAGAAACATCAGGTCGGGCGATTGCTCACGCACATGCTGCATTGCTTCGCGACCGTTGCGACTCTGCCCGCAGACCTCAACGTCCTCGAATGCCTCGAGGCGCAGCTCCAGTCCGCGCCGCGCCAGTTCCTCGTCGTCGACGATCAGTGCTCTAATCATCCTCAACCTCGTAGGGAATGTTGATGGTGATCCTCAAGCCCGACGGCTCGTTCGGCGCCAGCGTAAAAGCCTGGTTATCGCCGTACAGCTGCTGTAGCCGCTCGCGTGTGTTCTTCAGGCCGACCCCACTCGATTTCTGGCCGTTGTCGCCATTGCCGAGACCCGGTCCGGTGTCGGCCAGCTGCAGCACCAGCGTCTGCTGCTGCACGCGGGCAGAGATGCGCAGGGTGCCGCCCTCCTCGCGGGGCGTAACGGCGTACTTGATCGCGTTTTCGATCAGCGGCTGCAGGATCAGGCTTGGCACCAGTGCATTCTGCGCCTTGGCCTCGATGGACTTCTCGATGATCAGGCGATCGCCGAAGCGGACCTTCTCGATCTGCAGGTAAAGGTCGATGGCCCCCAGCTCCGAGCCTAGCGTGACCCGGCTCATCGGGTCGTTATCGAGCGTGTAACGCAGGAAGTCGCTGAGGCGGCTCACAGCCTGGTTGGCGGTCTCGTTCTTACCGTCGAGGATCAGCGTCGAGATCGCATTGAGCGTATTGAAGAGAAAGTGCGGATTCAGCTGGTAGCGCAGCATTTTCAACTGTGCCTGGTGCGCTGCCGAGGTTGCCTTGAGGGTCTGTTCGGTCTGTTCCTGCAGCTGCAGGTAATACTTGATACCGAAGTACAGGCCACTCCAGCACAGCAGGATATAGAACGAGCCCAGGATGCCGCTCACGAAGTCCATCAGGTGCTCGGGGCGCCAGTTATTCTTGACCCAGTCCCAGTACATGATGTTGTGCAGCCACTGCCAGCCAAAGCTGAAGGCGTAGCTGGCGACGAGAACGCCAACGACGAGGACGGTCAGCGACCGGTTCCAGAGTTCGCGGTAGATGAGCCGCAGGAACATCGTGATGACAAGGCCGATGACTGCCGTGCCGAGAATAACGAGCAGATAGGACTCGGGTTTCTCATGGGCAAGCGCACCCAGCCAGGCTGCCAGCGTGTAGCCGGTCCAGCCGGAGAGATTCAGAATCCAGAACAGGCGGCCCCTGTCCCGTACGAGTCGGTTGACGTGTTCCAACGAGATTTCCGGGTTGCGGACTCCCAATTATAGGGGCTGAACGCCCCCGCCCGGCACGATTCGTCGTGCTCCAGGCACTGCTCGACGGCGGAATCGGCAGTCTCGGCGGAGCGCGGGTAAACGATTCTGCGGCAGCCGGCATCAAAGTGTCATGAAGATTGCTGACACTTCGGCCCAGGACGTCCAACTCGCGCCGCGCAGCAAGCGAACCCGCAACCTCATCGGGGGCGGGTCGATACTCCTGCTACTCGTCGCCCTCTGGGTGGCCGTTCCGGCCCTCAATCGCTGGTCGAGCACGTCGGCCTCCGTTCCGTATGACCGGCTGCGCATTGCCGAAGTCGTGCGCGCCGACCTCGTCCGGGACGTTTCGGTCCAGGGTCGCGTGGTGGCGGCCGTTAGCCCGACCCTCTACGCGCCGGCCGGTGGCACGATCACACTGCGCGTCGAGGCAGGCGCGGCCGTCGACGAGGACGAGGTGCTCGCCGTCGTCGACAGCCCCGAGCTCGAAAACCGGTTGCACCAGGCGCAGGCCACGCTCGAAGAGCAGGAAATGCAGCTCGAACGGCAACGCATCGAGTCGAAGCAACTGGCCCTCGAGAAGCGCAAGGGCGCGGACCTCGCGGACGTCGCGCTGGTCGCGGCACAGCGCGAGATGCGACGCGCGGAAGACGCCAACGAACGCGGCGTGATCCCGGTCATCGACTACGAGAAGGCGAAGGACGACCTGCGCAATGCCGAACTCGCGCACGAGCATGCCGTCGCCGATGCCGACCTGTTCGACGAGCGCCTGACCTTCGAACTGCGCGCAAAGGAGCTGGCGCGCAATCGCCAGCAGCTGCTCGTGGAGGACCTGCAGCGCCAGGTCAGCGAGCTGGCCATCCGATCGCCCGTTGCCGGTATCGTCGGCGACCTGCTCGTCGACCAGCGGGCCGCCGTGTCGAGGGACACGCCCGTGATGGCTGTCGTAGATCTGAGCCGCTTTGAAATCGACGCACAGGTTCCGGAGTCCTACGCCGACGACCTGGCCATCGGTATGCAGGCCGAGATCGTCATCGGCAACGACAAGTACTCCGGGCAACTCGTAGCCGTATCGCCCGAGATCGTCGCCAGCCAGGTTCGCAGCCGCATTCGCTTCAGCGGCGAGATGCCGCCGAATATTCGCCAGAACCAGCGACTGACGACGCGGGTCCTGCTCGAGGAGCGCCCGGCCGTTCTCACACTACAGCGCGGACAGTTTCTCGAAACGGGTGGCGGCCGCGTCGCCTACGTACTGCGCGACGACGATATTGCCGAACGACGCCCGATCACGATTGGCGGCCGCAGCCTGTCGGCCGTCGAAGTTACCAGCGGCCTCGAGGAAGGGGACCGCGTCATTATTTCCAGCATCGATCAGTTCCGCGGCGCGGAGACCGTGCTGATCACCGATTGAGACCAGGAGAAGAGCCATGCTGCGCATGCAAGACGTATCCAAAATCTATCGAACCGACACGGTCGAGACGCACGCACTAAGACAGTTCTCGCTGCAGGTTGAGGAGGGCGAGTTTGTGTCGGTGACGGGCCCGTCTGGCTCAGGCAAGACGACGTTTCTCAACATCGCGGGCTTGCTCGAGGAAGCGACCGGCGGTTCCTACGAACTGGATGGTCGCGACGTTGCCGGGCTCAACGACGCGGAGCGGTCGAGGCTGCGCAACGAGAAGATCGGCTTCATTTTCCAGAGCTTTAACCTGATTCCGGAACTCGACGTGTTCGACAATGTGGATGTCCCACTGCGCTACCGCGGTTTCGATGCCGCGGAACGCAAGCAGCGCATCGAGCGCGTGCTCGACATCGTCGGACTGGCGTCGCGGTCGAAGCACCTGCCGTCGCAGCTGTCGGGCGGCCAGCAGCAGCGCGTTGCCATCGCCCGGGCGCTCGCCGGCGACCCGCGATTCCTGCTTGCCGACGAGCCCACCGGAAACCTCGACTCGCAAATGGCGGACAGCGTCATGGAACTGCTGACTGAGATCAACAACGCCGGCACGACGATCATCATGGTTACCCACGAACCGTCACTCGCCGAGCGCGCGCAGCGCAACATCCACGTGCGCGACGGCCAGGTTTTCGACGGCGAGCCGGAGATTCACCTGGCGGCACAGTCGGCCTGAAGCCGGCGGGAGGAGTCACGTGTTTCGTTATTACCTCAAGCTCGGACTGTTCAGCATCCGCAAGAACCCGGTGCTGAGTTCACTGATGGTCGCCGCTATCGCGGTCGGTATCGGCGCCTGCATGACGATCCTGAATATCGACTACGTCATGAGCGGCAACCCGATTCCACATCGTTCGGACGTGCTCTACCACGTGCAGGTCGATAGCTGGGATCCGAACGATCCCTACGAGGACCCTGACCTGCCGCCCGAGCAGGTGACCTACCTCGACGGGCATGCCTTGTGGCAGGCCCAGGCAGCGCGTCGGCAGGCGCTCAGCTACAAGTCAACCCGCGTCGTGCAACCGGCGGGCGACGAGGAGCGCCCGTTCTCGGCATTGACCCGCAGCACGACGGGCGACTTCTTTGCCATGTTCGACACGCCGTTCCTGTATGGGGGTGGCTGGGACGCATCAGCCGACAATAACGAGGACTATGTTGTTGTCATCGGTCGCGAGGTCAACGAACGGGTCTTCGGCGGCCGCGATTCGGTCGGCGAGACGATCATCCTCAATGACCTGCCTTACCGGATTACGGGCGTCATGGACGCCTGGGAGCCGCTGCCGAAGTTTTACGACGTTAACAACGGTCCATTCGAGGAGGTCGAGGAGCTCTTCATACCCTTCAGCGTGAGTATCGCCAACGAGATCGGCAGCAGTGGCAACACGAGTTGCTGGAAGCCCGCCGAGGGCGGCTGGGAAGGCCGACTTGCATCCGAGTGCATCTGGATGCAGCTCTGGGTCGAACTGCACGGTGAGCGCGAGAAGGAGGAATATCTCGCCTTTCTCGACGGCTACGCCGAGGCGCAGAAGGCCGCCGGTCGCTTCCCGCGCCCGATCAACAATCGACTGAATAACGTGACCGAATGGATGGATGACCGCGAGGTCGTGGCCGAAGACGTCAACGTGCTGCTCGGTATCGCGGTGCTGTTTCTCATCGTCTGCCTGCTGAACACAATCGGCCTGCTGCTGGCCAAGGTGGCGCGGCGCACGGGCGATATCAGCCTGCGGCGGGCCCTGGGCGCCTCGCGGCGCGCGGTCTTCGCCCAGTACATTGTCGAGGCCGGCATGATCGGTGCGGCGGGCGGTGTGCTCGGCATCGGCATGACCTGGCTGGGGCTACAAGGCATCCGCGGCCTTTATGGTGAGCTCGACTTCATCGCGCGGCTGGTCGCGATGGACTGGCCCATTATTTTCATGGCCGTCGGCCTCGCCATCCTGTCGGCGCTGGCGGCGGCCCTGTATCCGACCTGGCGCGCCTGCCGTGTGCATCCGGCCAGCCAGTTGAAAGCGTTGTAAGGAGGCGAACATGGAATTCGGACCCATCTGGCGTGCATTGCAACGCAACAAGACGAGTTACGTCCTGATCGCCCTGCAGATCGCCGTGACGATGGCGATCATGGTCAACGCGATCAATATCATTCAGGAGCGCTCGGAACAGATGGCGCGGCCCAGCGGCGTGGACGAGGCGAATATCTTCTACCTGAACAGCAACATCTTCGAGCCCGGGGCGGACGTCGAGGCGCAGATTGCGGCCGATCTCGACGCGATGCGTAATTTCCCCGGCGTTGTCGATGCGATCGCCAGTAACAGCGTGCCCTTGAGTGGCAGCGGCTGGTCGGAGGGCGTCCGACTCGAGCCGGACCCGAACCTCGATTCGACCGGAATCGCGGTGTTCTTCGCGGACGATCATGGCATCAACACGTTCGGGCTGAACCTGGTAGCGGGCCGAAATTTCGATCCGGCCGAGGTCACCTGGCACGATTACGAAACAGACGCGTGGCCGCCGCTCGCGATTATGACGCGCGCCATGGTGGAAGAGCTGTGGCCCGACGAGCCCTATGAAAACGCGGTCGGTAAAACGGTCTTCGTCCACCAGACCAAACCCGTGCAGATTATCGGTGTGACCGAGCGCATGCAGGCGGCATGGAACAGCTGGTCCGGCGTGGAGCGGTCGATGCTCGTACCCGAGTGGCGCGGCAGCTCCTATTCACGGTACGTGGTTCGCACCGAGCCTGGTCGGCGTGACGAGGTCATGCCGCAGCTCGAGGAAATGCTCGCCGCCAAGTTCGACAATCGCATCATTCGCAGCGTGCGGACGATGGAAGAGACGCGTGAACGCAGCTATCTGCTCGATTCCTCGATGGTCAGCATCCTGACGTTTATCGTCATCGTGCTGACGGGTATTACGGGCCTCGGTATCGTTGGGCTGGCCAGCTTCAGCGTCGCACGACGCACCAAGCAGATCGGCACGAGGCGGGCGCTTGGCGCCACGCGGCCGGCAATCCTGCGCTATTTCATGCTCGAGAACTTTCTGATCAGCACCGTAGGCGTGGTGGGTGGCGCCATCATCGCCGTCGGTCTCAACATGTGGATGGTCGAGGCATTCGGATTGCAGCGCATCGCCTGGTACCTGATTCCGGGCGCAATGCTGACGTTGTGGATCGTTGGCCAGGTCGCAGTTCTCGGCCCGGCGCGGCGGGCGACGACCGTGCCGCCGGCACTGGCGACACGGTCGGTCTAGGCATAGCTACCCGGCGGGCTGCTCCTCGACGACGATCGCGACCGTGTTCGTGACGGTGATCACGACGAGGTCGCCGACCTTGGCGCGCTTCAGGTTCTCGGGTACGCGCGCAACGTACTCGTTGACTGAGCCGTCTGGCTCGCGCAGTTTAAAGGTGTTGTTCTCGAGGTTGATCTCTTCAACCACGGCCGTGATAACGGCCTGCTCCATGGCCGCGACGCCGGGCATCTGGCCCTCCTTGGTGCGCGCCATCGCCGCAGCGCCTGCTGCCTCGGGCTCGAAGCCTTCGTTGGCCATCACTTCAATCGACAATGTCTCGACGTACTCGGCGCGCAGGACGTCACCCACCGCGACCTGGTCGAGATTGCGCGCTTCCTCGCTGGCTGTGAACGTGATTTCCTCCCCGTCGCCCTTGCGAACGGTGACGACACGCGTCTCGTGATCGATAGCCGTAACAACCGCAGAGACGGTCATGGTGCGGCTCGAGGACATCGATGGCCGTTCCATCTCGGCCTCCTGGGCCCAGGCGACGGTCAGTAACGGCGCAAACACGATCAGGGCAAAAGCTTTTATTGATTTCATGCAGGTTTCCTAAAAAGTCAGGGGGAAGCGGCGAATATTATAGGCAGCCGATTGTCATTGCTATCTTCGGGCTGCACGTGGCGGGGGTAAAAAAAACCCCGCTCAGAGCGGGGTTTGAATCGGTCCCCGCGGGGGAGCAGGGACTTTTTTTGCATCCCCGCCGAAGCGGGGATAAGGGGGGAACTTCAGCAACCTCAGGTCTCCTCGACCAGCTCATCCACCAGCACGACGAGACCGAAATCAGTCTCGCCCGGCAGCGGATCACGAGCGATTGCGGTGTACACGCCGCCGTTCTCAATAGAGATCGCGGCGGGGCCAATGGCTGCAGTCTTTGTGCCCGTCGGGGTCACGGTGACTTCATAATCGCCCTCGGGGAGAGCGAGGTAGCCAGTGTTGGCCTTGAACGGCACTGCGGTCAGCGTCGGATCTACGGTGTTGATGTCAGTGCCCGGCGCGACGACGTAGATGTCCACGTCCTGAGCGGTCGGCGACGCATGTACGATGCGCACCTTGGCGTTCGTAGCGACCGAACGCCCATCGTCGCTCAGAATCAGCGGCTCGATGTTGGCGAGGAAGTCAACGGCCAGCACCGTGTACCACGTGCCCGCTTCCAGGTTCAGGTCTACAGGACCGATCGGGAACGTCCCGGGGTTGATCGTTGCCTGGACCGCGACGTTATAGCTCGCTGCAGGCAGGGCACCGATGTCGGTGACTGCGGGGAACGGAACGTTGCCGAGGAAGATGTTGCCGTCGACAACAACGTCAACTTCCGGCGTGTCCGGCGACAGGTGACCGATGCGCAGGCCCGTCGGGACATTCACGTCGGCGAACTCGATAGGATCGGCGCCCGTCAAAGCAACAAGCGATACTGCTGCCGGGCCGCCATCGACGTTCGGGACGGCTGCCAGCGTCAGGTCGTCACCTGCAGCGAGGGGAACGCGACCGGAGTCATAAACAACCGTGTCAGGATCGCCGGCGAGCGTCAGACGAATCTGGTAGTCACCCGGCGCGAGCTCGGCGGACAGAGTGCCGCGGAAGTCAGACGGGATCGCGGCAGACGTACCGATGGGTGCATTCGGCTCGCTGAA
>JAAUYK010011828.1_pt1 | contig 13193 bp, 11 predicted proteins | sample 7278021 | NCBI WGS metagenome assembly JAAUYK01 (sample SAMN14350223, study PRJNA611818) | marine sediment metagenome | isolation source: surface marine sediment (1.8m) | place: French Polynesia: Moorea | collected 2018-08
ACTTGGCAATGCCGGCGAGGCCCTCTGACGAGAGGCTCCACGCCACGGGCACTTGTTATAAGAACAGCGGAACTGAATTCGTCTCGCTCCAACGGAGGCAAATTGGGAATGGGACCAGTTTCTTTTATCCCAATCGGCTTCACTCGTCCGTCAGAGTCAGAGTGCCATGGTGCCAACGACGTGCTTATTCGGATGCGTAATGACGGCCGGCGCGATCGGCGCTCTTCTAGAATTCTTCATATAGTACTACAATATCGTCGCGGTCAATCTGTACTGTATCTGGGGAAGTCCCACTCGATCGACTAATCGACCGACGGAGACGTTTTTTAATGCGCATTTGATTAGAACCGACGAGGACGTCGATCTCTCGGGCAATCGAGGCGACGACAGTGACTTGCTGTTTCAGCGACAATTAATCCGGCGATGAATCCAGACTCACGATCGAGCTGCCCGCCCGGATTAAACAAACCTTTTGCCCGCCTCCGGAGACATTCGGACAGACGGACGGAGCTAGGTGTGTGTAAGAAATTACGCAGCATTTCTTGTCACAGCTCCGCCAGGCATGCAGCTTGATGACTAAAAGAAATTATGGATCAAAAAGTACACAACGGAGCTGGAGTGATGAATGCGCGTACTTTTCCAACCAACACGTACCGCTGATTATCTTCAGATTGAAACTTGACTTCCGATTCCGCTCACGCACCCACTCGACAGAAGTGTGACCAAAATGCCAGCTGATACCCTGAGTACATATATGTTCTTGCTCACCGTTAGCCCCCTCATCCAATAAATTAGGGCCAGCGATCGATGGCTCTATCTGCTTGCCTGTCGCGAGCGGTCGGGCAAAAAAGCGAAGAGCGGCCGTGGAAAACAATGGAAAGAAAAGTTTCTATGTTCCTGATCGTGGTGCGCTCGCTCGTTCGATTCATCGATAGGCAGAAGCTCCGCGCGTCTCACATACGACGAACCGGACATTAACGTTAAAGCGCGTAGAAAGAAATTCTCTTTCATCACAACGCCTGGCACGTCGGAAGAAATCAAGCGTCGACACTTGGCAAGGAAGGAAGAAAGCTGCCGTCAACTTCGCATATTGCCATAAAACGTAGGCATAAACTCGGGAGTACAAGTAAACTTAATTTTGCAACCTGGCCGTTTCGAAAGCGCAGTCGCGGCGCGGCGGCGGCCATCCAAGTGAGGCAATGCAAAACGTTAGCCGAAAAGTCTGCTCGCAGTTCTGACTGACTGGCTGACGCCGACCGACCGGTGGAGGGAGGGGAGATCCATCCTAACGGAGATGCTCCTGTGCTATGCGGGGCAAAATTGCGCTAAAAGCACGAAACAGAATAGCAACCAGGGAAAACGATAGTTAATAATCGTGTTATGAGCCCGTCGTCCGAAAAAAATGCGTTGCGGTGGAGCTTCCCCAGGCAACGGGCCATCGAACATTTCGCGGTGCTTCCGTCCGTTCATTTCTCCTCGGTCCTAGCTGAGCTCCGAACGTACGGAACGGAGGCTCAGACGGGAATTTATGCGGCTGCTGCCTGCTAAGCCGGCCTGCTAGGGAGCTGCGTGCGTGCGTGCGTGCGTACGAACGGACATGTGCGGGTGCCGGTATGGAGCCTAGCTGTGTGAAGTAGGTGAAATTTTGTCCACTGGAAGAAGGAGGGAGGGAGGAAACGCGAAGAAGCTAGGAGGCAAGGAGGCAGCGGTGTAAAGTGTACAGAACGCGCGGCGAGCATCCAGTGAAAGAGCGTGCGCGCGGCATCGGAGTCGTGGTAGCGGCGGCGGCGGCGGCCAGTGTATTGCAATGCGCCGTTCGCTTGCCCGCCAGCTTGCGACGGTCTGCAGTTGAGTGAAATTCGACGGACGGAGCGAACGGACAGCTAGCTATAGAGGAGATCGTTTTTCGCAGAACCATAAGCCGGAGGAATTAAATCTCGATTGCAGGATTATAGGAGACTTGCGATCAAAGTTGTTGTGACTTAGAGCGGTGCTGTTAACTGCAGTGATTGATAGAGTGTTTGTGGGGGCGGTGACCGACGGACCGAACGACCGATCGATCGATCGATTTCATCCCTCTGTGGACCAGTGAGTGCTGAAAATACTAACATATTTTAGTTATACAGCTAAACATTACTTCCTGCAAGATTGCGATTGTACGTACATGTACGTATGTCGATTGTTGTCCTGGCAATCCTGTCCTGCCCACTTTCCTTTCTCCAGTGCGCCAGCCAACTCGGAACTCACCCCAATGTTTCTCCTCTCTTTTCCCCCCAACGTAGCAGTCCATAGAGGAGCCGGTCGATCGCCTCGATCGTCTCGTCCCGTCTCCTCTGCCGTCCGTCTGTCTGTCGACCGACCGACCGACCGACCATGGGTCGAAGACTACCCCCACGGCCGCCGTCGCACAACCACCACTGATTCAGCCGGGGCCGGGGAGGGGTGCGACAGCATACACAGTCAATAGATCGAAGCTGGAGGACAAGATCTACGGTGAAAAAGTAAAATGGGCGACGGGAGGAAGTCGTCGTTGAGCAACGGGAGCTCGAGTTTGGAGAAGAGATCGAGCGGTTCTCGTCGTCACAGCGCCCCTGTCTCGGCGCTGTCCGCCTTCAGAAAGAGCATCGGCAACGGGGACATCGGCGGCGGCGGGGGCGGGGGCGACGGCGGCAGCAGCAATGGCGACCTGATCCTCGACAGCCGGCCCGGGAGGCGGGGAAGGTCCAGGACGATATTCGCCGGTAAGTCTTAACTGAACCTCGCTTGACCTGACGGTTGGCTTGCCAGCTCGATCTCTGCAAGGACGGGCAGTTTTTATGGGCGGACCGGAACTGCGATGACGACATCTAGCAGCTAGCCGGCCTGCGACTGAGCCGATCGATAACCGAGCGCGTGCATCTCTAGGGGCCTGCTGAAGCACGATTTAGTTTTGCCATAGTTAGGAGCGGAACAGAATACATACACACGTAGTTCTCTCTGATTGTACGTCATTGCTAGCTATTACGATTTTGTTAAAACTGGCTAATAACCACACGTGCTATCTTAGTTTCGACACCCTTGCTTCCGTAATTGGTCAAGGATTCGATCCGCTCTCGCCCAGCCCCGTAAAGGGAGCACGGGTATTAAATGAGCTTTTAAACTCTTTTCGTCTAGGAACGTCCTACACGACTAAACTGCAACCACAGAAATGTGTTTGTAATGGCGGACGGCGGTGTACTGCAAGTGTTTGGACAGCCCTCGAAACGCAGACTCTGAACGTGCGCTACATATTTTACGATAGCTCTCCACGGTTGCAAGAAGTTACAAGAAATATAGTGACTCATCGGCGTGAGCCCTTCCGGCCCGCTACCTTACGAAATCAACTGAAGCGCAAGTCACTGATCATATTTGGATCTGCGCGGAGTGTTCTCGAGTACTCTATCAAAATATAAATAGAAGCGTCTTTAACGACCCGGTCGACCATCTTCCAATATTCCCATTGTTTGCCTTTGCTTTCCAAAGAGTGATTACGACGAAGATCCAGGGTTGAAACTACCATAATTATTACCCAATGAAAGTGTTATACCGAAATCATCTTTGATCAGAAGCGTTGTACTGCGCGTTAGATGTCAAATTTTAGTTTTTCATTAACTGCATCTTTTTGGCACCCCTAATATGTATCTCCGGCCGCCGCACTAAATACACACCTGCTGAGCCTCGTCCGCGTCCGTCCGTCCGCGTCCGTCCGCCGACGAGCGAAGACGCGATCGCGCGCACACACGTACACACACACACACACACACACATCCGATTCATCATACACACGCGTAACACTCGCTCGCTTGTTCTCCGTCCGATAGCTGCAATTGATTGTTACGTACGGATCGCTAGCTGGCTCGATGAGTTACGTATCCGCGCGGGATAAGCGTACTATAGTGATCGAGAGAGCTAATTAGCCCATGCACAATCATGACCGGATGGTTGATATCATCCGCCGTTTCATGGATGAACTTGCCTTTGGCATTGAAATTCGACACTGTGCTGATCATTGGAAAAACCGGAGGTGGCAGTCAGCCCGCGATTGCGTCTAGCTCGATCCCAAGCCGCACCGCAATCCTCGCCCCTTAATGGTGCGAAAAAAAGATCTCACACGAGAAAGCTGCACAGCTTCGTGCAAGCATTGACAACTCGAGTTAATTCAGTCTAGGTTATACATATATCGCTCTAGCTTACATATGAATGTATAAACAACATAAACTTGAAAGGTAGAGGTCGCAATTGAAGCCTTAGGTGGCAACCCTTAAGTGTGGCAACTTTCAGATGATCACCTATCGCGGTTTTCCTAGCCAGCCTATCGGATGCCTTCCTCCTCCTCCTTTCTCGGCCGAACAGCGACATCGCGCACGCACGTCAAAGTCGCAACCAGTTTGTTCGGTCGGAGGGAATCGACGCGGGCGGACAGACAGTCCGCAACGCAATCGGCGTGGGAGAAGGAAATTAATCGACGACCAAGCCAACTCTCTCTCTCCCTCCCCTCTGAAACTTTCATTCGGACAACTTTGCGCCCCCGTAGCGGCCGTCATTTCGTCGACGGAAAAGGACGCATGAACGAATTATCCGTCCGTCCGTCTGTCCAGCGCTGCCCTTGCCGTAGGCATCCGAATAGCTAGCAAGCTGGACGCGTGACCGACCGGCGCGGCGAAACCGTCGTTGGCCGCGGCACGTGCGAAGTAAATGCTACGTACATGTGACGTGATTAATTCGCGCGTTTCGCCACCGACACGCCGACCGAGGCTGCATGGCTGGCAATTGCAACCTACCTGGCTCCCAAATAATCCCAGGGTTAGCTAGCTAGCTTCGCAATGACTTCTAATGTCGGCTTCGCGCGCGTATTTATCGGCCATTGGGTTAAATCGGCGTCCGCGTCCGTCCATCCGCCCAGGCGGATCATTGCACGGCCAATGACAAAAAAAATCGCGGGCCGGTTTCAGTTTTTTTTCGCGCCCTGTCGTTATGACTGATTGGTGGCCAAATTTTCCGTACGTCTGTCAGGCAGGCAGTAAACACCTCGATGCAGTTCATTGAACGAGCGAGCGCTGAAGCCAAGGACGGATATGATGTGCGCGTAGACAGGCAGGAAAAAACGAGGCCGGCGCTGATGACGCCGCCGCCGCCGTTCCCGCCGATCGACTTTTTTCCGGAAAAATTGCCCGTCCAAATCGGACTGCCTTTATCTCACGGCGGCTGCATTGTATTGGCTTCCTGGTCGAAATTAACTTTCCGATTCCACGTGAAATCTGTTGAAAAGCGCATCCATAAAACTACGCAGAAGCTATACCTCATTACTGTAATGTCACGTCTGCATTTTTGCAGCCATCCGCAACAGTACTTTTACGCGCTGTTTCCAATGAATTGGATGGGCTCCATCCGTCCGTCCGTCTTATCTTGGTCTAAGTGTTGTTCTGCTACATTGAGCGACGACGACGCTCGTTAGTCGTACTCAGGTGAGCTTTTACGAGCGTGCGACGCGACGACGGCATGTGCCAATGGCGCAGCAGCAGGAGCATCTGAAAACCAATCGGTCTCATTTTTTGGGCGTTAGAGGAAGTAACTGATTTGAGGAGTTTGATTTATGGCCCACTGCAATGGCTCATTAAAAGTATCTGAAAGGGGATATCTAGGCCTAGGCCAGGCGAGAAAGTACAATGGCCATGCGGCCTCGTTTCGAGCTACAGTGTTTCGTTCGGTTTGATAAATTCGTAAAGTGAAACTGGTAGTAATACTCGTCTTTTCGTATACCTGTACTGCATGCTCTCTGCTCCATCTACTTAAGCGTCGTTTGCTAATTACTCAGCACTGCGACTGACGTATCCGCCGGCCTGACTGCCTGTCTGTCTTATTTCCGTCATGCACCAGAAATGGACCTAAGTCGCAGGTACGTGGGTTCAACTGCGGCAGTACATGTACAGTACGTATTAATGGCTTCGTCTGCTGGTAACTGCCCCTAAAATATTAGATGCGGTACAGCTGGGCATTTCTTGGGTTGCTGACGACTCTCAAAGCCCTGCTGGCACATTCATTGACAGATTGATTAAAGTTGATGGCTCGCCATTAAGCGCCGCAAAACAGACTACTTTTTATTTTGAAGGAAGCATCCGGGAATTACGTCCCAGGGAGCAAATTCGTGATCGTGGCATGTGCTCATTTTGCCGACCACTCAAGCATCACCTCGTAGCACGCCTCTAGCTGCTATAGCTGTCACATACGTCTTGTTTATTTAAAGGAGACAAGGAAAACAGTTCAGTCGTACTCTTTGCCGGATAAATGGAGTGGAGTATTCTCTGAGCTTTTTCCTCCTTGAAGCCAAGGTCGAGGCGCGGTCTTTATTGTAACGCGCTTGCTCGCTCGCTCGGTGCTAGCAAGCACCATACTTAGTGTCGTTCTAATGAAGAAAGGATCGCCGCCGGGGCGGGAAAAAACTGGCGCCTAACAACGTGCTACGAATCGAGCACAAAGAGACGCAAGGGGTAGACATTCATTCGGATAGTTCGATCTGGCAGTACAATGATCGGGATCTAGTGGAACCCACGCCATAAAAATATTTGGGATGCTGTTGTTGCCGTCTAGCTGAAAGCCGGCCGAAAGTCTGGACGGGAAGCACGCTTGCGGGCGAGCGAGATCTGGTGTCATTACAATTCGCTCAACAGAAGGACCCTCCGCGTAATTACTCCCTGTGCCTTGCTCGAATAAAGGACATGGTTTCCGGACATAATACTACGGTTTGATGTCAGCGGGACAATGCCAAAAAGTCGGACTTACTTCCTATTGATAATCGGTGATCGGGGCTATTGAACGACGCTTTATTTCCCCCTCGGCACATTCCTGCCGCCAGCCAGACTGGCGAATTGCAATATTTCTCTTGGCTCTTAGGAATGCACGAGGAAAACGGAGGCGCAAAATTCCTTTCTGCGATCTGGCGAATGGCAATGCTGCCTAGTTCTACGATCCCATCAGGGTTGCATCGTGTACGCATTTTAGCGCGAAGCGAGGCATCGTCGCCGCGCCGACAGCTAGACAGGGAGAAACGATCAAGCAAGCGCCTTTTCTTCTTTGCTTTGGTCTTTTTGTCGAAATCAAAGCGAAACGTTAGTTACGTTACTTGGCAGGTGCTTGATCTTAATCAGGGATGCCAATATGTGTAATTGTCCAACATAATGGTACAACTGTTACCTACTCTTATGGTAGGCCTATCTTTGTCTTATCTACGTACACATATTCTTCGTTTATTGCTCCCGTCGGCCAAGCGTCCGATTGAATCGTGCTAACTCTAATTGCCGCTCCCGTTGAAGTACTACGTACACACGCAACACGTTTTTGAACGGATGAGCTTCAGCTCGAGTCGATTGGGCGGAAAAATAATCATTATCATTTATAGCCCTTGTTTGATCATCGCGTGAACGTACTACTACTACTACTACTACGTACTACGAGTGTACTTTATCACCATGAACTTGTTCTCCTTTTCAGGCGTGTCTCTCGGCGTGGGCGTATTTCTAGTCACCTGCGGTCTTCTAGTCCTGTGTCAGTTCAGGAACATTATCCAGAAGTACATTGACACGGTAAGCTATATGTATGTTGTGCCGTCCTTCCGTAGCATGCCCGGGGAAATGGGTCAATAGCGTATTATTTAATCCCTAGCTAGTTGCCTCTACACACGCGTACGTTTCTCTAAATGCGCAGCTCCGGCATGAACGGACGACAGATGGTGTCGGACATACGGCGCGAGAGAAACCCTGCGTGCCCTAGCTCTGCCACTGCCACAGATTAGAATCACTTTTTCAGCGCCTTCCCATCCGGCCCGACACGTGGACGTCGGAAGCATGGCTGCAGCCGCCCATCAAGCCGCTCATGAAGATCTACTTCTTCAATGTGACCAACCCGGAGCAATTCCTGAATGGAAAGAAGCCTAGGCTGCAGGAGGTCGGACCATACGTATTTGAGTAAGTCAATTAAGATTTAACAAGTTAGCGCTAACTTTAAACCTATCTCTTTACAATTTTCAGGGACCGCTGGAAGAAGACCAACATCCGGTTCCTGCACGACGGCGAGGCGGTGGAGTACGAGCAGAGGCGTTTCTACTACTTTCGCCGCGATCTCTCCGTCGGGTCCATGGAGGACAAGCTGGTCTTGCCAAACATACCCATGATTGTAATTAGCATGCGTATAATATTGATTTAAGCGCACATTACAGTACGTATCTGCGTCCCTTTCTAGACTGCCATGAGCGACAAGATTCGCAATGCCGGTCGGCTGGTCCGCCTGGCCATGGGCTCCATGATGGACATCCTGCAGCAGAAGCCGTTCGTCACGCTCAAGGTGGACGAGATACTCTGGGGGTACAAGAACCCGCTGCTCAAGCTCGGAAACGACATCCTCCCCTACGAGGAGAGGATGCCCTTCGACAAGTTCGGCATCTTCAACATGGTAAATACTATGACGCACTCTAGCATCGCGCATAAATTGGGTTTAACGCCGATATTTGTTATAGCAAAATGGGACGTCTGGAGGAGTGTTCAGGGTTATGACTGGCATCAAGGACATCAGCAAGGTGGGCCAGATCATCAGCGTGAACGGGAAGAGCAAGTTGAGAAAGTGGCGAGGACAGTGCAACGACATCAAGTACGTATGAAAAAGCAGCGCTAAAATATTCGCCATTCTTTTACAATGTCTGTTACTTTCAGAGGGACTGACGGCTCCGTGTACCCGCCCGGCCTGACGCCCAACGACACCGTCCACGTGTACCACAAGGAGCTATGCCGGTCCCTGCCTCTTGAATACCAGGAAGATGTCCTGGCCAACGGCATGCCGGCGATGAGGTGAGAGCAGAGGTTGCGCGAAAAACACTGAAAAAGTTCCGATTGAAATTACCTCCTTTTTCCCCCAGATTTGTTCCTCCGTTGAGCACCTTCGCGACCCCGCAGGCCAACCCTGAGAACAAGTGTTTCTGCGTAACGGACAACGGCGTCTGCCGCACGCCCTCCGGGCTGTTCAACATCACCAAGTGCCAGTGGAACGCGCCAGTCATGCTCTCCTGGCCGCACTTCTTTCAGGTACCATATCGCAATTGATTAATTAATTATGCTGTGTAGTTTTTCATAACGATTTGTCCCTTAAGGCTGACAAGCGATTGCTCAACACGATCGAAGGTCTCAATCCTACGAAGGAGAAACATCAGTTTTTCGTCGACATCCTGCCGGTAACACATAGTATGACTATTTTCCCACCTCCCTAACTTCATTAAACTCCTTCCAGCAAATCGGCATTCCAGCACGGGCCATGGTCCGCGCCCAGGTGAACCTGGTGATGCGGCGCGTGGACCACATCCGCGCCGCCCGCGGCCTCCGCGACATCATCTTCCCCGTGCTCTGGTTCCAGGAGAGCATCGACAAGATCGAGGAGGGAGACGCGCTCTCGCTCATACACCTCGCCGTATTCCTCCCGGAGACGGCCAGGAGCGTCGCCTACCCAATCCTACTCACGCTGGGAGGCTCAATGATGATGGCCTCGCTGGCATATTTCGCAAGGAAGAGATTTGTCAACGGGATCAGGTTCGTGAATATGGCGGAATTGGGTTTTGCGGGATTAAAACATCACGCCACTCATGGACAGGTGGCAACTAGGTAGCACGGAGAATCTTGGCCGGGGTCTGCGGAATGGCGGCGGCATCGACGTCATCGAGAAGAACGACGCGTCCGAGCTGAAGGCGTACAAGAACCGCGGCTTCTCCGACTTCAACACGGTCAAGAGCAGGAGAGGAGGTCCGCCCGTGGCGCCACCGAGACGAGCGAGTGTAGCTGTAGTAACAAATAAGGACTAGTCTGAATCTGGGAGGAAGAATACGTAATTCCGCCCAATTGTTAAGTGCCACCCCATCATACGAGTTGCCAAAGAACGAAGTGACTTGATTCGTAGCTAGCTGTGTATGTAGAGCTTTTTCGACTGATCGACCTATTCCCCGCACACGTCAAGATTCCTACTGACTAATTTTATACGTCTTCTAACTGCAGCCATAAACGTAGAGTGAGATGCTAAATAAAGAGTTTTACTGAGTATCGTTTAATCAAACTCCCGGTACTAAATCCACATCCCCCGCCAGGTAAAGATTGAAAAAGTGACGGATTGGCCGCACATCTGCTCTGATTTTCCTCCCTCCGCTGCGAATCCGATTCAAATTTGATCCGCTCGCTCTCTGAATGCGGGAGTCTAATTGCTTCTCCTATCCAGCCGCCTACTTTCCATACTGCTACGTAGATACAAGAATAGCACTCGATCGCGTTCACGGCAGATGACGTCCAGGTCCTGTTATATCGAATGGGTTACATCACTTGAGCCGACCCGGTCGCCGGTCCAGTTTGCGCAGCTTGCCTAGCTCCCCGCTCGTTGGCGCCAACTCCGGCCGACAAAAGCCAGTCTCAATAGAGCACGAGCGATCTGAGCTGAAAAGCTGACCGCAAAGAGAGCGAATTGTGGCGTCTAGCTGACCCGTTGCGACACCGTTACGTATACAACAGGCGGCGCGGAGAAATCCAACCGGAAACATGTAATTTCCAAGTTATTTTCAGGTGCTCAAAACGTTTCGTAACCTGTTGTTGAAACGTACATGTCTCAAATGTTACGTTTATTTTTTGGAGTAATTAAGCTGTGGAATAAATGGTCTGTGCATGGTAAATTCAAAGTCCGCTGACTCTGTTCTATTCACCTGCCGCGATGCTTTAGTCCAGCCGCCAATGGTCAGATTGAGATATCCCCCAATCGAGTGAATGTGACGCAATCAATAATCCACCTGCCCTGCTCTAAGGGACATGAGATCCGATTGAATGACACCAATCAGGCGAAAAAATGCAGAGGACTGCACCTCGCGTACTGTCTACGTAATTTTGGGGAAAGCACAGGAATCAAATTGACTGACGCCATGCTCTAGTTACTATATAACTCGAAACTATTCACTTCATTTCGTATCCAAGTTCGTCTGACCGTTTTATTGCAAGCTTAGCCACTCTGAATCCGCTGGCTGGCTAGACTTCCAATTAACGTTCTGTTCTATCTTTCGGCCGGCGCGGTGCGGTGCGACGCTCTATCCGGTAATCATTGCGGAACGGGATGGACTGTTGTCTAGCCGGCAATGAACGAGGCGAAAAGGGAGCCGACGTATACCTGGGGAAATTCTTGTAAATAACATCGAAAGCGGTGTCAGATGGCTCGCGTCTGGCTGGCCCGATCTAACGGCTACTTGACCAATCTCACCGAGGGGTCGAATGCGACCTAGGTGGGAGCTGTATGAGAAATTGGGCGAATTACTGTCCCCAAAGTTGTCAGATATATACGGGGGTTGTACATACATGGCTATTTAGGGTATATATATAATTAAGCACTTATAGTATTACAGTATTTATCACCTCTGGCCATGCAGCTAGAAGTATCCTGGGAAACTTCGTTTTTAACCGGCACACGGCCGATGAGACGACTCCGTCACAACTGTTGCAATTTTCGGCGATCCGTCAGCCGACAGCAGTTGAAAAGTCGAGCAGACGGACAGTCAGTCGGGCGGTAATCGAGAAGAATTAAAGGTACCTGACAATCAGGGTGCCCAAATTGTCGGCTATTAAAAGGGTTCTTTAGAGCGGGTTTTAGTATAAAAAGAACTCAAAGTCGGCGTTGCAATTCAGACGAGCCGACTGCTTCCCCCACCCAGCTAACGTTTTACCCTAATCGTCGACAGCTAGTTAGCCATCGGTTCCTTCTTTCCACCGAAAATTGGGATTTAAAGCGACCGACCGACCTGTCGACAGCGAGAGAAGTCGGGTAGGAGAGGCTCGTCTCCGCCCTCTTCCAAACTAAAACTGTCGGTCGATCTCGCAACCTGCTGCTTTCCTCAAGGCGAATCATTTTATTGCCCTCGCTCGCGTCCAAACATCGCTGGCGAGCTGACAAATGGACTTGGTCTCTGACCCCAGGGCCATCATCAACGCGTCGACCGACCCACTTTGACATGCTGGCGTCGATATAAGACGCATTCAAGGCGGTAAAACCATAATTCATATATGTTACATCCTGACATCGGATAGATTCGCAAAGGGAAAAGCAAGATGGACTACCTTCAAGAAACCTGGCGCACGCGCGTATTTAAACTCGCGTGACCAACTGAGAAATTCCTCTCCTCGCTCCCTTTCTTCTCGTCACCGGCATTTAGTATTGGTTTTGGTTCTCCCCTGTCATTACTTTGGCTTCGGCTCGTGCGACTGGCCGTACGTATTTATCTCCTGTTACACTTTGTAGGTACGTGCTCCTTATCGTTAAGGAGCTCTCTCTCCTCTCCTCTCCTTTTCTTCCAACGGTCGTCGTCGCGTCGTCGACCGGCCGGCCGATCGACGCGATGGACGGACGGACGGACGGAACGCGCACACATCTATCTCGGACAGTGCATATACTTGTCGTGCGAGCTAGAGACAGACAGACAGACAGACAGACAGGTAACTCTCGGCAGCGGTGATTTAGGGGGAGAGGTGACACGAGGACAGACAGCCAGGTGGAGGAGGAGGAGGAGCAACTTTCAGGGACGGCGCTCAAGTTTTTTGACACTAAATAAGCCATGCGAAGCGATGAAAAGTATTCGTGTCAATATATGTATGATCGCAAAACTAATAAGTGAACATTGTAATTGTTATGTATCTCGTGTTTTTTGCGAAAACGATTGAGACATTATAGTAGCGGCCACTTCAGCGCTGTTTTGTCCGCAATGACACGTGTTGGGCGACCATAGTGACATGATGCTCGCCAGACGGATGGTGGGCAGGAAGAACAGGAAGCTAGAGAGAGGGAGAGAGTTTAATTAAGCTTTTTTGTCGCGACCTTGAACTGTCCGCCCGATCCTGACATCACGCGATGGAGGTTGTTGTGATACATTAATCGTAATTAGATCAATTGTTTGCGCCTTTGTAACAAACGCCCTAAAATAAAAAATTAATTGTAAATCTAAAGATTTTCTTTGGCAAGCTTAACTCTTCGTAATCGTGCTCTAATTGTGCACACTCGTCGCCACCATGTAATTACGGGTAGCTGGGGAGCTTAATTGAGCTTCTACAAAACGAGAGGAAATGGCTCTATAGACCTGCGGCAAAGGCAATGGTAAAGGGAAGAGAGTATTGGATTCAATA
>JAAUYK010183982.1_pt1 | contig 13191 bp, 7 predicted proteins | sample 7278021 | NCBI WGS metagenome assembly JAAUYK01 (sample SAMN14350223, study PRJNA611818) | marine sediment metagenome | isolation source: surface marine sediment (1.8m) | place: French Polynesia: Moorea | collected 2018-08
ACACCACGTACGTACACTCATAGTACTTTACGCAGTATACGCTATTCTTGTCACACCATATTTATTAGCCAGCACTCCAGTCAGCATTTGTACAACCCACCTCCCGAATCTCGTGCGTAATATGAGGGACGGGTGGCCGCTCCAAAACCCAAGAACATAATGATCTGACCCCGTACACCCGTTGTCCCTTCGTTCGCTGTCTCGCGGAAGTTACCTCTTGTGATTCACGTAGAGTACGTATATACTTAGGATTACACGTCGCTGCAGGCAACAGATTCCCCTTCCATAATTATGCAAAACGCATACATACGTATATACGCTTATAAAGCCGCGCGCTCCGCCTGCTTCTGGTGATCCGAACCCGTAATTAAGATTGCTTCGCAGTGCGCTTAGACGATCTACTACGGACTACTACGCGCTGTCCGATACGACGACGAAGGGCTCAGCGCAGATTTTCTATGCCCCGTCGTGCAACACGACATAGTTACAGATTATGTGCATATAGTACGCCAATATAATAAGAACATAAAAATTCGACCGTGAAACGAAGTGTTCGCGTATACACACATGCTCGTATTACCGTATTCCGATGCTTTTTTAGTTTATTTCTCCACAGATTGAGACTAAAACGCCCATTATAGTCACAATAAAGTTGTTTAAAGTGACCTGAGCCAGACATCAGTTAGCTGGGCGTGCTTCTTTTCTTATCCGAACCCACTTTGAAAGCTTTATAAGGAGCAACGGCGAAATTTAGAGGTTCTGAGGATACCATTATGGACACTGTTCCGCTAGTTGGAAACTGGAGTTGTGCAGACCCTGACTGACAGTCACTGCATTTGGCGGCTCGTCGTCGTCGATCGCCTCGACTGTGTTGTTTGCAATGTGGTTTGATCGACATAAATTAATATATGATATATGCGCCATATAATCAATGACTACGTAAATACTGATAACGCATATACGTAATATCTGTTACGTTGCTTGTTCTCTGCAAAAATCTTCAAATGGCGCCGTCATCGGGTGAGACTGTTTCCAGTCGCTTTGCCCTCTGCGTGATCTGCACCGCCGTTCCCGATCGGAGAGAGGGTCGGCTGGCGGAGATCCGCTCCCAATCGGGCAAGCTGATCACTTTAGAGAGGATCATTGAGAGGAAATTCATCGCCGGCAAATTCGTCTCCGATGGCCTCTGCGTCGGGTGCGACGACGACGTCGCCGAAGCGGGCCGGAGGCTCGCTAGTTGGGAAGAGAAGAAAGCTGACATCAGGGCTAAATTCGACGCTGCCAACCCGCGAAAGAAACGGGGAAGGAAGAAGAGGAAGGAGCCGGAAAAGGAAAGGGAAAAGCCGCAGAAGCACAACGAGAAGGAGGTCGACGGCGGCGGCGTCGGTAGAGAAAAGAGGCGAAGGAGGAGTAAAGTGCTGGAGGACTACGTGACTGTATCTGTCGGCGGAAGCAGCGATGACATCGTTCCCGGTGCGTATTCTAGCCGATTGCTCCGCCGCCCTCGCCCCCCCTCCACCACGTCTGCTCCGTCCAGCTCCCAGGCCAGCTCGTGTCCGCACTGCGACTACGTGGACGACTCCTCGTCCCGCCTGGAACGCCACGTTCGCTCCTCTCACTCGGTGTCCGATCGTCCTCACCTGTGCAGCCTCTGCGGAAAGGGATTCGCCCTGCGGTCCTCGCTCGCCAGCCACGCCAAGACGCACACAGAGGAGCAGCCCTTCTCCTGCGACAAGTGCTCCAGGTCGTTCAAGCAGCGCAACAGCCTCCGCGAGCATGTGCTCAAGCACCACGATTTGGTCAAGCAGTTTACGTGCGGTGACGGCTCATGTAAAGAGAGATTCTCCAGCAGGCACTTGCTGAAGAGACATGAGGTGGTCAGCGGGCACGGAAAGGGCGGGAAGCCTCATCTATGCGGAGAGGTCTGTCCTGCTTTTCGAGCAAACAACTTGTCGTCTTAACTACCCAACTGTAATTTTTTAGTGTGGGGAATCCTTTTCCACGTCGCAAACCCTACAATATCACACCTCTCAGCACACTGGCGACTTCAGAATATTTTGCTCCATTTGTCGGAAGGGCTTCAACACGAAGGCGCTTCTGGCCGAGCATGAGAATACGCACACCGGCAAGAAGCCCTATCAGTAAAGCGTTGATAAGGTCATCGTATGAAATTTACTACTAGTCGATCTTCATCTATGTATGCAGGTGTCCAATATGCTCAAAGGAATTTTCCAATCGTGGCACGTTCTGGGCTCACAAGAAGCAGCACGCCGACGCCAAGCCCTATGAATGCGAATTCTGCTCAAGAAAGTTCTCCCACAGCTCACACCTGTCCACGCACAGAAGGAGCCACACAGGTAGGTCAAACGAGTGCCTACGTATTTCCGCGCGAGTTCGTAAAACCGTACAATACCGAAAACTCGCGTTTAGGCGAGAAGCCGTACTCCTGTCGCGTATGCTCCGAAAGTTTCTCCACGATGAGCTTCCTCCGGCGGCACATGAAGGTCCACCCTGCAGACAAATATCCCTTCGGCTGCGGACACTGCGGCGCCACCTTCGCCCTGATTACAGACCTTAAAAAGCACTGTCAGCAGCAGCATAAAGGAGTCGTATGCATGCAGAGGGCTCCTGTAGGAGAAGAACATGAACCGAAGAGCGAAAGTGATGGGATCGTCGGCGATGACGACGACGTAGCCGTAACCGCTACTTATGCCCTGATCGACGGCAAAGCCTACAGGGTGGAGGATGACGGAACCCTAAAGTTGGGGAGTAGTGGCGCCGAAAACGTGATCCAAGTCACTGTCGAAGATGATCCCGGGTGTGAACGCGAGGGAGAATTAGGCGGCTATACTCTGGTCAACGTGGAATCCGTGGGCGATGAAGACAGGAATGCGGAGGCTGGAAGTTCTAAAGAGCAGGAGGATGAGGTTGAGCAGGTGGCTGTCCGTGTCGGAGATGACCTGGCCGACGACTCTGACGAGGAGGAAGAGCTAGATCCAGACGGCCAGAGTGTCTTCCTCATCAGAATGCCTGACGAAGCCCAAGGATGATCAAACTATGCAACTATGTATAAATGCTATGTGACCTATATATGTCCATCTCTTACTACTGCCCGAAAAATACACATTAACGCACTGGTGCAGTGATATTCGAGTTCCCTGTACATATATTCATGCTCAGAGACCGTAAATTGATCATGTGTAGCAATAAACACGAAACTATCCTTTTGCACGGATCATTACAATCAGAAGTTCCTCCCTCGCCGGTTTCCCGCATCGGAGATCGGTCGTCGTCTTCACCTCGAAAGTTCCGACTTGCCCCATCAATCGTTGCACGATTTTCATGAATTTCATCCTACGTACTTCAATTCGGTGATTCCCACGATAACGTCTTCCTCTTTCTTTCCGACATCAATTGTAAAAGGGACTAGTGGTGTTATTAATAGTGTTCGTAATAACTGCAATAATTACTTCTTCTTCCGACGAATTGGATATCTTCTGTTGGGAATGCGGGTAAGTCCTCAGATCGTTCGATCGGTCGCTCAACTTCGTTCCTTTTGTCGCCTCCGTTCGCGGGGAATAAGTTAAGTAAGCGGCCGTGGAGCGCACGCGGCGGGGTAAATATACCGGCCATGCCTCCTCCTCTCCGCTCTAATATAGTACGTACGTACGTTGTAATCGCGATGTCTGTCGACTGCGCGTGCGCGTGTGAAGTACAAAAATGCCCGAGCGCCTTCGAACGAACGCCAGGGAGATATAGGTAGGTAGGTAGGGATCAAAAAGAGCGTCTCTCTCCAACGAGAGAGAGGCCGGCCGGCGAACTCTGGATAGGAGACATCACAGTTACAAATTTTCTTCGCCGTCCGTTCTGCTCGTAGTAATTTATGATCGTCGCTGCTATTCGAGGCCTCAACAACTTGGTTCTATCTTCTGGGAGCTAAGATCCCCACGGTGAGCCAGTTCCGACGCGCACCAGCACTCTCAGTTCAGTGTCTTTTACGGCGGCTGCAGCGATTCGAGGCTCGAGGATTGGGACACTAGGCAGCCTCCTTTGGACCTGGACCCGCTTCCCCGTCGACGCAGTTTTCTTTCTGCTCGCCGTCGGCCTTCTCTTTCGTCGCCGATGGCGTGGGAGTTGCGGACTTTTCGGACTCTTTGAGCCGCTGTTCTTGCTGCTGTTTCTGCTGCTCGTTTCCGATGTTGAAGAGCACGTTGGAGAGTATGGAGGCGACGCCCTGGTCGAGGATCTGGCTCATGACGAGGCTGAGCAGCCGCTGCTCGTGCGTCACGAAAAGGGGAATGTTATCCTGGTGTCGGCTCAGGTTGAAAAGTGTGGACGCCGCCCGCCGAAGCATGTCCAGGCTCGTCCCCATCGAGTCGGGGTTATCTCTGAGCGCGTTGACGCCGTGCTGCTGCGCCACGACCATCGCGTTCTGCTCGGCTTGCTCGATGAAGCCGAGAAGCAGGCCAACGGTCTGGTCCGCGGTGGCGATCGTCCGTGAGACGCCGGTGTCCGCCGCGCTAAGGTAGTACAGCATGTTGATGCTGAACTCACGCAGCACCTGGTCCTCGTACTTGTACAGCTTCTTGGCCAGGTACCGGGTGAGCTTGACTATCCGTCCGTAGGGCGGAGTCGTGAGAATCAGGTCGACATTGGCCTCGTGCAGACACAGCTTGGTCAGCGTCTCGATGGCGAGGCGCTGCGGAGACAGCTGCGAGTGCACGCCCACGAAGGGGAACGGATCCTGCGCGTAAGACGACGACGACACAGACCACTCGAGGAGGCCGTGCAGGATGGGCCGCACCACGTCCTCCTCGAAGGGGTTCAGCTCGAGCGCGCCGGAGATGTTGGCCAGCACAACCATCACATTCTCCCTGATCACGTGCAAGTACTCCCACCACCACTCGTTGTCGCTGGCGGACACCAGAGACGTGCAAGAGTCGGCCGAGATGTCCTCGTCCTCGGGCTTGTCGCTGAGCTTGTAGTTCCGCTGCCGCGGCGTCCGCTTCGGGTACCAGTGTGAGAAGAGCAGGAGGCGGCCGGCCATGATGAGGAACGCCGTGTTCTGGGAGAACTCGAACTCGTTGCCCGGCACGAAGCTGAGATTTCTGAGTATGGTGGAGATGCAGACGGCCCGGCGCCCGATCGCGTCCTGCGTCTCCGTGGTCAGGTGTAAGCTGGGCTCGTCGCGCATGTAGCACTCATCCTCCAGGGACTCCTCTCGCCAGCGATCTCTCGCGGCGTCGGGGTCTCGGAGCACTATGCCCGTGAGACGGTGAATTCGGTCGACGATGTCCTCCGGAGTCTCCTCCTCAGCAGCAACGGGGTTTTCACTTTTATCACTTTGTTCGTCTTCCGGCTCTCCTTTCTGGTTATCGTCAATGGCATCGTTAAAGTCGGGCACCTCTGACTTAATCTCTTTCTCTTTCTCTTTGGAAGCGCTCTTGGACTCGCCCTTGCCCCTTTTCGTCTTCTTCGATGACGACGACGAAGATGGACCGTTTTCAACGACGGCCCCGGGCTTGCTGTCCTCCTCCGATTTCTTCATGTCCTTGAGCAGTCGGACGAACGCGACGAGGGCGTCCATTTCGCCGACGAAGGGATCGATGATGTGGCCCGTGTAGTTGCCGCCTCCGCGCTTCCAGTGCTCCGAGGTGGCGGCCGTGGTGCGCTCTGCCGTCGCCCACGTCTTGTCCCACTTCCTCACGTCGTCCGTAACGAACAGCGCCTCGTCCCTGTCCACAATCTCGACCTCCTCCTCGCTGAATCGTGGCCGCTTTGAGTAATCGTTGCCGCTCAAGACGTTGCACTTGTCCTTCGGGTCGACGTTTCTCACGATGCCCAGGTCGTACTCCTCGTCGGCCTCCTTCTTGGCCGCCGCCTCGGCCTCCTTTTCCTCCATGTCGTACTTGGTCTCGTACCACTTTCTCGCCCTACCCTTCTCCTCACAGCGCGCTCGCTTTCGCGTCCGCGTCTCCTTTTCATCGACGTCGTCGGGCACCTCGAGATCCTCGGTGATTCCGAACATGGCGATGAGCGAGGCGCGCCACTGCTCCAGCACCGCCTCCATCAGGCCTGGCATGTTGCTCAGACCGAAGTAGGTGAAAGCGGTGTCGTCGTAGAGGAGGATGTTGAGGATATCGAGCGCCCAGGTGGACTCCATCAGGAGGCCGGACTTGAGGCTCATGACGAGCCGCCAGCCCTCCACCGGCTGCACGTCCATCTTGGAGTGCTTCCGCCGCTTCACCATTAGCGGCTGGGTGGACTCCACGGTGCCCGGAGGGAAGATCATCTCTTCACGGCCTCGCAAGCCGGGAGCGCCGGGAAAGCCCTGAAAAAAATGAAAAGGTTAATTCATGTGATCGGCACTCAATTTATTATTGACGCCTTACCGGTCTCTGGCCAATCGGCCTCCCTGGCATGTCCGGTCTGAACTGTGGTCTCATTCCTGGGGGCATTCCCGGTTTGCCCTGCTGGCTCCCGCTCCAGCTCGGAGGATAGGGAGCGTACGGTGACGGCGCCCTGTCACCGCCACTCCAGGGTTGCCTGGGTTGACCTGCGCCGCCCCAGGAACCCTGCTGCTGGCTCTGAGGAGAGCCACTGAAAGGACCAGGATAGCGATTCTGCCAGGATTGGCCTCCTGCTGAGACGAGTAAGATACGCTATAGAATTAAGTGGTGATTCAGAAAACATTGGATATCTACCTCCTGGGTACATCGGCGGCCGTTGTCCAGAATAGGGGTAGCTGGCCGGCCTTGGACCTGGAGTAACTCCCTTGGGCCCCTGCTGTGATCCCGCCGTTGCAGGTGGTCCACCAGGATATCCAGGACCAGTTGACGTCGACGTGGGAGGGGCGGATGCCGGTCCACCACCCTGATTAAAGCCCTGGGAAAGAAGCAAATAGTTATGACTTACAGAATAGTGACATTATACAGTTGTAGGTATTTGAAATGCTTCGACCATGGTACGCAATACCATGAACAGATACACTCCCTAAGGACGTACATATTAGCAAACGACTGCATCTAACGAAGGGTAATTACTTTAGAGGTAGAATAGGAAGAGGCAATATTCCCGTTGACAGAAGAGAAAGGGGTGGAAGCTGCAGCGGACGGCGCCAGAGGAGGATGAGGGCGCGCCGAGGTTGCCCTCAGAATCACAGGTCGGCCGGGCTGCGCAGCAAGAGGAGGAGGAATAGTAGAGGGTGCTGAGGCACTCGAGGCCGGCTAGCAGTGGGAGAAAACGGTTAGCGAAATAAAACGAAACACAAACGGGAACACTACGAGTACGTTAAGAATGTGAGAGAGAGCTGGCCGTACATAAAACAAATGTGTACGTGATGTAGAAAATAGGCAGCGTTGCAAGTCAGGGTACCAGGATCTGGTGACGCTGCAGAACGCTTCGATTGAAATACGTACTTGAGGCGAGTGCGGTCTCGCCGGTGGGGCCATCCCTGGGGCCATTCCCGGCGGCATCGGCTTGCTGCTGGGCGGCGGCGCTGATGGCGACGAAGGAAGCTGCGGCGGTGGCGGAGGGGGCACGCTTTGCGAGTGTGGTGGCGGAGGTGGCGGCAAGGCTGCTCCGCTGATGGGCGGAGGACCAGATCCCGGCGGGCCACTGCTCGGAGGCACAGATCCCGGCTTCGGCTGCACGCGGATGGACGAAGGGGAGAAAAAAAAGCACACATATAACACTCACAAGGGGAGGGAAAGGACGAGGTGCTCGAACACGTATAGACAGAGAAAGGAGAGGTGTGTGGTTGTGACAAAAGAAATCGTTAGTGTATGGGACAAACAGCGTTAGTTGGTTTGGTTATGGCACACCAAAAAGTGCAATAGATCTTGGATTTTAAACTTACGTGATACTGGTCAGGATAGGGACTCGAAGAAGAGGAGTACGGTGGTCCCGACGTCGGAGGCCCGGAGGGAGATCCGGTGTTAGCCCCAGAAGGCGGCGGATAACCAGGTCTCGGTCCATACTGGTTCCATCCTGGTCCCGGCCTTCCGTACACGTCGTTGGCCGAAGTGGACGGCGGCATGCCGGGGCCAGGGGGAGGAGGGGGAGCCGAGCCGTTCGGAGGGCCCATGTACCCTGGCCACGACGGCCGTGGGCCTCCACCGGGGTAGCTGCCAGGGTAGCCGCCGGGATACTGGCCGCCGTAGCCACTGTTGGGCGGAGGCGGGTAACCTATAAGAAGACAGATTTGTCACTCATCAATGCAAAAGTGGTAACTTAATCGTACGACACGGAACTTCTGGTACTATATACACGACGGCGGACTACGTACATAATCAGGTCAACAGAATTTACGACCATGGTAGGGACGATGTAGTGATCCAACAGTGAGTTTGAGTTCGCCAGTGCGGAGAGCCAATGGTACAGTATCTGGGCAATGGAATGACACCTCGAGTAATGATAATGTACCAAAGATTGCATGGGCGGTTAAACCACTACCAGAAGGTGGTACTTAAATCACAGCGTTACAACATATTTCTTCGACCAGATCGGTCCTACTACCTGCCGGCGCAGACTGCGTAGGCCGGACACAAAAAGTGGACCTCTTTCCTAGCCCAGAACCTAGCCAGCTAGCGGGTGGCGCGACAGCGAGGCCATCATCGAATGGATTCACTACTCTGAGGCAGTCTCGCTGCTGCTGCTGTTGCTGGCGCCGAGGCTGTATTGGTGCTGGCGTCGGTGGCGAGGACACTACAATTTTCGATCCTGCAACCGCATTGTAACTTAAGACTTTTAGCGGCAGCAATAAGAAAAGATGTAATATCCTAGTTGGACGTAATGCTCGTAGAAAGAACGTGCTGTACTCACCGGACGCTCCCGGGCCGGGCGGGCGAGTGGAATCTGCATTCTGAGATCCCGGAGGCGGAGGGTACGGCCCGCTGTTGGGATAACCAGATGGCGGCCCTCCTGGCGGAAAGGGACCTCCAGGCCCCGGTGGGCCGGACCCGGGCGCAGAGCTCGTCGCGGGATGCTGCGCCGGCGGCACAGAACCGTCCGTCGAGTTCTGCCCAAAGGACGAGTCCCTAGAGTCCTGCGAGCCCTGTGGCGAGGGGGCCGGCGGCGGCTGCACCGGGGTCTTCTTCGTCGACTTTTTCGTCGGCTCGACCGAGGCGAGGAGCGGCGCGGGGTCGATGCCGCCGCGGTCGAACTCGCACTCGAATGGCAGCAGGTTCTTGCCGTAGTGTTTCTTGAGCGTGTAGGCACCGCTCGAGCTGGCCCCGATGCCGAGCTGCGCAGCGATGTCCTTCCACGTCTTGTTCTTTGTGACCTGGAATCACAGAGAGCATTAGCAACAGCTTTCTCTCGCTTCTGTGTTGGGGCTTACCTCGACAAATCCTCCTCTGTCCTTTGTGTAGATGTACAGCCGGTAGAGGTCGAGGGGATTCTTGGAGATGGTCGGGCATTGGGCGATGGGCGTCCCGCGCTGCTCCATGAACTGCAGCAGCTTCTCGAGGAACGGCCGGCGCTCGGGCATATCGTCCATCTCAAACAGCCGGTTCAGACTGTCGTGGGCCTTGGAGCTCTGTAGGAAAGAAGGAGGAACCACTATAGTTGCGAATTTCGGCGCATATGTCTTTCAAGTCTTCATTTAAGCGGCATCGTTGCCATGGACGAAGGTGCCGGTGCGAGCCTTGTACGAGTACATACGTACATGCATTAAGTAGGTGCAGTGTGACTGTGTAGCAATGACAACGACGTAGTGACAGTTGGGTGTAGCAGATCTTGAACTCTGATGGGTGCGCGAACGTATACATAGTCAGCCGCTTTGTTGTAGACGCAATATACGGAGCATTCCATATATACGTAGTGGTTAATCAAGATCCGGAGGATAATTTAAGCAGTATAGGAAACTTTGAAGAGCTCGAGTGTTAATTATGTGGCTATTCCCGATTATTTCGAAAAGTAGGAATAAGATAAGTTAATACGAGATGCGTTTTTTCGACTTTGATACTATCCGAAGAGTGACAAGGGTCGATTAAGCTGAATTGGAAGGCAGATCTGCGCAATTTAATGGGGAAATTTTTTGTCACTTATTAAGAAGCATCAAAGTCGATTTGCAGGACCTCACAGAGAGGTTGTACTAACTAGGTTAATATGTTGACAGGCTGGGCTTTTGTTAGTCTAGGATCTCCGCACCTTTGGCTTGTAAGGCGGCGGCTGCGGCTGCGTCGATGCCGCTCCGCCGTCGGTCGACGACTTTCCCTGCTTCGAAGTAGAACTGGACGAAGAACTAGAAGTGGGCGGGAGCGAAGGAGACAGGGCCGAGGGCGGCATCGGCAACGCGCCGCTGCTGAACGTCGTCGCTGTGGGCGTCATAGGCAGCGCCGGCAGGGGTGGCTGTCGAATAGCAAGCTCACGCTCAGAAAACGACGTACGCAGAAAGCACGTATAAAAGATGCCAACGACCGACAAACGCGGACAGAGACAGATAGACGTCGAGGCTTCAACCACATTCAGGACGCATGCTGTTTAGTAATTGCCGGAGGGTAGGGTATGGTATCGCAGTACGTAGTATAAGAGAAGCCCGGGTAATGTAAGCTAATAAAGTTTTCCCGCAAAAATGCGTTGAATTCCACGTGATTCACAATCACACTCGCAGTGCAGCCAGGAAGAATTAAGGGGTACAAAGATTAGAGGTCCTCCACATTAAAATTCTTCGACACTGACAGTTACAAGTATGACTACAACGACGAGTATGGCAATGAATCCGATTTACGTCTACTCTTACCTGCGTCGCTGGACTTGGCGTCGGCCTCGGTCCCTGGCTCCAGTTGGGACTGTTCATGTCGGCCCTCCCGCTGCCGCCACCGTAGGCGTTCTCGTGGCCACCCCCGGAGCCCATGCTACCGCCGGGCGAAGGTGCGCTGCTGTGGGGGCTGCCCGGAGGCGGGTGTTGTGGGTACTGCTGGCCGCTCATGTAGTTCGGGCCAGGACCTCCAGCAGCGGCGGCAGCAGCGGCGGCAGCATTGGCAGCTTTCGGCGTCTGCCTGCCGCCGTCCGACCGGTCTGAATTTTGCGACAGGGTCGACTGCTGCGACGTGTCATCGTGGATGGGAAGGCCGTCCGGCCCCGTGCTGTTCGCCACCGGCGATGGCGCAGACGAGTTTGCCGGGGTGTTGCCTGCTCAATGAGCATCACGTTGAGATATAATAGCGAAGACTCATATACTCGTATAACGTCATCGACGTGTTTTACCTGAACCGTAGGCGTTTCCTCCGGGTGGCGGCGGCCCACTGGAATTAGGATAGCCCCCTGGGTATCCAGGAGCCCCACCTGGCGGAGGCATTCCGGGCCCATTGTAAGATTGCGGCCCATTGTAGTTGTTGGCCGCAGGTGGGGGATAACCGCCTTTCCCAGGGTGGTGATGCCGGGATGGATAGGGGCTCGGGCCACCTGGACGGGGAGCCGGCTGCTGCTGAGGAGGCATCCCCTTTCCTCCAGGGGGAGGCTGCTGGTGTGGAGGCCCCCAGCCGCCGTGGGGTGGGGGATAGCCACCGGGCCCGCCGTAACCCATGTAGGGCTGCTGTCCACCAGGGCCGGGAGGCGCGCTATACGCGGCCCGAGGAGGGTGGCCGCCACCATATGGACCTCCGGGAGCGTAGCTTCCTGGAGCTCCCATCCGGTTCCCGTACTGCTGTGGATAGTTGGGATAGGCAGGCATCTGGGTGCCCCCGCCAGGGCCTGATGGCAGAGGAGGACCGCCCGCTCCCGCGCCTGGCCCCGCTTGTGGCGGCTGAGGACCCATCTTATTGTACATCATCATGTGGGGCGGTCCCATCTGATGTTGCTGCGGGGGATAGGGCATGGAGCCCGGCTGCGGCGGCGGAGGCAGGGGCGGCCCATTGCCGGTGGGCGCGCCGGCTCCGGGTCCGGGCGGCGGGGCCGCCACGGCTCCGCCGCTCGAGTTGCTGTTGGGCGGAGGCTGCGGAACTGGACCGCTGGGCGGCCGAGGGGGCATTGATGAGCCTGCTGACGTCGGGGCCCCCACCGTCGGGGACATGGACCGCGTAGAGGAACCCGACGGAGAGGGGGCGGGGCGCGTCGACGGTGTCGTCGAGGCGGGAGAGGTCGCAGCTACGCCGTCAGGGCCCGACGTCGCGTTGGCCGCATCGAAAGCGTGATTCTATCCGGACAAAAATAATACGGTCTTCATTATCTGTTCAGGTTCGCCTTCTACGTTATTTATGCTCTTGCATTTTGTACGTAGTATTAAAGGTAATAAGTCAATATACGTATAACATCTCACACACGATGGAAATGCCATAGAGGCGCTGTGATCGCCTGTCCTCGGCTCCCTTCTCGCCTTCAGCCAAGTGCAGGACGGGCGGCGCCGCAAGCGCCATCTCTTATTGCCCGTCTCGCAAAGGGAGGTATTTGTGTTCATGTAAAAACTATTCGTCTCAATGGGCCGGGCGTCATTTCGCTATCAGCTGATTGCCGCTTGCCGGCATAAGAAAAAAGACATGCAAACTGACGCACTTGGGGACACTGCATGCCCGGCGGCCGCCTAATTTCCCGCTAATGAGAGGGCGGAAGCGCTCGTTCGTTCGGCTAAACAAGCGAAGAATGGGCCCGATGACGCGCGCTTTCGTACATGTCTTTTGCCTTCCCGCTGCCTGCGAAATGTCCATCCCGAGGAGGACTGCAGATCTACTACGTTGCAAAGCAGACGAGGTGGACGCCATTGTTGCAAGAAGCGACCAGCTAGGCGGCTTTTTTCTTCAAAACAGGAGACTTGCCTGTTTTACTCGGTATAACTCTGTATACGAGCTGGAAGCACTGCCTTACCTTCTCGCGCTTTCCAGAGGAGCAATTTGCGCTGCTCTTGGCCCCAAACAGAGGCGTTTTCACTGCAAAACACGGCTAAAACGCTCCTCCTAACAGAGGTTGGTCGTTCTGTTTCTCACTTCTATGTTGCAGCTAGCCTTTTAGTCCTCTCTTTCTCTGCTCTAACATGCCCGAGCCGGCACGGTCCATCCACCAGCTAGCCAACGGCCGCCGCCGCCGCCGTCGCCTTCCCTCCTCGCTCAGTCCCTCTCCCTCTCCTCCTCCTTCGCCGCCGCCGCCACCACCGCGCTGCTATAGCTCGTCTTCTCCCTCCCTACTCCCTAGTACTAGTATAGTGGTAACATAGCTGCTGGCAGTCGGCGGCGGCGGCGGCGGCGGCGGCGGCGG
>JAAUYK010115162.1_pt1 | contig 13188 bp, 9 predicted proteins | sample 7278021 | NCBI WGS metagenome assembly JAAUYK01 (sample SAMN14350223, study PRJNA611818) | marine sediment metagenome | isolation source: surface marine sediment (1.8m) | place: French Polynesia: Moorea | collected 2018-08
AGTCTGGCAGCCTCGGGCTCGGAGTCAGACTCGGAGGTCGGTCAAAGAGCAAAGAACTGGAGCCGAGGGGAATCAACGGAAAAGACTGGGAGGAAGGGCTACTTCTACATGGCTTTAACCTTAAGCTATCTATTCTCAAAGATTACTAGCTAAAGCATTGAGAACCCACTTGAGTGCTTATGGGACTATGGGATTGCAACATTGGACGTTCCCTAGCCAAGGTCCAACTCCAACCGATCTTGATCCCTTCCCTCCCCATGCGCCCAAGGCCCCAATTAGTACTCTTGAGGCTCCTCTTACCTGGAACTTTGCTTCGGGAACCACCAATTGGGTGGACGGACGAGGTGATCGAGGTCGGGATAAGGTTACAAAGCCTTGATCACCGGATCTCAAGGCAGCTAACTCGTTCTTATTTCGCTCCTGTAGCTCTTACGTCCTCAACCTCGAGGACTCGAGGAGGTCACAAGATGTTTGTTCTCCTCTCTTTGTTGTTAACTGTAATTTAAGTGTTGTCTCTTCTGAGAAGCTAGACGACGAGATGCTGTGAACTTCGAGTTCTAGGGTTAGGGGTCCTCCGAAGCCAAGAAATAAAGTTTTGGCCAATGAACCCATGAAATGAACACTCCAAGTGTATCTAATGTAGAATATTAACCTGTACCTGGTACAAGGTACACGCATTTCTCATAAAAATATTGTACCCTCTGATGACATAATCGCATTCAATTTTGAATCATTAAAACCCTGATCGAAATTAAGGATGGCCGTTCAAACAAAGACGTTTTGTTTTGTCTCCTCCTGACGCAACTGACAACGCCAAGACTTCTGTTTCGTCCACCTCTAGCCGACCGCCGTCGAAAAACGAACCAGACGGATGAGTCATAGTTCAGACACAGAGATGAGAAACATGATGAGCACTTATGTCGCTGAATTTTGCTAACCTCTCTCTTTTCAATATTGCAAAGATTAAAAAACTTTTACTATCACATTACCATTTGCTGGTACAACCTAAAATTAGCCTAATGGAGGTCACCAAGCACTATAAACTATCTTTACTCATATCGTGCTATGTCTATGTTGCTACGTCACTGTTACGACACTTTTCAGGGTCACTTCCTAAACATGTTGGGCCTTTTCAGTTTTCATTACTTAAGATAAGTAATTACTTCAATGGTTACTTAAGATTGAATGCTCGCATTATTATCTGTTTGAGTATCAAACAACGATTATAATGAACTGATGTATCACAAATCGCGAACCCTACTTGCTGGACTGTGAAGTGTGAACGTTTACTCTATATAGTCTCGCGCAGCTTGGTTCTGGTTGCAGTAGCAGCTTGAAGGCCGACGCAGGAGGAACTGGATCCAGATTGGATCATTCAAGCGCATTTTTAGCAGTTCCACCCTCCGTCCCGTTGCTGTCCCTATCAATCCACGAAGTCCACGAACGGGATGTCGAGCAAAGTGCAGTGCCCGCAGCACCCCGGGGCCAACCTGATCGAGGACTACCGCGCCGGGGACATGATCTGCTCCGAGTGCGGCCTCGTCGTCGGCGACCGAGTGATCGACGTGGGCTCGGAGTGGAGGACGTTCAGCAACGAGAAGGGCGGCGAGGACAGGTCGCGTGTGGGCGGCCCCGAAAACTCGCTCCTCGGCGGCTCTGACCTCTCCACCATGATCGGTCCGAGCCGGGGCGCGGCGTCGCTCGACGGCTCGGGCAACCCGCTCTACAACAACCGCCGGAGCGTCTCCAGCTCGGACAGGACGTTGATGAACGCCTTCAGGACCATCTCCAACATGTGCGACAGGATAAACCTGCCCAAGACGATCAGCGACAGAGCAAACAAGTACGTGCTATATATGAAGCAATGTTTCCGAGCAGTCAAACGTTTAGTCGTTTGCCTTTCTCTTTCTTTGCAGCCTCTTTAAGATGGTTCACGACGGGCGGAATCTGAAGGGCCGCTCGAACGAGGCCATCTCGGCTGCCTGCCTCTACATCGCCTGTCGCCAGGAGGGCGTCCCTCGCACATTCAAGGAGATCGTCGCCGTCTCCACGGTCTCGAAGAAAGAGATCGGACGGTGCTTCAAGCTGATCCTGAAGGCGCACGACACCAACGTCGAGATCATCACGACCGGCGACTTCATGCACAGGTTCTGCGCGACGCTCGGCCTCCCTCGGGACGTGCAGAAGGGGGCGACGCACATCGCGAAGAAGGCCCAAGACCTGGACATCGTGCCGGGCCGCTCTCCCATCTCGGTGGCCGCCGCAGCCATCTACATGGCGTCGCAGGCCTCCGACGACAAGAAGTCTCAGAAGGAGATCGCGGACATTGCCGGCGTTGCGGACGTCACAATTAGACAGTCTTACAAACTGATGCTCCCCAGGGCCGCGGAGCTCTTTCCAGACGGCTTCAAGTTTGCGACGTCCATCGACGCGCTGCCCCAGAATTAATTAACTATTCGAAGATCCATGTATGCATACGATACGCATGTACACGCCTAAGCGAACCTTATATACCACAGAATTCACATACGCACAGAATAAATATTATTAGCTACGTGTGAAATTCGGGCAGCGTTTTAAGATTTCCTTAGTTTTCACTTCTACGTATACTGTATACCTTGAGTTTCCATAGGGCCATGCGTACTAATTTCATTCACTCGTCGGAATCAACAGAGCCCAAAGCACCAAATCGATTAGCTACGTTGGTAGCTTGAAAGCGATGGTCGTCCTCGTCGCCTGACGTGTTTTCTTCATCTTCGCTGGGAGAAGACTCTTCCAGAGGTTCAAGATTAGCAGCATCAGCATCATCTAATCCGAGCAACTTCTTCACGATCGCAGTGTCTTCGTGTTTCGCCCAGTGGTCTTTGGTCTTGACGTAGTTCACGGGATACATGGTTAGCGGGATCTTACCCTCCAAGCACATCCTTAGAATGTGGTTGGCAGCCCTGTTCAAATCTGGTCGATTGGAGCGTGCTGTGACGTAGCCTCTCTTCATGGCCCAAGCCTCGGCTACGGAGAAGGCCGACCACTTCAGATCCTCTCTGTCCGCTTCTCTCAAAGCATCAGGATGGGTTAGCTTGAGCACCAGGGGCAAATTAACTCTCTGGGCGACGTACTGGACGACGGAGAACATCTCCCTCAGCTGCGAAATGGGATAGCTGCCCATGACGACTTGAAGAGCCTTGGGGACAAGCGACGGGAAAACCAGTCCCGGACAATCTCTCAGCCGGACCGACCTCGTGACGAAGATGTCCTGGAAGTGCTTCGTGTGTCCCGGCGTCTTGGACACGCTCACTACCCGCCTCCCCATCAGCGAGTTTATCAGACTGGACTTGCCCGCGTTGGGCTGCCCAATCATACCAAGCTTCAGGATCCCTTCACGAAAGCGTTCGACATTCTCCTCGCCCAACGCGTCCTCGTCAATGGTTTTGACATGCTCCTCCACTTTAACTTCGTCGTCGTCTTTGCGGCTGTCAGCGTTGACAATTAACTCCTGCCATGAGTCGAGGTCTACATTGGCCCCCGCGTCTGATACAATGTCTTGGCACACTTTGAAGACTTGCTGTGCTCCATCCGTGACCATGCTGATCCTTCCTCGGAGTCGGCGACTTTTAATGCCTCCCTTTTGCTCGGAAGCCCCAGCTTCCAGCGACGTTCGCAGGTTGTAGGACGGAAATGAGCTGAAGAAGGTGACCCTCAATCTTGGGTAGGACTCAAGGAACTTGTGCTTCCAAGCGACTGCAAGGCTCATCGGGACCAGGTCGACCTTGTTGAGCACCACGATCATGTCCTTGTTCCTGGACGTTATGTAGGTGTACAAGGAGGGAGGAAACATAGCGGCAGGGTATCTGCAGTCAAGGATCAATAAGAGTACATCGGACACCTCGATTACCCTCCACAGCTGCCGCCAGGTCTCCAGGTTGAGCTCGAAGTGGCTGACATCGTCATAGTCGCGCAGAATTGCCGAGACGAAGTCGACAAAGGCGTCATTCTCCAGCTGCTCGAGTTGCCGCTTAGACATGTCTCTGGTCCACTTCGGCCTTTGCGGGAAGGTCATGTCGTCCGGGAAGTTGTCTCCCAACGCAGACTCCAGCTGCTCGTCCGACATCGGCTCCACTTCGTTCCGCGCCTCCAGCCTCAGCTTGGCAATCTCCTCCTTGGTCTCCTTCTTGAACATGAGGTCGTACCTCTGCCTGCCCTGATGAGTGGCCGCAGAGGCCGAGGCCGCGAGGTTGACGCCCTGCGTCAGCGCCGTTCTCTTGTCGGAAGACGCCGCAGAGACGATCATGCTGTCTCCGCCCGCGCCCCCTCCTACCTCGAGTGATGGTGGCTGTCGATCCCCGCGCCCGTCGTCGTCGTCGTCGTCGGGCGGAACTGCTTTGCCGTCTCCACCTCCACTGTGAGCGCCCCGTTCCGTTAATCGGTGCCTCTTCGCCTGCATCTGCATCTTCTTTTTCTTGCCGCTGAAGGCCTTGCTTCGACCTTGAGGCATCTTGAAAAATGCTTGCTTGCTTTCCCGTGGATACTGGATACTCGAAAGAAAGCGTGCGTGAAGTAATTCACTCACTTGTCCAGAGTGGTCACCTGATAATTACGAAATTACGAATGAACTTAATATTTACGCCGCGTGACACTCGCAGTCGCAGTCACGTGGCATAGCAGAGGTTTGTTTTGGTCGGATTTGGCCTGCGGCTCGGCCGGCCGAGAAAGAGAAGGATATAAATCATATAACACACACTAGAGAATTATTACGAGTACGAACATGTCCCTAAAAACTTCTAAAACATACCTTCATGTAAAGTGCTAAAAGTAAAACTACTTCAGGTCATGGGTGCTGTACGGGGGTTACAGCACATAGGGAAACGCCCTCAGACAACGACAGAATGACTACAATAGCGAATGTGCGAAAGCAAGCCAATATTTGTATCCAAGTACACATATTCGATCTTGTCTTTATATGGCGGCACGTACGCGTACGGATTAGCGGAAGTAACACAGCCTAAAATACATGTATCATATTTATTTATCCACAATTGTCGTCGATATCCTTATATTGTGAGAGATTCCACTTACCTAAAAGCGAAAAGATAAATGTTAACAGTGTGCTCATAATTTCCATATAATCGTGCAGATGGATGGAAAAGTATTCCGAAAAGATTAAGCCATATTTTGATCACATTGGTCACTTTGAGATTGATCATCCTCGTACAGACAAGAAGTGCATCGAATATTATCCGGAAGAACGAACCTTTTAGGAGAGCGAGTCCGAGGCACCTCGATCGCGGCCAATGCTGAAAAGAGCGAGGACCATTGGTTAATACGGCCCCCTCGATAACAAAAGTCTTAATGGAGACTACTTGTACTATCAGGCCTATCATTGTTAAGATTCACCATCACAGTCAATCAATTTTTTGGCAAAAATTTCATCCTTAACTCGCAGGGTTCTTAAAGCAATTGGCTATACACATGGCTCACCTGGATTAGTAATCCACCCGGAGAAGATACTCCGTGAGATACGGGGTTGTGCCAACGATCGAAACATTACGTAGAATTGAACAGAGCTATTAATTAACTACTCCTCAAAACAAAACTAACTAGCGCAATAAAGCCGTGTGGGAAAAGACAAAGACCCCATCGTGATTTAGCCCCTTCCTCAAAGCGTTGACATAACTGTACCCCCATCTCCATTTCCGGTCGATTGGTCGGTCTCCGCGGATGCATATTCGGGTTGGTCCGACCGGTCGACGGACCTTCCCTACCGCGCACCAGCATTCTTACTACCAAGAAAGTCTTGGTCTGCTCAGGGGCAGTGGCAGCAAGTTATGCTCGCGAAGAGGCATTCTTACCACCAAGTAAGTATCTTGGACCTGACCCATCGAGGGGACAGAGTGGTGGTAAGGTATGCGCTGCTTGTTCGGTCGGCGGCATCATCCCGGTGGGGTCCGTCAGGCCCAACCACGGGCGGCCGGCCGCAGGCGGACAGATGTATAATCTCTCATAGCATTTATTCACGAGAGTCTCTTGTACGTCGAGGCAACAGCAGCGGCGTCTTAGAAGAAGAAACCGAGGATCTTTCCTCCGAGGTGCTTCCGCCTGGCCTCCTCGTGGTCCATTATGCCGCCGGACGTGGTCATCACAATGTAACTGTAGAAGAGACAATGGTCAGGATAGGGCCAATTACAACGCTTTTTCTTTCTTCTCATCTTACCCGAACTGCCTGGAGGGCAGGAGATTGTTGGTCCACTTCTCGATGTCCCTGATGCCGACATCGAACCTGGGCGAGATGACGCCGCACTTGTTGAGCCTTCCGGTCAGGTTGACGACGATCTTGCCTCCCCTGTGGTCGTCGACGACCTCGAACTCGCCGATGTAGCCGTGCTTCATCATGACGGTGAGGAAGCGCACGATCACCTTGCTCGACGGGCGGATCAGCACCTGGCGCTTGGCGCGCTTCTCAGCGTTGTTGATTGTCTTCAGGGCGCCGGCGAGGGAGTTCATCAACACCATGGTGGCGTTTGTGATAGGTCTGAAAGGTTAAAACCAACGTTAAAGGGGCAAACTGGATTAGATACAGAATTATAGGCGTGATGAGAATGAATGTCGCCTGTATTTTCGGCACATTAGATTCAATAAGAGTGAACTAATGCTTCCTATACGGCTTATGGTCTCCTCCCGAGATGAATAAAATCTGGCACTCGTTCATGGCCAAGTGGGGCCAAGAGAGCGTGGCGAAGGAGGAAAGCGAAGGCAAGCTTGAAGTCTACCTTACTTAAGTGATCGAATATCTAAAGATTTGGCCGATTTCTAAGGATATTTTCTTGGAGCTCTTACCTGTGCGTGCGTACGGCAAGACGGCTATCCGGAAAAAGAGGAAGATCAGCGGCGGAAGTGAGCGATGTAAATACTGGCTAGGAGGAAAAGCGACACCTGGCGGACGGCAAAGAGAGGCACCATGAAATAGTCCCTAGAAATTATAGATATTACTTTATAGCAAATTACAAGTAGAACCAATGTGACTTGTCATTAGTCCAAAGCCTCTATTATACGTACTCACACATATGCTATTTTTCATGTGGCATCATATCCCTTGCGTCTGGGCTAAAAGAAGTAATTAAATAATTGACTGCTTCACTATTAACGAAGACGAACAGCTGATTCCATTTCCATAGCCAGCCCAGCAGCCAGCCAGCCAGCCTTACACCGACCGGTGTGTTGCGACTTGCGATTGCGGTGTGCTATGCTGTCTGCCTGGGGCCCGCCTGCATCGTCCAAGCAGCAATGTCCAATGCCAAATTGTCAAACCTACGGTAGATAGGCATATACTACTAGTCTAGTCTACTACGTGTCATTGGTGAGAACGTTTGGGTAGTGTAGTGAGCCCGCCTCAAGACCATGATGGGCCCGCCGACGGTGTCGGCGACGGAAACCAGAGAATCGTCGCCACGAGAAGACGGCGATGGAGGCGGCGGCGGGGGTCGTGTGGGCGGCGTCAGTCGGCTGGATCGTCTCTTCACCCTGCTGTCCACCTCCTCGACTTCGGCGACGAGGACTCTGGCCGCCAGGCAGATCGCCGAGGTGGTCAGGGCGCACCCGGAGGAGCTGGACGTCATATTGCAGCACCTGCACCCCATCCTACACAACGGACAGGTACGTGGAGAGCATGCCATATACGATTACAGTATAACGCTTAATTACGCTTCACAGTGGGACACTCGGATGGCTGCAGTGGAGGCCATAACTGAGATCATGAAGGTGTCGGAGTTCTCCGGCCGAGAAGTCAATGTAAAGAAGGAGGAGAAGGAGGAGGACGATCCGGGTGGAGGAGAAGTCAAGTCTGGCTTTCGCCTGGAAACGTTCAACCTTCGCTCGGTGCTCGGCGCATCACATGAGATGAAGGCCTCCAAAGGGGAAGAATACGTCGACGACGACGCGACCGGCGTCTCAAACGAGGACCAGCGAAGGGAGATCAATCACACCTTGGGATTGGACGTCGCCGCCAAGCTTGGTGTCGCCAGCGGCGACGACATCATTTCCAACGAGGATCTCGCAGCACCGACACAGGGAGGTCGAGACCAGCAGGAGTCCCCCAACGGCTCCACGCCAACCGCGTCCGGATCCGCAACTGCTTCGTCAGCGATGAGCAAACGGGAGAGAAACAAATTGAAGCGCGCTCTCTCGAAGCAGCAGCGGCAGTCTGTAGCGGCGACCAAGAAGCGAAAGACGTCCCCGCGACTCTACAAGGCGAAGAGAGAGCGCTTCGAGAGCCCCAACTGGCCGCTCACAGACTTCTGTCGCAAGCTGAAGGAGGACTTGTTCCACGAGAAGTGGGAAGTCCGGCATGGATCGGCGACCGCACTGCGAGAGATAATTCGCCTGCAGGGCTCCCGAGCTGGAATCAATGCTGGCATGTCGGAAGAGGAGGCCTCTCGCGCTCGCTCTCTCTGGCTGCAGGACTTGGGCCTCAGCCTCGTGGTGGTCATCGCAAAGGACAGGTTTGGGGACTTCGTCTCGGACCAGATGGTGGCGCCAGTCAGGGAGTCCAGCGCCCAAGCATTGGGGTTTGTCGTCGACCTCTTGGTCGACGACGGGGTCCTAAGATTCTCGAGCATTTTGCTTGAACTATTAGGGGAAACCGATTGGCAGTCTCGTCATGGAGCCATGCTTGCTGTGAGTAAATGTGAAATGAAGACCTCACTAGTCATAGCTTAATTAAGACTTTTTTCAGTTTAAATACCTACTTGCCAGTCGGAGCGATTTGGCGAACCTCCTGCTAAGCTCCCTATACCCCGCCATCTACCAATGCCTCCATGATGACGTCGACGATGTGGTGGGTGCTGCCGCAGCTGCCCTCGTCCCCGTCGTATCCAATCTGGTCTGCGCTACGAGCACCGACGTGACGCCGCTCTCCAACCGTCTCTGGGACGCCTTGAAGACTCTGGACGATCTCACAAGTTCGACCCATTCTGTGATGCATTTGCTGTCCGAGCTGATGCGACATCAGTCGGACAAGTATCCGGACAGCTTGAAGCTTTCAAACGTCAACCTGGCAGATTTGGTGTCGCGCCTCTTCCCCTTTCTCTCGCACTCTTCGACCACGGTGCGCAAGGCCGCCCTCAACACCCTCAACACGATGACGTCGAGGCTGGACCTGGCCGAGCTCTTTTTGCCCGCCGTTGTGCAGCCGTTCTCCTCGCACCTCTTTCAGCGGGCGCTGCTCGAGCACAACGAGGCGAACCTGGGCCTCGTCGAGCAGATCTGGAACAACCTGTGCGACTACACGCCGCTCAGGCCGCTCCTCATGTCGACGTGCCCGCTCTACGGCACCTGGGTCGCGCTCGTTACGCAGCCGCCAAACTGGGCACTGCCACAGAACTTCCTGATCGGAAAGGCGGCCGAGGGCGAGGCGCAGTACCTCGGCGGACCGGAGGCGGCGCACAGGGTAGATCCCGTTGAGAAGGAAAAGTTGGTGACGCGTGCGAGGTGGCTGGGAGCCAAACTGCTCGGCAAGCTGGCCGGCTTCATCGTGCAGCCCGTGCCCGGAATGGATTACTCCAAAGACGAAATGCCTCCGATGGAGATGTTCGCGTCCAAGATTCTGCTTCCCCACCTGCAGACCGCGTCCGCCTATCGCCGCGCAGCCATGGCGCTCATCATAACTGAGTGGTGCAACCAGCACGAGACGAAGGACGTCCCCGACAGCCTGAAGTTGCTGCTGAACACCTTTCTAATTGAGACAGTCACTTACGACGAGACCGTGTCAGCCCTGAACGTGCTCAGAACGGAGACTTGGGATTTCGTGTCGACGATGAAGCATTACAAGCTGCAGATCCCAGCCGCTCTCGGAAAGAACAGCCCACAGGACCTGACATTAGAGGACTTGAAGAAGGGAATCGCTGACCAAAATTACGACCAGCTGTTCGGGAATACGCGGGTCAAGAAGAGTGTCCTGAAGGGGCTCATAGAGAGGAAAGAAGGCCTCGCTCAGAGCCTCGCGTCAATTACGAAGGAGCACGGGACGCTGACCGTCATGGCGTTGGCCGCCACTGCCGGCGCCGTCATCAGTATCGGTGCCCTAACCGACAAGCTGAACCCTGTGTTAAAGCCACTGATGGAGTCGATCAAGGTGGAGACGAACGAGCAGATGCAGACCCACTCCGCCCTCATGCTGGCCAATATTCTGGAAATCTGCATCAGCCGAGATGTCACCGCACCCGTCGATAAAGTAATAAAGAACCTGGTGAACTTTGTCAGCTGGGATCCGTCGACGACCCTGCAATTCTGTCAAGATCCCGCTGCCCCGGAGAACTCCGTCATTCTCACCCTGAAACTGAAGGAAGCCCAGTCAGCCAAGAAGCCAAAGAAGTCCGCCAAGTCAGAGTCAGCGGCAGAAGCCTCCTCCGCCGTCTCGGCGAACCAAGTCCTTGGGAGCGAGAAAAGCCGCGGGGCGAGAATCGCGCTGGAGACCATTGTCCGACATTTCCACGCCAGCGTTTTCTCCAGGCTCCCGAAGTTGCACGAGCTCACCTTGGGCGCGATCATGTCCTGGGAGATGGAGAATTGCAGGGCCGTGGCCGAGTTCGGCTACTGCTTGCGCGCCTTGGAGGTAATCGTCTCGGTCCTGTCCTCCTCGGTGTACCCGTCCCTGGTGTCTGCCCTGCCCAACCTCGTCCTGCTCTGCTGCAACGAGCACGCCAACGTGCGCCACCTCTCCTCACTCTGCCTGGGGGAGATCTCCAGAGTCCAGCCGATCCCGGTTGTGAGTTGCGTGGTGGAGCGGGTGATCCCGTTGCTGTGCAGCGACCGGTGCAAGGACCGCCAGGGCGCCATCGAGTGCCTCTCGTCGGTCGTAGAGAAGATGGAGATGGACGTGATCCCCTACATCGCTCTGCTCATCGTGCCCGTATTGGGGCGGATGAGCGACCATAACGAGAGCGTGCGCCTCATGGCGACAAGCACCTTCGCAACGCTCATCAAACTCATACCGCTCGACGGATCCATGCCGGAGCGGACGGGCTTGCCGGCGGAGCTGGCGAAGAAGAAGCTGGAGGAGCAGAAGTTCATGGATCAACTGCTGAACGCCAACCATTTGGACGATTACGAGCTGCCCGTGGCCATCGGCGCGGACCTGAGGAGCTATCAACGCGTCGGTGTCAAGTGGCTGGCCTTCCTGAACCGGTACCAGCTGCATGGAATACTCTGCGACGACATGGGCCTCGGGAAGACCTTGCAGACGATTTGCATGCTGGCCAGCGACCACTTCCACAAGAGGGAGGAGGAGAAGAACGTGAGCACGCTGATCGTCTGCCCGCCGACCCTTTGCAGACATTGGCAGACGGAAATCGTCAAGTTCGACGGAAGCGCGACCCTCCGGCCGCTTATTTACTCCGGGCCGGCTTCCTCGAGGGCGACCCTCAGAAAAGACTTTGCCCGGCACAATGTCATAATATCCTCGTACGACGTCGTGAGAAACGACCTCGAGGTGCTGGGCGCGATCCACTGGAACTACGTCGTGCTCGACGAGGGCCACGTTATTAAGAACGGCAGAACAAAGACGACGCAGGCCATCAAGCAGCTTCGGTCCAGCCACAGACTGATACTTTCAGGCACCCCCATACAGAATTCCGTGCTGGAACTTTGGTCTCTGTTCGACTACCTGATGCCCGGCTTCTTGGGCACTGAGAAGCAATTCATGTCCAAGTACAGCCGGCCGATCGTGGCCAGCAGAGACTCCAAGTGCTCTGCCCGCGAGCAGGAGGCCGGCGCCCTGGCCATGGAGGCCCTTCACAGGCAGGTGTTGCCGTTCATCCTGCGCAGGATGAAGGAGGACGTCCTCAAGGACCTTCCGCCCAAGATTACTCAAGATTACTATTGTGACCTCAGTCCGATTCAGGTCAAGCTTTACGAGGACTTCACCCGAAGCCAGTCCCACATTTTGGACAATGACCCCGCCAAGGTGGCGTCCGACGGCGCAGAGCAGGTGTCGACAAAATCCCATCGATCCCACGTTTTTCAAGCATTGCAGTACCTGCGGAAGGTTTGCAATCATCCGAAACTGGCGCTGGGCGTCGACCACAAGGAGTACGCCAGCGTTCAGGCAATGCTGCGAGCTTCGAACTCGACCTTGGACGACATCGGCCACTCCGCGAAGCTTCCGGCCCTCCGGGACCTGCTGTTGCAGTGCGGCATCGGCTCCGTCGACCCCGGCGGCAACAGCGTCGTCGTCCAGCACAGGGCGCTCATCTTCTTCCAACTGAAGGCGATGATGGACATTGTGGAGAACGACCTGTTCAGGAAGGAGATGCCCTCCGTGTCCTACTTGCGTCTGGACGGCGCGGTGCCCGTCGGAGAGAGGCAAGGTGTTGTGGACAAGTTCAACGGGGACGCATCCATTGACGTACTTCTGATTACCAGTTCTGTCGGTAAGTACATGACTTGGCAAACGAGGGCTCTGGTGCTCACATAATTAGCTTTGTTTCAGGCGGCATGGGGCTGAATCTGACTGGGGCTGATACTGTGATATTTGTCGAGCACGACTGGAACCCAATGAAGGATCTTCAGGCCATGGACAGGGCTCATAGGATAGGGCAGAAAAAGGTAAGAATAAGGTTATGTGTACTCGCACATAATACACAATCTCTGGCGCTCACGTGCAGGTGGTAAACGTCTACCGACTCATCACCCGCAACACCATTGAGGAGAAGATCATGGGTCTGCAAAAGTTCAAGTTGATGACTGCCAACACTGTGATATCGTCGGACAATGCCTCCCTCCACTCGATGGCAACGGACTCCGTCGTGGACCTCTTCTCACTGGAAAACAGCGAGCCCCAAACGCCAGGACCCGACGACGCTGACGAGAAGGCGTCCAAGAAAGTACGGCAAGAGATGCGCGGAACTACCTCGGTGAAAGAGCTTCTGAGCAGCATGCCGGAGCTTTGGGACGAAAAGCAGTACGAGGAGGAGTACGACATTAAAACCTTCATGGAGAAAACGAAGAAACCCTGAGCCAAATCGACTACTACTTAGTGGCGGGACTTTTCCTCAAAACCTGCGAACCGCGAACCGCTGGGGATTCGGCCCCTCTCGAAAGAACTGGAACCGGTTCCCGCGGTTCTTTTCCGTATGCTTTATAAAAGTACTTAATCGAGGCGGTGGTGCCATATATATCAAAAAGTGAGGCCTAAAGAAG